>Ga0210402_10003504_pt1 | contig 14656 bp, 12 predicted proteins | sample IncBWC7MmetaG_FD_161055 | JGI IMG/M metagenome (GOLD analysis project Ga0210402, IMG submission 161055) | Forest soil microbial communities from Barre Woods Harvard Forest LTER site, Petersham, Massachusetts, United States - Inc-BW-C-7-M | ecosystem: Environmental > Terrestrial > Soil >...
CTGCTGGTCTCCGCCGCGGTGCTGGCCTTTGCGCTGCTGGCGCTGACTTCATCGTACCGTCTGAAGCGCCTGTTGATTTTCCTGCATCCCTTCGATGATCCCTTCAACGGCGGATTTCAACTGACCCAGTCGTTGATCGCGATCGGGCGCGGCTCGATCTTCGGCGTAGGGCTGGGCAGCAGCGTGCAGAAATTGTTCTATCTGCCGGAAGCGCACACGGATTTCGTGTTCGCGGTGCTGGCCGAGGAGATGGGCCTGGTCGGCGTCATCGGCGTGATCGCGCTGTTTGTCGCGCTGGTGTGGCGCGCATTTCATATCTCGCGCCTGGCCGCCCTGGCCGGCCTGCGTTTTCAGGCCTACCTCGCGATGGCCTTCGGCATCTGGCTCGGGCTGCAGGCGATCGTGAACATCGGCGTCAACATGGGCGTGCTGCCCACCAAAGGGCTGACCCTGCCGCTCTTGAGCTACGGCCGCAGCAGCCTGCTCGTCAGCCTGGCGTGGCTTGGCGTACTGCTGCGCATCTATCACGAGGTCAAGTGCAGCTCGCGCTCCGCCGTGACCCGCGCACCGGGAGCCAGCCGATGACGCCCACTGCGCCAGGCAACACGGATGCGGGCGGTCCCGTGCTCATCATGGCCGGCGGCACCGGCGGCCATGTATTCCCCGCGCTGGCGGTCGCAAAAGTGCTGCGCGAGCGCGGCGTTGCCGTGGTGTGGCTGGGAGTTCCCGGCAGCATGGAATCGCGTCTGGTGCCGGCCGCAGGATTTCCGATCGAGTGGGTCCGCGTTGCGGGCATTCGCGGCAAGGGCCTCAAAACGTGGCTGCTCGCGCCGCTGCGCATCCTCAATGCCGTGGCGCAAGCCATGGGGGTGCTGCGCCGGGTGAAGCCTCGTTCCGTGCTGGGCGCCGGCGGCTATGTCAGCGGTCCCGGCGGGATTGCCGCGTGGCTCATGCGTATTCCGCTGCTCATTCATGAGCAGAATGCGATTGCGGGCATGACCAATCGCTGGCTGGCGCGCCTCGCGACGCAGGTGCTCGAGGCATTTCCCGGCAGCTTTGGCTCCCACGTGCACGCCGGCACCATCGGCAATCCGGTGCGCGCTGACATTGCGGCACTCGCCGTGCCGGCACAGCGATTCGCGGAACGCGAGTCGCGCGCGCGCCTGCTGATTTTCGGCGGCAGCCAGGGCGCGCAGCGGCTGAATGCGGTGCTGCCGCAGGCGATCGCGAAGCTCAAGCCTCAGGATCGTCCCCAGGTGCTGCATCAAAGCGGCGAGCGCGGACTCGAAGCGACTCGAGCGGCCTACCTCGAGGCCAAGGTGGAAGCGGAAGTGCGGCCCTTCATCGACGACATGGCCAAGACCTATGCCTGGGCGGATCTCGCGGTGTGCCGAGCGGGTGCGATGACGGTCGCGGAACTGCAAGCCGCCGGCCTCGGCGCGATCTTCGTGCCGCTTCCCATCGCCACCGACGATCATCAAACCAAAAATGCCACCGTGATGGTCGGCGTCGGCGCCGCGCGCATCATTCAGGAGCGCGATCTGACGCCGGACACCTTGAGCGCCATCATCGCCGAGCTCATCGCGGACCGGGCAACGCTGCTCAAGATGGCGGAAGCCGCGCGCGCCGTGCGCATCACGGATGCCGCCTCGCGCCTGGCGGACCTGTGCATGGCCGCGGGAGCACCCGCATGACCACCGGTGCACGCGTGACGACCGCAGCGGCTCCCAGGACGGTGCGCACGCGCCTGGAAGATCGGATGCGCCGCATTCAGCGCATTCACTTGGTGGGCATCGGCGGCAGCGGCATGGGCGGGATTGCCGAAGTGCTGCTGAACCTAGGCTATGAGGTTCAGGGCTCGGATCAGAAGGCCAACGCCGTGACCGAGCGGCTGGGGCGACTGGGCGCCAAGATTTTCATCGGCCACGACGCCGAGTACTTGGGCGACTCGGACGTGGTGGTGGTGTCGAGCGCGGTGAACCGCGCCAACCCCGAAGTGGCCGCCGCCCTGGCCAAGCGCATTCCCGTGGTGCCGCGCGCGGAAATGCTGGGCGAGCTGATGCGCTTCCGCTACTCGATTGCCGTGGCGGGCACGCATGGCAAGACCACCACGACCAGCCTGGTGGCAAGCGTGCTGGCCGAGGCGGGGCTCGATCCCACGTTCGTCATCGGCGGCCGCTTGAAGAGCGCGGACAGCAACGCGCGACTGGGCGCGGGACGGTATCTGGTTGCCGAGGCCGACGAAAGCGACGCCTCCTTCATGCACCTGCAGCCGATGATCGCCATCGTCACCAATATCGACAACGATCATCTGGGGACGCATGACGGCGATTTTGCGCGCCTCAAGCAGAGTTTCGTAGATTTTCTGCACAATCTTCCTTTCTACGGTCTCGCCGTGCTGTGCGCGGACGATGAGCACGTGCAGAGCATTTTGGAGGCCGTGGCACGGCCGTTCGTGACCTATGGCTTCGGCGAAGGCGCGGATATCCGTGCCGTCAATATGCAGCGCCTCGGACTGCAATCGCACTACGAGGCCGTGCGCGAAGGCCGCGCGCCGTTGAGCGTGACGCTGAATCTCCCGGGCCGTCACAATGTTCTGAATTCCCTGGCAGTGGTGGCGGTCGCCACGGAGCTGGAGATTGCCGACGAGGCGATTCAGCGGGCGCTCGCCAATTTCCAGGGCATCGATCGGCGCCTGCAGCAGCTCGGCGAAATTCAATGGCCCGGCGGCCGCGCACTGATCGTCGATGACTATGGCCATCACCCGACGGAGGTGGCCGCGACGCTCGAGGCGGTGCGGCAGGGATGGCCGGAACGGCGCCTCGTGCTGGTGTTCCAGCCGCATCGCTACACCCGGACGCGCGATCTCCTCGATGACTTCGGCCGCACGTTGAGCGAGTGCGACGTGCTCTTGGTCACGGAAGTCTACGCGGCGGGCGAAGCGCCCATCGCCGGCGCCGACGGGCGCGCCATCTGCCGCGCGGTGCGCGGCCGGGGCATCGTCGAGCCGGTGTTCGTCGAGAGCGTCGAGACCCTCGCCGATTCGCTGCGCGCGGTTCTGCATGACGGCGATGTGGTGTTGACCATGGGCGCCGGCAATCTTGGGCAGGTGGCGCAGGATTTGAAGCGGCGATTCGCCGCGGGAGCGCAGGCATGAGCGCGCAACACTCCTTTGAACTGGCGCCGGAATTCAGTGCCCGCGTGCTCTACGATGTCTCGATGGCCAAGCACACCTCCTGGCACGCGGGAGGCACGGCCGATTTCTTCTTCACGCCGCGCGACATCATGGATCTCGCCTCGTTCGTCCGCCAGCTGCCCCAGGAAGTGCCGCTGCTCTGGATCGGATTGGGCAGCAACCTGCTGGTGCGCGATGGCGGCGTGCGCGGCGCGGTGGTGGCCACGCACGGGGCCTTGGGCGCGCTCGAGCGCCACAGCGCGACCCGGATCCGCGCCGAGGCGGGAGTGCCCTGCGCGCGCATCGCCCGGCAGTGCGTCAAATGGGGTCTGGGCCCCGCGGAATTCTTCGCCGGCATTCCCGGCACGCTCGGCGGGGCGCTGGCGATGAACGCGGGTGCCTGGGGCAAGGAAACCTGGCCGCACGTGGTCGAGGTGGAAGTGCTGGATCGCAAAGGTGTGCGTCACACGCGTACGCCGGCCGAATACGAGATTGGCTATCGGCACGTGAAGGGACCCGACAACGAGTGGTTCATCGGCGCGCGCCTGGAATTCGAGCGCAAGCCCGGCGTCAGCACCGACGCCATCAAGGAGCTCCTCGACAAGCGGCGCGAGACGCAGCCGATTGGCGAGTGGAGCTGCGGGTCGGTGTTCACCAACCCGCCCGGGGATCATGCCGCACGGCTGATCGAGGCCGCGGGCTTGAAAGGATTTCGCATCGGCGATGCCTCGGTATCGGAGAAGCACGCCAATTTCATCATCAACCATGGGTCGGCCCGCGCCGCCGACATCGAAGCACTGATCCTGCACGTGCAGAAAACCGTTGCCTCGGTCCACGGCGTTGAACTCCATACCGAAGTGCGCATCGTCGGAGAAGCGGCATGAGCCTGCTAAAAGAAAGCGCCATGCGGCGCGCGGCCTCCGCGAAGGACTTCGGCAAGACGGCGGTGCTCTTGGGCGGGGATTCGAGCGAGCGCGAGATTTCGCTGTTGAGCGGCAATGCGGTGCTCAAGGCATTGCAGAACCGCGGCGTGGATGCGCATGCCTTCGATCCTTTGGATCGTCCCGTCCAAGCATTGCGCAGCGAGGGTTTTGACCGGGTGTGGATTGCGCTGCACGGGCCCGGCGGCGAGGACGGTGCCATGCAAGGCGCGCTCGATTGGATCGGCGTGCCTTACACCGGCAGCGGCGTGCTGGCTTCCGCACTCACCATGGACAAGCTCAAGACCAAGCGGGTGGTGGTCGGTGCCGGCTACGCAGCGCCGGAGTATGCGGTGCTGTCGAGCCCGGCGGATCTTGACGCCGCGCTGAAGCGCATCGGTCTACCCATGATGGTCAAGCCCGCGAGCCAGGGATCGAGCGTCGGTATGACCAAGGTCAAGGCCGCGGTGGAACTGATGGGCGCCTACGCGGAGGCGCAGGCCATCGATCCGGTGGTATTCGCGGAAGCGTTCGTCAGCGGCGACGAATACACCGTCTCGATACTGCAGGGCGAGGCGTTGCCCTCGATCCGCATCCTGCCCGCGACCGAGTTCTATGACTATCAGGCCAAGTACTTCCGCGACGACACGCAGTACTTCTGCCCCAGCGGCTTGAGTGCCAAGGACGAGGCGGAGCTTAGGGCCGCGGCGCTGGCCGCATTCAAGGTCACCGACTGCTTCGGCTGGGGCCGCGTCGACTTCATGCGCGATCGCGCCAGCAACAAATTTTATTTCATCGAGATCAACACCACGCCGGGCATGACGAGTCACAGCCTGGTGCCGATGGCCGCGCGCCAGGCCGGCATGGATTTCGAGGAGCTGGTGTGGCGCGTGCTCGAAACCAGTTTCTCGCGGGTGCGCAAATGACCACACGGCGGTTTAGATGATCGGCGTAATGAATCGCAATCGCTTCAAGAGGAAGCCGAAGGCGGACAAGAAGCAGTGGCTGTGGCCGGCCTTCTTTGGCGACTGGCGCGTGTACCTGCGCCGCGGCGGCTTGATGCTGGCCTTGGCGGGGAGCTTGAGCGCCTTGACCTGGGCGCTCGACCGTCCGGTGCGCGTGATTTCCATCGACGGCAGCTTTCAGCGCGTCTCGCCCGGCCAGATCGAAAAGGCGGTGGCGCCGTTCGCGCATGAAGGCTTTATGTCCGCGAACCTGGCCGACATTCAACGCGCGGTCGAAACGTTGCCCTGGGTGGATCACGCGCGCATCGCGCGGCGCTGGCCGAACAGCCTGCGCGTCACGGTGATTGAGCAAACCGCGGCGGCCCGTTGGGGCGAGTCGGGCCTGCTCAACACCCGCGGTGAACTGTTCGTGAGAGCCGCCGCCCACGTGCCGGCGGAACTGCCGCGTTTGAGCGGGCCGGAAGGCAGCGAATCGCAGGTCGCGCAGCGTTATCTCGCGGTGCAAGGCCGCATGCTCGAAGCGGGTATGCGCATCGCGGCGCTGCGCCTCGATGAGCGCGGCGCGTGGGAGATGGACCTGGACAGCGGCGTGACCGTGCGTTTGGGCAGGCGCGATGTCGATGAGCGCATCGATCGCTTCATCCACACCGCATCGCAGGTCATCGCACACCGGCTGACGGAAGTGAATTACGTGGACATGCGCTATTCCAATGGCTTTGCCATCGGCTGGCGCAACCAAGGCACGCCGGCCTCGACGCCGGCCAAACATCCCGACGATGCAGATGCTTAGAGGAAGTTCGTAAAAGACATGGCAAAGCGTTCTGATCGTAATTTATTGGTGGGCCTGGACATCGGCACCAGCAAGGTCGTCGCCATCGTCGGCGAGATCAAAGCCGACGGCGCGCTGGAAATCATCGGCATCGGCAGCCACCCGTCGCGCGGCTTGAAGAAGGGCGTGGTGGTGAACATCGAATCCACGGTTCAGTCCATCCAGCGCGCGGTCGAAGAAGCGGAGCTCATGGCGGGCTGCGAAATCCACTCGGTGTACGCCGGTATCGCCGGCAGCCATGTACGCAGTCTCAATTCTCACGGCATCGTCGCCATCAAGGACAAAGAAGTCGTGCAGGGCGATGTGGAGCGGGTGATCGACGCCGCCAAGGCGGTTGCGATCCCGGCCGACCAGAAGATCCTGCACGTGCTGCCGCAGGAATACATCATCGACGCGCAGGAGGGCATCCGCGATCCCATCGGCATGTCCGGCGTGCGCCTCGAGGCCAAGGTGCACATCGTCACGGGCGCCGACAGCGCCGCGCAGAACATCGTCAAGTGCGTGCAGCGCTGCGGCCTGGCGGTGGATGACATCGTGCTCGAGCAGCTGGCCTCGAGCTACGCGGTGCTCACCGAGGATGAGAAGGATCTCGGCGTGTGCGTGGTGGATATCGGCGGCGGCACCACCGACATCGCGGTGTTCGGGGGCGGCGCGATCCGTCACACCGCGGTGATCCCGATCGCCGGGGACCAGATCACCAATGACATCGCGGTCTCCATGCGCACGCCCACGCAGTACGCCGAGGACATCAAGATCAAGTACGCCTGCGCCCTATCGCAACTCGCGAACCCCGACGAGACCATCGAGGTCCCGAGCGTGGGGGATCGTCCACCGCGCCGCCTGGCGCGCCAGACGCTCGCCGAGATCGTCGAACCGCGATACGAGGAATTATTCGGGCTCATCCGCGACGAACTGCGCCGCGCCGGACTCGAGGAGCAGGTGGCCACGGGCATCGTGCTCACCGGCGGCAGCGCCAAGATGGAAGGCGCGATCGAACTTGCGGAAGAAGTGTTCCACATGCCGGTGCGCCTGGGCGTACCGCAGTACGTCACCGGTTTATCGGAGGTGGTGAGCAATCCGATCCATGCGACGGGCGTGGGTCTGCTGCTCTACGCCAAGAGTTCTATGGAAGTGCAACGCACGGAAGCGCCGCTGCTCGCGGGCGGCATGAAGAATTTGCTGGAGCGAATGAAGGCTTGGTTTCAGGGCAATTTTTAACTGGTTAATGATAACTCTAGGAGAACTGGAATGTTCGAACTGATGGATTCTTATAGCCAAAGCGCCGTCATCAAGGTGCTGGGCGTGGGCGGCGGCGGCGGCAACGCAGTCTCGCACATGGTTCAGGCCGGACTCGAGGGCGTGGACTTCATATGCATCAACACCGATGCGCAGGCGCTGAAGCACTCCAAGGTGCGCACCGCTCTGCAAATCGGCTGCAACATCACCAAGGGCTTGGGCGCCGGCGCCGACCCGGAAGTGGGCCGGCAGGCGGCGATGGAAGACCGTGACCGCATCATCGAGCTGATCGAAGGCTGCGACATGCTGTTCATCACCGCCGGCATGGGCGGCGGCACCGGCACGGGCGCCGCACCCGTGGTGGCGCAGGTGGCCAAGGAGCTTGGGATTCTGACCGTGGCCGTGGTCACAAGGCCTTTCGAAATGGAAGGCAACAAGCGCTCGCGCGTTGCGGATCAGGGCATGCTGGAATTATCCAAGTATGTGGATTCGCTGATCACGATTCCGAATCAGAAATTGCTGTCGGTCTTGGGCAGCAGCACCACGCTGCTCGATGCCTTCAAGGCGGCCAACACCGTACTGCAAGGCGCCGTACAGGGCATTGCGGAACTGATCACGCGTCCGGGCCTCATCAATGTCGACTTCGCCGATGTGCGCACCGTGATGTCGGAAACCGGCATGGCGATGATGGGATCGGGAACGGCATCCGGGGATGATCGCGCGCGCGAAGCGGCCGAGGCAGCCATTTCCAGTCCCTTGCTCGAGGACATCAATCTGTCGGGCGCTCAGGGGATCTTGGTCAATGTCACCGCCGGTATGGACCTGTCGATCGGCGAGTTCCAAGAGGTGGGCAACGTCATCAAGCAGTTCGCGTCCGACGATGCGACGGTGGTCGTGGGTACGGTCATCGATGCGGAGATGGCCAGCCAAATCCGCGTCACGGTCGTGGCGACCGGATTGGGCAAGCCTGTTGCCCGCGCCGCACCGCAGCCGGTGGCCGCCGCGGCGCATGCGCCGCCGCTCACCATGCGGGTCATTCGGCAGCGATCGCCGATGGCGCCGACCGACTACGCGATGCTCGACAAGCCCACCGTGCAGCGGCAACGGGCGGTAGGCGATGGTTTGCGCACTGAAGCCAGTTCGGAGGATTTGCTGGATATACCAGCGTTTTTGCGGCGACAGGCAGACTAAGGCCGATTCGTTCGACATTCCAAATTTGGCGCCCTATAGGAGGAAGTCCTGACGGGCGCCGGTCTTGTAGAGAAGTGCCAAGAGGCGAACTTAAGGGTGGGTAGCAGGTCGACCCTGTGGTACCTTTGGCAGGTAACATAGTCCGGTTTCACTTAATGTTGAATCAAAGAACACTGAAGAACTCGATTCGTGCCACCGGCGTTGGGCTGCATACGGGTAAGAAGGTTTTGATGACCTTGCGGCCGGCGCTGCCTGACACCGGCATTGTGTTTCGGCGCACGGATTTGGATCATCCGGTCGACATCCGTGCGCACGCCGAAAATGTCGGCGATACCTCGATGAACACCACGCTGCATCGCGGCGAGGTCAGAGTCTCGACTGTCGAACACCTGCTGTCCGCGCTGGCGGGACTGGGTATCGACAATGCGTTGGTGGAAGTGAGCGCGGGCGAAGTACCGATCATGGACGGCAGTGCGGGACCTTTCGTGTTCCTGCTGCAATCGGCCGGCATCGAGGAACAAAAAGCGCCGAAGCGCTTCATCCGCATTCTGGAATCGCTGCAGGTCGAGGATGGCGACAAGTGGGCGCGCTTCGACCCGTACGACGGATTCAAGGTGAATTTCGAAATCGAATTCAATCACCCAACTTTCAAGAAGCATTCGCAAGTGGCTTCCATGGATTTCTCGACGACTTCTTTTTTGCGGGAAATCAGCCGTGCGCGCACCTTTGGATTCATGCGCGACTTGGAAAGCCTGCGCGCGCGCAATCTCGCGCTCGGCGGCAACATGGACAATGCGATCGTGCTCGATGACTATCGCGTCTTGAACGAAGATGGCCTGCGCTACGAAGATGAATTCGTGAAGCACAAGATTCTCGATGCCATCGGCGATCTGTACCTCTTGGGGCACAGCCTGATCGGCGAGTTCAGCGGCTTCAAATCCGGTCATGCGCTCAATCACAAGCTGTTGCGCACGCTGGTCGCCAGCAAGAGCGCCTGGCAGGAAGTCACGTTCGAAAGTTTGGCGCAAGCGCCGATTTCCTACGTCGCCGCCGCCGCGGCGCGCGCTTAACGAGACAGGCTCCTCGAGCAAGCCGCGCTCTTGGCGCCAACCCACGAGCCTTAAGCCACCGGCGGTACGACCCGAATCTTGACGGTCAAGATCTCCTTGCCGATGGATTTGGCGACCCGTTTGCGGATCGCTTCGGTCGAATAGCGCAGCCGCGAGGCCCAGACGGCTCCGACGACCCCGACCGTCAGCCGAGCCCCGTCGAGGCCGGCACTGGCCACCGACTGGGCCAGTCGGGCGGGCAAAGCCGCACGGACCTGCTCCACAATTTGCGAACGCTCGGCCGCCCGATCTTTGAGGAGTGAAAGCCGCTTGCCACCTCTTGCCAGTAACTCGCTGAGACTCTTAGAGTTTTGCATTCAACATAAGCTGCGTGGTGGATCTAAGTGATAGAAACCGTGCGGAAATCCTTGTTTTGAGTCAGTTATCTGCATAGTCTACCCGTACTGCTCGGAGCAGAATCGAATGTCCGGGACGACATAAGCCTCAGTTGAAAGCATCGTGTCGGCGTAGGAAAGAATAATCCGTATGAATGTCATTTTTGTCGGCCGTAAGTCTGGCCGAGTGAAACAATTTGACCTGCGACATCCCGTGATTATGTCGAGTGCCGCGCTGTTGGTACTCGCGATCGTGGGTACCGCCTTTTCCATCGGCATGGGATTAGGTGCCCGCCACGGCGGGGGCAATCCCATCGATCAGCTGGGCAACTGGTCCGCCGAGCTGCTGCACCAAAAGGCGCAGATCGAGGATACCAAGCGAGTGTTGCAGGAAAAGGTCAATGCCCTGGCCATGCGCGTGGGGCAAATGAATGCAAATGTCATACGTTTGGACGCCCTCGGTAAGCGCTTGACCCGCATGGCGAATCTGGACGACGGCGAGTTCGACTTCGGCCATCCTCCGGCCTTGGGAGGCGCGGACAGCGGTGCGGACGGGCAACCCGCGCAGATCCCGAACCTCACCGCGATGGTGGATGATCTGCAGACCCAGCTCTCCAGCCGCGAACAGCAGTTGGGCGTGCTCGAGAACCTCATTTTGACCCGCGAGCTCAATAAGCAGGTCTATCCGGAAGGCCGGCCGGTTCAGGAAGGCTGGATATCCTCATACTTTGGCCGGCGAGCGGATCCTTTCACCGGCTATTCTGCGGTGCACAAGGGATTGGATTTTGCAGGGCAGGAAGGCACCAAAGTGAGCTCTGTTGCGGCTGGGCTCGTTACCTACTCCGGGGAGCGCGCGGGCTACGGGCAGATGGTGGAAATCAACCATGGCAATGGCCTGGCCACCCGCTACTGCCACAATGAAAAGCTGCTGGTGAAGCAGGGTGATATGGTCCGCAAGGGCCAGGATGTTGCGTTGATGGGATCGACCGGCCGATCGACCGGTCCGCATTTGCATTTTGAAGTACTAAAAAACGGCAACCAGGTCGACCCCCTGCGCTTTATCGGAGAGGATCGTTAGTCTTTAAAAACGGCTCAAGGCCCCTTGAAAAGGCCGCGGTCGAAACGATTTCCTGCTCTTCGGGTCTATCCGTACAATACCCAGCTTTCTTAAAAGGACTCCCCGGCAGTGTGGAAGCTTCTGACGCAAGTATTTGGCAGCCGCAATCAGCGCCTCATCAAAGAGATGAGCCGCACGGTGGCGGCCGTCAACGGTTTCGAGGCGAGCGTCAGCGCCTTGAGGGACGAGCAATTTCCGGAAAAGACCCGTGAGCTGCGGGCGCGCTTTGCCGCCGGCTCACCGCTGGATGATCTGATTCCCGAGGCGTTCGCCCTGGTGCGCGAGGCGTCGCGCCGCAAGCTGGGCATGCGTCATTTCGATGTGCAGCTGATCGGCGGCCTGGCCTTGAACGCCGGCAAGATCTCCGAGATGCGCACCGGCGAGGGCAAGACCCTCATGGCGACGCTGCCGGCGTACTTGAATGCGCTCACCGGCGACGGCGTGCACGTCGTGACGGTGAACGAATACCTGGCGCAGCGCGACTCGGAATGGATGGGTCCGGTGTACCGCTTCCTCGGCATGGAAGTCGGCGTCATCAAGAATGCCCAGTCGCCGGATGAGAAGCGCGCGGCCTACGCCTGCGACATCACCTACGGCACGAACAACGAATTCGGTTTTGACTATCTGCGCGACAACCTGGCGTTCCGTCTCGAGGATCGCGTACAGCGCAAGCTGTCATTCGCCATTGTGGATGAAGTCGATTCGATCTTGATCGACGAGGCGCGCACGCCGCTGATCATCTCGGGTCCTGCGGAAGAGAGCACCGAGCTCTACATCAAGATCAACGCCCTGATTCCGCGCCTGACGAAACAGAAAGAGGAAGACGGTCCCGGCGACTACGCGGTCGATGAGAAGACCAAGCAGGCGACCTTGACCGAAGCGGGTCACGAGAAGGTCGAGCAGCTGATGGCGGAACTCGGGCTGCTGCGCGAAGGCGAGAGTCTGTACGACGCCACCAACATTCGTCTCATGCATCACTTGAACGCGGCGCTGCGCGCCCACGCGTTGTACAAGCGCGACGTCGAGTACATCGTGCGCCAGGGCGAGGTCATCATCGTCGATGAATTCACCGGCCGCACCATGCAGGGACGGCGCTGGTCCGACGGCCTGCACCAGGCGGTCGAGGCCAAGGAAGGCGTCAAGGTGCGCGAGGAAAATCAGACCGTCGCGTCCATCACCTTCCAGAATTACTTCAGGCTGTATTCGAAGCTCTCCGGCATGACCGGCACGGCGGACACGGAAGCGTTCGAATTCCAGCAGATCTACGGCCTGGAAGTGGTGGTCATCCCCACCCACAAGCCGATGATCCGAAACGACAAGTCGGACCTGGTGTTTCTGTCCGAGCACGACAAGTTCCAGGCCATCCTCGAGGATATCCAGGATTGCGTGAAGCGCGGTCAGCCGGTGCTGGTGGGCACCACGTCGATCGAGGCCTCGGAGCGCATCGCCAAACTGCTGCAGAGCGAAAAGATTCCTCACGAGGTCCTGAACGCGAAGCAGCACGAGCGCGAGGCGCATATCGTGGCCGAGGCGGGACGGCCCGGCGCCATCACCATCGCCACCAACATGGCCGGCCGCGGCACCGACATCGTCTTGGGCGGCAGCACCCAGACGCAGATCGACGCCATTGTGGATCCCAACGAGGCGGATCTGAAGGGCATCCAGGCCGACTGGCAGAGGCGCCATGAGCAGGTAATCGCGGCGGGCGGCCTGCACATCATCGGCACGGAACGCCATGAGTCGCGGCGCATCGACAATCAATTGCGCGGCCGGTCCGGCCGGCAAGGCGATCCGGGATCGAGCCGCTTTTATCTGTCGCTCGAAGACAATTTGATGCGCATTTTCGGCGATCCGACCCGCATGAAGGCCCTGATGACCCGCGTCGGAATGAAGGCCGGCGAAGCAATCGAGAGCGGCATGCTCACGCGCCAGATCGAGCGCGCACAGCGGCGCGTCGAGCAGCACAACTTCGACGCCCGCAAGCAATTGTTGGAATACGACGACGTGGCGAACGATCAGCGCCGCGTGATTTACCAGCAGCGCACCGACTTGATGGGCGCGGAAGACGTGGCCGAAGCGATCAAGGGCATTCGCGAGGACGTGGTCGAGCAGTTGGTGAATCAGTACATTCCGGCCGGCGCGCCCGAAGAGCAATGGGATGCACCGGCGTTGGCGAAGTCGATCGAACGGGATTTCGGCCCTGCTCTTCCCATCGTCGAGTGGGTGAAGGCCGAGGAGCCGGGAGATGGCTTGGGACTGCGCGCCAAGATCGTCGCTGCGCTGGAAGAGGCCTACAACCAGAAGGAGGCCAATGTCGGCACCCAGGTGATGCGCTACATCGAGAAGGAAATCACGCTGCGCACGCTCGATCAGCATTGGCGCGAACATCTGGCCGCGATGGACTACATGCGCCAGGGCATTCACCTGCGCAGCTATGCGCAGAAAAATCCCAAGCAGGAGTACAAGCGCGAGGCGTTCGAATTGTTCTCAGGGATGCTCGATCGCATCAAGTTCGACACGGTCACCACCATCTCCAAGATTCAAGTGCGCAGCCAGGCGGAGATCGAGCGCGAAGAGCTCGAGCGCCAGCAGCGCCTCGCGCGCGCACTTCAAGCGCAGCATGCGGACGCGATTTCGCCGATCGCCATGCCCGGTGCGGACGAGTCAGGGTTGCCGCCGGCGGCGGGCGGCAACGTCATGGAAATGGAGCCGCGAGGGGTCGCTCCTGCGCCCTTCGTCAGGGCCGTGCCGAAGGTGGGCCGCAATGAACCCTGTCCCTGCGGATCCGGGCGCAAGTACAAGCACTGTCACGGCACCCTGCAGCAAGCGAGCGGTTGACTCGCGCTAAGAAACCTCTGATCCATGTCGTCGCCGGCACGGTGACCGACCTTGCGAGGCGCATGCTCATCGCACAGCGTCCGCCGGGCAAGCATCTGGCCGGAGGCTGGGAGTTTCCCGGCGGCAAGCTGGAATCCGGTGAGGATCGGCGGTTGGGTCTCGCGCGCGAGCTGCGCGAGGAACTCGGCATCACGCTATCGGCACCGCCCCGCCCTTTGATTCGCGTGCGTCACGCATATGACTACGGCGACGTGCTGATCGACATGTGGGTGGTGCGGCAGTATTCGGGTGAGCCGCGAGGACTCGACGGCCAGGCTTTGCGCTGGTGCACGCAGGATGAGCTCGAGTCAGTGGAACTCTTGCCCGCCGACGGGCCGATCGTCGCGGCGCTGCGGCTGCCGGAAAGATTGACTCATGCGTCGACGCAAGCCTATGTGCTGGGGCGTTCGGCCGAACCCGATGCCGCCGGACGCTTAAGCGGTGTGTGGTGCTTAGGGTTAGCGGAAGCAATGGCGGCCAGCGATGCCGGCGCGGATTTCCTGGTGCTGCGGAATGAATTGCCGCATGCCGACATCAGGTCGATATGCGAGTTGGTTCCCATTCCAGTGTATGCGCCGGGGCTTGGGCTCGAAGAGGCGTGGGATTTGGGGGCGAGCGGAATTGCTGAGATCGGCGAGTAAAGTCAATGATCGAACATAGAATTGACTATATTGGCTATTTTGATAAACTCTTTGTTATGCCAAAGAGTCCCCAGGCCTTATTGACCATGCCGCCGGCCGCGGCTCAGGCGCTCAAAGGCCTCGGCGAGAACTTAGGCATAGCCAGGGCCCGGCGGCGGGAATCACAGCGCGCTTGGGCGAAGCGCCTGGGCGTCTCGATACCCACGCTGATCCGCATGGAGCGGGGCGATCCGGGCGTCGGCGCGGGTATTTACGTCACAG
>Ga0210402_10003505_pt1 | contig 14654 bp, 7 predicted proteins | sample IncBWC7MmetaG_FD_161055 | JGI IMG/M metagenome (GOLD analysis project Ga0210402, IMG submission 161055) | Forest soil microbial communities from Barre Woods Harvard Forest LTER site, Petersham, Massachusetts, United States - Inc-BW-C-7-M | ecosystem: Environmental > Terrestrial > Soil >...
GGCCGCGCATCCAAATCTGGGGCCCGTGGTGCAGGCGATGCGGATTGTGGCGCCGCGGATGAAGAGCATTATCTGCACGCACGGGATTGATGTGTGGGAGCCGCTGGGAGGGTTGCGCCGGCGGGCGTTGCGAAACTCTGACCTGGTCCTGGCGCCGAGCAAAGATACCGCGGAGCACGTTGCGTCAGAGCAAGGAGTCGCGCGCGGACGGATTCGCGTGCTGCCCTGGGCGCTCGATCCGCAATTCGAAGCTCTGATCGCGGCGGGTTCACAAAGCGTTCCACCGCGCGAGTTTCCGAGCGGGCGGGTGATCCTGACGGTGGGCCGCTGGCTGGCGACGGAGAGATATAAAGGTATGGACACGTTGATTACGGCGCTGCCAAGGCTGCTGACGCGCTGGCCGGAAGTACAAGTGGTTATGGTGGGAACCGGCGATGACCGCGCATGGCTGGAAGACCTGGCGGAAAAAAATGGGGTCAACCGCCACGTGCATTTCCTGCCGGGATTGAGCTACTCGGAACTTGCCGCGTGCTACGCGGCGTGCGAACTTTTTGCGTTGCCTAGCAGTGGAGAGGGGTTTGGATTGGTGTATCTGGAAGCCATGGCGTGCGGCAAACCGGTGATCGGCGGAGCGCATGGCGGGGCGCCGGAAATCATCGAAGACGGAGTGACGGGGTACCTGGTGCCGCACGGCGATCCAATTCAGCTGGCTACGTCGATTGAAGCGCTGCTGGCAGACCCGGCGAACGCGAAAGAAATGGGCGCGCGCGGGAAACGGCGCGCGGAGAACGAATACCGCTTTAATGTCTTCGCGAAGTCACTGAAAAAAATCCTGCGCGAACAATGCGAATCCTGAACGTCACGGAAACGTACGCTCCCTTTCTCGAATTCGGCGGCCCTCCGGTGAAGGTGCGCGCGCTTTCCGAAGGGCTAGCGCGACGGGGCCACCAGGTGACGGTATTGACGGCCGACTGGGGTCTGGAAAAAAGGTTGCAGGGGCAGGAAGAAGAAATTACAGCAGAGCGATCGCCGTTCGGGTGGCGGCGGACGGAGAATGGCGTGCAGGCCATCTATGTGCCGACATGGATGCGCTACCGAACGGTGAGCTGGAATCCGGCGGTTAATCGTTATTGCCGGGCGCGGCTGCAGAATTTCGACGTCGTGCACATTTTCGGGCTTTATGACTTGCTGGGCCCGGCGGTAGCCGGAGAGAGCCGCAAACGAGGGCTGCCTTATGTGCTTGAGCCCATCGGAATGTTCGTGCCCATTGTGCGAAATGTGTGGTTGAAACGAATGTACCATGCGGTCTGGGGGAAGCGACTGTTAGCCGGAGCCAGCGCGGTGATCGCCACTTCGGAGCAGGAAATCGAGGAGTTGGCCGGTGGTGGCGTCGCCCGGGAAAGAGTGGTGCTGCGAAGGAACGGAGTGGAGATTCCTTCCACCTGGCCGGAGCGAGGGACCTTTCGGAAAGGGCTAGGGATTTCGCTGGAAGAGAAGCTGGTGCTGTTCTTAGGCAGGCTGTCTACCAAGAAGAGTCCGGATTTACTGCTGCGAGCATTCGCGGAACTTTCCGGGCGCTCTAGCGGAATACCAATGACGCTTGTTTTCGCGGGGCCGGACGAGGGCGGGGTAAAATCGGAATTGGAGCAAATGGCGACAAGCCTAGGGGTTCGAACAAAGGTACAATTCGCCGGGGCGATTTTTGGCGGGACGAAGTGGGCGGCTTACCGGGACGCGGATGTTTTCGTGCTGCCGTCGCAAAATGAAAACTTCGGGAACACGGCGGCGGAAGCGGTGGCCGCGGGGACACCGGTGATCGTCACGGAACAATGCGGGATAGCGCCACTGCTTGCAGATGAAGCAGGGCTGGTGGTTGAGCACGACGAGGCGGCGATTGCCAAGGCGCTTGAGCGGATGCTGACGGAACCCGAACTAGCGTCGCGGCTGGCGGCGGGATGTGTAAACGTGACGTCGCGGCTGAACTGGGACGAGCCCGTACTCGGCATGGAAATGCTATATACCGCGCTTGCCTCAAAGCATGGGTCAGGGCAGAATCTAAACTAGCGGAGTAGTGCTTTGCCAACGCGTCAACATCGACTTTTTCGCGGCCTCTGGTGGGGCAGCAATTTGCTGCTGTCCATCGCGTTTGTGGCGATGCTCTGCTCCTGCGTCAGGGAATACTCCGTGCGCAGGTATCTCGACGGATTCTCAGACGCGATTGTGCCCAATAATGTGCCCGAAGCACAAAGAGTCCAAGCCATCCTGGATTGGATGCGCGCCGAGCCATCGCGAGCCGAGGCGACGAATCCAGACGCGCTGGCAAGGCGCGATCCGGAGATAACGCTGACGTACCGGCAATTGCTAAACGTTTGTGGCACAGCGACGAACGCCTTCTTGAATCTGGCGCGCAGTTCGGATCTGCGAGTGCGCCGGCTGCTGCTGTTATCTCCCGATCGCCAGACAAAGCATGTAGTTGCCGAGGTGCTGATCAACGAACGGTGGGTGATCGTCGATCCCACTTACCGGGTCATCATGAAGGATGCGCAGGGTCACTTCATGACGCGCAAGGATTTGCAGAACCCTGCCCTCTTTGCACAGGTAACTGGAGCTATCCCGAGCTATCCGCAGGAGTACAATTACGCCCAATTCGCGCATGTGCGGCTGGCGCGACTGCCGCTCGAAGGGCTGCATCTGCGGCGCTTGTTGGACAGCGTCAGTCCGGGATGGGATGAAGCGGTCGACTGGAGCCTGCTCCTGGAGCGGGAGTCTTTCTTTTACCTGGTGGCCAGCGGCATGGCGACGCTGTTCTTGCTGCTTTTGCGAGCGGTGCTGGCCTGGTACGCGGACAGCCATTTGCGAATCCCACGTTTTCACCTGCGAGAGCATGCCGTCCGAGCCGGCGCCGCTTTCTTCTCCGCGCCGGAGATTAAACAGTAGCGTGTGCGGAATCTGCGGCGTCGCGTTTGCTTCGCGCAGCGGGGATGCCGAAGCTCGCGTGAGAGCGATGACCGCGGCGATGCGCCATCGCGGTCCGGATGAAGAGGGATTCCTTGCCGGCGATTCGCGCGCGCTGGGACTTGCCCTGGGGATGCGCCGGCTGAGCATCATCGATCTGGCTGGCGGCCACCAGCCCACCTGGAACGAAACCAAGGACGTCGCAGTCATATTCAATGGCGAGCTCTACAACTATCGCGACTTGCGCGAGCGCCTGACGCTTTGCGGCCACCGCTTTAGCACCCAATCGGACACGGAAATTCTGGTTCATGCGTGGGAAGAATGGGGCGAGGACTCCCTGACCGAACTGCGGGGCATGTTCGCGTTCGCACTGCTGGATCTTCGCGAGCGCTATGCCACGTCGCCGATCCTATTGCTAGCGCGTGACCCGCTGGGCATTAAACCGCTGTATTACACGCAAACGCCGGAGGGATTTGCATTCGCCTCGGAGATACGAGCGCTGCTTGCCAGTGGAGTGGTGCCCAAAAGGCTGTCACAGGATGCCGTCACTTCGTATCTGTTATTTGGAAGCGTTTCGGAACCAGTGACACTTCTGGAGGGAGTGTTTTCACTTCCGCCCGGACATCGCATGCTGCTGCACGTTCCCGAGCGGCGGCGGGTGCCGCGAGCGCGGCCGTGGTGGGACCTCGCGGTTTCGCCCGCGGCGCGCGAACCTCGAAAGCCCCGCGATCTGGCATCAGCGGCGAAGCAATTGCGGCCGCTTTTGGAAGACGCGGTGCGCGCGCATCTCATCGCTGATGTGCCAGTGGGATTGTTTCTATCGAGCGGGTTGGACTCCGGGGCGATCGCGGCGCTTGCCGCTCAGGCACGCGGCGGAATTGAGAGTTTCACGCTGACGTTTCCGGGAACGGCGTTCGATGAAGGGGAGATCGCGAGGTTGGCGGCAAACCGGTTCAAGACAAAGCATACGGAAGTGCCGTTGAGCGGAGAGTCGATGGTTGCGCGGCTGGATGAGGCGCTGGCCGCCCTGGATCAACCGACGATGGATGGGATCAACACTTACTTTGTCTCGTGGGCCGCGAGGCAAGTTGGATTGAAAGTGGCGTTATCGGGGCTGGGTGGGGATGAACTTTTCGCGGGGTATCAAACTTTTGCAGATACGCCGCGGCTTTCGAAGCTGATTAAATGCGCATGGTTTATGCCGTCAGCGGTGAGACGGGTGACGGCATCGCTCGTTGCGGGCCTGGCGGCGCGGCCCGGTTCGCCAGACGCAGGTCGCAAGGCCGCGGCAGCGTGGGCGTACCCGGATGCTTTGCCGCATCCTTATTTCTTTGCGCGGACGCTCTTCCCGCCGGGGCAGCTCGAGCGAGTCATAGAGGCGCGGTTTCGGCCGAGCACGGTGAGCGCGGACGGAGTCACACTCGATCCAACGTGGCTAGGCTGGCTGGAGCGAACGGCTGACGAAGCGCGCAAGCTGGAGCCAGTGGCCGAAGTTTCCTGGCTGGAGATGCGCACGTACATGGCGAGCACGCTGCTGCGCGACACAGATGCAGTGAGCATGGCGCAATCGCTGGAAGTACGCGTACCACTTCTAGACACTCCCTTGGTAGAGTTCGTGGGGTCACTGCCGGATGCGGCGCGCTGGCGGCCAGGTACGCAGAAAGCGCTGCTGGCGGAGGCGCTGGGCGATTTGCTGCCGCCGGAGATTTTGGGGCAGAGGAAACGCACGTTCACTCTGCCGTGGGAAGAGTGGCTGCGCGGACCATTGCGCACGCGGATGGAAGCGAGCATTGCCGATCCCGCTCCGGCGCTGGCGGCTTATCTGCGTTCGGGCGGGATGCACACGGTTTGGACGGATTTTCTTGCCGGGAAGACGACGTGGTCGCGCCCGTGGTCGCTATATGTGTTGAACGAGTGGTGCCGCCGACACCTCGCCGCATAAACTTCCGACTGAGATACACTGAAAAACACGCGAATGAATATTCTTGGGATCAATGCGTACCACGGGAACGCTTCGGCGGCCATTATCTGCGATGGGCGGCTGATTGCCGCAGTCGAAGAAGAACGATTTAACCGCGTGAAATATGCGGCGGGATTTCCCGCTCAAGCGATTCGTTTTTGCCTGGAAGAAGCTGGCCTCAAACTGCAGGAGCTCGATCACGTTGCGGTGCCGCGAAATCCGTACGCGAGGCTGGGGACGAAACTTTTTTACGCGATGCGGATGCCGTCCTTTGCACGGGACCGCGTGAAAGTGCTGGCGAAATTCACGGAGATTCCTGAAGCGCTGGCGGCGGCATTTGATGCCGATCCGAAACAAATTGAGGCAAAGTTTCACCGCGTCGAGCATCACCAGGCGCATCTGGCGAGCAGCTTTTTCGTTTCGCCGTTCGAACGAGCTGCTTTACTTTCCGCCGACGGGCTTGGCGATTTTGCCAGCACGATGTGGGGGACGGGGGCCGGCAATCACATGAGGATCGAGGGCGCAGTCGCATTTCCGCATTCGCTCGGGCTGTTTTACACCGCCTTGACACAGTATCTCGGGTTTCTGAAATTTGGGGACGAGTACAAGGTCATGGGACTCGCGGCCTACGGCCGGCCCGAACAGATGGATGTTTTCCGCGACATCGTGCGGTTTGATAGCGGCTCGAACGGCAACGGATTTCGTCTTGGGCTCGAGTACTTCACGCATCACCGGACGGGCCCGGAAATGACCTGGGCCAAAGCAGATAAAACACCGACGCAAGGAAGAGTTTTTTCGGAGGAAATCGCCAAGCACCTGGGGCCGGCGCGCGCTCCCGAGGAAGCGCTGGAGGAACGCCACCGCAATCTGGCGTGTTCGCTGCAGGCGCGGCTTGAAGAGGTTTATCTGGGTATGTTGAAAAAACTGGGCGAGCGGACCGGGCTGAAGGCCGTGTGCCTGGCGGGTGGGGTGGCTTTCAATTGCGTAGCCAACGGAAAAATCTTTGATGCAACGCCGTTCGAACAGGTCTACGTTCATCCGGCAGCGGGGGACGCGGGCCTTGCAGTGGGCGCCGCGTACTATGTATGGCATCAGAAATTAGGCAAGCCGCGCTCTTTCGTAATGGAGCACGCGTATTGGGGACCTGGGTATTCACGGGAAGAGATTCGCCGCGCGATGGATGCGAGTGGGCTGACTAAGAGCGGCTATGATGTCGTCGAACTAAGCGAAGAAGAATTGCCGCGGCGCGCGGCGGCCATTGTCGCGGATGGAAAAATCCTCGGGTGGTTCCAAGGCCGGGCCGAATGGGGTCCGCGGGCGCTGGGCAATCGGAGCATCGTGGCCGACCCGCGGCGACCGGAGATAAAGGAAATTTTGAACCGGCGGATCAAACACCGGGAGATCTTTCGCCCGTTTGCGCCCTCCATCCTCGCGGAAAACACGGCGGAGTATTTTGAAAAGTCACACCCTTCGCCATTTATGACGCTGGCCTACTCGGTGCGCCCAGAGAAGCGCGACAAGATCCCGGCGCCCACGCACGTTGACGGAACGGGCCGGCTGCAAACCGTCACGCGCGAGGCCAATCCGCGCTATCACGCGCTCATCTCCGCTTTCCGCGACCTGACTGGGGTACCCGTCGTGCTCAACACGTCGTTCAACGACAACGAACCTATCGTCTGCCGGCCGGAAGAAGCAATTGATTGCTTCCTGCGCACGCAGATGGATGCGCTGGTGCTCGGCGATTTTCTGATCTCTCGCCCTTAACTCACGATCAATTGGCTTGAAATTGGAGGCCACTAGCCAGACTTTGCGATTTATGGCAAGCTATCGGGCATGGGAAACAAAGACAGAGGTAAACGAGAAACCAAGAAACCGCCGAAGAAGAAGCCGACCGCTCATGAGTTGGCTCGGGCAAATGCGCCGGTCTTCAAGAAGCCTGCCTAAGAACTTCTCGCGGCCGCACCCCGCGCTGAGACGGAACTCTGTACAATCTTTCCGTGCGCATTCTCCTTCTTAATCTTTATTGCCCACCGGATACTTCCGCGACGGCAAAAATGGCGCACAGCGTCGCGGAGGCCCTTTCCATATCGCATGAAGTGACCGTGCTTTGCGGGCGGCCGTCGTATGACCCCACGGAACGCCGTTCCTGGCGGCTTTATCAAACGGAAATTGCCGGTCGGGTGCGCATTGTTCGCGTGGGATCGACGGATTTTCCCCGCCTGGATATGAAAAAACGCGTGATGAATTATCTCAGCTATGTGGCACTGGTGATTCCGCTGGCTCTCTTTATACCGTGTGATGCCATTATGGCGATGACCGATCCACCGTTTCAGGGAATTGTAGGGGCGGTGGTGGCACTGCTGAAAGGCAGGCCGTACGTCTACAACGTTCGAGACATGTATCCGGACATGGCTGTGGGCGGGTCGATCGTCGAGCCTGGCAGGCTCGCTAGAATCTGGGAAAACCTGCATCGCTGGGCGCTGCGACGAGCCAAGCGCGTGATTGTTCTGGGGGAGGACATGCGCGCGCGCATTGTTGACAAGGGCGTGGACCCTGCCCGGGTGCTAGTTGTCCGCGATGGAACCGCAATCCTTCCGCAGGATACGCCTCTTCCGGCGGTCGATCCGGAAGTTGTTCGCGCGATCCGGGGGAGGTTTTCGTTTGTTCTGGTGCACGCCGGGAATCTTGGGTTTTACGGGGCGTGGAACACGCTGGTGACCGCCGCACGCAGCCTGGCGAATGAAGGTGTAGGACTCGTGTTTGTAGGCGATGGTGCGCAGCGCTCACAGATTGAGGCAGCGGCAGTTGGCTCCAGCAATATCCGATTTTTGGATTTTTTCCCGGGGAGCAAGATTTCGTCGGTGCTTGAGGCTGCCGATGCCCATGTCATCACGGTGAAACTGGGACTGGAAGGAGTGGTGGTGCCCAGCAAGATGTACGGGATTCTGGCGGCGGGAAAGCCTATCGTCGCCGTGGCGCCGGAAGAGACGGATGTGGTGTCGCTCGGAGTTCGGCGCGGCTTCGCAATTGCAGCGGATCCGGACCGTCCGGCAGAAGTTGCCAGCGTGGTGCGCGCACTAGCTTCCGATCCAACCAAGTTGAAAGCGATGGGTGAAGCGGCACGGGCCGCTGCGCCGGATTATGATCGAGTCAAGGAACTGCAAAAATTCGTGGTAGTTTTCGAGCACCTGACGAGCCATTAAAGATTCGCCATACTTGGCTTCTGCCGCAGCCTATTTCCAATCCACTGTTTTCCCCCTCCTGTTCCACCAATCACTTCTTCGCGCCTTGGGATTGAAGCGAAACTAAAATCGCAGTATTGTGTTTAGGCTGCGTGGGGCAGCCATTTGTCAGCTTGACTTGGGAGCCGGGTCCCCAACCCGGCGAGAATCGCGGGAGACACCAGCTGTATCAGCCAGGCTCAATCTGGCTCGCGCGATAAACGAGGTTGCATGGCCGCAGGCCTGCTCGCTTTTTTCATAGCACTGTTTGCATCGCTAGCGCTGGTGGTACCCGTCCGAGCGCTTGCTCTGCGCGTGGGAATGGTCGATCTGCCTGGGCCACGCAAAGTACATTTGACGCCAATCCCGCTACTGGGTGGATTGGCGATGTACGCCGCGGTGGTGATCGCGGTGCTTTTTGCGTTCAACGGACCGGCGCGCGCGCAGATCGTGGGTATTCTGATTGGCGCGACGCTCGTCGCGGCGGTCGGCATTCTGGATGACCGCGGACTACTTCATCACCAGATCAAGCTATTTGTAGGCATGCCGCTGGCGGCGGGGATTCTGCTGGTCAGCGGAATTCACGCACAGGTCTTCAGCGTGCTGGTAGGCGGGCGGAGCGGGTATTTGCTGGACGCTGCGCTTACCGTTGTTTGGGTTGTGGGGATAACCGCGTCGTTCAGTATTCTGGACCATATGGACGGGTTGTGCGCTGGGGTGGCGGCAATGGCTTCCGTTTTTTTCGCGATTCTCGCCTATTTGAGCGGCCAGACCCTCGTTACCACGCTGGCAGCCGCGGTTCTCGGGGCAGCCACGGGATTTCTCCGCTGGAATTTCAAACCGGCGAAAATTTTCATGGGCGATGGCGGCGCCATGTTTCTCGGTTACCTGATGGCCACGCTGGGATTGAAGCTGCGGATGGAGAACGTGAATCATTTTTCCGCGTGGCTGGCGCCGATTTTGATTTTGGGCGTCACTATTTTTGATACCACGCTGGTCACGATTTCCCGGTCGCGGCGCGGACTGCTGCCTTTTGCGACGCCGGGAAAAGATCATGCAGCCCACCGCCTTTCCAATCTCGGTCTCGGCCATCGCGGCGCCGTTTTGACCCTGTATCTGCTTGGCGCCGTCGGCGGCGGCGCAGCCGTGCTCGTCAGTTATCTTTCCGCGAAAGTAGCAATTCTGGTCGGGGCGGTAGCCCTCGGAATTATTTTTGCGGGTGTCGTGTATCTCGAGCGTGCGCCCTATGAACGCCAGGTGCGCAAGCCCTCGGCGGCCTCCTGAAATAAACAAGTCGAGAATGTCCTTCTTTTTGGTCTGTCAACTTTCCGCGTGTTGGTCCTCGGAAGTGGATTCGCTATACTTGACGAGCACCCTCTCACCCATACATCGAGCAACCCCCCACGGGTCGAGTGGGAAAGCAGGTAAATTTCTTGGCGTGCGATCCCCGATGAGCAGAATCCTCGGGGAAGGCGCGTCTTTGGGAAGCACGGAAACTGTGGGAAAGACAGAAGCACCAACTCAGGCTGCACCAGGCGACCGGGAAGTTATCGTCGTCGGCGGCTCCGCCGCGGGACTCTTCACGGCCGCGAGCGTGGCCCGCGGTGGCCGGCGAGTGCGCGTGCTGGAATCGAAGCCGCAATTCGAGCCAGCGCCGCGAACGTTGATCGTTACAGACCATTTCCGCCACCAGATGGGAGCTTCGGCACGCCAAAGCATCATTAATGAGATTCGCCGTTTCGAACTGTTCACGGACGGGCGCTCGGCACAGGTGGCGCTGAACAAACCCGACCTCATTATTGAGCGCTCGCGCTTGATTCCAGCGCTGGCCCGCGAGGCTCAGCACGCCGGTGCGACGCTGTCGTACGACACGCGTTTCCTGGGAATCGGCCCGAATGCGCGCGGATTGCGGCTGGAGGTCGAATCCGGCGGCAAGCGCGAAGATTTGCACGCGGACAGCGTGGTCGGAGCAGACGGCGCGGCGAGCCGCGTGGCACGTGCTTCCGGCTGGCCTCCGATCGAAACCGTGCCGCTGGTGCAAGCCATCGTACGACTGCCGAAAGACTGTCCGCCGGATACGACGCGTGTTTGGTTCGTGCCGGATGATACGCCGTACTTTTACTGGCTGATCCCCGAATCGGCGGAACGCGGAGCGCTAGGCGTTATTGGCGAGCACGGGGGCGACACGAAGCGCTGCTTTGAACGCTTCCTCGAAAAAAAGCACATGGAGCCGCTCGAATGGCAGGGCGCGCGCATTCCGGTGTATCGCGGGTGGGTGCCGGTGCGACGGCAAGTCGGGAACGGCGAAGTTTACCTGGTGGGTGACGCAGCAGCGCAGGTGAAAGTTTCGACCGTCGGTGGGATCGTTACTGGTTTTCGCGGAGCGCTCGGCGTTTCGCAAGCGCTTTTGCAGAATGGAGAGAGCAGCGAACTTACGGCCTTGCGGCGTGAATTGAGAACGCATTGGCTGATCCGCCGTGCGCTGCATCATTTCGCGCAGAAAGATTATTCACAACTAGTGGATTTGTTGGATGCTTCGACGCGGCAGTCGCTTGGCGAAATCAACCGCGATGAGTCGACGCGCTTGCTGTGGAACGTGGTGCGCCGCCAGCCTCGCCTGGTGCTTCTCGGGTTGCGCGGCTTGCTGATGGGAAAAGCAGATCGAAGCTAGAGCGCCTGCTCCGCGGTCAAACCCAAGCTTAGAATATATCGAACGAATAGATCCGTCCGGCGGTATCCCCAACGTAAAATTTCTGAAGCACCGTATCGAAACTCGGATCGCCAATCGTCGCACCGGCATTGATAAGGCGATTCGCGGTGTTCGCGCCCGAACTCGGATCGATCTTGTACAGATGACCGTCAGAAGAGGCGACGTACATGAACTCAGCCTGTGGCGGCGAAGTGAAAATAAGGGAAGAGGGATTGGTGATTACCGGGTTGGTCCAGCCGGCAGGGTTGTTGGTAAAGACGGTGGTGGCGGCCGTACAGACGACCGAGGAATAAGCGACGTGCACCTTCTTGACGCCGGTTGAGGTCGCAAAAAACACGTCGTCATTCAGAGCCGCGGTTTCAATCGGGACGGGAAAGCCCACAGGAATCACGCCAAGGGCCCCACTGTTGCGGGCGGCGCAACCAGGAATGTCCGCGCGCAAGACATTGAGCCGGCCGTTGTTGGTTGTCACATAGATGACCCGTCCGTCGAAGTTCTGCGTTGGCGCCTGGTCGATGTCATTGAGAGCAAACGTGGCCGTCGCCGCGGCAAATGTTCCGGAGCTGAGCGTATTGAGCTGCCAGACGCTGGGCTGGCCAACTCCGCCGTTAGCATGACTGGTGACCCAAACCATGTTGTGGAGGTAGTCGATGTACGGGGTCGCAGCCACCATGTCCATATTTCCGGGATTGAAAGTCCAGACGATGGCGCCGGTGTTTCCGTTCAACCCATACACTTTGTTGTTAGTCGTGCTGCCAACGTTGCGAGTCGCCACGATGACGAGATCGAAGGCATTGGTATAACTCGCTTGCGCATAGGTCTTCACCTGCACGGCAGCGGCAGCCTGAAAGCCGCTCCCCGCTCCAGTGGTCAAGACCGCCGTCTGCCACAGAATGGCTCCCGTGTCGGCGCGAAACGCATACACGGTGCCATCGCCCGCAGCGACGTAAGCCACCGCGCAGACGTTTAGGCAAGTCGGATTGGAAGTGTCGGTGGCGGCGATCAGGGACGGCCGTCCCTGAATTGCTCCGCCGGTAACGCCTGATGTGCCGCCGGGTTGATAATTGCGCTGGCCGTTGACGGCGGACATGGCATGCACGGAGTTGTCGTTTCCACCAGTAACAACGATATTTCCGGGATCCAAAGCCGGTGCGGCAAGAGTCGTTGCGCTGGTTTTGTAGCTCCATCTCTTGTTTGCGACGCCTCCGGTGACAGTGGTGTTCGTTTGCGTAGAGGCGTTGCCGAAAGAGTAGTGCGGGGCGGCAGAAGTAACCGCTCCTGGAATGGCCGTGGCGTCGTGGGTATAGGCTTTGTAAGCGTACTGGGTGCCTGGCAGGACGATGCTATTGTCGCCGTTTTCATCGAGAACGGTAACGGTCGAGAACAGGCTGGTGTTTGCCGCGATGAATTGCCCTGCGACAGGCTGCGCTCCGGCGAGGTAGCTGGTTCCGTCCGCAGGAGCGAAGGTCGGGGCAACGCTACCGGCCTGCTTGGCGAACAATACGCCGTCGTAGTTAGCGTTGGTGGAGCCAGCCGGGAAAGTCCAGTTCAGGGTTATCTCTGAAATTCCCAGCGTCGGAGCGCTCATCGTTACATCGCGCAGATAACGCAGATTCAGTGTCGGCTGGTTGGCGGCGATGTTTTCGCGCGTTCCATAAAACGGAGACAGCGCATTGGCGGACTCGCCGGCCACAGCGGTTACCGGTTCCGGCTCGGTGTAGCGACGAGCCAGAAAGTTGTCAAAATCGTAGTTCACCGGATCGCCGTCGTAGACGAAGAGTCCGACGGAGCCGGCCGTTGCTACGTTGGCGTCACCGACGATGGACGGCGCTTGAAGCACTCCGTTAACAAGAGTGCGCAGCGTCGCTGGGCTTCCGAAAAAGGCTCCCCCGACTGTATAGAAAGTGGCGTTGGTCCAGGCATAGAGCGGTTGCTGCAAACTATTGAAAGCTCCGGCGTTCCAATAAGCGAGCTGCGAGACCCTTTGGTCTGGATTCGCACCAACTGTAACGAATTGCAGGCAGGAACGGTAGGCGTTCATGTCGGCGGTGGTAGTGCCTCCGACGCGGCCGAGCGGGCATCCGGTACTCTCGGAGCCTGCGAGTGTGGTCATTCGTACGTCAGCCTGAACGAAGACGTCGCGCTCGTTCGTAGGCGCATTGACGTGAATGAGATTTCGATTGTTGGCAACGCCGTTGGATTCGCGGAGGACCTGATTCGCGCCGACGTCGGCTGCGACAGTCCAAGGGCCGCCGCCCTGCACTGTCCAGCCGGCGGGTGGTTGTCCGACAGTGTCGGAGTCAAAATTGTCGTAAGCGAGGTAGACGTTGTTCAAGTTTGCCGGCGGAGCGGTGGCATTGGCGTTGCCATAGAATAATGAGTAGCTTGCGTCTGTGCCGTTTGCGGCGATGTCCGCCTGGAGCTTGAACCAAATGGTGGTACTGGCGGTGTTGCAATTGATGACCTGACGGTCGAGTTGCGTCCAGGTGCTGGCGGCAAATCGCGCAACGCGCAAATCGTTGCAATCGGACCGTATCTTTCCCGCAGTGACCAGCGCCAAGGTGTTGAAACCGGTGATCTGCGCGCTGTAACCGTTGTACCCGTTGAAAGGGGCAGTGGCACCAACAGTAACAGTAATGGCCCGCGTAAAGGACCACGTCGCTCCATCTTCCAATTGGTCCTTCACCAGCAAGCCGTAATTCGGAATCGTTCCGTTGATCCAACCTTGTGGAATGTTCGCCGAAGTCGAATCGCTGAGTATGTTGAAGGAAACCGCTGAACCCGCGGCCGTTCCAGAAGGCTGAGTGTCCGCCGCTGTCGCGTCAAAATCGCCGCCAGGGGCGGCCCACGCCAGCGCTCCATTCCGGGTATTCCAGGTTACACCCGCTTCGGTCCAATCGGTCGTACCGGTAATGCGGTGGACTTCCTGATTGCGGCCGGTGAAGAGCGCCGTGGTCGGAACGATTTTCAAAGTCGAGGTCTTCAACGCAGTGTTGGAATTCAAGCCCGTGGTGCTCAGGTCGAATCTCACGAGTGAGCGCTGATTGGCAGCTTGAGCGGTATGGGTGGACATCGTCGTTGCCGCGCCATTGTTGACGGCAGGCGCCGCTTGACTGATGGAGGCATCGCGCGTCGAAGTGACAGCCTGTTGTTCGTCGGAGCGCAGCGGCGTCGCTGGGCACACCAATATCAACGCGAGAAACGAGCGAAACATAATCCCGGGATACTGGCGTAAGCGTTTGAAAGCCGCTCTCATCGCTCTACCTCTTCTTCTGTTCTGGCTGAGGTCGCCGCTGGGCGGGGGGCCAGGCTGAACTCCGATTCGAGGGCCACACGGTCATCCAATAGAACGCGCACGCGCCACAACCCGCTGAGATTTCGCTGCGTAATGAAAGTTCCAGCGACGGGCAACACGGTAAGCACAGCGGAATCACCCCGGCTCTTCATCAGCAGCGAGGGGATTCCTTCCGCATGAGTCTTATTCGCGTCCGCGATCAGATGGCGGGCGGGCGGAATGGGCCCTACTTCGTTTTGAGCCGCGGGCCCCACGTTTGCGGTGAAAGCATGACCGCCGATGGTAAATTGCGTCTTTTGCGAAGAATACATGCTGCCGTCCGGCAAGAAGAACTGCACGGTCTGAATATGCTGGCCGCTTACGCCCGGCCAAACCACATAAACGAATAGATCGCGAAGGTCGGCGACGGGAAATGTATCCTGGGTCGTCCGGCAGGAAGTGTCCGGCGTCTCGCAATAAAAGATCTCCGGCCCACGCGGGGCGGGTCGAGGGCGAGGCAGGGGAAGCCGCGCA
>Ga0210402_10003506_pt1 | contig 14647 bp, 15 predicted proteins | sample IncBWC7MmetaG_FD_161055 | JGI IMG/M metagenome (GOLD analysis project Ga0210402, IMG submission 161055) | Forest soil microbial communities from Barre Woods Harvard Forest LTER site, Petersham, Massachusetts, United States - Inc-BW-C-7-M | ecosystem: Environmental > Terrestrial > Soil >...
TCCCGGAGGCGGCGGCCTCACAATCATCGTCGGAGGCGGTACCTCACCGTCTGGTTTCCCAATGTCTCCGTGTTGCTGCCGATGGTGCGGTGGGCGGAAATGTGATGAATGCGGTGGAGGATACGATGGACTGTGCTGGCCTGATCCAGGGAGGCCATTCCAATACATATACGGCTGGGTAGGACCGTGAGTATATTCAGGCTGTCCATATGGCGGATACAATTGATACGGCGGTTGACCACCAGCGTAACCTTGTGGTGGCGGTGGCAGAGCCGGACTCTGACTTGGGTGATATCCATTTGCACTCACTCCCGGGCCCGAGAGTCCGTAAGGAGCGTTCAAAGGAGAATGCGAAGAGGAGTGACGATAATGTTGCGAATGCGGCTGGTTCTGATTTTGTGGGATTGTGGGAGGGAGATGGGAGGGTTGCTGCTGAGGGTAGTATGTCGTAGGGCCACTTCCAACTTGAGCAGGGGCGGGGCCGTACATGGGAGTCGGATATGCTATGGAGCCATTCAGTCCGGGGTCGACATACGCTTGTGGTTGTGGTGAGCTCGTGCTGGGGGAGTTGCTGACGACACCTGCAATGACCCCACCCTGTCCAGTAGTTCCGGTATCAGGGCTATCATCCCCAGGGAGTCTTCTACCTCGGGGATGTCGAGGGCTCGAATGCATGCTGCCTGCACGACTATGGACTCTGGATTGCGAAGCAGATTGCGCCGTTGAGTTGCGACCAGAGTGATTTCGACTTTGACCTTGGCCTGAGCCAGATCCAGAGCCCTGAGTATGATTCCGTGTTGGTTTCACGAGAGGGTGGGCATGCTGGGATTGGTTACGGGAATGCGATTGTCGACTGAAAGCCTGGACTGTGGCATCGGATGCGGCTTGGAGCTCTTCTGGTGGTATGGGCACCCACTTAGTTTTTTCACCTGTGTTTGTTGAACGGCAAGTCCACAATATTTCTCAGGTTAGCATGTTGCATCGAAACGTCTTGGCAAGAGAGGAAAACGATGGTGAAGTTTGAAATCCGGAATGGAAAGATAGCGCAAGAAAGAATTCAAGAAACGATGAACGCACTCTTCCTAGGTGTAACCGAAACGGGCTTCACGGCTTCAGGCCCCTTAGTACTCTCGCCTTCATCCTTGGTCCCAGGAAGAACATCCATAACAGCAGGATTGTGGAGGGAAGGCGTAGCGGTGGAAGACAACGATTTTCCTACCTCGGGCCAACTTTCCGTATCATCTACTGCTGGAATTGGCAAAGGTAACCGTGGAGCACGAGAATTCTGAGCAGGTAGGCGCACGACGAAAGGATCATCGCTAGCCATTACCACCGGTGATGTAAGGCCATGGTTAGACTTGATAGAGGACAGTCCATGAGGACCATTGGGTAGCTTGTCGGAATAAGGCCGAGAAGGAGGTGGTCGAGGGGTGGCTGGATTTCGTGACACAACCGGGGGTTTAGATATTTGTGGCATACTCTGGGTTGAAGGTGTACGAGCAGCCTGGGCTTGAGCAGCCATTTGTTCCTTGCGAAGACTCCACACATTGACGGTGGGTGGTAGCTTTTGAGGAGAAGACTGAGCGGCCGCAGTCGATGGTGATTTTGGAGTCAAATCCTTGGTGGCGCGTAAATCGCCGTTCATGGGTTTGATATCGGGAACATCAGCCGTATGAGGTAAAGGGGAAGAAGGCCTTGTAGTGAGAATAATGGACGAACTGGGGGTGATATCTACGCTTGTGGGATTAGAGTTGGACTGGGACGCAGAGGAGTTGGATAAAGCGGTACTGCCAGAGGCAGTCGAAGTATTACTACCACTAGGAGGTGCAGAGTGGACAACGGTGTGTGGAGGTGGGACTGAATTAGGAGATTTGATATTTTGAGCCTTCTTGGCACGGTCAGCGTACGAAAGTGGCGGTACTCTTGCAGTCGAAACGGAAGGTGAGACCATCGTATGTGTGTCAGATTGCACGCAAGGACCACCAGATGGCAAGGATGTGCACAGATGACTTCCCGATGACAAGATTTGTTTTCTTGGACCACGACTATGGGAAGTGGAAGAGAAAAATCAGGAGAACGACGTAGACAGAAGATGAACCAGATCAGGAGTAGAGTCTAAAGCAGAGAACAACGGGAAGTTGTTGTGAGGCGCCAACTTTGAGAGCAAAGTGATATACAACTTTAATTCCCACGATCTGTTTAAGTGTAAATTGAGTCATCCCAGAATTTTGTACAATAAAATCATTAAATAACAATAAAAATGGGTTCACGCTCGCCACTACATTTACTTCACTTCAAATTGAAAACGAACCCGTAACTCCAGTCCAAAAACCCAAAAAACGCTGTATGCTTATTTCTGGATATCACATGATCGAATACCGACGATCGGTTTTCTCGACTCACAGGGTGTGGGAACCAATATTTCCAATGGAAATATTATAAAGATACATGAAAAACATGCCTAATTATGTAAACATATTTTTGCCAGAAATATTAAGAAAGTATTTTATATAATTTCAGCATCTTGTCTGTTTTAAGGATCCCTTTCAAATAATGAACAAAACCCTCAAAATATCTTTTAAATATTTCCAGCAACAACATGTTTGTATAATTAAACATGTCTTTAACATGTCTTTCAGATATTTCCAACAGTAATATTGGTTCTCACACCCTGTGACTACGATTTTCTCAAGATTTTCTTCACTCATACCGTGTATGTAATTCGAAAGTAATATATATCTCGGCTATTCTGTGGGTTTTTGTCTTGAGCGTGACCGCCCGAAAAGGGAATGTCTTCATAATTAAATAAGTGGTACCACCTTCTAGCTCATTCTAGATCTTTATTCACTGCGGAACGGTGAGGTACTCCTACAATCCGAGATCGTGTATCAAGGTGATTCGCGTTCTTTCTGTCAAGGCTGCAGTTGGCTCATAAAGACACGTGGTTCGTAGTTCAGACGCGAATCGAGCGCAATAGCACAGTTGTGGCACAGCAAGATCGGACTCAGAGGAAAGAGGTAATAGCGAGAGCCAGCTACAAATCTGGGTAAGGCGCCGAACCCGAACCCCCACGCCGCTAGCACCTGGTTGTCGAATCGGTCTCCAGTTTTAGGTTTGTCGGTAGCATAGCTTTGCCTAAGTATTCTATCTAGCGTTCAATCGGCGTTCAATCAGTATAACTAAAAACTCTTCATAGAACAAGCTTTGAACAAGAATACGGTCTGCCCAGCCGCAGGGTAGATAAGAAAATGTATTTCTGAACTGCTCTCAGCTGCCCTCTCGAAGGTAAAAGAAGCATATAGCAATGAGTCCAAAAAAGTTGAGACCGGAACCACACTTCATATTTACTCTTGTTAGGATCAGAAGGTCCTGCGTTTACTAGTCGCAGTGGCTCGGACTCTTTGTTTCTTCCTCCCTCAATATCCTCCTCGTCTCTACAAGAGCCTTCCCCAACAAATTCAAACCCCATTTACCAGCATTCGATATCGCATTCTTCTCCCCATATCCAATTCCCCAAATCCGATCCCGAGGACTACTTTCCACGATCATCTTATCGCCAGTTTCCATCAACTTCTTCCGCAACTCGTCATTCTGCCTGAACTTGAGCAAGTTCCCTTCTAACACAATCCGTTTCCGCTCGCCCTTCCACACATCCTCATCGAAGTTCTTGACCTTGCGTCCCAGCGACTTTACATAAGCCATCTCCGACTTGGACGTGCCTGTGAGGGACAGCACTTCTCGTGCAATGGATACATCCGAGAATAGGAGTGCTTTCTGAGTCATCATCCAGTGCTCGGTGCTGGGGAATATCACAGCTTGTTCCTGTCCTTCGATCTTTACTGTTGCCGTGAACGAAGCGGGGAACCATTGAGATGCCCATCCACTAACAACTTTGTAAGAGCCAGAGCCTGGCTTAAGATATTTGACAAACTCACTTGACGTGACTGGTAGTCCAGAAGAATACATAATCGTTCCTGATAAGCATATAACAAAGTTATGGCAAAGACAATATCGATGTTAAGAGTACGAAGTTAAGGCACAGAAAGTGCGGGCGATTGTTTGCCGATGACTCATTTGGCCGAAAATTTGAAGTACAGTTGACTATCTCATATAGACTTCTGCCAGAACAACCCGACCCATTATCATCCAAAATACGATCTCATAGTGCATAACATAATGCATAGCAAATACTAGTACTGAGAACCGATGCTATGCATTGTGAGATAGTAGGTTCTGCTTAAGGAATTCTCCACATAGCAACCCCACATCTCGCTTCATCCACCTCTTTCTTCACCGCCTTACTCTCGCCACTCCTTACAGCACCAGCCACTAATAATTTCAATGCATCCTTCAACGCCAGCTTTCCATCATCTCCCCCTTCTTTGCCGTCTCCAGTTCCCTGAAGCAAGATCCTCTCCCAATCAATACACAAATCCAAATACTCAAACAACACATTCACAATGCCCTCGTATCGCCCTGAACTACTCGTTTCGCTTCCTTCAGGGGGCAATTCTACCTTCCACAGCTGCTCCAGCGTAAGTCCATCCCAAGCCATCAATGGGGCACCTAGTTTGACGGGAACGACTACTGCGGGAGTCCCGTTAAGCAAAAGGTAATTCATTACACTCTCGCTTGGGCGGGCGCTGGTTGTCCACAATTTCCGGTGGGGTTTTAGACCAACTACGAGAATCACCATTCGGCATGGGATAGGGGGTTGAGGCAATGGCGTCAGTGTGGGTTCGGGGGAGGGAGTGCGTGAACGGGAAAATATGTTCGATAACGATGGGAGGTTGGAGACAGGAAGGGAGTTCTGATGAGCGGGCGTCGGTGAAGTTGGGGCGTCCACCGGTGGGGGCGGAGAGCAGAGTGTTATGACGGATGCAGATTCGGCTAGCAACGTTTCTCCGACTCTGTAATCGCCTTCAGCAAGACAATGTATGTGTTTCTGAGCGAGAATATAAATGTTAATAATGAAAATTCGCCTCACCTGCCAAGAAAGGTCCATGACAGAAGATAATATCAGGTTTCATGGTCCTCGGTATAATAGGTCGGCGGCCACTGGCGAAAAGGTAAGGCGAAAACCATCCTTTCTCCACGGCCAAGTAATCCTTGACTGAAGCAAAAAGCGAACTATCTCTGCAAGCCCAAAAATCAGAAACTCAAGTACTTCCACAAGTTATTCCGCTTACTGATGCAAACTACTGCGATAAAACCCTAAAGAAGCATCTTTCACCGTGTGTTTATACTGGAGAGTAATCAGCAACACTTTCACGCCAGTCGTCTCGAGCCTCTTTGAGTGTATCGGTACCACGTGTTTAATAGGTTGGTCTATGACCAAATCATTTGCTACATGTGTGGTCAGGTCAAACCCGGCGTGCAACCCGATTTCGACAAGGATGGAGTCTCCGAGCGAAGAGACGATGACATCAGACACAGGACCCATGACCGGGGCTGCAACGACTGCCATGCCCCCCTACGGCATTAACTTTTCAGCGATACATGTTCACGTACATATGTCGCACTTACTGTGGCGGCAATTATAGAGTGGACTGCAAGATCTCTAAATCGGATGCATGGGAGGAGCAAAGGCGAGGAATCACCCCACTACACAAAAACAAAAATAGACATGACAAGGGGTCAGTTGGATCCGCAACGATCCAATTTGACCCAAGCTCACCGGAGAAAGGCACACCACGCTTGTACCAGCAGCTCTCAGAGATTCATATGAGGACATAACGATCCTCCCTGTCATCGACTAACAAACGTTACGGTCAATATTTTCATTTCAATGCTTGAATCTAAACTGCTCAATCCCAACCCATCCAGAACTGTAACAGCTTGTCGGCCGAGAGTCAAGACAGCGTAGTATTGACTCACCCCAACAAGTTTCCTGACAATCCATGGGGCGGATTTCTCCTTTTCCCCTCCCTCTGTGATAGAGGCAGGATCTATGGGACCAAGCGCGGAGACGTCGGCCATACTGACGATCGATCGAGAACTAAGGTCACGGTTGCGAGGATAAGTTTTTAGAAGTTTGTAAAGAGAGAACAAATCATGATGGCTGTGCTCGATCTAAGATTCACATACACGTGGACCGTTGACCATCGTACCAAAAACCTTACTCCCATACGAAAATTCGGGTTGGTGACAAAACATATTTTCAGCAATTACTTATTACAATCAAGGCGCGTTGAGGCCTGTTATCGATCCAACACCTTCATCCACCTCCGGAAGCCTCCACATTAGGTTGTACTTACTCGACCATTTTAAAACGCCCAGCCTCCGGCCAAGAGCGTTGAATGAAGGCATCACACGACATCCACTCAATAAGGACGTTGAAGATCCCATTCTCCCGTTTATATGGCGAGGGCTCGTTGAGGCCGTCGATGTATACGGGCATTTAAATAGGCACCTAGTAACGGTAGTGGGAAGCCTTGTAAGGCCCATTGATGGGGATGTCAAGGTAGCTGGACTGGGTCTCGCTGAGAGTGGTTAACTTGACGTTGAGCTGCGCTAAGTGAGCGCGGGCAACTTCTTCGTCGAGTTCCTTGGGAAGCATATGTACGCCGAGGGGGAATTTCTCAGGGGTGGTCCACAAGGCAATCTGGGCTAAGACTTGGTTGGCGAAGGAACATGACATCACGAAGGACGGGTGGCCCGTGGCACATCTATAAGACAACGCTCCCTGTCAGTGGGTTACAGGCACGGTGGACTAGAAGAAAGATCATACCCCAAATTGACGAGACGACCCTCAGCGAGGAGAATGATGTGGCGACCCGAAGCCATGGTGAAGCGATCAACTTGGGGCTTAACGTTGACAACCTCTTTTGCGTTGGTTTTCAACCAGGCGACATCGATCTCAACATCGAAGTGACCAATACTAGGGATAGACGGTCAGGAAAAGTCGTTGAATTGAATTGGGGCCTCGACTTACTTGCAAACGATGGCATCTTCAGGCATGACTGAGAAGTGTTCGGCCGTTATGATGTCCCTGTTTCCGGTGGTGGTGACGAAGACGTTGGACCTGTGAGCGGCATCTTCCATCGTGGTGACTTCATAGCCAGCCATGGCAGCCTGAAGAGCATTGATGGGGTCGATCTCCGTGACCAAGACACGAGCTCCATACGACCTCAAGGATTCAGCACACTAGACCATGGGATGAGTAACCGCGACAGATCTAAAGTCAATCATACCGCACCCCTTTACCAACATCACCGAAACCAGCAACGACAGCAACCTTGCCAGCAAGCATGACATCAGTGGCACGTTTGATGCCATCAACGAGAGATTCACGACATCCGTAATAGTTGTCGAACTTGGACTTGGTAACAGAGTCGTTGACGTTAATGGCGGGAATCTTCAGTTTGCCGTCTCGGAAAGCCTTGTAAAGATGGTGAACACCGGTGGTGGTTTCCTCGGATACACCGCGGATATCTGTGAATCTTGAGTTGAGTTTTATTGCAGTGGGTGAGTGATGACTTACCGTTCAGATATTGAGGGTATTTCTCGTGTACAATGTTTGTCAAGTCGCCTCCATCGTCAAGAATCATGTTCAAGGCTTTCCCACCAGCAAAACCGGCGATTGTCTGCTCGACACACCAAGTGTATTCTTCTTCAGTCTCGCCCTTCCATGCGAAGACAGGAACGCCAGTGGCAGCAATTCTATATTTAGGTGAAGAGAATTAGATCACGTATTATTTTTATGGTTTGTAACCTACGCAGCAGCGGCATGGTCTTGAGTCGAGAAGATGTTCTATGGAAGGGGTTAAGGATGTTACACATGAGACACAACATGGATACATGACATACACAAGACGACCAAGTGACTTCTGCCCCAAGGTGAGTAAGTGTCTCAATGAGTACGGCGGTTTGGATGGTCCTAGGAAGGTATGTAGTAAACCAAGCGCCTTGATGAACTATGCTAGCAAAAAAGTAACACACATATGGAGGCATCCTGCAATGCGAGCACCCTTCAATGGCTGGGAGGCTCCGTGCTGAAGCGGTGTAACTTTCAGATTTCGATCGGCTGGTGCGATGAGTCAATCCTTACCTTCTTTCTCAAGTAAACGAGACCAGGCATCTCATTCTGATCAGATCATACAGTGTCAGACCAATCAAGCAATAAAAGAGTTATCCCAGGCACCTCAGCGATTTCGATCTCCTTGCGACCAAAGGCGGCGAGAGAAATGTCTACATCCAGGTTTCAGATCACAGTAGATCATGTTCAATACAACTCTTTCCTCACCAGCAACCTTGAAAACCATTGCTTATTCGAGGAAATTGAGGTGATAGGGATAAAGGAGGAGAGGTTGAAAATTTAAATTATGGTCAGTCGAACGTTTTTATCGCAGCTGCACGTGATCTGGGTTTTGCCGACCTTGACTAGTGGAACAGCGTGTTACGAACAGTAAAAAGCTGCTCGTAAAATCAGATTCGAATTTATGGGCTCGTCCGAACCTCCATCAGGAGATTCCAGCCAAGGCAGGTCTCGCATCGCGGAAATAGTGCAATACACCTGCACTATTAGGGAAACACCGCAGGGTAGTCCTATAATGCATTGTTTTCCCATCCCCCGCATCTTCAGATTGTAAGTCGCTCACGTCCTTGATGGATCCTGCTCTGACTAGAACAGCAAATTTCAAAGATGTTCTCAGCGACCAGCGGTTGAGATCACAAAACTCGTTCGTATTGATATGGCCACGGGCGAAGTTGACATTCCTTCGCAATCCAGGTGAATCTTTTTCCTTTGGCCATGGGACCTCGGCCATTTACAAGTTGGGGTGCGCCGGGTCTTTGCGCCATTGCCTCATCTCCTGAAGCCTAAGACCGACGCAACATCTTAACCTTCATTCGATCTGTCCATATGTTGAACTGCTTGCTTTTACAGCCTAATTCTTCCGAAGGGACTGCAATGGCGGGATGTACTCCGATACGAACAAGACGACAGCAAAGAACAATATTAGTCTATTTCCGATTTGGTAGCCGTTTAAAACGTTTAAAAGTGATTTCATCCGGTCTCACTCCTTTTGCAATAGGCTTCAAATTGTCAAGTGTGAGCACTTCATCCATGTAACACACAGTAGTTTGATAGAGGTCGGCCCTCTGTGACACAATGCAGCGCAACGACGTCGACATCGACTGCGGGTGTAAACTCATTCATGACCATATATCTGTTCCCACAATTAATGGTTCAGTAAGCAGATGAAACAACTAAATATTGATGCCTGTGCTCGTGTACTTGGAACCATGTCAGTGTGGCAATTCTGACCAGTCTCCACATTCCACCAACTTAGTGACAGTATTAATGGCATTGGTGGCCACATTAGACTAATTGGGCAATCATGGTCAACCTGGAATCCTGGATTGTGCTAGGCAAGTCTGAGGTTTATGGGAAATACTGTAAAGATATATGAGAAACATGCTTAATTTGTCAACTTAGACCGACGATTGAGTGGGCTCGAGGTCCTATGGTTTAAGGAAGGAGGTTAAGTGAGCAAGAACGATCTGCCAGGAATCCAACTCTTCGTTAGGAGTATAGGAATACAAGACAAGGTTAATACTGGGGTATTCTATCGCAGTCTTGGTCCTTGATATAACTACTACGATGAAACATAGAAGAGCGGACAAAGTCCTGAATAGGAATGATAAGGATCTTCATGATAAGGGTCTTCGGTCACAGGCATGACCGGTGGGAATGTGTGTTGGGCGTATAACTGAAACCTTGATAGCGTTTCAGGTTGAACTTTCGAAGGACAACAAGGTTTATGACCCGAAATAAAGTTCTTGATGGCCAAATATTCGTCAGGTGATGGGTCACGAGGGAATCGATCATGTGAATGATCACGTGAAAAAGTGGATCGTGACAGTACCCCCTCTTCAAGGGTCGTGTCCGCACAATTAGAAAAGGCGGAGGAGTAGCTTCTCCGGTGTGTAGTCGTGTGCTAACCAGGGCGGGGGAACGAAGTGGGATGTAGGCAGGACAAGACCATACTTTCCCTTAAGAGTCCTACGGTCGAGAGGATCGGTGAACTGGTAGAGTTGAATGATGGGATAGCTGAATTTACAACCTTTGAGTCCAGCATCGAAGTCGTCATTGCCGATGCCCGAAGAATCGCAGACCTCTCCAGGTCTCTTGGCAGGACTAGTTGTAGCCATGAAAGTGATTGCATCAACAGGTTCTGTCTCGAAAAACCACAGTCGATGAACTGTATGGGGGAGTTCATATTTTCGATAATCGTGGTTTTTGGTTTGAGTAGCAATCCTTGTCATGTGCTCGGGTCGAATATAAAGGACGACATCAGTGACCTTTGTGGCGCTATGAAGCCGAGACGGTTTTCCGGGAAGCCTTCCCTTTGTCCAGTCAAACACCTGTTTGGTGGTGTCGCAGGGCACAGACTCATCGACGGTAATGGGTATGAACTTGAGGTGCCGAGTGTTCGTGGGGCGTGGAGCGTTCGGATGGGCACGATGGAAGTCGTTGACAGCAGCCTTGGCATTTGTGATGTTCGATACAGGTTCCCAAGTTTCTTCTTCTCTCGGATAGCCCTTCCAATGGACGAGATATTGTACCCTTCCTCGCCAGAGTCGCGAGTCATGAATGAAGTCAACTTCATAACGCAGGTCACCCTGTACCTGAATCGGGGGTGGTGGTGGAGGTTTTTGCTGTGACAGGAACTTCGGTGGTCTGAACGGAGTGAGGAGCAACTCGTTGAAGACAGGGTGTATCCCGCGCCAAGTGACAGGGAGCGTGAGTTCATAAGCACTCTCACCTATCTTTCGTTTGACAGGAAAGGGGCCATATCGTCGATCCTCTAGTTTCCGACTAGGCCGTTCAGTAGAAATGTTAGTCGACTCCAGGTATACCTTATCTCCCTTTGTGTGTGTGACTGCTGGGCGACAAGATCGATCATACAATCATTTCATGAGTTCTGCGGCATGATCAAGAGCAGATCGAGCATCTTCTCGAGCACGCTGCATTTGGTCAAAGAAGGTATTTGCCGATTCGTTGTTTGTTGTGCGACGAATCTCGGTACCCTTCCAGGGATGTTGTCCAGTATTGAGGAAGAATGGTGTCTGCTTTGTCACAGAATGTTCCCGGTCATTGTGACAGAACTCGGCTATCGACAACCATTCGGTCCAATTATCCTGTCGCTGATTGACGAAGATGCGAAGGTACTCCTCGATATCCTGGTTCATTCGCTCTGTCTGTCCATCAGTAGTCGGATGAAAGGCGGTCGAAGCATTCTGCTTGATGCCAAGGAGAGTAAACAAACTCTGAATATATTTGTTGACGAACCGAGGGTCACGATTGTGTATGATTTTTCGGGGGAGCCCATGATCACGGAAGACTCTGTCTCGGAGGGTTTTTGCAAACCCTTCTGCAGTCAGTTCAACATGGGTGGCTTCGAACTTGACATACTTGGTAAGTCGATCGACGATAACAAGGATAGCATTGTAGCCATTTGACATCAGAAGTGGCCCAAGAAGGTCGAGGGTAATGATCTCCCATGGTCGAGAGGGCGCTTCATGAGGATGCAATGGGGCTGCGGGCACCGTGCAATGTGTCTTTACCCTTTGACAGGTTTCACATCCATCAACATATTCCTGGACATCGTGCTGCACTCGAGGCCACCAATAATTGCGAGTGATAAGCTCCGCAGTCTTGTAGCGACCAGGGTGTCCAGCGAAGGTAGAATCATGATTCTCACGGATAATGTCCTCTCTGAGCTTGGCGTGAATCGGAACGTAAATACGTTCGCGAAAGGTGATCAGTCCATTCTCCAACTCCTTCCAGCCTTCTTCTTTGTTTCACAGTGCTCTCTCCACTCTCTCTTCTCAATTCTTCGAATGTTGACGGATCAGGGTCTCGAACTCGATAGATTTCAACTGAAGATCGAGGCTGCAGATGAACTCTGATTTGAGCAAAATTTCATTTTCGTTATCGCTATCGCTCTCCCCCGTGTCAAGGTCATGGCGTCGCGACAACGCGTCGGCTTTGGTGTTCTGTTTGCCGGGTACATAACGGAGGGTAAAATGATAGTTTGCCAGTCCCGAGAGCCAACGAGCTTGTCGGCGGTTAAGTTTCTGAGGCTGTTTGAAATAGGTAAGGTTCTGATGATCGGTCCAGATCTCAAAGGGATGTGCCGCACCCATGAGGTAATGACGCCATTCCAAAAGGGCGATCATGATCGCGAGCATCTCTCGATCATAGACCTCATAATTATGCTGGGTGGGAGTAAGAGCCTTGGAGAGATAAGCGACTGGTTTCCACACATCATGCTGGCGTTGAGATAAGACTGCGCCAATTGCAAACTCGGATGCGTCTGTCTCCACACGGAAAGGGTCATCATCAGTGGGGATGGCCAAGATGGGAGCAGTAGTGATAAGAGTCTTGATTCGTTCAAATGCTTCGTCTTGTTCAGGTTCCCAGACCCAAGGGTCGTTTCCAGTGAGCCGGGTGAGCAGACGAGTGATGCCAGAATAGCCTTGAATAAACCGACGGTAAAAATTGCAAAAGCCCAGAAATGACTGAACCTGTCGTTTGTCTGTCGGCGTTTTCCAGTCCGCAATACCGGCAACCTTGACTGGGTCCATACGGACTTGTCCATGTCCGACAATGACACCAAGGTACTCGGTCTCTCGTTCATCGAAGGAGCACTTGTTGAGGTTAAGGTACAACTTGTTGTCACGGAAGATCTGCATTACTCGACGAACTTGAGCATGATGTTCGCGAAGGGTTTTCGAGAAGATAAGGACATCATCGATGTACACAATGACCTGTCCATTATTGATTTCGACTCGAAAGATTTCATCCATCATGGTCTGAAAGGTGGCAGGTGAATTGGTAAGGCCAAAGAACATGACAGTGGGTTCGTAGAGACCGCGATTGGTTCGGAAGGCAGCTTTCCACTCATCTCCCTCCCTTATGCGAACGTTGTTATATCCCCAACGGACATCAAGTTTTGTGAAATACTTGGCATCTTGAAGGGCGTTGATAAGGTCGGAGATGAGGGGTGGTGGATAACGGTTCTTTTTGGTGATGTCGTTCAGTCGGCAGTAATCCTGAACTGGGCGGAGCCTTCCGTCCTTTTTCTTGACGAAGAAGAAGGGGGAAGCCATTGGGGAATTCGACACGCGAATCCAACCAGTACGAAGGTTCTCTTCGAGAAATTCATCGAGTTGGGCGCGCTCTTCATGAGAGAGTCCATAAAGCTGACACTTGAACGTAGTGTCAGCTCCCTCAATCAACTCGATTGCATGATCCCACGGTCGGGATGGTGGCAACTCATCGAACTCTTTCTTGTCAAAAACGTCGCGATAGTCCTGGAGATACGCTGGGAGGTCTTCTTCAACTGTTTTCTCTCTTTTTCTCTTCCTTTCTTCTTCTACTGCCATCTCCTGCGACGGAGTGTAATGAGCACGAACGTCTAGTGCCTGCGACATGTCAATCATCAGAAGCCTTTCGCCTTCGTCGATAGTTTCTCCACCATCGATCGGTTCAGGTTTGAGTTCTTCTTCCAGTTCGACGATGTCGTCATAGAGTCGTGCGTTACAATGTCTTGGACAGCGATCGAAGTACAGATGCTTCTGCTTCCAGTCAATTGACGGATTGTGATACTGAAGCCATTCATGTCCCAGGAAAATGTCCTCTCTCCCAAGACCTGTAACGGCAAGGGTGATGCATTCTTTATGGTCGTTGACCTGCATTTCCATTTCGACATATTCAGATACGACCCCGCTAGCGCTAGGAGTGCCATCAGCGCCATAGATTGGAATGGGGCGGGCGACCTTCTTTGTTGCAATATTTCGGGCTTTGACAAAGTCTGAGTCTATGCAACTGCCGGTACTTCCGCTGTCGACCAGGGCAGTGACGGCAAAGGTTCGTCGATCATCTAGCGTTCGGACCTGTGTTTTGAGGTTGAGCTGTTGTCCTCTGGTGCCTCGTATATACTTCTTCGGCTCCTTCAACTCGTTAAGGGCGAGGATGACGTTGTCATCTGACAGAGCATTTAGTTCCACGATGGTCTCATGTGAAACCTCTTTCGATCTCTTTCGATGAGTCCATATCGATAAGGCGGCTAGCGCTGATTCGGGTTTGTCTTGACAAAGACGTTGAGCAGTCCAGACTGCTGAAAAAGGCTCGGAAGGTTGTCTGGGGCAACGTGTTTCTTTCCTTTGCACTGTCTTTTTCCAGTTTAAATAACGACTTGATTTCTTGGAAGTTACATGAGCGGTCGGTACAGGAGTAACAAGAGTAGGAGATATGGGAGGGGTCATGGAAGGGATAGAGTCCAACGTGTCTCTGTAGGAAGTGGGGGCGTATGTGTCCGAGTAGTCCGAGGTACATGGGGAGTCCGATAAGTATGAATCACAATTGGGAGTACATGAGGAGGCAGAAAGATAACCATTCCTATGGTACACTAGAGAAGGATAGTCTGTACTGGAGAAAGAGTCAGTAGTCGAACACCTTGCGCAACTAGATGTCAACTGATTCAAAAACCTGATCCGTGTTCTCCTCTTCTTCTTCTGGCAATATCTGATCAACCAACTCTTTCTTTTCTTCGTCTGATAAGTCCAGTGCGAGCGCCCGCGTGTTGAACTTCACCTTAGGCGGGTCGGGGCAATTGCGCTTGAAGTGGCCGACCTT
>Ga0210402_10003507_pt1 | contig 14647 bp, 13 predicted proteins | sample IncBWC7MmetaG_FD_161055 | JGI IMG/M metagenome (GOLD analysis project Ga0210402, IMG submission 161055) | Forest soil microbial communities from Barre Woods Harvard Forest LTER site, Petersham, Massachusetts, United States - Inc-BW-C-7-M | ecosystem: Environmental > Terrestrial > Soil >...
GACGCCGGGTCGTCGCGCCGGCACTTCGGCATCGCTCCGGGCCGCTACGTCGTCATGGCGGTCGAGGACACCGGCGTCGGCATCGACGCGGAGACCCAGAAGCGCATCTTCGAGCCCTTCTTCACGACGAAGGAGACGCCGCGCGGCACGGGCCTCGGCCTCGCGACCGTGTACGGCATCGTGAGCCAGAGCGGCGGCGAAATCTTCGTCGCGAGCGCCCCCGGCCGGGGCGCCGTCTTCGCGATCTACCTGCCCCGCGTCGAAGAGCCGGCGGAGGTCGCGACGTCGGCGCCTGCCGGAGCGCCCCACCGCGGATCCGAGACCATCCTGCTCGTCGAGGACGAGGACGCCGTTCGCGGGCTCACGCGCCGCTGCCTCGAGGCCAGCGGCTACACCGTCCTCCAGGCCTCCAACGCCGAAGAGGCCCTCGCCCTCGCCGCCGGGTTCGACGGGCGGCTCGATCTGCTCCTGACCGACGTGATCATGCCGGGCGCCTCGGGCCCCGAGCTGTCCCGGCGGCTGCTCGAGCGTCGCCCGGGCACGCGCGTCCTCTACGTCTCGGGATACCCCGACGCCGCGATGGCATCGCATGTGGCCCTCGACGGTGGCGCCTCGTTCCTCCCGAAGCCGTTCACGCCGGAGATCCTCGCGCGCAAGGTGCGCGAAATCCTCGACGCGCGGGAGCCCGCCCCGATCGACGGGTAGAAAGCGGAGCGCGGTCTCCGGACGCCGGGGCTCGGGCCGCTTCCTACTCGGGCCGCTTCCTAGTAGAAGTCCGAGCAGCTCATGTAGTAGCCGCACTCGCGGTTGGGGCAGAGGAGTTTGCACTTCTGCTCCGCGAGCGGCGAGCCGCAATTCGGGCACGTCCGGGAGGGCTCGCGGTCCGCGGGCTTCGGGGTTGCCGGCTCGCGGTCCGTGGGCAAGACGACGATCCGCGGCTCGGCCACGGACCGATTGTGCGCTACTTCGACGGCGCCGGAGTGGGCGTCGGCGCGTCGAGCTTGAGCACCATTCCGGCGGGCGTGCGCAGGGCCTCTATCGGGGTCGTATCGGGCGTGGGCGAGGCGGGGGCCGGCGCCGCCTTCTCGGCCGCGTGGTGCCCTTCCGGTGCCTTCGACCCGCACCCGGCCTCGACGAGGAGGACGGAGGCGGCGGCGAACACGAGGGCCGCGGATGTCTGCATTCGTCTCAAACTCGACCTCCCGAATCGCGGCGGATTCTACCGGCAAAACGACAAATATTGTCGGCGGAAGATGTCCCTGGTGCCGGGAGTTGGCGGAGCTGCGCGGATCGGTCTCGCGATTTCCAAGGAAATACACGGTTTCCCGCGTTCCGACGGCTGGTACGGCCCTTGAAGAGGGAAGACGGCAAGAAGGGTGTCGGCATGGGAGTTCCGGCACTGACGGAAGAGGGGGGAATCGGCCGGTTCCCCCCTTGTTTTTTGGCCCACGCGGCCCCGCAGGGGCTCACGCTTCCATGAACCGTTCGATGGGCCGGAGGTTCCTCCGATCGCCCGCCAGCAGCATCCAGAGCGAGTCCCCGCGGTCCTCCTCGTCCACGACCCGGAACGCCGCGCGCGCGGCGGCGATCGCCCGGGCGCTCGCGTAGGGGATGCGCACGCGGAACTGCTCGGACTCCGGAGCCAGGCGCCGCGCGATCTCCGCCTCGAGCCGATCCACGCCGGCCCCGGTCAGAGCCGACACCGCGAGGCCCGAGCCGGCGAAGCGGCCCAGAGCGTCGGCCTTGTTGCGGACCGCCAGGATCCGTTCCTTCGGAACGCCGAGCTCGTCGAACGTCTCGGTCGCCACGCGCTCCTCCTCGTCCACGCGCGGCGAGGACGCGTCGAGGACGTGCAGCACGAGATCCGCCTCGCGGATCTCTGACAGCGTGGACCGGAAGGACGCGACCAGGGACGTCGGCAGCTTGCGGACGAAGCCGACCGTGTCCACGAAGATGACGTTGGAGAGCTTTGCCGACGCGGCCCGGGCGGCGCGCGCATCAAGGGTCGCGAAGAGACGGTCGGCGGCGAAGGCCGCATCCCGCGTCAAGCGATTGAAGAGCGTCGTCTTGCCCGCGTTCGTATATCCCGCGATCGCCACCTGGGCATGCCGTCGGCGGCCGCGCCGGCGGACGAGACGGGCGACCTCGATCTTCGAGAGGTCCCGCCGCAGCCGCGCGATGCGGTCGCGAATCTTGCGCCGGTCGAGCTCGAGCTTCTGCTCGCCGGCGCCGCGCCCCCCGATGCCGCCGCCGACACCCGAAAGGTGCCCGTAGGCTCCCGCCAGGCGCGGCAGGAGGTACTGGAGCTGGGCGAGCTCCACCTGCGTGCGCGCCTCGCGCGAGCGGGCGTGCAGGGCGAAGACGTCGAGGATCAGCCCGGGCCGGTCGAGCACGCGGACGTTCTCGCCCCACGCCTTCTCGAGGTTGCGCACCTGCCCGGGGGACAGCTCGTCGTCGAAGACGATCAGGCGCGCGCGCTCGGCGAGGATCGCCCCGCCGATCTGCTCCACCGCGCCCTTGCCGATGTACGTCTTCGGGTCGGGAGCGATGCGCTCCTTGACGAAGCGGGCGATCACGTCGCCCCCCGCGGTGTCGACGAGCCGCTCGAGCTCGTCGAGGTGGTCCTCCGCGACGGCGCGGGGCACGCCCTTGGGCGAGACGCCGACGATCAGGACGCGCTCGCGCACGGGAGCTCTGGCCACGCCCGGATTGTAACGGGGCGGGGGGTAGTATGGGCCCGAGAATGCGCGCCCTTCCCCGCTCCGCAGCACTGCTCGGCGAGCGGCTCGAATCGCTCTACCGCCTCTACGGACCGGAGACGACCGCGACCGATCCGATCGTCTTCCCGCGGCGATACGCGGCGCCGGAGGACCGCGAGGTCACCGGCTGGATCGCGTCGGCGTTCGCCTACGGGCAGGTGCGGACGATCCAGGACAACGTCGGCCGGATCCTCGACGCGCTCGGCCCCCGCCGCCGCGGCACTGGAGTCGATCGCCGACTTCCCCGCGTTCGCGCGCGAACGGCTCGCGGGCTTCCGGCACCGCTTTCACGGGGCCCGCGACGCGGCCGCCCTGCTTTACGCGATCGCGCGCGCCCGCAGTGAGGCGGGCTCCGTCCGGGCCTTCTTCGAGCGCGAGGCGCGGGCCGAGGACCCGGACGTCGGAGGGATGCTCTCCCGCGCCGTCGCACGACTGCTCGCCTTCGACTATCGGCCGGTTCTCGGGACGCGGAGCCTGGCCGCCCGCTCGCCCGTGCGCTTCTTTTTCCCCGATCCGGCCGACGGGTCGGCGTGCAAGCGCTGGAACCTGTACCTGCGCTGGATGGTTCGCGAAGACGCGGTGGATTTCGGCCTGTGGCCGGGCATCCCGACCGACCGGCTGGTCATCCCGACCGACACGCACGTTCACCGGATCGCGCAGCGCCTGCGGCTGACCCGCCGCAGGACCGCCGACTGGAGGGCCGCCCGGCAGATCACGGCCTCCCTGGCGCGGTTCGACGCCCGCGATCCGGTGCGCTTCGACTACGCGCTCTGCCGGATCGGGATCCTGGACATCTGCCAGCCGCGGCTGAGTCAGTGCCGCTGTGGAGACTGTCCGGTGCGGGACGGGTGCGCCGCGGGAATCAGACGGGAGGGCCGTTCGCCGGCCGCGGACGCGAGACGGCCGCCGTCCCACGCCGCGTGGGCCGCCGGTAAACTCTCGATTCCGTCATGACCACGCGCTCGCTGCTCACGATCATCTTCGCCGTGGTCCTCGCCGCGGTCGGCACGGTCTGGATCAAGTCGCTGGTGCCCCCGGAGTCGCCCTCGGGGTCGCTGCAGTTCCTCTCGGCGGCGACCGAGCTGCCCATCTTCGACCGGGCGGGGACGAAGACCGATCTCGCCAAGGAGAAGGGCAAGATCTTCATCATCCACTTCTGGGCGACGTGGTGCCCGCCGTGCGTCGAAGAGATCCCGGCCCTCTCCCGCTTCTGGGACAAGTACCGGACGCGGGACGACATCGGCCTCTACGCGATCTCCGTGGACAAGGACTGGAAGACGATCGAGGAGTTCATGAAGAAGAACCCGAGCGCGATTCCGCTCTTCCACGACCCCGGCGCGGCGACGGCGCGCCGGTTCGGCACGACCCAGTACCCGGAGACCTACGTCGTCAACGACAAGGGCCGCGTCCTCTTCCGCGTCCAGGGGGCGCTCAATTGGTCGGATCCGGAGTTCCGGGCCCGGATCGAGCAGTTGCTGGCGTCGTAGGAGGCCCCTCACCCTGTCCCTCTCCCGCCGGGAGAGGGAACCCTGATTCTCCCTCTCCCCCCTTGGGGGGAAAGGGTCGGGGTGAGGGGGGCTCCGGCCGTCGCATCAGGTACAGGAACAGCAGCACCGCGGCGGCCGAGAGGCCGAGGCTGCCGTAGAAGAGGACGACGTCGAGGTTCGCCGGAATGGCGGCCTCAGCGCGTGCCTGCCGGAACGGCGGGCGGAGGCGCCGAGCCGAAGCCCCCCACCGACCGCGTGTCGGCCGCCGGCCTGAGGGGCGCGGGCGCCGAGCCGCCGTTCAAGCCGAGCGACCAGACGTAGTCACGCAGGGCCCGCGTGACGGCGTCGGGATTGGACAGGAACCGTTTGGCCGCCTCGTCCCCTCCGAACAGCTTTCCGAATTCCTCGCGGTCCTTCGCGAAATTCGGGGCGTCGATGATTCCGGCCAGCGGCGAGATCCGGTGGCCCTCGTCGTTGCGCGGGAAATTGGTCGGCATGCGCGTCCCGGGCATCCACTCGTCCGGGCGCAGGATCCAGCTGTTGATCCAGTCGTGCCGCAGGCGCGTCTCGGCCATCTGGAGATTCGGAGCGAGGCTCGCGCGGTCGACACCGGGGCGATTCATGTCTTCCACCGAACGCGGGTGACACTGCGCGCATTTGAGCAGCTCGAAGACCTTCTTGCCCGCGGCCCAGTCGCTCGGCGTCGTCGCGTAATCGGCGACGAGGAACGGGTACTCGGCGCGGTCGAGGGACGCGAAGTAGCGCGTGAGGTCGTTCAGCTCCTGGTCGGAGAAGCCGAAGGTCGGCATGTGCACTTCGAGCCACGGCCGGATCTGGCCCGTCTTCGGCGCTTGCAGAAAGGAGAAAAGCCAGTCGCTCTGGACCTTGGCGCCCTCGCCCTGGATGATCGGCGGGGCGAGGGACGTGTCGGCCACCAGCGAGCGGAACGAGCCGCCGACGCCCTCGATGACGTGGCAGCCCTGGCAGTTGTGGTCCTTGACGATCCGGCGCCCCCGCTCGACCGAGGCTTCGCGCGGCGAGAGCTCCTTGACGACGCTCGCCGCGGCGTTCAACTGCTGGAAGCCCAGTACCGCCGTGACCGCCTGGTCGAGCTCCCCGTCGGAGAAGCGGAAGTTGGGCATCCGGAGCTTCTCCTCCCAGCCGCGCGCCCGGTTCCGATCGAACACGCGGGGCGTGTGGAGCTTCGTCCAGAACCAGTCCTGGCGTGTGTGCGGCAGGTGGATGAACCCGAAGTCGAGACGGTGGACCGCCTTCGAGCCCTCTTCGGTCAGCTCGGTGCCGATGGGCTTGGCGTCCTCGAAGCCCGGGATCGCGTGGCACGCGTAGCAGCCGTAGTGGGCGATGAGGTTCTTGCCGGCGTAGACCTCCTTGCCGTGCAGATCCATCTTCGCGAGGTCCGCCTTCGCGTCGAAGAGCGTCTTGGTGGACATCTCGAAGTAGAGGGCGATCTGTTCGAGCGTCTTCTCGTCGGTCTTCGGCAGCGCGGTCTGGTCGAAGCCGGCCGGCGCCTTGAGCGTCGCGAGGTATTCGGCGATGTCGAGAGCGTCCTCGCGCGTCAGGCGCAGGTTCGGCATCTTGGTATCGGGGTTCCACTCTTTCGGGTTCAGGATCCAGTGGTAGATCCAGTCGCGCGACGCCTTCGAACCCACGCCGGAGAGGTTGGGCCCGAACTGGCGGTAGGTCCCGGTGAGGTCGCGCTGCGCCTTCGGATCGGCGAGGTGGCAGCCGTAGCAGCCCCGCTCCGCCAGGAGCTTCGAGCCGTGGGCCGCGTCGCCCTTGCCCGGGACCGCGGGCACGTCGGCGGGCCGCGCCCGGTCGTAGAGGTACGCCACGACGGCGTTGATCATCGTGTCGTTCTCGACGCGGCCGTCCTCGTTCATCTTTTTCTGGGCCACCGTCGGCGGATTCGGGCCCGACACGTCGACGAAGTTCTCGAGGTAGAAGAAATTCGGCATCCGCGTGTTCCCACGGAAGGCCGCCGGGTTCATGACCCAGCGCGTGGTCCACTCCTTGGACACCTTCGAGGCGACCTTCTCGAGCGACGGCCCGACCTTCGGGAGGTGCTGCTTGTCCAGGCCGTCGATGCGATGGCAGCCCCAGCAGCCGAGCGATTCGACGATCCGCATGCCCGAGTCGAGACGCGGCGCGTCCGGAAAGTCGACCTCGGCCGTGTGGCAGCGGTAGCAACCCGCCTCGGCGTACTTCAAGGGGAGCACGGGGTTCTCGTTGAACTTGTCGAACTCCCAGTCGTACTTCTTCGTCCACGCGTGTTCCTGCGCCTCGGTTTGTGGCGAGTGGCCCGCGGACCAGAAGGACGTGGCGCGGTCGCGCCCGCCGTGACACGGCGTGCAGCCGAAGGTCGTCGCCGGGTGCATGGACTCGCTGCCCACCATCCGGTGCAGCCTCGGGTGCGTGCGGAAGACCTCTTTGATGTTGGGATCCTCGAAGCCCTTGCGATCGGCCCCGATGTGGCAGGTCGTGCAGCGGTCCACCTTCGGGATCTTCATGAAATTGACGTTGATGAACTGGTCCGGCAGCTGGACCTGCTGGACCCGCAGCGTCGGGTTGATCATGTCGAGAATCGCCGCGTTGCGCAGCTGGAAGAGGGCGTCCTGCTTGAGGCCCGCATACTTCGAGCGCGACAGCCGGAACGCGGCCGTCTTCTTCTCGATCGAGGTCTCGATGTCCTTCTGGCGGGCGTTGATTCCGTCCATCTCCGCCAGGACGGCCGCCTCCTGCTTCTTGAACGTCGCGAGCGTCACCGTCCGCTCTTCGAGCTCCTTGACGAGCGCGTCGAGGCCCTTCTTTGCGCCCGGAGCCGACCGCGGGTCGTTGGCGAGCTTGTCCTCGTACTTGTAGCGCTCGGCGTCGAAGGAGGCTTTCGTGAACTTGTATTGCTGGTCGGCCAGGTAGATCTTGGGGTCGAGGTCCTTGAGCTTCGCCTCGAGCCGGCGCAGCGATTCCTTTTGCGCCGCCACCTCCCCGCGCGCCTGCCGCAGCTCCCCGATCAGGCGTCCGTGCTCCTCGTCGAGGGCCTTCTGGCGCGCGGCGACGGCGGATTCCCGGGTCAGCTTCGCGTCGAGCCTCATGAAGACGCGCTGGAACGTCTTCCAGTCCCGGTCGTAGTCCGCCACGATCATCACCACGAAGGCCACGGTCAGCGCGACCCCGGCCCACCAGAAAGCGCGGTTCAGCCGCGGGATGTCGTAGTGGTGATCGATCGGTTCGGCGGGCGGCTTGCGCGGCATGGCGTCGGCTCGGCTCGATCTAGATGTTGAACGCGAACTCGGGGATCGCGACGATGTACTTGAGGTTGAAGATCCAGCGCAGGTACATCTTGATCGGCAGCGCCAGCATCATCAGGCCGAGCGACACGCCGATCATGTACCGGACCGGGTCCATCTTCTCGTAGAAGCGGCGCAGCAGCGTCTTCGAAAAGACCAGCGGCAGCGCGGCGACGTAGAAGCCGACGAGGACGAGGCCGAAGACCTCGCGGATCAGCCAGAAGTTCGGCATGCTTCGCTTCAGGACCTTGATCCAGATGATCTCGGAGAGGTTGATGTTGTTCAGGGGCACGAGCTTGTTGAGGTCCCAGAACTCGTAGGGACCGAAGAAGTTCCAGTTCGGGCCCCGCAGGAACGTCCCGAGCACGATGAGAACGCACCAGAGGACCAGGAACCCCGTCAGGAAAATCGTGATCTCCCAGCGGCGCTCCCGGAAGGTGAAGTAGCCGTTGCCCTTCGGATTCGTGTCGATGTACGGGATCGCCATCAGGCCGACGATGATCAGCGACGGGAGAAAGACGCCCGCCAGCCACGGGTCGAAGTAGACGAGCATCTCCTGCAGGCCGAGGAAGTACCAGGGCGCCTTGGCGGGGTTGGGAGAGTCCGTCGGGTTGGCCGGCTCCTCGAGCGGGGCCTTGAGGTAGATGGACCATACGATCATGACGGCCATCACGACCACCAGGCAGATCAGCTCGACGTAGACGAGGTCGGGCCAGGAGAAGACCTTCTGGGCCGCATCCTCGCCCTCGATCGGAGGACGGCCCTCGGCGATGCGACGGTCGTTCTCGTACGCCTGGTTCATCGAGAACCAGAAGAAGAAGCCGACCAGGAAGATCATGCCGACGATGGGCACGTTGTCCGGCAGAGTCGCGACCTTGTTGAAGTTCGGATCGAGGTAGGAGAGGCCGATCCCGCCGGCCACCAGGGCGAAGAGAGCGAGGCCGCCCTTCTTCGTCCAGAGCGGCCCCCAGTGGATCGCGAGGATCAGGCCGACCAGCGCCCCCGTCACCAGGTACTGCGGCGCCGACAGGAAGTCGATGGCGTTCTTGATGAAGTCGACGACGACCATGCGCTACACCGGCCCGCTGATGCCGCCGTCCTTGCGGACGCGCCAGAAGTGCACGGCCATCAGGAAGGCCGCGATCAGCGGGATCCCGACGCAGTGGAGCACGTAGAAGCGCAGGAGCGCGCCGGCGCCGACGAACCGGCCGCCGAGCAGCCCGAACCGCGCGTCGTTGGTGGAGGTGACGAGCTGGATGTCGCCGATCTTCAGGAGGCTCGTGCCCGGGCCCTGGATTCCGAGCAGAGGCGTGGCGGAGGCCATGTTCGAGCCGACCGTGATGGCCCAGATCGCGAGCTGGTCCCACGGAAGGAGGTAGCCCGTGAACGAGAGCAGCAGGGTCAGCACGAGCAGGATCACGCCGATGACCCAGTTGAACTCGCGGGGCGGCTTGTAGGAGCCCGTCATGAAGACGCGGAACATGTGGATCCACACCGAGATGACCATGGCGTGGGCTCCCCAGCGGTGCACTTCGCGCATGATCCCGAACGGAACCTGCTCCCGCAGGTCGAGGATGTCCACGAACGCATATTCGACCGTGGGCCGGTAATAGAACATCAGAAGAAGGCCGGTGAAGGTCAGGACCAGGAACAGGAAGAACGTCACGCCTCCGGCGCACCAGGTGTAGCGCATCTTGACGCCGGACTTGCGCGTCTTGACCGGGTGCAGGTGCAGGACGACGTTGCCGAGCATCGCCAGAACCCGCTTGCGGTTGGTGTTCGGGATGCCGACGCGGAAAATCGATTTCCAGAACTGGCTCGAGACGATCGATTGTTGCAGGTCGCGCCAACGAGAGCCCAAGTCGAACCTCCGCCTACGAACCGAGTTGAGGGTTTGCGATTGCCGGCCCGTGGTTTCCGGTCACCGGTTTCGGGGGCCTGATTCCGGCAACCCGAGACCGCGGACCACGAGCGCGAGACGTCGTCATACCATCTTGATGAAAGCCTTGGGGTCGGTCCATTGGCCCCGCTCGTAGAGGTACCGGACCGCCTTGTCCACGATGATCGAGCCGTCCTCGCCCGAGATCTGGATCTCGGCGCGCTCGAGGGGGCGCGGCGCGGGCCCCTCGAAATTGATCCCGGAAACGTAGTAGCCCGAGCCGTGGCACGGGCACTTGAACTTGTTCTGGGCCTGGAGCCAGTTGGGCGTGCAACCGAGATGGACGCAAACGGCCACCAGGGCATAGATCGAGTTGGTGTCCCGCACGATCCAGACGCCGAATTTCTCCTTCCAGCGCTCGTCCACGCCCGGGGCGTAGCTCGACGGGTCCCCGGCCTTGAACCGGGTGGGGGGCTCGAAGAGGACGTTCGGAAACAGGAATCGCACCGTGGCCGTCAGGCCCGCTCCGGTGGCCGCCGCGAAGCCCGTCCAGGCGAGGGCCATCCACTTGATCGTGGAACGCCGAGTGACCCCGTCGAGGGTGACGTCGGGCGGGGACGACGGGAGGGCGTCAGGGGCTGTCGACATCGATTCTGGGCGCTCAGCCTACCAAACCCGAGTCACGGCTCTCAAGGCGTTTCGAGGCTTTCCCACGCAGGGCGTCCATGGCCTTGCGTGCGGCGTCCCGCACCCGGAGATTCGGGTCCGCCCCCGCGAGCCGCTCGAGGGCCGAGAGGCTCTCGGTGTCCCGCAGCAGAACGAGAGCCTTCATGGCGTTGACCATGGCGGCCTCCACCTGCTCGCCCGACAGGTCCGCCTGGCGCGCGAGCGCCGCGCGATCGAGCATCGAGCGCAGCACCGGAAGGCCCGAGGGGTCGCCGAGGGATCCGAGCGCGATCGCGGCGTTCCACCGCACGTCGGCGACGCGGTCTTCCGCGAGGACCTGGAGCCGCGGGATCGCCCGCTTGTCGCCGAGGGCGCCGAGCACGTAGGCGGCCATCTTGCGCGCGCCCGGGTCTTCGGACTGGGACGACTCCAGAACGGTCTCGAAACCGCCGGACCCGCCGATCTTTCCGAGGGCCCAGATCGCGTAGAGCCGCGTGTCGGGGTCGTCCGCTTTCGCGGCCTGGAGCAGGGCCGGAATCGCGGCAGGCTCGCCGAGGCGGCCGAGCACGAGGACGAGGTAGCGCCGCACGAGCAGGTCGTCCGGCCGCCGCGGCGACAGGGTCTCGAAGACGCGAAGCGTCTCGGCGCAGAGCTGCGCCCGCTCCTCGGGAGGAAGGTTGCCGAGCGACCGCGACAACTCGAACGCGGCCTGCCAGCGGCGGTTCGCGGCGCCCCCGCGGACCTCCTGGAGGTAGTCGCGGGGACCACGCCGCTCGAAGGTCATGTAATTGAAGACGAGAAAGATGCCGACCGCCGCCAGGACGACGACGAGCGGAAGCAGGAAGAAACGGGCGATGAGCCGTCCGGCGCCGCGGGGTTCTTCGGTGAGTTCGTCGTCCGCGGCGGGCGGTGCGTCCTTCGGCGGATCGGTCACAGGGCGGGGAGATAACGCTTCGCCTGCGTGATCGGATTCGGGACGAAGATGGCGTCCTTCTCGCACACCGTCTCGCACAGCCGGCAGGACACGCAGGGTCCCGCGTCCACCTCGGCGATCTTGTGAAAGGTCTCGTGGAGCGGGTCCTCGATCAGGTAGATGCAGTCGAACGGGCAGATGTCGATGCAGAACTCGCAGCCCGTGCACAGGTCGCGGTCCACGATCGCCTTGGGGATGTCCTTGGGCTTGACCTTCTCGACGAGCTCGCCCTTCTGGTCCTGGATGCAGGACACGGGGCAGTACCGGGCGCAGACCGAGCAGTCGATGCACCGGTCGTGGTGGATGACGTACTTTTCGGCCTTGTCGCCCGTGATCGTGTGCGTCGGGCATTTGATCTCGCAGACCCCGCACCCGATGCACGTGTCGGTGATGAAATGAGGCATAAAGCTCGCTTTGCCAACCCCTTGCGGGGCGCTCCCACACCGAAAAGTACCACATGCCGCGCCCCAGGCCGGGGGCCCGCGCCCGTCCGAACCTTTTGGGGGTCGCTGCGTTAGGAACGGTGGGAGACTTCGTCCGACATGAGCAAAGAAGTGCGCGCCGTCGTCCTGGGGCTCTTCGTGGTCGTTCTCGCCGCCATCGGGCTGTCCTTCTGGCAACGCCCGGCCGCGGAGTTCACGCGGATCAAGGGATTCCGCGTCGACATGCGGGCCAAGGACGGGGACTCGACCCGCAAATTCTCCGTCGACATCCCCTCCAACCTGATCGCCCGGATCGCGAAGCTCGCCCCCGTGGCGGCCATCACGGACGACGCGCGAGCCGACTGGGGCAAGGGCGACGTCACCCCGCGCCAGATCCTCGAGGCCGCCGACGAGAGCGAGCCCGGGAAGCCGGGCGTCATCAAGAAGGACGACACGACCATCGAGGTGCAGGCCGACGGGAGCGTTCTCGAGATCGACGTCAAGGACGACTGGGATAAGCACGTGCACATCCGCCTGCCCCGAATCCTCGTCGAAGCGTTGAGCGAGAACGGGAAGATCTCGACGAGCGAGATCCTGCGCAAGCTCGACGAGCTCGGCCCCGGCGACGTCGTCACGATCAAGGACAAGGACAGCGAGGTCACGATCACGGCGGAGCCCAGGAGGCACGGGCTGCATATCTCGTAATCGCCGCCTTCGCTTCACTTCGGGATCTGCGCCCCCCGGGCGCACCGCCGGGCGGCTCGCCCGAGGGGCTCGACCGCCCGGCTGATCCCTGCGTTGCGCGCCGGCTCCCGCGGCGTGAGCCTCCTCCCTCGCTTCGCTCGGGAGACTTCTCACGCCGCGAACGGATGCCAGAGCGCCTCTGCCGAGTGGCCGGTACGCCCTCCCGTGCTGGCGGAGATATCCTCCCGGGATGCCTAATCGGCTCGCGCTCGAATCTTCGCCTTACCTCCTGCAGCACAAGGACAATCCCGTCGACTGGTACCCATGGGGCGAGGAGGCCTTCGCGCGAGCGCGGGCCGAGGAGAAGCCCATCTTTCTCTCGATCGGGTACTCCACCTGCCACTGGTGTCACGTCATGGAGCACGAATCCTTCGAGACGGAGACGATCGCCGAGGCGCTGAACCGGGACTTCGTGCCCATCAAGGTGGACCGCGAGGAACGGCCGGACGTCGACGACATCTACATGCAGGCCGTCCAGCTGATGACGGGCCAGGGCGGCTGGCCGCTTTCGCTCTTCCTGACGCCGGACCGCAAGCCCTTCTACGGAGGCACCTACTTCCCGCCCGTCGCGCGCTGGGGCAAGGCCTCGTTTTCCGAGCTGCTCGCGGCAATCGCCAGAGCGTGGCGGGAGCGCCGTGACGAGCTCGAGTCCTCCGCGGCGGAGATGGTCGCGCACCTGGAGACCGGAGCGCAGCCGGCCGCATCGACGGCCGCGCCGGCGAAGGCGCTCGTCGCCGACGTCGTGCGCGCCCTCGGGCAGCAGTTCGACCCGGCCGAGGGCGGCTTCGGCCGGGCGCCGAAGTTTCCACCCTCGATGCGGCTCGAGCTGCTCCTGCGCCACTGGCTGCGGACGGGCGAGCCGGCCGCGCGCGCCATGACCGAGAAGACCCTCGCCAGGATGGCCGCGGGCGGCATGTACGACCAGGTGGGCGGTGGCTTCCACCGCTACTCGGTGGATGCGCACTGGCTCGTGCCCCACTTCGAAAAGATGCTCTACGACAACGCCATGCTCGCGCGCATGTACCTGCTGGCCTTCCGGGCGTTCGGCGCCGGCGACGACGCCCGGGTCGCGCGAGAGACGCTCGACTTCCTGCTCACGGAGATGACGCCCCCCGAGGGCGGGTTCTTCGCCGCCCAGGACGCCGACTCCGGGGGCGAAGAAGGCACGTTCTACGTGTGGAACCCGGGGTCGATGGCCGCGGCCGTGGGCGCCGAGGCCGCGCCGATCGTCGCGGCGCGCTTCGGCATCACGCCGGGGGGCAACTTCGAGAACGGCGAGACGGTCCTGTCGGTCGTGCGCACCGTCGCCGAGCTCGCCGCCGAGTTCGGCCGGACCGAGGCCGAGATCACGGAGATCCTGGCGCAAGCCCGGCGGAAGATGTACGCCGTCCGTTCGAAGCGAGTGCGTCCCGAGACCGACGACAAGCTGCTGACCGACTGGACCGCCCTCGCGATCTCCGCGTTCGCGCTCGCCGCCCGCGTCCTCGACGAGCCCAGGTACGAAGCGGCCGCGCGCCGCGCCGCCGACCGGATCCTCTCGACCTGCGTTCGCGACGGCGAGCTCCTCCACCGCGAGAAGTCCGGACGGGCGGACATCCCCGGCTTCGCGACCGACTACGCCTTTCTGGTCGAGGCGCTGCTCGACCTCTACGAAGCGACGTTCCAGACGCGCTACTTTGCGGAGGCGGTCCGGCTTCAGAACGCCTTCGAAAAGCGCTTCGCCGATCCGCGTGGCGGCTATTTCCTCTCGGCCGCGGGCCATGACGGCCTGATCCTGCGGCCCAAGGAAAGCTGGGACGGCGCGACGCCCTCGTCCAACTCCGTGGCGGCGATGAACCTGCTGCGCCTGTCCGTCTTCACCGGCGACGAGTCCTATTCCCGCCGCGCCGACGCCGTGTTCGCGTCGGCCGCCGCGCTGCTCGAGCGCGCCCCGACGGCCCTTCCCCGCCTGACCTGCGCCCTGGACTTCCGCGTCGATCCGCCCCGCGAAGTCGTCCTCGCCGGGACGATCGGCAGCGAGGACTTCGAGAGATTGCGGCGCGCCATCTTCGCGAGCCCCGCCCTGAACCGCGTCGTCGCGCACGCCGACTCGGCCGCGGGTGTCCCCGGGCTCGAGGCCCTGGGCGCCGGCCGTGCCGCGGCGCACGGCAAGGCCGCCGCCTATGTCTGCTCGAACTTCGCGTGCCGCGCGCCGGTCTCCGATCCAGAGGCCCTGGCCGCGTCGCTCGCGACGCCGTGAAGACCGGGCTCGTCTTCGACGAGCGCTTTCTCGCGCACCGCGCCCCGAACGATCATCCGGAGCACCCCGGACGGCTCTCGGCCATCTGGAAACGCCTGGCGGACGAGGGGCTGCTCGAACGGTGCCGCCGCGTTGCCGCGCGGGAGGCGACCCACGACGAGCTCGCTCGGGTG
>Ga0210402_10003508_pt1 | contig 14647 bp, 9 predicted proteins | sample IncBWC7MmetaG_FD_161055 | JGI IMG/M metagenome (GOLD analysis project Ga0210402, IMG submission 161055) | Forest soil microbial communities from Barre Woods Harvard Forest LTER site, Petersham, Massachusetts, United States - Inc-BW-C-7-M | ecosystem: Environmental > Terrestrial > Soil >...
GCCTCAGAATATCGAACGGTCCTCGATAAACTCGTCGAGAGTCTTGAGGCGTCTCGGCACTTATAGGCGGAGAGATTCATTCCTCATCGCTCAAGGTTTTGCATAACTCCCGGTAAGTCGGGTAACCGGACATCTGACGTACTAGGACTTCACTTTTCCGGTAAGGGCGTTTAATCAGGCATGTGGAATGACGCTATGGATATAGCGCCCCTGTTAATTCTTACAGATGACAGAAATGGTCTAACCTGGTAGATAGACGATTGAAGGGCTCTCTGTTCCCCAGGGCCTTGATTGCTGTAAATAGCCCCTAGAGGACACGCATGTCATCCATCCGTATATTGGTGGCGGAGGATTTCGAACCTTGGCGTCGTTTCATTTCTTTGATCGTCGAGCCAGACCGTCAATTGCGCATAATCTGCGAAGTCTCAGATGGGCTGGAAGCAGTTCAGAAAGCGCAGGAACTACATCCGGACCTGATTTTGTTGGACATAGGGCTTCCCAAACTCAATGGCATTGCTGCCTCTCGACAAATACTCAGGTTCAGCCGAAAGCCTAAAATACTCTTCTTGAGCCAGGAATCCTCCAGCGATGTGGTGCGAGAAGCTTTGCGGATCGGTGCTGGCTTCGTTCTCAAAACAGACGCCAGCAGGGAGCTTTTATCCGCGGTGAAAGCGGTCATGCTGGGTGAACAGTTTCTCAGTAGCAGTGTGGCAGGCGACAAGCCCGAACGAGCTGCGGGTGGGTATGTGCCGGAATGCCTGCAATGAGTGCCGTTGCGCGAGGCAAGCCTTGGAGCATAATTTCCTGTAACTCACGCATATGCGTCGCAAGAACGAAGCCAATGTGCCGGAGTGGTCCCGGCAGATCGAAGGATTTCGGCGGACTCTGAAGCTTACCCAGTCGGAGTTGAGCCAGCGCTTGGGCGCGTCGCCGATGTCTGTATCTCGCTGGGAACGTGGGATTCTGGACGTACCCGCCGACGTCTATATCAAACTCGGGAACCTCGCAGGTGATCCGCTTTGCTGGTACTTCTGGGGACGCGCTGGACTACGCTCGGAGGACGTAATGCGAGTCCTGCCCGCAGCACGCGACCGCTTGCACGAGAGCAGAATGGCGAGTGTGCTCGTCGTGCATGCAGGCGCCAATAAGAAACCAGCACCAACGCAGGCTGATCTGGTTGCTATTCCCCTCCTGCCGGTTTTTGCGGCGACTCCGGGAGAGCAGGGTGACATAGAGGTCGATTTAGAGCAGGTGCGGCCGGAAACCATGTTGGCGGCACCGCGTGACTGGTGCCCCAGTCCGAATTCGACAATCTGCCTCCGAGTAAGAGGCAATTCAATGTCGCCGTTGATTCTCGATGGCTACATCATCGCCGTTGATACCGAGGATGTCCATCGTGAGAAACTAGTGGGACAGATTGTTGTGGCATTGAATGTTGAGAAAGGATTGCTCGTTTCGCGACTGATCAAATTCGATCACACCGATGCCCTGGTGTCTGACCATCGAGAGTATGAATCCATTTCGTTGGCCCCGGAATCCAGGTGGCGCATTCTTGGCAGGGTTTTGTGGTGGATAGGTAAGGCGAGGTAAACTCACCGCGCAACTCCTGCGGCAGCAGTGTCATCTTTCGCAAGCACACGCAATTCAGCTTCGGGCACAGCAAATTCCGCAGTGCCACAATCCAAGCAGACAACAAGCTCTGGAACTACCCACACGACAGGCTTATCAATGCTTTTCAGTCCGGGATAATGGATCGCCATCTCCGAGGGCGTGGCATCGAGCTAGGCGGATGCTGCAGATACTAGCGGTGGCTCGGATGGTTGTTCCATGGGCGGAGGAGCTTTTTCCAGTTTCGGCACGGGTTTGAGGATGAGGGGCTTCTCCAAGACGGATTCGAGGAGGTGTTTTGCGGAGGCAAGGCGAGCGGCGGTTTCGGCTGTGTCGGCTAGACCTGGGACGCGCAAGATAAGCGCGTCGGCCGATTTTTCAGAGCAAAGACCGACTGTGCCTTCGAGGCCGGATTTTCTAAGGGCGCGCGCCAAACGTATGATACCCGCGAGTGCCCGGACGGATGCTTGCTCCTCTTCAGAGAGTTTTGCGAAACCGTTTTTCTGTTTGGGCTCCGGTCCGCGGTGAAAACGAACCGCCCACGCCATCAAGTCCCACTCTTCAGAGGTCCAGTTTGGGGGAACGGGCAGCCCGAGCAGGAACTTGCGAACGGCTTTTTGGCCCAGCTTGCGGTCGCCAACGGTTTCGACACCGTGCAGCATCGCTGCCGTCTCCATCATACGGCGCATGCTTGACTCGCGGAATACAGGAGCGAGGCGCGTCCGGCGCAGAAGGTCAAAGACGCGAATCGCGATGCGCGATATCTGGGATGTGCGCCGCGAGTGCGCGTCAGCGGCCCGGGCCGTGGCCCGCAGACGGGACGTTGCTGCCGCTTCCAATCGCCGGCCATGCGGGAGATTATGGCGCCACTCGTGCCATAGACTAGTGTTGCCGAGAGTGAGCTGCCGGTAGGTCTCGATTCGGCCATGACGTTCGCGCGAAATTTTTTCTTGCCATGTTTTTAGAGATTCGAGGGCCTGGGGCGCTTTCGTTTCTTCCAGCGTGGTAGAAAGCACATCCAAATCGTGGACATCGCCGAGCAGGTCCTGGACGCGCTTCAGATTTTCGCTCCAAGCGGCATAGTGTTCCGGCAGCAAGCCCTCAAGAGTGTAGCGGAATCGCTTTAGCCCGATACGCAGGGCATGCCAAGGCTTGGGTTTTTCCGTGCGCAGCGCGCGATTGTGCAGCGCTTTCGCTTCCTCGAATCGCTCGAGTCCCAGGCACTCGGCAGTGAGACTTCCCACCGGGACGAGCCTTACACGCTGTCGCAGCCGCCGCTCGAGGCGCGTCCACTCCTCCTGGTCAAACTTTGCAGCTACGCGTAGCGCCGACTCGGAAAGTCTCTTTTCGTCTGTTTCGAGAGCCGCGAGAAGGTGGAGACGCAGCAGGTCGTTTTCCTGGCCGAGCTTCTTGACCCACCCTTTCATCACTTGCGCGTCGCGAAGAGCACCGAGACCTCGAAATAGCCTGCGGGCGACTTTGCGCATTTCCGGCCATGCGGGATCGGGGTCGACTTCCTCCATCACGCCAGCCAGAGAGCGGCAGCGGCGAATGGCCACACGCAGATCGTGCACTGTATCCGGATCGGGCGCCGCGCGAAGGCGCTCCAGCTCTTCCAGAACCCGATTCATCCAGTGCGAGAGACCGCGATATTCAGGTTTTGACCAAGTCTGCGGAAGCACAGCAAGAGGGGAACGGAAAGTACTCATCGAAAGAGGTGACCGCGAGGCGGTCAGCAGCGTAGCCATCGAATTCCTCGAACACGGAAACCATTCGTCTGCTGCGGGACGGCCTGCAGCCCCTGGCGAACGGGGGACTATAGGGTAGCTCTTGGCCGCAGGCGAGTCCAGTCAAGGGCCTGTGGAAAAAGGTCGGGTAACATGCGAGCCAAGATGAAGCCCATGAGCAGGGTCATGGCGGCTGCGATAAGGAAGACGCGCGAGGGATCGGGGTGGCCGAGGCGCAGCATGGAGTACTGAGCAAGGGGCTGGAGGGCTACGCCCACAAAGGAGAGCAAGTTGGCGACGGCGATGGCGCGGCCTTTTTCTTCGGGGCGGGGCCGTTGTTGGATGAGGGCGTTCACCGGGACGACAAAAAACCCTCCCGCGACACCGAGGAGAGCGAGCTGAACAAGGACTGCCAGGTAGCTGATGCCCGGCCGAGAAAGCAATGCAGCCATCAAAAGGATGCCGCCCAAGCCGGGAAGAACCATCCCGGGCTCGATTTTTCGCCCAGAAGCCAGACCGGCAAGGAAGCTGCCGATTCCGATGCCGAGGCTTAGAGCCGCGAGGAGATAGCTGCTGTGCGGGTCGTCCACATGAAGGATGTCCGTGGCGTAGAGAACGATGTTCAGCAGGAGCAGGGAACCGAGAAACCAGAAGAAAGTGTTGGCGACGACGGCGGTCCAGAGAGTCGAGTCGCGTCTCATGCGACGTATTTCGTGAAAAAACTCGGCTGGGACGTTCCAATCGAAACGGCGGGCAGGATCGGCGGGGGGGACTTTGCTGATGCCGAAGCTGGTGAGGAGACCTACGATGGTGAGCGCGAGGAAAATGACGCCGGACCACACTTGGCGGCCGTGGAAAGTTTGGGCGAGAAAGCCCCCAGCAAGTGCGGCGCTGATGGCGGCGAGGAGGGTGCCTAGTTCGATGATGCCGTTGCCCCAGCTCAATTTGGATAGGGGCAGCAGCTCGGGGAGCAAGCCGTACTTGGTAGGGCCGAAGATTGCGCCTTGGGTGCAGGCGAGGAACAGGGCGATGCCGGCGATGTCCAAACGATTGATTGCCAGCGCGAACGTGGCCAGTCCCATGACGCCCAGCTCGAAAATTTTTGTCCAGAGCGTGACGCTTCGCTTGCTGTACTTGTCGGCAAAATACCCGCCAGGGATAGAGAAGAGCAGAAAGGGAACAGCGAAGAGAAGCGGGACTACCAGAACAAACCAGAGATCACGACGCTCCTTGGAGAGCGCGGAGTCGAGCACAAGGAAGCTAACGAGCCATTTGAGCGCGTTGTCGCTGAAGGCGCCTTGGAACTGCACCGCGATGAGCGCCCAAAAGCCGCGGAGGCTGAGCGGCTGGGATTGGGGATGGGCGTTGGATTCGGTCGGGCGTGGCGTTGACATGGAAGGGCGGAGTTTATCGGCTCGGCGAACTGCGGGCAAGCGGTCGATTGGCGCGGTAGGTTGGCGCGGCCGTTGGGCGCTCGCGTAGAATGATGATAGGGAGAACAAGTCAGGAGATGAAACTGAGATTGCCGGAGGGCGTATTTCGTGCGTATTTGTTCGATTGCGACGGCACCATTGCCGATTCGATGCCGCTTCACTACGTGGCGTGGAAGAAAGTGCTTGGGGAATGGAATTGCGAGTTTGAGGAGACGTTTTTCTATTCGTTGGGCGGTATGCCGATCGTGGAGATCATCGCCATGCTAAATGAGAAGCACGGGTTGAGCATGCCGGTGGCGAGCGTTGCGCGCCGAAAAGAAAGCCTGTACTACGAGATGCTGCCGCAGCTCAAAGTGGTTCCGGAAGTTCTGGAACACATCGAAGAGCAGCATGGGCGGATACCGTTTGCGGTGGTCTCGGGAAGCACAAGGGATTCCGTAACGGCATCTCTAGGGATGCTGAAGCTGCTCGATAGATTTGAAACCATGGTTTGCGCCGGCGAGTATGAGAAAGGCAAGCCCGATCCCGAAGCGTTTCTGCTTGCGGCTTCGCGGCTCGGAGTGGCGCCGGAGGCATGCCTGGTTTTTGAAGATACGGAGATGGGCATTCAGGCGGCGACGGCGGCGGGAATGGCCTCGGTGAAAGTGCCTCCGCCGTGGGAGCGAGGCGTTTCCTAGAAGCTTTGCGCCGTTCTCGTTCGTTCCTCGATGAATGTGAGTATTGCAGGTTCTCCTGCCGCGGTTGCGCGAGCCGTCTTGAGTACGGGGCTGCGGCATGTTAATTTTAGTCGTTAGCCCGGAGTGGCGGAACTGGCAGACGCGCCGGACTCAAAATCCGGTGGCCGCAAGGCCGTGTGGGTTCGACCCCCTCCTCCGGGACCATTTTCCACGACAACCGTGGCCTTTTTTCTTTTGGGACACCCATCCGGCGGATTTGCTGGAATTCGCTTCCTGCTGGCATCGGAAGAAAAAAATAATACTGAGCTTAATTGAATCGGTTTAACATGACCTGCGCGGTGCCCCACGGCATCGATGAGATTCGCATCGTTACGCATCTTTCTGTGAGGAGACCTATGTCTCGTTCCCTTCGGTTGTGCCGATGTGCGCTGGGGTTGGTGAGCGCGCTTGTGGTGTTGGCGGGCGCTGCTGCGCAGGCTTTGCCGGAGCCTGGCGCACGGAGGTATCTCCAGAAGGATTGGCAGATTCAGTCATCGTGCGTGGCAAAGGCGACGGGGGAACAAATTTCCGCCGCAGGGTTCGACACAAGTGGGTGGCACCAAAGCGATCTTCCGGCAACGGTTGTCGGGGCGCTTGTGACGGATAAAACGTATCCCGATCCCTACTTCGGAACGAATCTGAAATCGTTGCCGGGCATGAATTATTCCAATAAGAGTTTTTTTGCGATTCAGGACATGCCGGCAGGAAGTCCGTTTCGATGCTCCTGGTGGTACCGGACGGAATTCACCGTGCCGGCCGATGAGCAACAGAAAACTTCGTGGCTGCATTTTCTTGGGATCAATTACCGGGCAAATGTTTGGGTTAACGGACAGAAAATCGGCGATGCAAGAGATGTTGCCGGGACCTACCGCGCGTTTGAATTCAACGTGAGCAAGAACGTGCACGCCGGGAAGACTAACGCGGTGGCGCTGGAAATATTTGCGCCGCAAAAAGACGATTTGGGAATTACGTGGGTGGATTGGAACCCGACTCCTGCCGACAAGGACATGGGAATTTGGAAAGAAGTGTTCTTGACGAAAAGCGGAGATGTGTCGCTGCGAAATCCGTTTGTAGCGTCGAAGCTGGACGCCGAATATAAGACGGCGACGCTGAGTATCAGCGTCGAGGTGCGCAATTCCGCCGATCGCGCTGTCCGCGGGATTTTGCGAGGCGATATAGATGGAATCCGTTTGGAGCAAGCCGTGGAACTCGCTGCCGGCGAGTCCAAGAAAGTGAGCTTCGCACCGGAAAAGTTTGCGCAACTGAAACTGGAGCATCCGCGAATCTGGTGGCCTTACCAGATGGGCGAGCCAAACCTGTACACGGCGAAATTGAGCTTTGAGACGGACAGAGGTGTTTCGGATGCCGCGAGCGTGACGTTTGGGATTCGCGAAGTGACCTCCGAACTCACCGAGAAAGGGCACCGCCTGTTCAAAATTAATGGACGGAAGCTGCTGATTCGAGGAGCGGCTTGGGCGCCGGATATGTTTTTACGGTGGTCGCCGGAGCGGCTGGACGCGGACCTGGCGTACGTGCGGGACATGGGATTGAACACCATCCGGCTTGAAGGACGACTGGATCATGACGAATTTTTCGACAAGACAGACAAGCTGGGAATTCTGGTGATGCCGGGATGGACGTGCTGCGACGCTTGGGAACGGTGGAAGCGTTGGCAAGGCGATCAGCGGAAAATTGCGGCGGCTTCGCTGACGGATCAGATTGGGCGATTGCGGAATCATGCGAGCGTGTTTGTGTGGCTCAACGGCAGCGACGGCCCTCCGCCTGCCGACGTAGAGAACATGTATCTGGGCATCGAGAAGAATTTGGGATGGCCGAATCCGATTATTTCGTCGGCGTCGGCGGAAAAAACGACGGTTACTGGAAACTCGGGCGTGAAGATGACGGGGCCGTACGAGTATGTGCCGCCGGTTTACTGGCTGGCGGACACCAAAGCGGGCGGAGCTTATGGCTATAACACGGAGACGAGTCCTGGGCCGGCAATTCCTCCGCGCGAATCGCTCGAGAGATTTATTCCCAAGGATCATCTTTGGCCGATTGATGAGGTGTGGAATTACCACTCGGGGGGCGAACGCTTTACCACAGTGAATGTCTTCACCGACGGGCTGAGCCGCCGCTACGGCGCAGCCACTTCGCTGGACGACTACGAACGCAAAGCGCAAGCCATGACGTATGACGGCGAGCGCGCCATGTTCGAGGCCTATGGACGCAACAAATACACATCCACAGGCGTGATTCAGTGGATGCTGAACAACGGATGGCCTTCGTTGATCTGGCATCTCTACGATTATTATCTGGTGCCCGCGGGCGGCTATTTTGGCACGAAGAAGGCTATGGAGCCGGTGCATGTGCAGTATTCGTACGACGACAATTCGGTGGCGATGGTCAACAGCACGTATGAAACGTTGAAGGGAATGAAGGTCAGCGCGAAGTTATACAACATCGATGCCACGGAAAAGGCTTCGCACGATGCAACACTGGATGTGGCGGCTGACACCAGCGTCAAGGCATTCGATCTTCCGAAAGTAGACGGACTTTCAACGACTTATTTTCTACGGCTACAATTGAGCGATGCCGGAGGAAGAGTGGTCAGCGACAATTTTTACTGGCTTTCGACCAAGGCGGACACGCTCAACTGGGAGAAGCAGCAGGATACGGTGTACACGCCGCAGGCGGAATTTGGAGACCTCACGGGTCTTAACTCACTGTCTCAGGTAAAGTTAAACGCAAACACCGTTTCGGGGAATGGGGTGGCACAGGTGACTGTGTCGAACCCGGATAGCGCGATTGCATTCATGGTGCATTTGCGAGTGACACGCGGCAAAGGTGGGGAAGACATCACGCCAATCTTTTGGGAAAACAATTATTTTTCTTTGCTCCCGGGCGAAAAGCGAACGGTGACCGCGAAGTTTGACCCGGCTGCGCTCGATGGGAAGGAGGCTGTGGTGGTGCTGGATGGTTGGAATGTTGATGCGGTCGTGGCCGGTGCAACGGCGAATTGAGGGCGCGGTTGAGGTTGCGCGTGGGGCTATTGAGCCTCGGCAAATCAAGAGTCGTGCGAGTCGCTGAGAAAAGCGGCAGCAGGGCTGCCGCACTCCAAACTCAGTTGCTGGAGGCGGCGGCCTTGGAAAGTAGATTCGTGAGCCTGAGGAGTTGGGCAAACCTCGGGTGCGAGCGGATGGAATCGTATATGGGATCGATTTTCAAGAAGACCATCCAAAAAGAGCGCTCCTCCAGACCTTTTTCTAGCCAATCGATAGCTGTCTCGAATTCGCCCAGGCCGAGATATATTCGAGCAATCATCGGTGACGCTACGTAGCGGCCGGTCTTATCGTTCTTCATTTCTTCCAGAATGATTCTTGCTTCCTGTGTTCTTCCGGCCAAGGCGTAGGCATGAGCCAACGCGGGCAGCGCCTCTTGCTGGCGAGAAAACTGCAACGTGCGTTCGAAGGCATCGATAGCCTCCGCATACTTCTCAATTTGGACGTAAACGCGGCCTAGCTGGAAGAGAGCAGGAAAGTAGCGAGGTTCGTGCTCCAGCAACGCGACGAGTTGCTGGACGGCGGCGTCGTACCGGCGCGAGAAAAATAGCGGATCCGCTACATTCGTGTTGAGGATTAGCGAAAAGGGATCGAGTTCTCTCGCGCTTTTCTGCACGGTTTGCGCTTCCTCGAAGCGGCCCTGCGTATTCAGATACGCTGCATACCACTGGTAAGCGGAGGAATAACTCGGGTTCAATTCGATCGCGCGGAGGAATTCGTCTTCCGCCGCTTCCCAATTCCAGTCGTACCAAAAGCGCACGAGAGCCAGAGAAGCATGGCATTCGCTCAAAGATGGATCGATTTCGATCGCGCGCATGGCCGCGGCCGCTGCTTTTTGGCCGGCTATCTTTGGCGGGAGCGTGCCAAACCAGGAGAGCAGGCCGCAGCAATCGGCGATCCCGGAATAGGAACGGGCGCAGTTTGGTTCGATGGAGAGCGCCGTTTCGAAAGAGGCGACGGCTTTTTTCAGGCCATCTTCCGTCCTCTGGCCAAAATAGAAGCGGCCGCGAAGATAAGCCTCGTGCGCCGCGGGGTCGAACGCCGGCGATTTTGCCGCGGCTTCGGGCAGCAATTCCAAAGACATAGCGCGCCCGATTTGGTGCGCGACGTCGGCTTGGACGCTCAAAATGTCACGCAAGTCGCGATCGTAGCTGGCGGACCAAAGGTGGGTCTGGTCGAGGACTTCGATCAATTGCGCGGTGATGCGAGCGCCATGTCCTTCGCAGCGCACGCTTCCTTCTAAAACGTAGCTCACCTTCAATTCCGCCGCGATTTCCGCGATCGATTTCCGCGTGTTCTTGTACTGGATCGTGGAGGTCCGCGCAATAACGCCAAGGCGGCGCGGATCGAGCTGGCCGACGTGAGAAATCATCTCTTCGGTCAAACCGTCGGAGAAATAATCCTGCTCAGGATTCCCACCGAGATTTTCAAAAGGAAGAACGGCAAGCATCTTCTTTGCAGCGAGCGAGGAAGAACGCGAGGGGATCACAACCGGTGCGATGAAGCGGTAGCCGAGGCGAGGCAGAGTTTCTATGAACCGCGAGCTTTGCGCGGAGTCGCCCAGCAATTCGCGCAATTTGTTTACGGCAGTGTTCAAGTTCTGGTCGTAGCCGACGTGTGTGTCGGGCCAAAGTTTTTCGCGCAATGCTCTGCGAGTGACTACATGCCCAGCCTGCTCGAGCAGCAGCTCCAGGATGCGAAATGGCTTTTCTTCGAGGCGCACGTGCATTCCGTGCTTCCGCAATTCACGTGATTCGAGATCCACTTCGAACGTACCGAATCGCACAATCGATTCGTGCTTCTTTTCGTTGATGGCGAGGATCTTCCGTCCGGTGGAAGCAGTTTCCGCAGGAAGAGTCGCCAAACCCGCACCGTTCGGACGTGACATTTGCCCGTAAGTTGTTTTCACTGAGAAGCCTCCAAGTTGATAAAGACTTGTCCCGCCCTTGATTTATTCCCGACAGCCGAGCAGGCATCCAACCGTTGAGTAACCATAGGCATACGGAAAACTGTTGCCTGATAAGCAATTGATGAATGAGAGGAGCAATTCGGGACATGAAGAGAGCACGAGCGCTTTTGTTAGGACTAGTCTGTGCACAGGTCCTTTCCTTGCCGGCCGCCCACGCCCAGGGAAACAGCTACAAGCAGACCAATCTGGTGTCCGACACGCAGGGAATGGCGCCGGTGATTGATCCGAATCTGGTTAATCCGTGGGGTATTTGTATTATTCCCGGCGATCCCTTTTGGATTGCAGACAATGCCAGTCCGACAGGTGTGACCTCGCTGTACAACACTGCTGGGGCTATTCAGGGAGCGTTCACGATTGCTCCCCCGGCGGGCAGTTCGAATCCGGCCACGCCGACGGGCTGCGTTGGCAACCCCTCGGGAGGCTTCAATCTCAGTGGGAACACGAGCCTTTTCATTTTTGACACGGAAGACGGCACCATCTCGGGCTGGACGGGTGGAACTTCTTCCATTTTGGCGGTAGACAACTCCGTCAAGCCGACTCCAGCGACGGGCGCGGTTTATAAAGGGTTGGCGCTGGTCACGAACAGCTCTGGAAGGTTCCTTCTGGCCGCCAATTTCCGCTCCGGCCAAGTCGAGATTTACGACACAACTTTCAAAGCAACGCAAGTTCTGGGTCCCGGCGCATTTAATGATCCGAGTCTGCCGGCAGTGCCCGCAGGATCGGGTTCACCGGGCTACGCAGCATTCGGCGTGCATGTAATCACGGTCAACAGCACTTCGATGGTCGCCGTGACCTACGCGTTACAAGATATGCCCATGCACGACCCTCTAAAAATTGCCGGTTCGGGCTTCGTGGACGTGTTTAGTACAGACGGCACGATGCTGCGGAGGGTCACCGCCGACTCTCACCTCAACGCACCCTGGGGCGTAGTGGTGCCACCCGCAGGATTCGGTGGTTCACTGGCTGGGGACTTGCTTGTCGGAAATTTTGGCGACGGAGCAATCAACGCTTACAACTTTTCCACCGGGGCTTTTGTCGACCAGATGAAGGATTCGAACGGCGCGCCGATCCTCAACGCGTCTCTTTGGGACATGGTGTTCGGCGCCGGCGGAGCACAATCCGGCGATCCCAACACGATGTACATCACGGCTGGCCTTACCAACGAGATGCACGGACTGTTTGCAGGCATCACTGCCAATGCTACGCCGCCTCCGGCCACCGGAGACTTCAGCATCGCTGCAACGCCGTCGACGTTGACGATCTCGGCGGGGCAGCCGGCCGCCTTCACAGTAACTCTCGGTGGGCTCAATGGATTTAGCTCCGCCGTGATGCTCACTTGCTCGGGGCAGCCGCTCGGCTCTACCTGTAGCTTTTCGCCTGCATCGGTTTCGCCGGCAAGCGGCGGAACGGTGACATCGACCATGACCATCATGACTTCGTCGTCGCCCTACAATCCGGCATTGAAGATGGCGAAGAACTCCACCGGAGGTATTTTTGCGGCCGTGCTTCCGATACCAGCGCTAGGGTTCCTCGGCTTGCTGGTTGTTGGAAAAGGCAACCGACAGCGCCTCCTTGGGAGAAAACGGTTCCACTACCTCACTGGCAGCCTGGCGCTCCTCATCGTCGCAGGGGCCCTCCTTGCGGCGGGCGGGTGCGGTTACAACGCAAACAGCGCGGGGAACGGAACGCAGCGAGGGATGACCACGGTGATGATCACGGGGACCTCGGGCAGTCTCTCTCACTCAGCCTCAGTAACGCTCACGGTTCAATAACGGAAGAGGGGCCAAAGTTGGCAACAATTTTGGCCCCTTTCCTCGAATTGAACCCTGCGACGCGGATTGGCGAACGTAAGTAGCGCAACTTCAACCATCCAGCCCCATGCAATTGCTCGAATTTCGAAACTGAACGAAAGCTCGGCTTCGAAGAACACAAATCGGAAAGAAGGAGAAAGAGATGAAGGAAAAAAGTGGCGTCTTCAGAAGTGGTTCTAATCGACGTTCTTTTTTGAGAAATGGAGCGGTGGCGGCCGGCGCAGCGACGCTGGGGGCTGGACTGGCCGCGGGCAAGTCGTTTGCATTCGATCATGATCGAGAAGACAACGGTCCTGGAATTACCAGGGGCGACATCGCGATCCTGACGTTTCTGCAGGCCTTGGAACAGGTTGAAGCCGATCTGTGGCAGCAATACTCGGAACTCGGAGGAATTCAGGACAACGAAGTCAGCGGAGTCAACGGCGGAAACGTGCCGTACACACAAGCCCTGCTAATTCTTGACGGGGATATGGCGCAGTATATTCACGACAACGCCGACGACGAAAACAGCCATGTCAGCTTCCTGGGCAAATACCTGGAATCGAAAGGAGCTGAGCCGGCGGACCTGAGCCAGTTCAGGACGTTGCCGAGCAGCAAGGCGGATGGAGCAAGGCAAATCGGGCGGCTCACCAACCTTACCCAACTCACGGTCGACACCAGCTATTGGTCGCGGTACCGCAGCATTACCAATCCGGATTTCGATCCGAATGCGCCGTTTGTGCAAGCCGTCCCGAGCTTGAATGTGGGGCAGCACACCGCTATCCCGAGAAGCAACGATGATACGGCCGGCAGCGTCATCAATGCCGATCCTACTCAGTCCACGTTCACCGACCACCTGAAGGCGATCGCCTTTACAGCCGGATTCCACTTTGCGTTTATCGAACAGGGCGGGACGAGCCTGTATCCGGCGCTGGCTCAGCACGTCACCAATCTCGAAGTCTTGCGAATCCTTTTGAGCATTGGCCCGAGCGAAACCATGCACTTCCAGACCTGGCAGGACAAAGCCGGCAATGCGACTCCCCTGACGGACTTCGATAAGATCAACAACTCGAGCGTGACGTTTACGACTCTCAGCGCCGCGCAAGGGGAGACGGACCCAGAATCCTTGAAGGGCGACACCTTGCAAGCGAACTTGATCATGCCGGAGCCGACGGACTTTTTGGACAAGAAGTTTGGCCCGGTAGCCATCATCCGCCCGTCGTCGATAAAGTTCGGCGGTGCGGTGGCCTCTGTCGTCAGCTTCGCTCAAGACGGACTCTTCCTGGACCCGAAGACGAAGAAAAACACTGGGCTCGTGCAAAAGCTCATGCAGTTGGCTGAAGAAGCTGATGAGGCTCGACGCGGGTTTTGACCGAAGTTTCAAAATAACTGCCAACCTGCTTTCACTGGCTATTTCTGAACATAACGGGCCCTGGCCATTTCGACCAGGGCCCATTTTTTATTGCGGGTTGCAACGACGGGCGTCTTCGGGCAAGATGCCCGCCGATGAAACTCCATCCTGGAGCGCGTCGCTTTGTTGCGTTTTTACATTCTGTTCCCATTTTCTTCCAAGCTCTGACTCTGTTGCCTACGCTCACCTCCGGCCAAACCCTGACCATCGACCCAAAATTAAGCGCAACAATCGAAGAGCGAATCCGCAAGAGCGGGGCAGATGTCGCGATCGCCTTTCGCACACTCGATGGACACACCGCGTATTCGTTTCACGAGGAAGAGTCTTTCCATGCCGCCAGCACTATGAAGATTCCCGTATTGATCGAGCTGTTTCACCAAGTGAGCGAGGGGAAGCTCAAGCTGGACGATCCACTTCCCATCAAGAACGAGTTTCATAGTTTGGTGGACGGCTCGGTGTACACGCTCGACGCCGGCGATGATTCGGAAGCGGATTTGTACAAAGCCGCGGGGCAGACGCGCACGCTGCGTCAGCTTTGCGAACTGATGATCACGGTGAGCAGCAATTTCGCGACGAATCTGCTGATCGAAAAACTTGGCGTAGAAAATATCAAGGCGACGGTTCATGCGCTGCATGCGGATGGAATGAGTGTCTTGCGCGGCGTGGAAGACATCAAAGCGTATGAGAAGGGCCTGAACAATACCACGACGGCGCGCGGGCTTCTGCAACTATTGGACGCGATCGCTCGCGGGGAAGCCGTCGATCAGGATTCTTCACGGCAGATGATTGAAATCCTCGAACGCCAAAAGTTTAATGAAGGCATCCCTGCCGGGCTGCCGCCGGGTACGCGCGTAGCACACAAAACCGGGGAAATCACCAAGATTCATCACGATGCGGCGATCGTTTTTGCGCCGAAGCCTTTTGTGCTGGTCAT
>Ga0210402_10003509_pt1 | contig 14641 bp, 11 predicted proteins | sample IncBWC7MmetaG_FD_161055 | JGI IMG/M metagenome (GOLD analysis project Ga0210402, IMG submission 161055) | Forest soil microbial communities from Barre Woods Harvard Forest LTER site, Petersham, Massachusetts, United States - Inc-BW-C-7-M | ecosystem: Environmental > Terrestrial > Soil >...
TATTTGCAGCTCTTCCGTGGAATGCGCCGCGCCATGACTTTGCGGCGAGGAGACCCCCATCGCCTTTACGATTACGCCAGACATGCCATCAAGCAGGTCGATGGCCCAGCGAAACGTGTGCAGAAACCACTGAAACGGCAGGGCGATCAGAAGCGCGACGCGCTCCGCTCTCGCCAGGCTGACGGTTTTCGGCACCAACTCGCCAAGCACCACGTGCATTGCGCTCAGCAAGGCGAAGGCGCAAGTCAAAGCAGCCGCGTGAGCAAAAAACACTGTGCGCGTGCCTGGAGTACCGTGCCAGATCTGCTGGAACGCCGAGGCGAGAGTGGCTTCACCTAGTGCGCCGATAGCCAGGCTCGAAAGCGTTATACCAACCTGGACGCCCGAGACGACCCGGTGCAAATCCGCCAGCAAACGCTCCACCACGCGAGCTCGTAGGTCGCCCTTCACCACCAGCTGTCGAACGCGGGAAAGCCGCACGGCAACCAGCGAAAACTCAGCGGCGGCAAAAAAGCCGTTGAGGGCGACAAGTGCCAGCACCCCGATAAGCCGAACCGCAAACATAGCGTCTCAGAATTCCCCTAGCGGCATTGTAACAGTACGCACGCGGTGCGCGGGACGCGGGTGCCTTCTCTACACCCGCGTAATCGTGACAAAGACATCTTCGCCGCTGAGGGCGAGCTTGACCCCGCCGTTCTGAGTTGGGCTCAGTTCCAGGCGCTCCGCTAGTAGCTCGTTGCGCAGAAAAACCTCGTGCGCGCTAATTGCTTCCGCGATGCGCGGCGAAGCGGAATAGCTGACAAGGATGCGGTCCGAAATGTCCAGGTTCAGAACTTTGCGCTGATCCTGCAGCATGCGGTTGAAATCTCGCGCAAGACCCTCCTTGAGAAGTTCCGGCGTCAGCGCTGTGTCGAGCGCCAGGAAAGTCCCTTGTTCTAAGCTGCACTTGAGGATTTCCGGACCTTCGAAGGAAATCACGATTTCTTCAGGCGCGAGTTCAAACATCTGGTCGGCTACCTGAATCGAATACGGGCCGCCGGTTAGAACTTGCGCGGGATCGGCATTTTCCAAAGCTACTCCAATGGCCTTGAGATACCTTCCAGCTCGCGGGCCAATCTTCTTGGCGTCCGGCTTCAGCCGCATTTTGACGAGCGTCTTCTCGTCCTCAATCACAACGAGATTCTTCAGATTGGCTTCTTCCAGAATCTGCGCGACGTAGTCTGAGTTTTCCAAAACGTGCCGCTCCGCCGCATCCTTGGGGCGCACATAGAGCGTGCTCAATGGCTGGCGAATCTTCACCTTGCTCTGCGTGCGCAGACTGAGCGCCAGATTCTTGATGCGAATGACCGCTTCGATGTTGTGTTCGAGCGTTTCGTCAATGAGGGCAGCGTTCACCTGCGGATAGGGCGTTAAGTGCACCGATTCGCGCGCTGATGAATCCACGGAACGAACCAGGTTTTGGTATATATTCTCCGTCAAGAAGGGCAATGCCGGAGCCAGAACACGAGTTACGGTCGTCAGCACTTCATAGAGAGTTTGATACGCATCCAACTCGCTTTTCCAGAAGCGGCGTCGCGAGCGGCGCAAATACCAGTTCGAGAACTCTTCGTCGAACGTCTGAAAAGCTTCGATTAGTTTGTAGTGCTCGTAATTCTGGAAGGCGTTATTCGCTTCCGCCACCAGCCGCTGCAACTTGCTAAGTATCCACCGGTCCAATTCGTTGGTGACCGGTAGAGCGGGACCGCCCGGCTTCCAACCGTCCGCGCCGGCATACATCACGAAAAAGCTGTAACAGTTCCAGAATGTCAAAAGCTTTCGCCGGGCATCTCCATCGATGGTCTGACCAACGTTTCCGGCGGGATGAAGATCGGGAAAGTTGAGATTCTGCGCGGTTTTCTGTTCAGTGTAGATATAGCGCATTACCTCTGCGCCAAGCGCCTCGGCAGCTTCATCGAACGCAATCGAGTTGCCTTTGGACTTGTGCATCTCTTCCCCGCGCGCATCGCGAACCAGCGCATGACCAAGTAGGGCTTTGAACGGCGCGCGTCCGTCGATCATCGCGCTCATCGCCAGCATCGAGTAAAACCAGTTGCGGAACTGGCCTGGAAAGCTTTCGAGGACCAGGTCCGCCGGAAACCATTTCTCCCAGTAAGCCCTATCCGTCGAGTAGCGCATCGTGCTGAACGGTACGATTCCCGCGTCCAGCCACGGATTGCCGACATCCTCAATCCGCTGCGCCAAACCGCCGCACTTTTCGCAGCGAATCTTCACGGCGTCAATGTACGGCCGGTGCGGAGAATTTCCTTCGAACGTCTCCCATCCTTCGATGGCTTTTTCCTTAAGCTCTTCCCTGCTCCCGATCACCGCAAAGTGATTGCAATCTGCGCAGACCCAGATCGGCAGCGCCAATCCCCAGAAGCGCTTCTTCGAGATCATCCAGTCGCTCATGTTGCGCAGCCAGTCCATCTCGCGCGCTTCGCCTTCCGGAGGAATCCACTTGATGCCCGGCACTACGCTCTGAATGCGGTCCCGCCAATCCATGCGGATGAACCACTCGTCAACCGGGCGGAATACCAACTCTTCTTTGCAGCGCCAACAGTGCGGGTAAACGTGCGGATATTTTTCTCGAGCAACCAGCATGCCGCTTGCCTTAAGCGCGGCCACCACGTCATCCGCCACTTCGTTCGCATTTCGTTTAGTGAATTGTCCGAATCCTTCAAGGAAAACCGAGCTGTCATCCAGCGGCGCGATAAACGGAATTCCGTTCTCTTTGCCCAGTTGCTGGTCTTCCGCCCCGCAGCCCGGCGCGATGTGAACGAGTCCCGTGCCTTCCGCTTCACTGATCTCCTTCCAGGCAATAACGCGGTGTGCCTCCGCCGCGGTTTTTCCGCCGCCGGTTTCTCCATAAGGAGAAACGCCTCCTGGCGTTTTCTGCGCAGGCAGTTCGTCGAAAGGCCCTTGATACGTAAGGCTCAACAGTTCTTTGCCCGGAAGTTCCTCGATCACTTCGACCCCGCCGCTTCCCTTCAGGATCGTCCGGATCGAGGGCAGCTTGTGTGTCTCGTGCTTCCCTTCTACTTGCAAGTCCTGCACGCGATCGTGCTCGAAGTTTCCTTTCGCAACGTAGTAGAACCAGTCGCCGTGCTTGACCTTTAGATACTTCATCTCGGGGTTCACGGCCACGGCCACATTCGAAGTTAGCGTCCATGGCGTCGTCGTCCAGACCAGCAGCGCCGTCCGCTCCTGGCCCTTAATCGGAAACCGCACAAACACCGAAGTATGCGTCGTGATGCGCCGCCCTTCGGCCACTTCCATCTGCGAAAGCCCCGTCCCGCACCGTCCGCACCACGGCATGACGTCGTGCCCCCGGTAGATAAATCCTTCCGTGTGGCACTTCTTCAAAAAAGACCAGATCGTGTAATTGTTCTCGTCAGAAAAAGTGAAGTAGCTGCCTCCGTACTCGGCCGAGCCCAGTTTCCGCACAATCTCGCTGGCCCTCGCAGTCTCTGAATGCCCGCTCGGCAGCTTGACGGTGACCACCCGGTCGCCGTCCGCCAGCGCATCGCGCAAGGCGATCAGCACCTTGGGATCGTCCCAATCGCACCAATGGCCCAGCCGAATCGATTGCTCCGTCTGCCTCGCCGCATACGTCAGCACGCGTTCTTTGCACGCACGCACAAACTTCTCAATCCCAAACTCCCGAATCTCCCGCTTTGTCCCCAGCCCCAGGCTCTTCTCGACTTCGACCTCCACCCACAATCCCTGGCAATCAAATCCATTCTGGTAGCGCAACGCGCATCCGCGCATCGCGTTATAGCGTTGGTACATGTCCTTCAGCGAGCGTCCCCACGCATGATGCACGCCCATCGGATTATTTGCCGTGATCGGGCCATCAAGAAACGACCATCGAGGGCCGTTCGCCGTCTGCTCCCGCAACTTCTGAAAAATGCCGTTCTCCTCCCAGAAACGCAAAATCTCCCGCTCCATCGCAGGAAAATCCGGCACTCGTGGCACTGGTTTGTACATACTCATAGTCGTATCCAGCTAGATTATCACAGCCGCCAAGCCCGACTGGCCGGTTGCACGCCCACACCGCGTCCACTACACTGAAATTTCACTTCCAGCGCCCGGGAGAATGCTTGCGGACCATCCTTCGTTTTCTCATCTGGACATTTACGGTAATTCTCGTCGTTGCTTGCGCCGCGGCTTGGTGGTTCATGTATCGTCCGCTGCCGCAGCTCGACGGCTCCATCTCCCTCCCCGGCCTCCAAAAAGAAGTCACCGTCGAGCGCGACAATTGGGGTGTGCCGCACATTCGCGCCGCGTCCCTCGCGGATGCCGTCGAAGCCCAGGGCTATGTGATGGCGCAAGACCGGCTCTGGCAGTTGGACTTGATGCGACGCGCATCCCGCGGCCAACTTTCGGAAATTGTCGGTCCGCTCGCTCTTAAGTCAGACCGCCAATATCGTACCTTCGGTTTTTCACGCGCCGCCGATCGCGATTTCGCCGCAATGGACATGGATTCGCGAGCGTTGATGGAAGCCTACGCCCGAGGCGTGAATCGCTTCATCGAACAACATCAGAACAGTCTCCCGCTGGAGTTTTCCCTCCTCAAATACAAGCCGCAGCCCTGGCAGCCCACGGACTCTCTTGTCATTGCGGGTTACATGTACCAAACGCTCACAAATACCTGGGAGCGCGAGCTGGATCGCTCCAAAGTTGAGGAGCGGGTGGGCGGGGATCGCTCAAAGGATTTGTTTTCGCCCGATTCGCCCATGGACCATTTCATTGTGGGCGAACCGAAAATGCCCAACGACAGTTCGCGAACTTCCCGGTTGAATCCCGACGACGAGGACGATGACGACGATTTGCCTGCCGATATCGTTCTCAAAGCCTCGGAAGGCGGCACCGGGCGCGCTCCCACGCCGGAGGGTTTCGCGGATATCACCTCGGCGCTACGGCCTTCGATTCAAAGCTATCTCGAACAAACGCAAAGCGAGATTCGCAAAGGCCTCGGGAGCAACAATTGGGTGGTCAGCGGCGCGCACACCGCAACAGGAAAGCCTCTTCTCGCGAACGACACGCATCTCGAGTTATCCATTCCTCCTATCTGGTACGAAATTCATCTCACCGCGCCCAATTTCAATGCCAAGGGATTCACTCTCCCCGGCGCCCCGCTGATCGTTATTGGGCACAATGACCGCATCGCCTGGGGCTTTACCAACAACGGCGCCGATGTCCAGGATCTATACATCGAAAAATTTAATCCCGCGGCGCCGGACGAATATCGACTGAACGGCGCCTGGGTAAAGGCGCAAGTCTTTGACGAAACGATTCACGTCAAGGGACAAGCTGACGAGTACTTGAAAGTTGTCGTCACGCGGCACGGCCCAATCGTGCATCGAGAGGGCGACAAGGTTTATGCCCTTCGATGGACCGCCCTGGAACCCGGTGCACTTGCAAACACCTACAACTGGCTTGCCAGGGCGGAAAACTGGCAAGAGTTTCTGGCAGTCATGAAAAACGTCTGGGGCCCCGGGCAAAACGCCGTATATGCCGACGTCGACGGCAACATTGGCTACGTGATGGCCGCACACGTCCCCATTCGAAAGAAGGGGCAAGGCGAAGTTCCTGTTCCCGGCGATACAGACGATTACGAGTGGACCGGTTACATCCCCTTCGACCAACTTCCACAGGCGCTGAACCCCGACGGCGGGCTCATCGTCACCGCGAATGCGCGTGTCGTTGGGCCGCAGTACAAACCATATCTAACGGACCGCTGGGAGGAGCCGTATCGCACAGCTCGGATCTACGATCTACTGCACGACAAGACTAATCTTCGTCCGATCGACATGCTAAAAGTCGAAACGGATACCTACAGCTACCCTCACGTTTTCCTGGCAGACCAATTGTCCGCCGCCGCGAAAATTGCGCAGCCAAAAGATCAGCGGGCGAGGAAACTCGTGGATGGCTTAAAGGACTGGAACGGAATCGCCGATGCGGATTCTCCGCTCACATCTTTCCTCGCGATGGCGCGCCGCGCTGCGCTGGACTTGATCCTTGAGCCCTATCTGGGAAAAGACACGAACCTCTACAGTTGGCGCAGCACTGTGTTTCTCCAAAAAGTGCTGACCGACCGGCCGCCAAAGTGGCTTCCGCCCGCGTACAAAAACTACGACGAATTGCTCGCTGCAACCGCTGACCGCGCCGTGTCCATGCTGGCGGAACAAACCAAAAGCGAGCACGTCGACGACTGGCAGTGGAAGGACCTCAACTCCCTGGAAATGCTCCATCCGCTCGGCCGCGAAGGCTTTCTCAAACGATTGCTCAGCATCACTGGCAAACCGCAATCCGGCACCGGCTACAGCGTGCGTGCCGCGACGAAACGCCACGGCCCCTCGATGCGCTTCATCGCCAATCTCGCCAACTGGGACGAATCCATCATGCTTATCCCTGCTGGCGAATCCGGCCAGCTCGGCAGCGGCCACTACACCGACCAATTCTCCTCCTGGTACGAAGGCAAGCCCATCGTCACCCCTTTCACCGACTCTGCCGAAACCGCCGCCCGTAAACACACTCTCACCCTCACGCCCACCGCTCCATGACCCCCATAAGTGCGACGCAATGAACGCCAGGGACGCCATCCGGCAGCTCAGCGACAGATTGCAACCCGCGCGCAGCGAGTTCGCTACGCGCCTCTATCGCGAGTCATCCAAACTGCTTCAGTCCCAAGTTCTAGATGCCTCGTCATTGTTTTGGAGGCTGCCGAGTCATGTTCTTGTGAATGCGGAGCGCCTGCTCGGAGGCGACTCCACGAAACTGCTGGATTTTTTTGCACTCGCCCACGCCAGGAGACATCATGTCGCTCGTAGTTTGCTCGGAGAGGTTCCCGTTGGGGAGAGCGCTGAATTCACTGAGATGATGGGTAGGTGCTATCAACCGAACAGGCTGGACATTTGTGAGAGGGGCTTGGTCGAGATTCCAGACCCGCTCCCAACTCTAAATCGGGCGAAACTAATCCGGGGAATCGTCAAACGAGGCCAGGACATCTTTATACCTAGCGAAGAAGAGACCGACCCAAACGAACCAGGCACGCGACTCTTTAGAGTCTACATCGATCCGTGGTACCTTTCGCTGCACATTGATTTTGCTGACCTGCTTACACAGGTATCCGTCGAATGTGACGCTAGAATCGGTATGGGTCCCCTCTCTCTCGGTCGCCAGCTTTCCCTCCACAGCGTTTTTGGGATCGGCGGGCTGGGCGTTAATCTTGCAGAACCAGGCCAAGAGGAAGGCGTTGCGGACGTGTTGCTCAACGAGACGCGGTTGCTCGTGAAGATGCTCAGGGATGCGCTGACAGGGCTTGACCCGGGAGTCCCAATCGAAGAAGTGAAGAGAATCGAGGCGGGGTGGATCGAATGGCTCTCAGAAGTCAGGCGTGCGCGCACTTCTCGGAGAAAGCAACGTTCCGACGAAAATCGCTGAGATACATGAATCCGTCAGTCGGCCGCGCTCCACGCGAATAGGGCTGATTTCGAGCGGTAGCGTCATCCTGTTACTTTGCGTGGCGTAATGTCGTAAATGTAGCTACGAAGTCTGCCCGACACAGGAGCATAAGCATGGCCAATAGGCCCTCACTTGTAAGCCAATGCCAGAAGCCGTCAGGGTTGCTGGGTCGCTTCACCTTATGGCGCATGAATGCCTCCCATTCCAAACTAACAGACTGGGGCTTAGCCCACATTTCCGTTGAGAAGCACTACACGATCCTGGACGTAGGCTGCGGCGGCGGCAGGACAGTCAGTAAATTAGCAACGATGGCCACCCAGGGAAAGGTCTATGGCGTTGATTATTCCGAGGAGAGCGTCGCTGCAACCAAGCAAATCAATGCACAATCGATGGAATCAGGCAGCGTCGAGGTCCGCCTCGGTTCAGTCTCTCAGTTGCCCTTTCCAGACGGCATGTTCGATCTCATCACCGCCGTCGAAACACACTTCTGGTGGCCCAACCTGTCCGCCGACATGCGCGAAATCTTCCGCGTCCTCAAGCCCGGCGGCACACTCATCCTCATCGCTGAAATCTATAAAGGAGCCAACACCACCGTTTCCAAATTTGGAGAAAAATTCGCCAAACAATCCGGTATGACGCTCCTGAGTGCCAACGAGCATCGTGAACTCTTCGCAAACGCCGGTTATTCAGACATTCAGGTCATCGAGGAACGCAAGAAAACATGGATTTGTGCCATAGGCAGAAAACCTTGAAATGCCGCAGCCTCTGTCTCCGGCGCCCCTCCATGAATCACAAGCAAACCAACTTCACTCCTTGTTTCCTCTCTCGCGCGTGCCTTAGAATGTTCTGAGCTTCTGCAACATTTCGAGGACACAAATTAACCCTGTGAACCAATCCGCGCCAAAAAAAACCGAGCCGCCCAAAAAGCCCGACTTTGAGCGCTCCCTCGCTCGCCTCGAGGAAGTCGTCCGCCGCCTCGAAAGCCCACAACTTTCCCTCGACGATGCCATGAAGCTCTTCGAAGAGGGTGTCGCTCTTTCCCGCGAATGCCAGAAGCAACTCGAAGAGGCCGAAGGCCGCGTAGAAATTCTTCTGAAAAAAGCCGACGGCAAGCTCTCCGCCGCGCCGTTCGACCCGGAAGGCGAGACCGAATCGTGACCTCGCCGCGCCTCCCGGGAACGCCAATCTCCCCATTGGCGTCCCTCCCGGCTCCTCTCCCCCGCATCCAAATCCCTCAACAATGAATCCCCCCGCCTTTTTCGAAGAAGACCGCGTGGCGGTCGATGCCTCTCTAGATCGTCTGATGCCCGCGGAAACGGCTCCCCCGCCGTCCATCCACCAGGCCATGCGCTACAGCGTCTTCGCAGGCGGAAAGCGCATCCGCCCCATCCTCTGCCTCGAAACCGCTCGCATCTTCGATTCAAACGTGGTGCCCGCGCACTATCCGGCTTGTGCCATCGAGTTTATCCACACCTACTCGCTGATTCACGACGATCTCCCCGCTCTCGACAACGATGACCTCCGCCGCGGCAAGCCGACTTGCCACAAGAAATTCGGCGAAGCCGCAGCGATTCTCGCCGGCGATGCTCTCCTCACTCTGGCATTCGAAACAATTGCCGCCGTCCCTGTCGACGCCACCCGTCGCGTCGCCATGCTCGCGGAAATTTCCGGCGCCGCGGGAACCATTAACGGCATGGTCGGCGGCCAGGTCGCCGACCTCGAAGCGGAAGGCAAGCGCATCCAACCGGAAATGCTCGAATACATTCACCGCTCGAAAACCGCCGCTCTCATTCGGGCCTCCATCTCTTCGGGCGCGCTGTGTTCCGGAGCTTCGACAGAAGATGTTACGCGCCTCCGCAGTTTCGGCGAATCCCTCGGACTTCTCTTTCAAGTCACCGACGATATTCTCGATGTGGAAGAATCCTCCGCCGCTCTCGGCAAAACCGCCGGAAAAGACGTCGCCCAGCAAAAAGCCACCTACCCAGCCGTCCACGGTCTCGAACGCTCGCATCAAATCGCCACCGATCTCGCCGCAAAGGCCATCGCCGAACTCATCCCTTACGCCCGCCGCGCCTCGCGCCTCCGCGAAATCGCCGAATACCTCGTCCAGCGCCGCGCTTGACGCACTCCACCCGCCATGAAATCCAAAGTAAGCCGCAAACGGCTCGACATTCTCCTCGTCGAGCGCGGCCTCGCCGACTCCCAGCAAAAAGCGCAGGCCATGATCCTCGCCGGCGAAGTCTGGATCAGCGGTGTTCCCGTGCTCAAGGCTGGCACGCCAATCGCAAGCGATGCCCAAATCGAAGTGAAGAGCCGCCAGCTAAAATTCGCCAGCCGCGGCGGCTTGAAACTCGAGGGCGCTCTGCAAGACTTTGGAATTAATCCAGCGGGGCTCGTTTGTCTCGACGTGGGCTCTTCCACCGGGGGTTTCACGGATTGCTTGCTGCAACATGGCGCGGCGCGCGTCTATGCCGTCGATGTCAACATTGCCCAGCTCTCCTGGAAGCTCCTGCAGGATCCCCGCGTTACCGCCATCGAACGCAACGCGCGTGAGCTTCCCGCTGAAGACATTCCCGAGCCGGTCGACCTCGTCGTCGCCGACGTGTCCTTCATCTCCGTTTGCAAAGTCCTCGGACCTGCTTCCGCCCGCGCGAAACCCGGTGCAAATTTCCTGATTCTCGTCAAACCACAATTCGAACTCCGTCGCGACGACGTCGGCCCCGGCGGCATCGTCGAGGACGTTCGTTTGCACGAGAAAGCCATCGCCAGCGTGCGAATTTGCGCGGAAGCCGCTGGACTGATCTGCGCAAACGTACGGCCGAGCCGCTTGACCGGCGCGGAAGGCAATCAAGAGTATTTTCTACACGCTCGCAAAGGACTCCTGAAGTAGAATCGCAGGCAATCATGCAGATGGCTCCAATCTTCAAAACCATCGGCGTCATCTCGCGCCCTCGCCGCTCAAATCTTTCCGCGGTCGTGCCGGATCTTCTGCACTGGTTGGAAGCGCGCGGCCTGCGCGCTCTCTACGACGAAGAGACTGCCTCCGCGCTCCCCAATCCGTCCAAACCCCTCACCCGTGAACAGCTTGCGGACCAGGCGCAGATTCTCCTGGTTCTCGGAGGAGACGGCACCCTCCTCGCCGCCGCGCGCGTGGCCGCATCGCGTTGCATTCCAATTCTGCCCATCAACATGGGCAGCCTCGGCTTCCTCACCAGCTTCACAGTGGAAGAACTCTACCCCGCTCTCGAGGAAACGCTTGCGGGGCGCTCCTCCATGAGCGAGCGCGTCATGCTACAGGTGGAGCTCCTCCGCGAGGGAAACGTACTCGATCGTCAACACGTGCTCAACGATGCGGTCGTCAACAAAAGCGCTCTGGCTCGCATGATTGAGCTGGAGCTCTCCATCGATGGCGATTTTGTATGCCGCTACCGCGCTGACGGTCTCGTCCTGGCCACTCCGACCGGCTCTACCGCGTATTCCCTCTCCGCAGGTGGTCCGATTGTTCACCCCGCGGTCGAAGCCTTTGTCATCACGCCGATCTGCCCGCACACCCTCACCGATCGTCCCGTCGTCGTACGCGATTCCTCATGCATTGAAGTCAAACTGGCGGGAAATGCCGAATCTGTTTTCCTAACGCTGGACGGTCAGAAAGGTATTCCGATGCAATCGGACGATCTCATTCGCATCACCCGTTCACCCGAATGCCTCAAACTGATCCAGCCCCCCAAGAAATCCTATTTCGAAATCCTGCGCAATAAGCTCAAGTGGGGCGAAGTCTAGTTCCACACCCATCCCTGCAGACCCGCTTGCAGAAGTTCAGTTAACTTGCGTTCCACGATGCAATCTGTTTTTTCGTCGCCTTCTCTCTTACCGACTTCGTAAGATGGGGCTTGGCAAGTTCCTTTCTCAAGCGGGCCAGAATTGCGGCGTACAAGTCTATTTCTTTCTTTTTGGAGACGTTTACTCGGTCTTTGATTATCGCTTCTTGGTTCTTTTCCGGGATCTCACCCGCCAGGAGATTCCGGTCCGGGTGCGGCTCGGTTCGTAAACCGGCAGCAGCCAGAACGCACTGCTTCACGGCTGCGACACCGCACCTGAAAGAGGCGGCCGAACCCTGTCGTCTAGGTTTTGGTTCTGTTTTCATTTCTTGTTTCCGTTGCATCTCGGTTTGGCGGTCGTGGCGCCGAACGCCGGAGCCATCCGGCTGGGTCTAGGTTTTCTTGACGGACATCGGGCGATTTTCCAGGAACGCGGAGACCAGTGCTTTATTTATTTTCAAGCCCCCGTTGTAGCTGACCAGGCCCTTCTTCTTGAACTCGTTCATGAATTTGCTTACCCTTGGGCGGGTGGTACCTACCATCTCCGCCAGCGTGGATTGGCTCACCTTCAGGGCGGAGTCCGACTTCGATTCCTTGGTTATTTCCCCAAACAACAACAGAACCCGGGCCAGTCGCCTTTCGCTGAAATTGAAGAATTGATCTATCAGGTCTTCCTCGATTCGAACGACCCGCGTAAGTAAATATCCAACGAATAGTGTTGCAAAATGTGTGTCTCTCTTGAGCGCGCGAATCGTCCTCTCCTTTTGAAGTCGAATCACATTGGATTGTCCGATTGATCTCGCCGTGCAAATCCGCCGGGATTGCCCCGCTAGACAGCCTTCGCCAAAAAAGTTACCTCGCTGTAGGATGGCGATTATGGCTTTCTTGCGCGTACTGACCGCCGTGAGTTTCACCGTGCCGCTATCGATGTAGAAAACAGAGTCAGCTGCATCTCCCTGGGAAAACACGACCTCCTTGTCGCGGTAATTTCGAAAAGTCATCTTAGTTCCGAACTTTTTGCGCAGAAATGGGTGACTGACACCGAGACCACGCTTACTCGTCATTCAGGGTTGCTCCCTCAATCAACTCAGGAAACTAGTCCGACGTTCACCAATCGTAGACACATAGGACCAGCCCGTCTAGATGAGCAAAATTGACCACCTGCTGGGTGTTCCAAATAGAACATCCAGAAGTCAGTAACTGTGCTATGCAAGACCAAGTACGGCGGGTGGATCGTCCCTTACAAACCTAGACGATTTTGACTTTGCTTTTTTCCGGTGTGGTCTGCGCTTTCGGGGCGCCTCTTGAAAAGGTGGCCCTTCTTCGCTGAAGTCGGAACCAAACATCTCTTGACGATCTTAGTATTGCCCCGGTATAATTTTTCTGTTGAGTAGTTCGCCTCGCCTCCCGCGAGGCTTTTTTATTTTGTACCACCGGTCTGTCTGCCTCAAGTGGGCATCTTGCCGGTTTACTCTGAGTCCCCCAAGCACTCTTCCCGTTACCAAATCTAAATTCAACTCTTTGGAGACAACGTCACGGGACGCAAATCATTTAGAATCAATATGTACGAAATCGTCCGTAACTGCTGATTCTACACGGCTTACACGAACGCTAAATCCTTTAGATGCAACACTTACAAAAAACCAGGGGAGGGGGTCGCGATAGTTAAGGAGTGCAACAGACTTCAGTCTGTGCGCGCTCCATTCAGGCACAGACAAACCAGATCGAAGCTCGTGTAGACGCCGGGCTTCAGCCCGGCCCTCTTTCCCATGCGCCTAGTGTCTCCCCCCTTTGTCGCGCGCGAACTCTATCTGATTCCCGGTCCTTTCCTGGGCGCCATAACATCCGTCCGCAGCAAATCGTCCTGCGTCTCCCGTCGCCGGATGAGTTTTGTTCGAGTGCCATCAATCAGCACCTCGCTAGCCCGCGTTCGCGCATTGTAATTGGAGGCCTGCGTCATGCCGTAAGCGCCCGCAACCCAAATGGCCAGAACGTCGCCCGGTCTCACCTCGCCGAGCGGCCACTTGTGCAGCAGGCAATCGCCCGTTTCGCAGACGGGGCCAACGATATCAACGCGTTCAGTCGAAACCTTTGTCTCGCCCGCAGCACGCGCGATCCGTGTGATTGGATGCACCGCTCCATAAAGCGCCGGCCGCAGCAAATCATTCATCGCTGCATCGACAACGACAAAAGTCTTTCCGCGGTTCCGTTTCGTGTAAATCACGCGCGTCAGCAGCACGCTCGATGCCGCGATGATGGATCTTCCCGGCTCGAGCAGAAGATGCAGCCCCAACGGCTGCACAAGTTGTGCGACCATGCGCGCATATTCGCTGCGCGACGGAATCTTCTCCGTCGTGTACCGCACCCCGAGCCCGCCGCCGATATCGAGATATTCCAGCTCGATTCCCGCGCGGCGCAGGTCGGCAACGAATCCGGCTATTCGCTGGAAGGCTTTGCGAAACGGCTCTAACGAAACGATCTGCGAACCGATGTGCGCGCTGATTCCCTTCCAGCGAAAATACTTGGCATCCTTGTGCGCAAGATAAAGCCGCCGTGCCTCCGGCCAATCGAGCCCGAACTTGTGCGTGTGTCGTCCCGTCGCAATGTGCGGATGTCCTCCCGCCGCAACGTCCGGATTCACGCGAATGGCAACCGAGGGAATTTTTCCGCCGCGCTTCACGTGCCGCTCGGCCTCTTCGCGCAGAACTTCAAGTTCTGCTTCCGACTCCACGTTGAACAAAAGGATTCCACTTTTGGTGCGCTTCAACTTGCGTCCGCCGCCGGCTGCATACTGCAATGCATCTCGGATTTCGTGGCGCGTCTTGCCCACGCCGGAAAACACTATCCGGTCGCCACGCACGCCGAGATGCCCAAGATGTTCGAGCTCGCCGCCAGAGACAATGTCGAAGCCGCTTCCCTGTTTCGCAAGATCATTCAAAAGGGAAAGATTTCCGTTGGACTTCACGGCAAAACAAATCGTATGCGGAATGCCGGCCAGTCCGCTGTCGAACTCACCGTACGCCTTTGCAATCGCCGCCCGGCTGTATACATACGTCGGCGTTCCAAACGACGTCGCCGTCGCAACCAGATCCACGCCTTCGCAAACTACGTGCTCCAAATCCGGATCACGGGCGCATTTTCCCCAGGAAAACTGTGGCGTGAACTCCGCCGGGTCGATAAACATCAGCTTATTTTGAGAATTGCCAGCCCGCTTGCTCATCGCACTTTCAACACTACGAGTGTCCGGTCGTCGGCCAGCGGCGCGCTCTGCGCGAACCAATCCACCTCTCGCAAAGTCCGGTCGGCACGTTCCGTGG
>Ga0210402_10003510_pt1 | contig 14639 bp, 7 predicted proteins | sample IncBWC7MmetaG_FD_161055 | JGI IMG/M metagenome (GOLD analysis project Ga0210402, IMG submission 161055) | Forest soil microbial communities from Barre Woods Harvard Forest LTER site, Petersham, Massachusetts, United States - Inc-BW-C-7-M | ecosystem: Environmental > Terrestrial > Soil >...
CTGCAGTTGAGCCTGCGGCTCGTGTTCTAGGCTGCCCCTCTCTTTGTGGGGCAGGTTGTTAACCTGCGGCGGATTGTTAATCCGCCTGCCCCGCTCCCTTACCTGTCGTAACGGCAGCGGGCTCGTTGGTTTTCGTGCGCGTTCCGGACCGGTTACAATCGAAATAGTATGGCATCTCAGACCATCCCCTACATCACGCCTGAGGAATACCTGCAGGCCGAGCGCAAGGCCGAGTTCAAAAGCGAGTACTGCGATGGGCGGGTGTACGCAATGGCTGGCGGTCGCCCGCGGCATACGGGCATTGCCAGCAATATTTTAGCCAGGCTGGCATTTGCGCTCCGAGGCGGACCCTGCCGCGTCTTCAACTCGGACATGCGCGTGCATATTCCCGCAACTGGCTTGTACACTTATCCGGACGTTTCGGTGGTCTGCGGTACGCCCGTATTCTTCCAAACCGACAATCTGGTAACTCCAATCGTCATCGTCGAGGTCCTGTCGAAATCCACTGAGCGCCACGATCGCACCACCAAGTTCTTCGAGTATCGGTCGATTCCCTCCCTGAGGGATTATCTGATGGTCTCCCAAGAGTCCCGTAGTGTCACTCACTGCAGCAGAATTAGTGACGAGGAGTGGCGGATCGAAACCGTGGGCGAGGAGCAAGGGGTCATTCGCTTCCCCAGCATCGGAGTCGAACTTCCGTTCGACGAGATCTACGCGGACCTGGATTTGCTTCCGGGGTAACGGCGACCGATGGGTCTTACCCATCTCCCATAACTGACCTTGCTCCGGCGACGGGCCTATTCAACTATCCGGATGCATCGATTGTCTGCGGCGTTCCCGTTGATTTTGAGACTGACAACCTGGAAAATCCGATCGTCATCGTGGAAGTCGGCACTACCAAGTTCTTCGACTACCAGTCGATTCCTTCGCTGAAAGAATATCTGATGGTCTCCCAGCAGTCGCAAAGCATACGCACTGCACGCGGCTACGGGAGGAATGGCGGATTGAGATCCCCGGCGAGGAGCGCGGCTCCATTCGCCTCCCCAGTATCGGGGTCGAACTCCAGTTCGCTCAAATTTATGCCGGCGCCGATGCGCTTCCGGTTAGCCCTTCTCCCAAACCTTGTGAACTTTTCGCCGGCTGCGTCGTCCTACTCTTCAAGATGCTGCAAGATCTTCGCTACGCACTCCGGATGCTGCAAAAAAGCCCGGTCTTCTCCGCCGTGGCCGTGCTCTCCCTGGCGCTGGGAATCGGCGCCAACACCGCCATTTTCAGCCTCATCGACGCCGTGCTGCTCAGAATGCTGCCCGTGGCCGACCCGCAGCGGCTGGTTGTCTTCCAGATGTCGGGCGATGGCTTTTCGTATCCAGATTACAAGCTGATCCGCGACACCAACACCGTCTTCACCGGCGTACTGGGCTACTCGCCAGCCCGCCTCAACGTCAGGATCGATGGCCAACTCGAACCCGCCGGGACCGGCCAACTCGTCACCGGAAATTACTACTCCGTGCTGGGCGTCCGCGCCATTCTGGGACGCACGCTGGAACCGGATGACGACCGCACTCCCGGCGCCCACCCCGTCGCGGTCATCAGTTACGCCTTCTGGCAGCGCCGGTTCAACCGCGACCCCGGTGTGCTCCGCCGCACCATCGAAATCGCCGGCCTGCGATACACCATCATTGGCGTCACGCCGCCCGAATTCTTCGGCCTCGAAGTCGGCAGTGCGCCCGACATCACCGTCCCCGTCATGATGCAGCCCCAGGTTATGCCCGGCATGGCGTCATGGCTGGTCAATGAACGCCAGACCAATAGCTGGCTGCACGTGATTGCCCGCCTCAAGCCGGGGGTCGGCGTGGCACAGGCCCTGGCGAGCCTTCAACCGGCGGCCAACGAGATGAACGAGGAGGTACGGCGATTCATGGCCGCGAAGTTCGGCAACGCCCTGCGCGCCGAGCCCCAGAAACTGGAACTGCTGCCCGGCGGCAAGGGCCTCTCCGATTTGCGGCGGCAATTCTCGCAGCCGCTGGCGGTGCTGATGGCCGTGGTCGGCCTGGTGCTGCTCATCGCCTGCGCCAATGTGGCCAATCTGTTACTGGTCCGCGCCGCCGCGCGACGAAGGGAAATCGCCGTCCGCCTGGCTTTGGGCGCCGCCCGCTTCCGCCTGATTCGCCAATTGCTCACCGAAAGCGTGGTCCTCTCCACGCTTGGAGGGCTTGCCGGTCTCCTCTTCGCCCGCTGGTCCGCGCGGCTGCTGCTGAGCTTCCTGCCGAAGGGCGAAGTTCCCGTAGCGCTCGACCTCAGCCCAGACGTCCGCATCCTCGCCTTTACCCTCGCCGTTTCCGTTCTCACCGGAATCCTCTTCGGCCTGGCTCCGGCCTGGCGCGCCGCCCGTCTCGACCTCAATCCCGCGCTTATCCAAAAGCAAACTGCCGCACTCCGCCAGACCACCGGCAAAGTATTGGTGGTCTCGCAGGTGGCTTTCTCGCTGCTGCTGCTGGTGGGCGCGGGGCTCTTCCTGCGCACGCTCGGCAACCTGCGATCGCAGGACGCCGGCTTCCAGCCTGAAAAAATCCTCGTCGTCCGGCTGGAACCTCTGGGCAGCGACTTCAAGGACGCCAGGCTCGATCTGGCCTATCGGGATTTCCTGCACCGCATCCGGGCCATTCCGGGTGTGATCGCCGCCAGCCTGGGCGGCTACAGTCCCTTCTCCCGCGACCCCTGGGAGCGCGGTGGCAGCTTCGACAACATGCCCACCATTGCCGTCGAAGGCCGGCCCACCACCAAGGTCCACTGGATGCAGATCTATCCCGATTACTTCGCCAGCCTCGGCCTGCCGATCCTGCGCGGCCGCGACCTCATGGCGCAAGACCAGCGCACCTCGCAGCCTGTGGCGGTAATCAATGAGACCATGGCCCGCACACTGTTCCCTGGCCGCGACCCCATCGGCGCCCGCTTCGTCTTCGCCGGCGACCGCCAGCCGATTGAAATTGCCGGCATCGTGACGGACGCGCGCTATGGCAGCCTCCGCGAACCGGTGGCCCCGATGTTCTACCAGACCTTCACCCAGGCTCGCACGGGCCGCGGCCAGATGACCCTCCACGTACGCACCGCCAACGCCGCCGCCGCAGCGCCCGCCGTGCTTCGTGAAGTGCAGGAACTTTGCCGCAATGTCCCCGTCTTCGAAATGCAAACGCTGGCGCTCCAGATTGACGCCACGCTGCTTGAGGAACGCCTGATCGCCACGCTTTGCGGATTCTTTGCCGGCCTGGCCCTACTGCTGGCCGGCGTCGGCCTGTACGGCTTGATGGCGTACGCCGTGGCCCGCCGCACCAACGAAATCGGCATCCGCATGGCACTGGGCGCGCAACGCTCCGAAGTGATCTGGCTGGTGCTGCGCGAAGTACTCACCCTGGTTGGCATCGGCGTGGCCGCGGGCATCCCGATGGCGCTGGCCGCCGCCCGCCTGATATCCGGCAGCCTGTTTGGACTCACCGCCGCCGACCCGTTCACGCTGGTCGCCGCCACTGTGGTCATGGTAGCGGCGGCTGCGCTGGCCGGCTACCTCCCGGCGCACCGCGCGGCGCGTGTGGACCCCATGAACGCCCTCCGCTACGAATGAATTTCATGCCCGGTCAATCTCTAGCGCGGCGCGGTTGGCCGATTCCAGGGCGGCTTCCTGTCCCCACGACATTTGGGCGGCATAGGCTCCGGCGAAGTGAATTCGTCCCACCGGACGAGTCACTTCCGGCCAGAAGCGCGCCAGGTCGCCAGGCTTGTAGGCCGTGCGCTCGCACATGCCGGCATAGGGATCCTTGGACCAGTCGTGCACAATCACCTGCTCGATATCCGCCGATTTGCCGTGGTAAAGCTTCTGGAAGGCGGCCAGCGAGGCCGCGGCGGAAACACCCGCCTGCGCGCCACCCAGCAGAATCCCTCTGGGCGTATTCACTTCTTCCGCCATGGACCACAATTCGTTGAGCTGGGGATTGGGAGGCGTCCAGTTCGGACTGATCTTGTCGGTTTTCCAGAAGCGTGTCTGCGTCTGGAAAACTATGCGGGTGCGCGTATAGTACGGCATTTCGCGAATCACGAAAGCCTTCGCCTCTGGCCACGCCGGCGAAACCGGGATCTGCCGCAACACCACCGCGGAGACGCAACTGACCACATAGTCGGCTTCGAGCTTGCGCTCCTGTTCGAACTCCCGGCACGTCACGGTGGCGCCGGACGCGCCATGATCGATGCGCAGAACCGGGCAGCCCAGGTGCACCCGGCCGCCAAGACGGGCGGCGAAGGCATCGGTCATGAGCTGGTTGCCGCCTTTTAGCCTGAATAGCTTTTTCGATTCGAGGTCCGTGCCTCGCAGTTTCTTGACGGCCGCCCCCCAGATGGTCTGTAGAGCCGACCCGGAGCCTCCGAAAAACTGCAGCGCCGCGGCGGACGCGTTTTCCCGCTTCAATAATTCCGTAAAACTGACTGGATCGAGTTGACGCAAGGCTCCTTCAAATGGATTGGCTTCGTCGCGAACCTGGTCCACGTACTGTTGGATGTATAAAAGCGGCAGCTCCGACCAGGAACGTTTGCCTAGAAAGCCGATCTCGCGCTGACTGAACCCAAGTTTGCCCAGCGCCCCGCGGCTATGAAGTTCCTCCTCCGTGAACCGCTCTCCGTTCAGGAAACGCACCATATTGTCACGCCGCGGGTAGGGGATGGCGGTGAGGGAGAACTCCTTCAGATAACGCCAGTATTCCGTGTACCCCGGGTAGTAGAAGTGTTCCGCTCCGATATCGGCGTATAAGCCGTCGGCGAACTGGTCGTGGAAGGTGCGGACGTGGCCGCCTGCCCGCCCGCTGGCTTCCAGTACGGTCACATCGTGACCGCGCCGCACCAGCTCGTATCCGCAAGAGAGACCGGCGATCCCAGCGCCGATGACGATTACTTTCTTTTTGGCGCCGGCGCTCTGGGCCGCCAGTGTACCGGCCAGCCCGGCTGCGCTTACTTTCAAGATGTCCCGACGCTTGATTGTCATTATGGTGCCTGTCATTCTTGTGGCCCCCTGGCGATCTCGTTTTCGAGCGTATCATGAGACTAGTGCTGAGACGTGGTCTGGTCCTCGCGATGGGGAGCGTGATGGCGATGTGGGCGCAAGAGTCTCCCGCCAGTTCGCCAGGAGGGAGTGCGCGCGCGAATCAACCGCGGCTGCCGGCCGAGGCGGTGCAGCGGGGACGAACCCAATTCGGGCAGTCCTGTGCATTCTGCCATGGGCCAAATGCTAACGGCGGAGCGCACGGGCCAAGTCTCATTCGCAGTGGCGTGGTCCGGCACGATGAGAACGGCAATCTGATCGGCGCCGTAATTCGTGACGGCCGTCCGGACCAGGGAATGCCGCCGATACAACTCAGCCCGAACCAGGTAGCGGACATCGTGACATTTCTCCGCTCGCGGATCGCGGCAGCCGACATCCGGTCGGCGAACCGTCCCATGCAGGGCTCGGCGGACAAGCTGCTCATCGGCAACGCGGAGGCCGGCAAGTCGTTTTTCACCGGCGCGGGTGGATGTGGGGGTTGTCATTCGCCTACTCGTGATCTGGAGGGGATTGCCCGAAAATATTCGGCCGTGGATTTGCAGGCGCGGTTTCTCTATCCGCCTCGCCAGCGCCTGACGGCCGTTGTGACCGACGCCGCCGGAAAGCAGTACGACGGCGAGGTGCTGCTTCTGACCAATTACGACGTGGCGATCCAGGATGCGCAAGGTTGGTACCATTCCTGGCCGGCCGGCACGGTCAAGGTGGAGGTGAAGGACAGGATGGCTGCGCACCGCGAACTGCTCACCAGGTACACCGATTCGGATATGCATAACATGCTGGCCTACCTGGAGACACTGCGTTGAGGAGACTAGCGCTTTTTCTGGCGGGTGCCGCGTGTCTGCAGTCACAGGGCCTCGATCCGGCGGCGCTTTTGAAGCCTCCCACAGATACCTGGCCCACTTACAACGGAGACTATACCGGCCGCCGCTACAGCCGCCTGTCGCAGATTAACCAGAGCAACGTGGGGTCGATGACGATGGCGTGGGCGTTCCAGACGCACCAGCAGGCGATCAAATCCACGCCGCTGGCCGTCAACGGAACGCTGTACTTCACGGTCCCGAACCACGTATGGGCTGTGGATGCGCGTACCGGCCGCCAGATCTGGCACTTCCAGCGCCAGAGCGCGGGCAACTTGATCGGCCAGCGCGGTGTGGCCATGTACAAGGACCGGTTATATTTCGGTACGCCCGATGCGCATCTGATTTGTCTGGATGCGCGCAACGGAAAGCCAGTTTGGGATGTGGAGGTGGCCGATTACAAATTCGGTTATTACATCAGCGTGACGCCGTTAGTGGTGAAGGACCGCCTGATCACCGGCATGTCCAACGATCAGTCTGACATTCCGGGTTTCCTGGACGCCAGGAGTCCCGAAGACGGCAAGATTCTGTGGCACTGGGATGCCGTGCCGAAACCGGGCGAGCCGGGCTCGGAAACCTGGCCGAATGCCGATAGTATGGCTCATGGCGGCGGCGCGACCTGGATTCCCGGATCGTACGATCCGGAGCTGAACCTGATCTACTGGGGAACCGGGAATCCTCACCCGGTGCTGGCAGGCACAGTGCGACGCGGGGCCAACCTGTATACGTGCTCGATTGTTGCCCTGAACGCGGACACCGGCAAGCTGGTCTGGTATTTTCAGGCCTCTCCGCACGATACCCAGGACCGCGACGCCAACGAATCCGTCGTATTGATTGACGGCAATTTCAAAGGAAAGCCGCGGAAACTGCTGGCGCAGGCCAGCCGCAATGGATACTACTTCGTGCTGGACCGGGCCACGGGGGAGAATCTGTTGAGCGCCGAGTTTGGTCCGCAAAACTGGTCAGCGGGACTGAACCCGCGCGGCGAGCCCATCCCAAAGCCGGACAAAGAACCGCAGGTTACCGGGACGCTGTTTGAAGGCAGCGGCACCAATTGGTGGCCGCCGAGTTTCAGTCCCGACACCGGGCTTTTCTACGTCAACGGCCACCATCACTTTATGGTTTCGTATCTGACGCTGGACGACCAGAATCAGGAGAAGGCGTCAGATCACCAGGGCGGCGCGAACACACCGCTGTGGTCTCAATCGATGCTGCTGGCGCTGGATTACGAAACCGGCAAGGTCCGCTGGCGCCAGGACCGGCCCTCGGGCGGCGGCCCACGGGACGCAGGGGATCAAGGCTGCGGCATTCTGACCACGGCGGGACGACTGTTATTCACGGGTGACGGGGCCGGGGACCTGACGGCCCTGGACGCTGCCACCGGGAAGACGCTGTGGCATGTCTATGCCGGCGGAAACCTGACGGGCGCACCTATGACCTATGAACTGAGCGGACGACAGTATGTGATTACGGCGGTGGATAGCGTGCTTTATGCCTGGGCGCTGCCGGCGCATTGATGGGCTGAGCTGGCCTGTGACTCTCGGTAACGGTCGTGGCTCTGAATGAAGCCACGTCCAGAGCCGCGACCGTTCAGGGAGCGGTGCCCCGCGTCGCAAGTCACACTCCGGTCTGAGGCCCGTGTTTGGTCAACGCTTTGTCAGATCGGGACTTCGGCGTCCTTTCGGTCCAGGACTCAAAAGAAGCGCAAGTCACTCCCCCTACAGACTTGTTTGGCAAGCAGTAGGTCAGTCAAGACTCCGATGATTCGGCGTTTGATTGGCTCGCTGTCGTGCTGGAAACCAAGTGCCTGCCAGACCGCCTGCACAAGTTCGTCCTGAGTGGGGTTTGATCTTACGCACTTCCGGATGGCGGACTTGATCTCGGCATCTGGTACGTCAGTGATCTTGCGGCCGGAGCCGCTATCCTCACTGCTATTCTCCTGATTTTCGGTGGGATTTTCCCATTGACGACGAAGATCGGATGCCACACGAATGACCTCATCCGTTAAGTCGGTTGTTTGGGCCTCCCCAGGAGGATCGTTGGAGAGCGGTTCTATCCCAAGCTCGGCCAGTTTTTCGAAGACTGGCTCCATAGTAAGTTTAGGATTCCGGAAGTACTGACCCCCACGTAGCCGAACGAAAGTCCATCCCAGCCTCTGAAGGATCTCTTGGCGGCGTATATCGGCGTCCAAGTGTTCGGGCGGGTGGTATCGATCACCATCGCATTCGACCGCCAGCCGCCGAGCCGTCCCCTCAATGACGAGGTCGATTCTATAGGCGCCTACTCTCCATTGCGGTACAACTTTGTAACCTGCCGCAATCAGTCGAGCGGCTACCTGCCGCTCGAACTCCGACTCGACCCGCTCCTGGGCATTGGCAAAACGGTCCCGCAACTCGGCAGGATGCAGTACATGGTGAAGTAGCCTCCTTCTCAAGTCTTCAGGTTGGAGGTCTGTCTGCGGATCAAGCGAATGCACGACCCACATCTGATCGCGGGCCCGACTCGCCGCGACATTATACCGCTGCTTGTACATGTTGTGCGCGCCGTCTGACCGAAGGGACAAGGGACCGCCTTTTGGGCTATCGACCATTGACAAGATCATGACGTCGCGTTCATCCCCTTGGAACTGGAGGGCGTTTCCGCACACGATTCGACGTTTGACGTAATCCTGTGCGGGGATTCGATTCCGAAGCATTCGGTCGATCAGGCCGGCCTGTTCAGCCCCGAGCAGTGAGACAACTCCGATCGAGGTGTTCTGATACGCGGGTAAGGTGCACATCGCGGCTATCAGGGAAGTGACTGCCTCAGCTTCGACCTTATTGCACTTGCCCTCTCCGCGGAGCCCTTCAACCTTGTACGAGATCAAGTGGGGCCGGATAGTGCACTTCGAAGCATCTCGCAGGGGCCTAATCTCGAAATTGTACGACAGAGCATTGCTGAACTGAATAATGTCGGGAGCACAGCGGAAGTGCTCCCGAAGGCGAATCGGCACTCCAAAATTCGCCTTTGCAATGCTGTATAGAGAGTAGGTGCGGTCAAAAAGACGGCCGCCCGGTATGCCCTCCAAGTATGAAGAGATCAGACCGTCGATGTCGGAGGTATTCTGCCCGACGGCGTCAGGAGTGACCTGTTCATCGTCGCCGACGACCACGGCCTTCTCCGCCATGTACAACGGGATCAGCCCCATCAGGTCGGCTTGGCTGGCTTCGTCCACTATAACAAGGTCGAATCGGGTTTTGGATGGGTCGAAATTCTCGACAACGCGTGCCAGTGGCATGATCCACACCGGCACTGCCTCTCGGCACTTTGCCATTAAGCGTCTCGCGTCCGCTTTGAGCCGCACAGCTCTCTGGCCGGTGCCGCGGCTGCCCAGAAGGGCGTCCACCCAATAATGCAGCGCCTGCTTAGCCTCAGGGCGCTTCTCCATTCTTTGATGTTGACCCCACCAAGCGGCGCTCTTAATGAGAGCGGTGGTCTCCAGTTCGAGCTCTTGGGTCTTGGCCGTAATTTTTTCCTGCAGGGCTGGCATCGAGCGCGACGCGCGATGCTCAAGCTCATCGTTAAACTGGCGCCATCTCCACGCGCTCGTAGAGTTACCCGGAAGAGCCGCTAGACCGTGGTGAGCACGGCGGTCCCGAATAGCGCACATCCATTCGCGAGCAGCCGTTCCGAGTTTTCCGAGCAACTCTACTCTGCGCGCGTAATGCGGTAATTCGGCATGCAAGGCGCGGAGGCGGTCGAAGGCGCTGGAATACCCGGTTGCGTCCAGGAGCCGCAAGGCCTCTATTAACTGCCTGACAACGACAGTGGGTCCCTCATCGCGGGACCCGGCGTCGAGATACTCGGTGCACCGAACAAGCTCGGAATTCAATTCATCTCGATGGACGATCCGAATGCGTGCGTCTATTTCGGGCTGAAGCCGTTGTTGAAGGGCATCACGGAGGCGCATGATCTCGCCGCACGAGTGCGCTACGGGAGCGATACCGATCAGGCACTTGCTCCACTGGACGCCCGATGCCGCCATCTCCCGCTCCAGGGGGACCCACCGGACTGCCCGCCAATCGAGGCACGTCCGAATCACCGCAGCATGTTGGCGATAGGCCGACTCTGGGCGCGGACCGAACCGGCCTGCATCCGGGCCACCGATCGCTGTTACCTGGCGCGACCACCGCGTCGCCAACCCCTGCCAGCGTTTCTCCAGCCGTGCCTTATCAAGCAAGACCTGGATTTCCTTCTTGCTTCGGGGTTTACGTCCGTTCACTTGGACTGAGCCCAGGTAGCGGGTCCATTTACGGTGGACCATCCCCGTGAGAAATCCTTCAAGGCATCCGCCATTCTGAAGATGAGCCTGAATCTGCTCTAAAGTCGAGATCTGTGTTTCAAGATCGTCTCCACCGGCCAGATGCGGTCCGAGTTCCATCTCAGTTTCGCGAAACTCGAGGCTTGCCTGCGTCACTTCTCCCACAGCCGACACAAGACGGTGCCAGGGTTTAGCCGAAGGATCTTCCTGGGAGTCGTGCAGGATCTGAATTGTCCATGACTCAGCTACGAATTGGCTCGTCGCGCAGTTTGTAAGTTTTCTCAGTTCTTCCAAAGCGCTTCGGGTAAGGAATCTCTCGTCCCAGAAAGCTGCCGACGGCGGTGCCGAGGCGGCAATCGACTGAAGCTCCCGAACGATCTCCGCCACTCGGTCGGGGGCGAGAATGGACTCCATCGGCGGCAGCCAACGTCTGAGTTCGTCTTCATCGCCCTGCGGCAGTCGGTTGCTGGCATACAACTCGCCTAGTTCAGGCTCACTAAGGGGCAGTGGCGCGCCCAGTTCTACCGGAGAAGGAACCCAGTCGTCAGTTCGAAACGAAGCTGCTACTACTCTGGCCGCGTCTGACGGCGGTGTGCCTTCGCCCGCGACAAGGACCGGCCGGTACTCATCCGACAGTGCCAACCGCAGCTCATTCCGCAAATTGCTGAGTTCTTCCTGGATTTGCCGGCGCCTTTCTCGGCTATTTATACTCTCCTCCCGCAGACCCTCGGAGCGCGTTCCCCCCAGATTGGCAACTATCTGATTCACTGAATACTTAAGCTCGTCCCGGCTGGCCAAGTCGTCGTCAAGGACGCTGACGCAGAGGGGTCTGAGTTGTTCAGGAACTTTATCGCGCAGAACCCGAAGGGCCTTGGAGGTATGGCTGGTAACAAGGACACTTTTCCCCTGAGCCAGAAAATGCCCAATGAGGTTCGCGATGGTGTGCGTCTTGCCTGTACCAGGCGGACCTTGCACCACAACGCCTGCTCGGTTGGATATGGACCGTGCGATGTCGGTCTGCTCCTCGTTGGCCGGCAAGCAGAATAGGGCCTGCTCTTTCACCCCCTCCCCAGGTTCGCTACCGGCACGTTCTGTTTCTGCTACAGAATGGCCTGCGATCTCGGCCAACGCCGGCGGAAGATCGGCCCGCGAACCCAGGTCGTGGAGAATTGAATCCAGGGCGGCGCCGTAACCAAGCGCTCGTGACCGAACAAAGAGCCAGGGGGTCTCCGCAATCCTTGGAGTCGCGAGCATGTCGGCCGGAACCCGATCGAGTGCTTCGCCCTCACTATCGAGCCATCGGGCGACGCGCCGGCACCATTCAAGGAGCGCAGATCCTTCGCCCAGAGGGTGAACCGGCTCCCTCTCGAAAGACTGTCGGATCTCGTTTTGCACACTCCCCGGAACGTTGCCCATTTTCCGGAAGAGCGTGTGGTAGAGTTCAGGAGGATCTCCGGTATCCAAAACACGGAACATCGAAGTATCAGGGTCAAAAACGAGCTGGACGCGCGCAACGATTAGCGGATGATGAATCTCGGCCCCAGAGACGCGCCAGTTCAGCAGACCGTTTCCCAGGACCAGTTCCGCTGATTCACCATCGCGCCGCAACTCGCCCCAAAGGGTGTAGAGTCTCTCGTACAGCTCATGCGCCCTCCTGGCGGGCGCCTCAGCTACTTGCCAAGCCACCCTATCAGCTCTATACCTGGAGAGCGCCGTGACGCGGCTGCCATTACTCTCGAACGCCACGACGGTACCCGTCCCATCCGGCGCTGGAAAGCTGCGGGTTGGCAGGAATTCGATTGGACCTTTCCACTGCTGCCACGTAGGCGTGAGCCATCCGCTGAGGTCTTCCGGTGGCTTCGGTGCCTCCGTGAGCTGGGGCTTCGCGACTTTCAGTAAGCAGATCGCCTCGCCGTCCGCCTGACCGTTCCGGAACAATTGGACGTCGGGATGACAGGGCAACTCATGGAGAGGCAGAAGCCACGGGTGATCTTTGATTTGAAGCGGTATCGGGTTTTTCCGCTCGTCCAAAGCCCTCAGAAACTCAAACAGCCGTCGCATCCGAATGCGACCGATATCGGCCACCGGCGCATCTGCTGCAATTTCCTCTGGCGTTTGCAGACCATCCATACTTTACTTTATTACACATTGGGGGCATAAGTGCGGAAACGTACAGTTTGGAAAGGTACTACAGTACGCCCAGAGAGCAGAAATCGGTGCAGTGTCGTGGGAAATATGTCGGGCGGAACGGAAGTGGAGTTCCTCAGCGCTATTTTAACGACTATGGGCATAGGGCCGTGGCCCTTGGCATCTGCGAATGGGATCCCGTGCGCAGCGCGATATAATTCTCAGGCTAGGCGCTCCTTGCCTGCTGACAGCCGTCCTTAGTGCCCAGGTTCGCAACACACACACCTCGCGGGAGGACGCCGCGGCGGGCGCCCGAAGCTTCCGCTCGCACTGCGCCGAATGTCACGGTTTGAAGGGCGAAGGCGGCCGCGGTCCCGATCTGACACAGGGCGAATACCGTTACGGATCTTCCGATCGGCTTCTAATAGGCTTGGTCATAATGGCGCCGCCCCATTCGGCGTCAGCAGCGGATGTATCCTGAGGAGGTATGGAGTCATCCGCCGGCGGAAAGCCAGCAAGCCGACCGAATTCGGCAAGATAGCTACCGAAACAGATCCGCCAGCGCCGGCGCCAGTTGCGGAAAGCGAAACCGGAATCCCGCGGCTGCCGCTGGCGCCACCCGTTGGCTGGCCAGCAGAAGGTTGCCAACCTGCCCCACAAACAAAAAGCGGACTACTGGATCACCGCGCCAGTGCCCTCGATCTGGTAGATGGTGATGCCGCCCTTCACCGACGCCGGGTCGAACTTGCGGCCCTTTTCATCGGCTTCTTCTTTGGCCTGCGCCACGGCTTGCGCGCGCGTCAATTCGATCCTGGCGAACTTGCCTTCGGCCACGGCTTCCTTGCCGGCCGCGTCCTTCGGAAAAACGATGTCGCCATCGTTCACCTTGATGCGCACAAGCTGCCCGTCATCGTTGGTCAATTCCATCCAGCAGCCGGCCATCTGGCAGACTTCGGTGATCCTGCCCTTCACCTGGACGGTCTTGCCCACGTAATTGCCGGCGTGAGACAGCAGCGCTTGAATGGAAACCGGGTCTTTCACGGCCAGCGGTTTGCCCAGCTTGACCTCGGCGGCGGAGATCAGACTGACGGCTGTAAGAACGGATGCAAGAGTCGTTAACTGGATGCGCATCTCCCTATGGTAACCTCAAATATAAACCTACATTTGAGGCCCTGAAATGTCTTATTTATCCATACGCGATCTCGATCTGACGGGGAAACGTGTCTTCATCCGGGTGGATTTCAATGTCCCGCTGCAGAAAAGCGAAAAGGGCGGCATGGAAATCACCAGCGACAAGCGCATCAAGGCGTCGCTCGCCACCATTCAGTACGCGCTCGATCACGGCGCCGGTGTCATCCTGGCTTCGCACCTGGACCGTCCCAAAGGCAAACGGAATCCCGAAATGAGCCTGAAACCGGTCGCGGCCAGGCTGCGGGAATTGTTGGGGCGCGAGGTAACTATGGCGCCCGACTGCGTGGGACCCGCGGTGGAGGCCCTGAAGCCGGCGCCGGGCCAGGTGCTGCTGCTCGAAAACCTCCGGTTTCACGCCGGGGAAGAGAAGAACGATCCGGTGTTTGCCAAACAACTGGCGGCCCTCTGTGACGTTTATGTGAATGACGCCTTCGGCTCGGCGCACCGCGCTCACGCTTCCACCGAAGGCATGATTCCGTTCGTGGCCAAAGCCGCCGCCGGGCTATTGATGGAACAGGAACTGAAGTATCTGGGTATGGCCACCACTACTCCGCCGCGGCCCTGCGTGGCGATCCTGGGCGGCGCCAAGGTGTCCGACAAAATCGAGGTCATTCGAAACCTGGGCAAGGTGGTCGACCAGCTTCTGATCGGCGGCGCCATGGCCTACACCTTCCTGCGGGCACAAGGGCTGCCCACGGGCAAATCTCTGGTAGAGGAAGACAAGGTGGAACTAGCGAAGAAGTTGCTAGCCGAACTGGGCGGCAAGCTGATGCTGCCGTTGGACCACGTGGTGGTTTCGGAGATCGCGGCGGGCGCGGCCAATCAGACCGTCACCACCATCCCCGATGACAAGACCGCGGTGGATATCGGGGCCAGGACTATCGAAAGCTTCGCCGCGGTGATCGCGGGCGCGAAGACGATCATCTGGAACGGGCCCATGGGCATCTTCGAAAAGCCGCCGTTCGATAAGGGGACGGTCGCACTCGCCAGGGCGGTGGCAGACTCGGGCGCCACTTCGGTGGTCGGCGGCGGCGATTCCGAAAAGGCCATCAAGGCGGCGGGCGTGACCAGCAAAATCTCG
>Ga0210402_10003511_pt1 | contig 14635 bp, 12 predicted proteins | sample IncBWC7MmetaG_FD_161055 | JGI IMG/M metagenome (GOLD analysis project Ga0210402, IMG submission 161055) | Forest soil microbial communities from Barre Woods Harvard Forest LTER site, Petersham, Massachusetts, United States - Inc-BW-C-7-M | ecosystem: Environmental > Terrestrial > Soil >...
GGACTGTTTCTGTCCTGTCTTTTGATTCCGAACCGTACCGGGGACCATATGATCCGGGTCGCCATTGAACATGAATGAAATGTGAAGCGGCTGGCACGAGTCGCCGACGTAGTGCGAGAGAATGCCGGCGGCGCAGACGAACTCCGCGACCTTGCCGTCACGAACGAACGAAACCATGGCCTCGTAAATCTGCCACACCCGGAACGGCAGCAAGCCACGGCTTTCGTGTTCTGCGGGGAACTGCTTCTTGACCGCATCGTAGTAGCGCCGCCAAACCTCAACGGAGACGTTTTGAGGCTTCCCTTTGCATATCGCGAGCAGCGTACCGCCCTCGGGCAGCTTCTGCTTGAGCTCGCGATCCATGTCGGCGAAGTGGTTTGCGTGCTCCGGCGAATTCATCCCTCCACGCTTGAAGGGGCCGACCTTCCACACCATGTCGGGCACGTCCGCAAGGGGGACAAAATCCCGCTTACTCAGCCCTTGCATCGTTTTCTTACGAATGTCCGGAACAGCAAACGAAATCCGTTTGAGATTTGCCGCCATCAGCTGCTTCAGGTTCTTGTCCTGAATGACCTTGCACGCCTCCGTCGCAATGCTGTAGTGGCCGACGGCCCCCCAGTACTCCGGGAGACCGTCATTCCAGCCACGCAACAACGAGACGTTCAGTTCGTTGCAGACGGTGCTGAGGAAGGTGGCAAGCGCGTAGGACGAGGCTTTGGTCGAGTTTTCACCAAAGAACCTCTGGCCACCCCATTGCAGGGCAAGCGGCCGGGGGGCGCGCTTGGGATCGCTCGTATCTATCAGCCACAGAGTCCCTGAATCGCCTGGATGCGTCCCGAGCGGCCTCTCTCCTTTCGGGCCGATCAGCACGTCGGCGACGTAGTCGTAACCCGCGAGAGACTTGAACCGGTAAAACAGTGCGCAAATCTCGCCGCGCATGTCGCCGGATGCGGCGCCGTGCGCGCGAACGGGGCATCCCATAAGCCGTAGCGATATGTTCGACACATCGAGATCGGCGAGCGGCCCGATCTCGCCAACCCCGTAGACCTGGGTGGTCCATTGGTCGAGGTTTTCGAGATCAATCAGCCCAACGTCCTGGTCAACATAGACATTGTCGCCTGGCCACCCGGGATAGATCTGTTTGAACGGCTTGCGGGTCAGTTGACCGCGCGCACTGGTGCCGATCGGGACTTTGTTTCGCCCGACGATCGCGTTGAGGGGCGTTCCCGGATTGCTCACCACGTGGCGATTTGTAAGTGCGTAGGTCTTGCTGCCGTCCGTGACGAGGCAGGCAACCGAGGCGATGTGCTCTCGGTTCTGAATGTCGCAAATGACGGGGTAGCCTCCTCCCATGATGCTGGCCGGATAAGAATAGTGCGCTTCGTCCTCGGGCCGTAGGTCATCCCGTTCGGCCTCGATCACGCAGATCGGCACCCTCTGGCCGTTCGGCATGTAGACCGCCGGCGGCACCGCGTCCTCGGGATGTGCGAACTCGCTTTGCTGCATCCACTGTTCAACGAACACAAGGATGGCGGGCCATGAGTACGGGCGCACCTCTGAATTGGCCAACGTGCGCTTTGGGTGATCGGAACGCACTGCCCGGGGGTGGTCCTTGTCGGGCCACGGATCCTCCTTGCGGATTCGATACTTTCCGACAGCCGTAGCGATCACGTTCTCTTTGTGAACCAGATGCAAATGGAAGTGATCGCGCGCAGCCAACAGGTCGCGCAGCGAAAGGAGATTGAAGTCCTGTTCTGGATTCAGGAAGTCTTGATCTTGCATCAAGGGCTCCTCCATTGCATGTGCACCTGACGAACCCAAGTCATCGCCGGCGTATGACACGCATCCAACGAGTGTGGTTGCGCGTCAGCCATCCCGGTCAAAAACGTGGCGCAAGACATTGTCGCTGCCTATTCCTACGGACGCATGTCACCGGCGGGGTGGCGGCCGGATAGGTTGGGAACCGCACCCGTGGAGGCTTTACCGCCTGCTGCGCCGGCGCACGCGAAGGGCCCGCGACTGCGAAAGCGACTCTACTCGCTAAACTAGAAGTTGCAAAGTAAAAATTCTTGTAGCTACAAGTAGCAATGCAGAAAGTCACAATCACCAAGATTTTTCGTGCGGATCTCGCTGATCGCCCTCGCGGGCCGCACGCGCGCGCCAGGCGATCCGTATAGTTCGGCAAGACAGAGGACGTTGACCGTGCCGGGGCGGGCTCGCCCCAGCGGCAGGTTTTGGGGGCACACTGGGGATGAGCGGATCGACCGCGCGGCATCGTTTGTGGTCGCACTGCCTGGCCGGCGGTGCCGTCGCCACGGCGCTTGCACTCGCCGGCGACTTCGCCTTCGCGGACGAGATCGGGGAGAGCTTCTGGACCCCTGGATCGTTTGCCAGCCTCGCTGCCACCGCCTCGCAGCCCGGCTTTTCGCTGACGTCGACCTATTATCACACGTCGACCTCAGCCGGCAGCGACGTCGTACGCGCCCGCTTGATCCGGATCGGACGTCTTACCGGCGAGGCTGGTGAAAACGTGAGCGCTATCTCGATCCAGCCCGAAGATCTGGCGATGGTGACCCCGACGTACACGTTCGCGACACCGGTTCTCGGCGGCCAGGCGGCCCTCGCGGTGCAGGCGACTTACGGCCGCAAGCGGACCACCGACGACGCGGTCATCTCCAGCCAGTCGCTGCTCGGACCGTCCGCCGAGTCTCGGTTCGAGACGTTCAGCGACACGGTAACGAGTTTCGGGGATTTGGCTCCGCAGTTCTCGCTGCGCTGGAATGCCGGCGTGCACAATGTGATGACCTACGTGACCGGCAATATTCCGGTCGGCGCCTACAGCCGCGAGCGGCTTTCCAACATCGGCATCGGGCACAGCGCTGTGGACGCCGGTGGCGGCTACACCTATTTCAATGAGCAGACGGGCTACGAGTTTTCGGCGATCGCCGGGCTGACTTACAACTTCGTCAATCCCTACACCGAATATCGCAACGGGGTCGACGTGCATTTTGATTGGGGCGCGTCACGCTTCCTGACCAAGCAGCTGCAGATCGGCCTCGTGGGCTATCTCTATAATCAAGCGAGCTGCGACGGCGGCTCCGGAGACCGGGTCGGCTGCTTCCAGTCGCGCGTCGCAAGCGCCGGCGGCCAATCGGCTATACCATCCCGATGGGCGACCTCGATGCCAACGTGAACGTCAAGGCTTACTGGGAGTTTGCCGCGGCGAACCGGCCGGAGGGCTGGAACCTGTGGCTCAGCTACACGCTGTCGCCCGCCGATCCCGCGCCCAAGCGCTCAACGGCGCCGCCCCGGCGCAGCGAGGCGAAATAGGGATGCCTATTCAAAAATCACATGGGTGAGACGAACGGCCACGTGGGGTTCAATCGTGCCGTCCGCCCTCTCCAGCATTCGCCACTAGACAGCCGCAGCATGTCCGCTCTGTGACATGATCGGAAATGACTCGTCCGCGTGGTAATTTAGACTTGCTCCGGCAAGCCAAGCGGTTCCCGCCACGCAGGGGGCTAGGAGCAAGGAGATCAACCATGCGTAAGCGAAACGTTATGTGTTGTGGACTGCTGGGCTTAGTCGTTGCGGCGCCGTTCGCGTTTGCTGAGGAACAAGCGTCGATTTCGCGCCTTCCTCCGCTGCCGCAACCACTTGATCCGATCCTGCAGGACATGTTTGACAAGCGTCGGGCAATGGGTGGGGCTATCATCAATCTAAACCTTACGACCGGGCATGCTCCGAAATTCACCAGAGCGTCCGGAGCCATGGCATTAACGATCCGTTTTGAGACAAGCACTCCCCGGCGTTTGATAGAATTGGTGATCTTCCGAACGGCGCAGATTGTGGGGTCTGATTATGAGCTAAACCAGCACACACCCATGATGAAAATGTGCGGTTACGGCAACGAGCAGATAGCTGAAGTCGCGGATTGGCGGCGATCGACGTTCTTCGATGACAAGCAGCGCGCCTTGCTCGGCTACGTCGAACAAATGGCCAATGGCGGCAACGTCGATGATCCGACCTTCGCTGAACTCAGTCGGTTTTTCACGCCGCAGCAGATCATCGAGATCAGCTATACGGTTGGTTCTTACTACAGCACCGGCCTTTTGACGAAGGCCCTCAAGATTCAGCTGGAGACCGACGGGCGCCTTACTGTGCCCGGGGAATGCTAGGCCCCCCAGTGTTCAGACCTCTGATTTGGCCTCGCTTTTCTGAAGGGACGATGTCCGCCGTGGGTCACACGCGGCCATTCAGCGATGTCGGCTCAATGTCCGGTTTGCAGCCTGAACGCTTCGTCAAGGCACGTCCGACTCGTGCTAGGAGCGGACTCTTGTGCGGCAAGAAAAAAGATGATGCCCTTCCGCCTGCGCACAAGCCAATGTAGCGTTTCCTTAGAGCCGCCAGCCGCCCATGCCAAAACTCTACGAAGCCCTCGCAGAAGCGTTCCTTGCGGAGGGAGTCGACACGCAGTTCGTCCTGATGGGCGACGGCAACATGCACTGGTCCACCGCCTTTGCCAAACTGCCGGGCGTCCATAGCGTCCACGTCAGGCACGAGCACGCGACCGTCGCGGCGGCGACGGCCTACAACGTAGCAACCGGCAAGCTCGCCGTTGCCTCCGTCACGTGCGGCCCTGGCGTGACCCAGATTATGACGGCGCTGCCGGCCGCGGTTCGCGCCCGCCTGCCGCTGGTGGTGTTCGCCGGCGAGGCGCCGATCAACGCCAAGTTCTACAACCAGGCGATCGACCAGGCGCCGCTGGTGGCGGCGACCGGCGCGCGTTACATCGCGGCGCACAGCGTGCCACGCATGATGGACTACGTGCGCGAGGCCTTCCACATCGCCAAGTACGAGCGGTGCCCGGTGGTGCTGGGCATTCCCTACGACCTGCAGAAGGTCGAATACATGGCCAACCAGCCCTACGAGACCTCGGACATGTACCAGCCCAAGGTTGGGCGCATGCACCCCGATCCCGAGGTCGTGGCCGAGGCCGTCGAGCGGCTCGCCGCGGCAAAGCGGCCGATCATCCTCGGCGGCCGCGGCGTGCTGTGGGCGGGCGCGCGCGATGCGGTGATCAGGCTCGCCGATCGCTGCGGCGCCCTGCTCTCCAACACGCTGCCCGCGCGCGGGCTCTTCCACGACCATCCGTTCGGGCTCGGCATCACCGGCAGCTACTTCACGTCGCTGGGCCGGGAGATGTACGAGTCCGCGGACGTCGTGCTCGCGGTTGGCACGAGCCTGTCCTACTACGTCGGTGGCGGGCACTTTTTCCCAAAATCCTTCAAGATCCAGTTGGACGATGCGCCTCGCGGCTTACGCGACGGGCAGAAGGCCGCCGACATCTACGTCAGATCAGATGCGCTCATTGGCATCGAGGCGATCCTCGCCGGCCTCGACAAGAAGTTGGGCGTTGGCAAGCCAACGGCGGCGGCTATACGCACGAAAGAGCTGGCGCACCGCATCGCGACCGAGCCAGCGGACTCGATGCCGTTCGACATCGCGCCCGGGGTGCTGGACCCACGCGAGGCCATCCGAGCTATCGACGCGGTCGTTCCAAAGGACTGGGACATCGTCGTCGGCGGCGGCCATCAGGCCTATTTCAACAGCCAGATGCGTGGCAGGCCGGCGGAGCGCTACACGACGGTCCGTGAATTCGGCGCGGTCGGCAACGGCCTGTCGTATGCACTCGGGGTCGCGGCTGCCCGCCGGCAGGGCCGCGACAGCAAGGTCGTGCTGTTCGAAGGCGACGGTGGGCTCTTCTTCAATATCCAGGAGCTCGAGACTCTCAAGCGCCAAGGATACCGCATCCTGATCTGCGCGATGAACGACGGCGGATACGGCTCGGAGTTTCACAAGCTGCGCGCCGACGGCCTCGACGATAGCTTGGCTGTGTTCGGCCGGCCCGCGCTCGAAAAAATCGCGCGCGGCTTCGACCTGCGTGGCCACGAGATCCGCGATGTGTCGGTAATCCCGAAGCTGTTCGCCGACTTCGCCGCGCAGGGCGAGAGCGAAATGTGGAACATCCAAATCTCCGACCAGGTCACGGCGCCGGTGATCCGCCAGACCATCAAGCGCGGGCACGGCAATATGTGAGCATTTCGATCAGGACTACGGACTACACCACCCGGTTTCGGGCGGCGACCTCCCGGTAGAACGATGCGCTCAGCTTCGGCGTGCGCTGCTGAGTGGCATAGTCCACGTAGAGGAGCCCGAAACGGGAGCCGAAACCGTCAGCCCACTCGAAATTGTCCATCAGGCTCCAATGGAAATAGCCGCGCACCGGTACGCCCTCGGACGTCGCGCGTTGCAACTGCGTCAGATAGCTGCGCAGGAACATGATGCGGTCGGTGTCGTAGACGAGGCCGTCGGCGGCCGGCAGGTCGGTCGCCGAGCAGCCGTTCTCGGTGATGTAGATGTCGCTCACATTCCAGACCTTGGCCACGTTGCGCGGCCCCCAGTAGAGCGCTTCGGGACCAATCTTGAGCCAGGCTGAATTCATCGTCGGGTACTTGGCCGGGAATGGCACTGAAGTGAAGCCGGGAGCGGCATCGGACGCGCTGACATAGCCACCCGGCAGATAGACGTTAATGCCGAGGAAATCGACCGGAGTACTGATCGTCTTCATGTCCTCGGCGGCGACCTTCGGGGCGTCCGCACCGGCAGCCGCCAGGAAGGACTCGCGGTAACGGCCTTCCATGATTGCGGTCAAATAGGGCGCATTGAGCTCGCGGGTGGCGAGTTCAGCCGCCGCGATATGCTCGGGTGTTTCGATGACGGGTACGCAAACGCTGACGTTCTCCGCGGGCCCGGCTTGCGTGCCCGCGCGCGCTCGCGCGCGGATCGCCTGGACCGCAAGCCCATGGGCGAGCAGCGCATGATGCCGGACCTGGTTCAGCCGGCTCGGCGGCAGCTTCAATCCCGGCGCGAATACGCCAGTCGCATGACCCAGTTCGACGAACGTCGCGCACTCGTTGAGCGTGAAGAAGTGCCTCGCCCGATCGCTGAGCTTTTCGGCGACGTAGCCGGCATAGTCCGCGAATGCGTCGGCGGTGTCGCGCGTTTCCCACCCGCCGCGATCTTGCAGCGCCTGCGGCAAGTCCCAGTGATAGAGCGTCGGAAACGGGGCGATACCGTTGGCGACAAGATGGTCGAGGAGCCGGTCGTAGAAGTCGAGGCCCTTCGGATTTGGCTCGCCAGTGCCTTGCGGGAATATCCGCGGCCACGAAATTGAGAACCGATACGCAGCGACGGCGAGCGCCTTCATCGAGCGCACGTCGTCTTGATACCGGTGGTAGTGGTCGTCGGCGACGTCGCCGTTATCGTTGTTGCGGATCTTTCCCGGCGTGTGCGCGAACGTGTCCCAGATCGATGGGCCGCGGCCATCCTCGCTGACGGCGCCTTCGATTTGATAGGCGGCGGTGGCAGTACCCCATACAAATCCCGTGGGAAAGGCGCGCAAGACTTCAGGCCCAGCGGCCGCACCGCCGCGCGGCCAAGCGCTCGGCGGGGCGGCGATCGCTGATGCCCCAAGGGCTGACGCACCGACCATGGGAAGCTGGCGTCGCGTGAACCGTGCGGGCATGACCTGGGGCTTTGTCGTGTCGAACGCGCCTTCACTGCACCGGACTAGGGCAACAGATCGCCCTAGCTCTTCTCTGCCACCGCCGCGATCAGCCGTTTGAGAAAACCGTCGACGGCGTTGTTGTCGATCCAGCGTACCACCGCGACAAGGTCGTTCTCGGAATCGACATAAACCATATTGAGCCCGTTGCCGTTGTGCATAAAGGCGGTGCTCGGCGCATTTGGCCACTGTTTGCGGTCAGTATTGAGGAAGTAGTTGATGAACCCGTAGGGCGATTGCAGCCCGGTCGGTGTGAGGGCCATGTTCACCCACTTCTCCGACAGCAATTGCCGGTCGCCCCACTTTCCCCGGCGCAGCGTGAGATAGCCGAAGCGCGCCATGTCATAAGCGTTGGTGAACATGCCACCTCCCCAATGCCCCCCGCCGGTCACCGACTGGACCGGTTGCCCATCGATGACAACCCACGCATTGTCGTAGCCAAACCAACGCCAGGTATTGGAGGCGCCGATCGGGTCCATGATTCTCTCTTTGAGCACCTGTGGCAGCGGCCGCCGCCAGAGGTTGAGCGCAGCGAGAGCGAGCACGTTCACACGCGTATCATTGTATTTGTAGACCGTGCCAGCCTTATTGCGCGGTCGCGTGAGCCACTCGTCCGGTGTCTCAGTGGGTCGGTCCGCCCAGTCGGGCTTGCCCCAAAGGATTCCCTCCCAGTCGCTGGTCTGTCGAAGAAGATGATTCCAGGTGATGGTACGGTTGTGCGGGGTGTCGAACAGGTCAATCAAGTCAGGTGTGACTAAGCGGTCGGCGCGGTTGCTTATCGGCAATGGGTTGTAAAGCTGGATGGGCGCCATGTAGTCGCGAGCGATGTCGTCGACGCTGTGGATCGTGCCGCCGTCGTACGCGAGACCCACGACGCTCGACAGGAAGCTCTTGGTGACGCTGTGGGTCATGTCCACGCGCTGAGGGTCGCCCCATTCGGCGACCAGGAAACCCTTGTGCACGATGACGCCGGTCACCTCACCACGAGCCTTGATCGGACCGACGGCGTCGCCGAATGGTTCCCGGCCGAAGGTTCGATAGTGGTTGAGCTTGAGATCGCGCGGGTTCTTGACCTCGCTCGCGATGGCGAAGTCGATCGCGTCTTTCAACGATTGAGCGTTGATGCCTGCCTCCCCCGGCGTCTTGCGTTGCCAGTCGGCGCCTGGGAAAATTTGCGCCTGCGCCGTCAATGGCAGCGCCACCAGTGCGCCAATCAGAATTGTTCGGAGCCGGATCTGCATCGCGCCCTCCTGCCGTGAAATGGCGGAACGATAGCAAAGTGACTTCTCGATATGGAAGCACGGCTCGAACGGCATACCCTCGAGCGCCGTGCAAACCGCCTCGCCTCCAACTCTGAGATTATTCCACTGTTAACGGACTCGCGCATTTCTGACTATGTCGTGCGGACATGATCATCTTCGGGATGGACGCCGGCGGAGGCACTCTGCAATCTATGTGAAGTCGGTGTTGCCCGCGACGGCCCGCGCGTTCAGCGTCGGTGACCCCTGCTCACGCGGCCAGCCTGGCGGGAGGTGAGCGATGATCGCGCCATCCGGCGAACAGATCGAGATCGCGCTCGGAGATCAGCAAGCTGTGGTCGTCGAGGTTGGCGGTGGACTCCGCTCATACTCCTTCGGCAGCCGGGAGCTACTCGACGGATACAGAGCAGACGAGATGAGCTCCTCGGGCCGAGGTCAGGTCCTGATCCCATGGCCGAACCGGCTTGAAGATGGCCGCTACGAGTTCGACGGCCGGCGCCACCAGCTTCCGCTGAACGAGCCGGAGCACCGCAATGCAATCCATGGCCTCGTCCGCTGGGCCACCTGGACCACCGCCGAGCGGGAGCCACACCGGGCGGTGATGGAACACGTCCTCCATCCACAACCGGGCTATCCGTTCTCGCTCAGGATTAGCATCGAATATACGCTGACAAACAGCGGACTCCGGGTGCGGACAACGGCCAGGAACCTCGGTACGGACGCGTGTCCCTACGGAAGCGGCGCTCACCCGTACCTGACGCTCGGGACCGCAACTATCGATAGTTTGATTTTGCGCGCACCCGGCCGAACCGTCCTGCGGTCCGACGAGCGCGGCCTTCCGATCGGCACAGAAGCCGTAGAGCGCACGGAATACAATTTTCAGACGCCGAGACAGATCGGCGCGACGAGGCTCGACCATGCGTTCACCGACCTTGAACGGGACGAGGAGGGCCTCGCTCGCGTGGAACTCCGAGATCCGGACCACGGAACTGAAGTCTCGCTCTGGGTCGACGAGAGCTACCCCTACTTAATGCTCTTTAGCGGCGACCCGCTTCCCAACGTCCGCCGTCGCAGTCTTGCGGTCGAGCCTATGACCTGCCCTCCGAACGCATTTCGAACCGGGGAGGCTCTGATCAGGCTAAAGCCAGGCTCCTCGTTCACGGGCACCTGGGGCATCGCTCGCAGAAAATAAAGCTGTCGAAAATAAGCAAGTCGTCGAGCCGCGCGCTCGGCGCGTCCGTCTGAAGAGGCGGACTCTGACACAAATATCAGACCAGTCGCGTTGCCCTAATGGCGCTCGTCGGGCCCTGTATGCATATAAGTCAGGATGTTGCTCGCAATTGAATAGCAAAGCCAGCCAAGCAAAAGTCCCGCTATCGCAATTCCGATTTTCGTCCATGCCCCTTGCAGCTTGTCCAAGAAGAACGCCGCCGCCATTCCGCCAATGACCATACCTGCCCCGACGTTATTCCAGAACGCGGCCGCCAGTTTGACCCGCTCATTGCGCTGCAACATCGAACCGTTTCCAAAGTGATCCTCTAACCACATGCTCCGTCCTCCTGAGCCCGTCGAGAGATCATAGCCGAAGAAACACCTTAGCCCGCTCCCTCAATCGCGGCATTTTGCGATTCGCGCCTGCCCGTCGAAGCCTTGGCCGGCGGGCTCACCCTTCTCAACGCGAAAACGCCGCATAAACAATAGCCAGACAGCGTCGTGTTGGCCGGCGTCCGCGTCGTCAACTGCGCATCCAATTCCTTGCAAGGGACTGAGCGGCGATCACCTTCCACCAGCGCCGGGAGTGGTGGCGGCAAACCGCCGCCATCATCGTGGAATCAGACGCATTGAACCTTTCCATCGCCAGCGCGACCAATGAGATGACAGCTTTGCCGGGATCGGCCGGTGTTCGACTGGGGGGCTTCATGCATCCGTCGCACCTACTCGCGGCCTGCTCAGCCGCGCTTTTTCTGATTTCTGCGACCATGCTGCAGTTGGCGCAAGCGCGCGAACTCGTTGGATTTTCGGACCCTTATTCGAGCGGGACGGTCGTGGTGAAAACGAGCGAGCGAGCGCTCTATTACGTGCTCGGCAGCGGCAAGGCCGTGCGCTATCCGGTCGGCGTTGGCCGGGCGGGCAAGCAATGGACCGGCACGGCCACGATCAGCGGTAAGCAACTGAGCCCGGCATGGTCGCCGCCCGAGGACGTCAAACGCGACAAGCCCTCGCTGCCGAATGTGATTCCAGGCGGAAGTCCCGGCAATCCGATGGGAGCGGCCGCCATGACGCTGAGCGGCGGCGGGGAATACGCCATCCATGGCACCAACGACCCACGCTCGATCGGCGGCTTTGTCTCCTACGGCTGCATTCGCATGTACAACGCGGACGTGCTCGATCTCTATAACCGCGTCAGCTGGGGAACGACCGTGGTTGTGACCCGCTGAGGTGTCGCACGCTGGGGATAAGGGGTTTGCAGGGGGGGTTGCCATGCGCTCGACGAACAACACACATCGCGAATTTGGTCTGAGGTCCAATTCGGGTCTCAACGATGGATGTGTAGTCGCCTTTATCGTATGCGGATTGATCGCAAGCGCGAGCGGCCTAGTTCTGCAAATGGCTGGCCATGACGCCAATGTCGACGGCAGACCAGTTATTGCGGCGCTGCCAATCAACCCCAGCACTTTACTCTCAACTATCGTCTCGTCGGCCTCGCCCCCTACGAGCGCGCCGGATCGTCGACAAGATATCACATCGCCGTCTAATTCACCGCAAACCGCGCCACACAATGTAAATCCCGCAGCGATGACAGCGTCGACTAGGGAAGCGACGACAGGGTTATCCCGTCAACCTGCGGCTGCTTCACCGCAAACCGCGCCGCTCAATGCAATTCCCACGGCGGTGACAGCGTCGACTAGGGAAGCGACGACAGAGCTATCCCGGCAACCCGTGGCTGCTTCCAATTCGCCGCAAATCGCACCGGTCAATGCAACTCCCCAACCGGTGACAGCATCGACTAGGGAAGAGACGACGGGGCTACCTCAGTGGCCTGCGGCTGTTTCCACCGACTCGCAAAAAGCGGTGCGCAGCTCGAACCAGCGCAACCATGGCCGGCATGACGCTGCTGCGTGGGGCCGCTATGCGCACGAACGACCAAGTTCGGGCTGGTGATCATCAAGGCGCTCGGGCTCGACCTCACTGCACCGGCGCTGGCGTGGGGCCTTTCACTCCCAGCCTAAACGCAGCTTCGCGTCCGCCAAAACGCTCGACCAGCGCCCGCTGATCCGCCTTGGCCTGCCGGTCCGCGATGGCCGGATCAACGATCCGCCGTAGCTCCCCGCGAAGCTCAGCGAGAACGGCGGAGCAGGATGGATCGTCGGCTTTGTTGTTCCTTTCGTCCGGATCGGACGCGAGATCGAACAACTCGCACGGGTAGCCGACATACTCATGATACTTCCAGCGGCCCTTGCGCAGCATGAAGGCGCCGGACGGAGAGCCGACCGCGTGATACTCGGAGAAGCCGACGCGCGCGGGGTCGGTGGGCTCGCGGGCGATCTCGAACAGCGAGCGACCGGGAAGATTCGTTTCGGCAAGACCGAAGGCGGAGAGAAAGGTCGGCGCGAGATCGACGAGGTTGACCGGCGTGTCGCAGGCGGCGCCCACAGCCACGTCCGGTCCCGCCATCACCAGCGGCACTTGCGTGCACTCGCCGTAAAGATTTGACTTGCCCCAATGAGACCGTTCGCCAAGCGCCTCGCCATGGTCGGAGGTGTAGATTACGGTCGTCGTTTCGACCGCGCCGGTCTCCTCCAGCGCTGCGCAGATGGCGCCGATGTGGCCGTCCATCATCGTGCACAACGCGTAATAGGCGGAAATGGCGCGGCGGCGTTTCGCATCGTCGACGCCGAACTCGACGTCGGTCGGCATGAACGATTCCTGCGCGTCCAGCCACGGATGGCGAACATAGCCGCTCCGTGGCGTCAGCTTGGGCAGCGGCATTGCGGCGGGCGGGTAAAGATCGATGAAGCGCTGCGGTGCGATCAGCGGGAAATGCGGCGCGACGAAGCCGATGAACAGCATCCAGCGGCCCTGGTCGCGGCTCGCACGACGCAGCCACGCCACCGCCGCCTCGCGGATCGTCTCGTCGTAGGAGTTGTATTTCGAGTAGCCGGCGCCGACCTCGCCGAATCGCACGATGTCGTCGCGGGGTCCTGGAATCGGATCGCGCACCGATCCCCACACCTGTCCGATACCTTCGTCGAGATGCATGGGATGATGTTGTCGGTCGAAGCCCGTGGGACCGCGGTCATTTACGTAGTGCAGCTTGCCGATCGATTCTACGCGCACGTTCCCGGCTTGCAGGCGCGCGCCCCAGCCGGGCACGCGGCCGTCGTAGCCCATCGCGTTGTCCCAGTAGCGGGTGTCGTGGACGTAGCGTCCGGTTGCGAGGCTTGCGCGCGCTGGAACGCAGATTGGGCAGGGTGTGTAGGCCGCCGTGAAGCGGGTGCCGCGTGCGGCAAGTCGGTCGATATTCGGCGTTCTGACAATCGGATGACCGGCGCACGACAGGGCACGGGCTTGGTGTTCGTCGGAAATGATGAAGACGAGATTTTTTGCTTTCATGGTTCAAGCGCTTGCCGTTGAAAATCGCAACCCGGCGCGCCGCCGCATCGCTGCAGGGGCGCCTTACTCCGCCGGTATCTGGCCTTAATTGTCTTGGCCCATCTTACGATCTCGCTTTCGAAGAATCTTTGCAGATATTCTGGCGACCTGCGATCGGGTGCGACCAGATCGGCGCCGATCTTTTTCATCTGCTCGCGGGTCGCCGGGCTGTTCATCACCGCGACCGTCGCATCATGGAGTTTCTGGACGATCGCCGCCGACGTGGCCTTGGGCAGCGCGAGCGCGAACCAGGTCGAGACGTCGAAATCGGTGAGGCCCTGCTCGTGCGCGGAGGCGAAATCGGGCAGGCTCGGCGAGCGCTCGCGGGTGAGCACCGCGATCGCCTTGATGGCGCCGCTCTCGATCAGCGGCATGGCCAGTACGTTGTTCGGGCACTGGTAGTCGGTCCTGCCGGCGATCAGATCATGGATGGCCGGCCCGCCGCCGCGATAGGGAAGATGGGTGACGTTCACCCCGACGGCCGCATTGAGCAGCGCACAGGCCAGATGGTTTCCGGACCCGACCCCGGGCGAGCCGTACTGCATTTTCGCCTGGTTTGCTTTGGTATAGGCGATGAACTCCTGCAGATTCTGGACCGGCAAATCCTTGCGTGCGACCAGCATGATCGGCTGCTGGCTGACCAACGCGACGGGCGCGAAGTCGGTCACCGTGTTGTAGAGCGGACGCTTGTAGAACGTTTGGCTGTACGCGAACGCGCCGGTGCTGCCGAAGACGAATTGATAACCGTCGGGCGCGGCCTTCGCCACGCGGCTCGCGCCCGTCATGCCGCCGGCGCCGCCGACGTTTTCGATGATCACCTGCTGACCGAGGACCTGCGAGAGCCCCGCCGCCAGCGCACGGCCGATGGGATCGGCCGTGCCGCCGGCGGCAAAGGGAACGACCATGGTCATCGGCCGGGTCGGCCAGTCCTGCGCCGCGGCGACAGGCGGCGCAAAGGCATAAAGCGCAATGGCGATCGCGATCGCATGAAGCGGCAATGCTCGTGCGCTCATCGTCCCCTCCCGCGGTCCCGGCTCAGCGATGCGTTACGCCCGGGCCGGCGCAAGCGGCCAGCTGAAGTCGTCGGGCAGATTGG
>Ga0210402_10003512_pt1 | contig 14634 bp, 12 predicted proteins | sample IncBWC7MmetaG_FD_161055 | JGI IMG/M metagenome (GOLD analysis project Ga0210402, IMG submission 161055) | Forest soil microbial communities from Barre Woods Harvard Forest LTER site, Petersham, Massachusetts, United States - Inc-BW-C-7-M | ecosystem: Environmental > Terrestrial > Soil >...
TTGGCGATAGGCCAAAATCGTTTTCCCAGCGGGATGGCCGGTCGCACGTCCTCGATCCGATTCTCTGCGAGAGTCTTCCATGATGCGGCCACAGCCTGTTTTGTCACCAGCCGGATTGATCCCGGCATCGTCACATCGCTTTCTTCGTGGAAGTCGGGTTCAAACGACCTTTCATATCCATCCATCATCTGTTCGAGCATCTTGGCTGTAGTCACGCCAGGCAAGTCTGAGCCACGCGCAGCAGATGCAAGCGAGAGCCCCAACCGAATGAGGTCGTGAGCAGGATTACCAATGACTGTTTGATCAAGATCGCGGATCTGGATCTCGATCTGACCAGACGCATTTGCCAGCGGTCCCAGGTTTCCGACGTGACAGTCGCCACAGATCCAAACCGGCGGACCGCTGGGAAGAGATCCATTCTTCTGATCTTCAAGCCATTCATAGAACTTGACGGTATTCCCACGGACGTAAGCGTGGGACGATCGCGACATTTTGAGATTTCGAATCTTGGTAAGGGTTGCGGCACGCGCATCTGGGCGTACGAAATTCTCTACTGTGGTCACTTTCAACGGTCCTCCACTTACACGGCCCTTCAGGGAAATCCTACTGCTCCAGCGTACAGCCGCTTCACCTCGATCTGCGGACTCACTAAGGGCGGTTCTGGCACGGCTCTTTCGGTAGAGTCGATACCCCTGAATGCCGCCCGATGCGTCCCATAGGAGAAGTAGCGCGCCCACCCAAACAAGAAACCGTTGAGTGCATCGCGCACGTCCAACCAGGGATCGTGATTGCCGGGCGTCAACAGATTAGCGACCTTTGCCTTGAGTTGTTGCACGCTCTTCTTGGACACACCTGCGCTTAGATACCATTGGCCGTTCCCCTTGTAGCAACAAGGCCCGAACGAGTAGCCGAGGAAGTCGAAGCGTTCCCGTCGGGCATTCTTCAACGAAGTCTTCGCCTCGTTGATCATCAGCCCAATCCGCGTCATCACTGCTTTCGTCCACGCCAGCGCCTCAGCCGCATAACCCCGGCTGAGGATGACGAAGTCGTCGGCATACGCGACAACATGTGCGCGGAGCGCTTTACCGCGTGCAGTGAGCCGCCAATGTTTCAGGAAACGGTTCATGTAGATGTTGGCGAGCTGTGGGCTTGCGACGCCGCCTTGCGGCGTGCCACGGACCCGCATTAATCACCAGATGTACTGCCGCTCGCGCGGGATTCCCTATGTCCCGGTGGCAACCCCGTAAACAGCGGGGCGCTCGCTCGCCACTTCCCGTTATTGCCACATTCGAAATTGTGGCGATGACGGCAAACGCATCCGTCATCCCTCTGGGGCTTATTCCGGCCATCCGCGCCTGGGCTGTGGCACAAAGAAGTGGATACGCGGGCCAAACCGGTCCCCGCCGATTTTCTCGGCGGGGTGTCCTGTCCCGCCTATGACGGTGAGGGGCCTGCTTACCTCGATTTCCGGCGGGCTTCTTTGCGTTTATAAATGTCCCAGCGCCGCAGGAGACGAGATGGCAACCCAAACGGTCGTCGAGCAGTTCAGGCATGACATAGGCAACGTCGCCTCCACAACCGACGAGCGCCAATTGCGAATAAAATCACGCGACTTTTATTGGTACAGCCCGATACTCAGTGCGCAGCTACAAAATTGCAGGGCGGACGTCGTTGTGCAGCCCCACACTGAACAGGAAATCGAGAGTGTGGCCGCGGCCGCCGCTAGGTATCGGATTCCAGTTACCGTTCGGGGCGGTGGTACGGGAAATTACGGTCAATCGGTGCCGCTTAAAGGCGGCATCGTTCTTGACATGACACGGTACAACAAGGTCGCAGAAGTCAAATCCGGCAGCATTCGCGTGCAGGCAGGAGCCTTAATTCAGACGGCGTTGGAAGCCGCATTGGCAACGGGGCAGCAGCTCACGATGTACCCTTCAACCATGAAGTCCGCCACGATCGGCGGCTATCTCGGTGGCGGCTTCGCGGGGATCGGTTCTGTTCGTCACGGCATCATTCGCGATTCCGGCATGATCGAATCGCTGAAGATCATGACCCTCGAGGAGAATCCTCGTATTCTCACTCTCTCGGGTGATGATGTGGGATTTGTCTTTCACGCATGGGGGACGACCGGAATAATCCTGGAGGCGCAACTCAAGCTTGTCCCGGCGGAAAAATGGATCGACTGCATTGCTACCTTTCCCGCGTACGGAGACGTGATTGGCTTTGGAAATGCCGCATTTGATAGCGACGTCGACATATTCCTGCTGAGTGCCGTCGAGCGTCGCTTTGCACCCTTCTACAAGAGGCTGGAGGCCTATTTCGATGGCAGCCGCCACGCCATGTTCTCCATGGTCAAAGACATTGACGTCGACCGCTTCTTTGCGCTCGCTGCCACATTCAACGGACAGCGCTCGATGGCAGTCAGCGATACGGAAAGCGCCGCCGCAAATCTGCGGCGCATCCATGAAACGGCTTTCAATCATACGACCTTGATGGCGCTGCAGGTCGAGCGACATTGGACCTATCTTCAGGTCGTGATGCCGAATCCGTTCGAGCCGAAGCTCGCGGAAGAACAGATCCGGCGATTTGGCGACGAAGTCCTGATGCACCACGAATACACCAAGGAGAAGGGTCGCTGTCGGATCGGCGGCCTGCCACTCATCCGATACACGACGGAGCAGCGTCTGAACGAAATCATGCGCTCATTCGAGAACGATGGCTGCGTGCTCAATAATCCCCATATCTTCAAGCTCGAAGATGGGGGTCGCTTCGACCTGGAAGGGCGGAAAATGGCATTTCGCGCCGACGTCGATCCCTTGGGGCTCATGAATCCCGGAAAGTTGCGCTCCGTGGCTTGATGAGGCCGGAACGGAGATAGATCGATGTGGCTGACATTGATCGCAGTGGTCGGCGACAGCGCCGGCAGGTCAGACTGGCTCTCCCATGGAGATTCGGGAACCTGCGCCATAGGATGCAGGTTCGTTTCCTGCTACATGAGCTGATCCGCGGGAGCTTGCTGAGATCACCTGCGCGGAGTGACGGCCTACGGATTGATCACTCAGCCATTAACGCCGCTGCAACGGGGACGGAACGTGCCCGGTTTCGTATTCCGCCTGATCGGGTTGCTTGTCGCTTTCTATGCCGTCGGGCTGCTTCGGCCGGCGGCTGCAGGCGAGTCCGACGAATTCCGCGCGGTCGCGCCGAGCGCGCCATCTAATGTTCCGGACATCGACGCCCTCTGTAACGCGCTTGGCGCTGCAGCGCAGGAAAATGATTTGCCGATCGTTTTTTTCACCCGGCTGATCTGGCAAGAGAGCCGGTTCGACCCGATGGCGGTAAGCCGCGCCGGGGCGCAAGGCGTGGCGCAATTCATGCCGGACACCGCGATGCGGCGCGGTCTTTCCGATCCCTTCGACCCGCTCGAAGCAATCCCCAAATCTGCGAAGCTCTTGCGCGACCTGCGCAGCGAATTCGGAAATCTCGGTCTCGCCGCAGCCGCCTACAATGCCGGGTCTGGCCGGGTGCACGACTGGCTCGCCGGCCGGCGCGGACTGCCGGGGGAGACGAGCACTTACGTGCGCATCATAACCGGCCGATCGCCGGAGCAATGGGCCGGCGGTGAAGTGGATGATGGCGACACGCGCCTGCCAAACACCGTACCGTGCACGCAAACTGCCGGCCTTGTCGCCCGTGCGCCCGGGCTCGCCGTCAAGCCGCCGCCTGATCCCTGGGGCGTGGAATTGGTGGGGGGTCCCTCCGATGCCACAGCGCTCCTGGCATATCGCCGAATCCAGGAGAAATACGCCGCCATACTGGGCGACCGGGAGCCGCTCGTCGTTCATCATGGGCTTGGCCGCGGGAGCATGGGTTGGGCGCACGTGCGTGTCGGGGCAGATAACCGCTCGACCGCGGAGAAGCTGTGCGCGAACCTGCGCGCCGCCGGCGTGATCTACTGCGAGGTGCAACGAAATGGAACTGTTCAATCACCTCGTCTGCGAGTGCGAGCAATGTCGGAGGCACGTCCAGGCCGAGCGCCTTCGCAGCCTTCAGATTGAGCGTGTTGAAGCCTCCGCAACTGCAAGCCGCATTCTGTCCCCGTCATCACGAAAGCCAAGCGACAGTTGAGCAAAGCTTGGAAGTCAAAGCCCGTCGACCTCACGCCTGATGGCATAATCCTGTACGATGGACATTGCATCTTCTGTTCGCGCTGGGTGCGTTTCGTCATCGAACGGGATCCCGGCGCGGAATTTCGTTTCCTTGCTGTCCAGACTGAGCAAGGGCGCGCGTTGGCGGCGAAGCTCGGCATCGATCCGGATAGCCCCGAAACCAACGCGGTGGTGCTGGCAGGTCGCGCCTATTTCAAATCCGAGGCCGCATTGCAGGTGCTGGGGCGCTTGCCCGGGTGGTCCTGGGTACGTGGGTTGGCGCTCGTTCCTCGCCCGCTGCGCGACTGGGTGTATGACCGCGTCGCCGGGAACAGGCATCGGCTGTTCGGCCGCAGCGAAAGCTGTCTGATCCTGCCGCCCGAAATAGCCCGCCGCCACATCATGGAATGAGGCGAGACCTGGATGGTGCTCCGCGTCTTGGTCATCGGCGGCACTGGCGCCTTCGGCCGAAGGCTGATGAGCGGTCTGATCGCAACCACTGATCACGACGTCGTAATCGCGGCACGCGACTTGTCGCGAGCGCAGGCGCTTGCCGGCGAAATGAACGCCGGCACGCCCGTTTGCAGAGTGACGGCGAGGCGCATGGACGTGCACGCCGTCACCCCGGATGAGCTCAAGTCGAGCGGCGTGTTCCTCGTCGTTGACTGTGCCGGCCCGTTTCAGGCCGGCGATTATCGGCTCGCCCGAGCCGCCATTGCAGCCGGGATACATTATCTCGACCTTGCCGATGCAAGAGATTTTGTGGCCGGCTTCACGCGACTCGATAATGACGCGAGAGCGGCAGGAGTGACCGCGTTGAGCGGGGCAAGCTCCACCCCGGCTCTGTCCAACGCCGTTCTCGATCAGCTTACGCAGGGCTGGCGGGCGGTGGAGTCGATCGAGATCGCCATCTCGCCGGGAAACCATGCGCCGCGCGGCCTTTCCGTCATTCAGTCCATTCTCTCCTACGCGGGCAGGCCGGTGAAGGTATTCCTCGACGGCGGCTGGACGGCACGTCCCGGCTGGGGAATGACCACCCGTCGAGAGATCCGACATTTGGGGCGGCGCTGGCTGTCTCTGTGCGAAACACCGGACCTCGATATTGTAGCGGCGCGCTTTGCCCCGCGGCGGTCAGCGATATTCCGTGCGGGCCTTGAGCTCTCTTTCCTGCATCTCGGCCTGGCGGCAGCGAGCCTTACCGTGCGCATCGGCCTATTGAAGAGTCTGCTGCCCTTCGCGCGCTTCGCTCGCGCGGTGGCGAGGCTGGTGGAGAGATTCGGGACCGACCGCGGTGGCATGGTGGTCGAGGCGTCCGGCGTCGATGCCGCGGGAGATCGGTTACGCGCGATATGGACGCTGGTTGCCGAGGCTGGCGACGGCCCCGTCATACCTACGCTCCCGGCACTGGCTGCAATCCGAGCGTTTGCTGACGGCCGCTTGGTTAGACCGGGGGCCGCGGCCTGCGCCGGAGTGCTCGACCTCGAACTGATAACGGCGGAGTTCGCGCCTTACCGCATCAGGACCCTGATAGAAACTCACGCAGTGGCCGAGGTGCCGCTCTTCGCGCGTGCCCTACAAGAGCGGTTCGTATCCTTGCCCAAGGCAATCCGCGACGTGCACTCGCCGCACCCCCGCATAACTCTTTGCGGCAGGGCGGCGGTGGAAGAGCCCATGCGCGTGCTCCCACGCCTTCTCCGGCGCCTGTTCGGGTTTCCGCCACCCAGTGAGGATGTTGCTGTTTGCGTCAAGATTGAAGCACGGGGAGGAGGAGAGCGCTGGACCAGAGACTTTGCCGGCCAGAAATTCGCCAGCACCCTGGGTGCCTCCGACGTGCCGGGGCGGATCCGCGAGCGGTTCGGACCAATTACATGTGAGCTCAGCCTGGCCGCGGGCGAACACGGGTTGTCGATGGATGTCGTCGCTTGGAGCGTAGGCTCGATGCCCTTGCCTGCTTTCCTGGCACCCATGGTCCGTGCAAGGGAATGGGTAGACCAACGGGGCAGGTTCAGATTTGACGTCGCGATCGGCCTTCCGGTGATCGGCCCGGTTGTAAGCTACCAAGGATGGTTGCTGCCAGACGCTTAGTTGACTGCCATGATCCAATACGCCGTCATTCCGGGGCCGCGAGCGTAGCGAGCGGAGCCCGGAATCCATAACCACAGGCCGTGGAGTTGTGATGGGACGTGGGGGCCACCGCACTTTGGGATTGTGGGGTTCCCGGCGGCCCGGAATAACCAGCAGTGGATGCCCGCGCCGGAACTGAATTAGGCCCAGCTTGCAAGTGCTGGATAGAGATCCACCCACTCGGGATTGCTGCGCTCGATCAAGTTGACCTTCCAGTCGCGCCGCCACTTCTTGAGCTCCTTCTCGCGTGTGATCGCCATCGTCATGTCGTCATAGGATTCGAACCAGACCAGGAGATGTACTTGGTACCGTGCGCTGAATCCGCGAACGACGTCGGACCTGTGCTCGTACACGCGACGGATCAAATTGTTGGTCACTCCGATGTAAAGCGTCCCATGCTTCCGACTAGCGAGAATATAGACGTAATACACGGCAGGATCGTCCGCGAGATTAAACCAAGCCGTATTATCACGTTTTCGAACCCTGTTTTCGTCTTTCGCCAGCTTTTGTCTCTGGCATTCCTGGGGCGCCCCTTCTCTTGCTCTGTCATTCCGGGATCCCGAGCTTAGCGAGCGGAGCGCCAAATCCATCACCACAGGCCACGCGGTCGAGATGGGCGCAACCTATCGCAGCGCCTGGGGTTATGGATTCCGGGCTCGCTGGCAAGTCGGCAAACCGACTTGCCAGCGCCCCGGAATGACGCGGAAGGGCAACTTGGGACGCAGTAACAAATTATCGACTCGGCTTGACCCGCGACGCTCAGACGACTGCGGTGAGATTGCCGAAGCGCCTGAGATTTTCTCTTTGCTTATTCCGAACCAACTCGCAAAAGCTCGCGCGCGACGGGGCGCACCCGTTCCAGCAAATCTGCCCATCGACTGTCCGCGAGGCGTCCGTCCTTCACCACGATGCGTCCATCGACCATCACGAGCGAGACGTCCGAGCCGCGCGCGGCATGCACGAGATTGGTGACAAGCGTCTCCGGCACGCACGGCTGCAGGTGGAAGCCGTCGAGACGCACCAGCACGAGATCGGCTTTCAACCCGGGAGCTATCGCGCCTGCCGGAACACCGAGTGCCGCCGCCCCGCGGGCCGTCGCCATGTCGAGCACGTGCGCGGGAGGCAGCACTGTCGGATCTCCGCTGACGCCCTTGTGCAGCAGCGAGGCGAATTTCATGACATCGAGCATGTCGAGGCGGTTGTTGGCCTTGGCGCCATCGGTGCCGAGTGTCACGTTCACGCCGCGGCGGCAAAGATCGGGCACGGGCGCAATCCCGGAGCCGAGCTTGAGGTTGGCATGCGGGCAATGCGCGACATGCGCGCCCGCCGCGGCGATCAGCGCGCGATCCTCCTCGGAGAGCCAGACGCAGTGCGCAAGCAGCGTGCGCTCGCTCAGGGCGGCGAGCGCATGGAGCTGGGCCACGGGCGTTCGCCCCACCCGCGACACCGTGCGGTCAACCGAGGCCCGCGTCTCCGCGCAATGCAGGTGCAGGCCGGTGTGGTGCTTGCGGGCAAGCTCGCCCGCGGCGCGGATGCAGTCGTCGCTGCAGCTCTCCAGATCGTGCACGCCCACCCACAGCTGCACGCGGCCATCCCGCGCGCCGGCTTCGAGCAGCCTGGCATTGTCACGCAGGCTCGGCGCAAACGGCTTGGTATCCGCGACATACGGAACGACAACTGCGCGGATGCCGATCTCCCGCGCCGCCGCCATCGCCGGCTCGGGGCGCAGGCACATATCGACGATGGTGGTGGTGCCCGAGAGCAGCGCTTCGGCATAGGTGGCGAGCGCTCCGATATGGGCCTGCTCGTCGGTAAGCCGCGCCTGCTCCTTCTCGATCACTGCGAGCCAGCGTTCCAGCGGCAGGCCCTCGGCGCTGCCGCGGGTGAGGCTCGAATGGGAATGGGCGTGCGTATTCACAAAGCCGGGAAGCAAGGCTGCGCCATCGCCCTCGATCACGCGCTGGTCCGCACGCGGCTCGGGGGACCCTCGGCCCACTGCTGCGATGGTTGCGTCCGCGACAGCGACCCAGCCCGCGAACGGCTGCTCTCCTGCCGGCGGCACCACCAGCACGTCACGGAAGATGCAGGATTGCGCCGTCATCGCATCTCCTCGATCCGCTCCCCACGCGTCGCCAAGCGTTCGAGATGACCGAACAGGATGAACGAGCCGATGCCGAGCACCGCCAGCACCACGATGGAGACGAACAAAAGGTCGGTACGCAGCTGCGTCGCCGAGGTGATCACGAGATAGCCGAGCCCGGTGTCCGAGCTGTAGAACTCCGCGACCACGGCGCCGACCAGCGCGAGCGATGCGGCGATCTTGAAGCTCGCAAAAATGAACGGCAGCGCGCTGGGAAGCTGCACCTTGAGCAGGATTTCCCAGCGCGTCGCGTTGATGGAGCGCATGAACTCGATGATGCGCCGGTCGGTCGCCTTCAGCCCGCGCGTCGTGTTGGTGACGATGGGGAAGAACGAGATGATGGCGCAGATCATGATCTTGGGCGCGATGCCGAAGCCGAACCAGATCGTAAGCAGCGGAATGACGGCGATGATGGGAATGGCATTCGACACGATGACGTACGGAAAGACGCCGCGCTCGAGAAAGCGCGAATGCACGATTCCGGCCGAGAGCGCAATCCCGAGCACGGCGGAGATGGCAAAGCCCGCCATTGCCTCGAGCACGGTGAAGCCGGTGTGATACCACAGCGTCGGGGTCTTGAAGAATCGCGCGACGACATCGCTCGGCGCCGGCAACAGCCAGGTCGGAATATCGAGCCCCTTGACCGCGAGCTCCCAGGCGCCGAGCCCGGCTGCAAGAATGAGCACGGGCGGCAGCACCTCGTCCCGGAGTCTCATGACCGCAGCGCCTCGCGCGCCTGCCGCAGCCAGCCCATGAATTCCGCGGTTTCCTGCAGCTCGGCGGAGCGCGGACGGGGAAGCGCGGGCGCAAGAGTCGCCTTCACCCGGCCGGGGTGCGCCGACATGACCACGACCCTGTCGGCGAGATAGACCGCCTCGGAGATGTTGTGCGTCACGAACAGCACCGTCTTGCGCTCACCGCTCCACAGCCGCAGCAGATCGTCCTGCAGCTGGGCGCGGGTGAGCTCATCGAGCGCGCTGAACGGCTCGTCCATCAGCAGAATGGACGGGTTCCATGCCAGCGCCCGCACGATCGCCACGCGCTGCTTCATGCCGCCGGAGAGCTCATGCGGATAGGCGTCCTTGAACTTGTCCAGACCGACCGAGTCGAGCAGCTCCTCGCAACGCGCCCTCCGGCCCGCCTGCGGATAGCCCACGACCTCCAATGGCAGCTGCACGTTTCCGAGCGCAGTGCGCCACGACAACAGCGCCGGCTCCTGAAAAACAAACCCGAACTGATTTTCCCGGCGCGCGGCTGCACAGGGCTCGCCGCGCACCGCAATGGCGCCGGCGGTGGGGGAAATGAGATCGCTGACGAGACGCAGGAGCGAGCTCTTTCCGCACCCGGTCGGGCCCAGGAGCGCGACGAACTCACCCTCCGCCACGGTGAGGCTGATTTCCGCAAGCGCCTCAACGGGACCGCGCTCGGCGTCATAGCGCAAGCTCACGCGCTCGAGCGCAATGCAGGGAGGCGGAACCATCTCCGTCATGGCCGGGCTTGTCCCGGCCATCCACGTCTTGCTGACTTGGCGAGGCCGTAAAGACGTGGATGCCCGCGACAAGCGCGGGCATGACGGCGGAGATGGCGACGAATCACCGGCTCAGATAACCGTTAGTGAAGACATCCTGGGGCCGCAGCTCCGATTCGATCAGGCCCAGCTTGCGCGCAACCTCGATGCTGTCGCGCCAGCGCTGCTCGCTCTGCGATCCGAAGCCCGACGTCTCGGTTTCCGCGCTCTTCCAATAGGGGATCGTATGCTCGAGCACCTTGCTCTCGCGCTTGGCATCGATCTCGTCGGCGGCAGCAGCAACAGCCGCCACGGCGCCGGCGGGATCCCGGATAGTCTCGGCGACCGAGCGCACCGTGGCACGGAGAAAGGCTTTCATCATGTCGGGCTTCTGCTGCGCCACCTCCGGATTGGCCGCGAGCGTGAGGCCGTAGGTATTGACCCCATGCTCCGCGATGGGCATCAGCGCGACCGGCATTCCGGCGCTCTCCGCTTCGATCGGCTCGTTCATGGCGAAGCCCATGATCGCGTCAACCTGCTTGACCAGGAGCGGCTGCACGCCGAATCCGATATCGACGAGCTTGATCTGCTCGATCTGCATGCCGTTTGCTGCGAGCAGCGCCACGAGACCCTGGAACGTGGCGCTGCCTTTCTTGGAGCCGAGCCGCACCCCTTCCAGCAATTGGCGAGGCGACGTGACCGGCTTGGCCTGCGGGCTGATGAGCACGATGGGGGTGCGCTGGTAATAGGCGGCAATGGACTGTGCGGGTACGCGCTGCTGTGCGCCTTGCACCAGGACGAGCGCATCGATGAGGCCAAACTCCACCGCCTTCGAGCCGACCTGCTTGATGGTATCGGACGAGCCGGTCCCGGAGATGATGTCGAGATCGAGGCCTTCGTCCTTGTAATAGCCGCGCTGCCTGCCAAGGTAGAACGGCGCATGCTGCGCGCCCGCTTTCCAGTCGAGCCTGATCTTCACCTTGGCCGGGCCCTGCGCCAAAGCGGTCGTGCCGCTCAGAGCGGCGACAAGGAGCACACCGGCGGCCACTCGAAATAACTTGAGCCAACCATACTCTCTGTCGTCATCGTCCGCGTATGCGGACGATCCAGTAACCTCCGGACGTCCGGTTTGGGACGCCTTCGCCTCAACCTGCCGCGGCGTGATTACTGGATGCCCCGCATGAAGCGGGGCATGACAGCCGGCTGGTTGAGCGTCGATGTCGCACCTTACCGGAACGAGCTCTCGCCTCATGTCATTCTCCATTTTGTCAGCAGCTCGGCCGCACGATCGGCGGCATCAGGTGGCACCACCGCGCGCTCCACATCCCACACCAGGGGAGCAGTGGCGTCGAGCGCGAGCTTTGCCGACACGCCGTCGCGGGAAGACGGATCGAGCCGGTTGCAGAACACGTTTGGCACCATGAACATGTCGGTGTCGGCCTGGAAGCGCGTCGCCAGCGCCCACAACACTTCCGCCTCGTCGAACACGTTTACGTCCTCGTCAACCGCCACGACCAGCTTGAGATAGGGATCAAGCCCCAGGAGCAGCATCAGGGCATGGCGAGGCTGACCCTCGGCGAGCTTGCGCATCGAGAGATAGGCATGGAAATGCGTGCCCGACTTGGGAAAGTTGAGCGCCGCCAGCGTGGGCACGATCTCTTTCAGACGCATGTAGACATGCGCCTCCTTCGCCGCGCGCCCGAGCAGGAGATGCTCCGCGGAATATCCCGGGATGATGTCGTGATAGATCGGCTGCGCGCGCGAGGTGATCGCTTTCACCACGAATACGTTTCTGGTCGAGCGGGCGGTTGCATAGCCGGTGTATTCGCCATACGGCCCTTCGTCCTCGTGCACGTCGGAGAGAATCTCGCCTTCGAGCACGATCTCGGCATGCGCCGGCACTTCCACGTCGATGCTCTTGCATTTGACCAGCTCGACGGGACGCGACAGGAGCGCGCCGGCAAGATCGAGCTCGTCGACCTCGCTCGCCACCTTGGCTCCCGCCGCCAGGTTGATTGCGGGGTGCACGCCGATCACGACGGCGACTTCGAGATTGCGTCCGCGCGCCGCGACCCGTTGCAGATGCTCCCAGATGTGCCCGCGCGAATGCAGGCTTGCGCCGAACCGGTTCGGCCCTTTGAGCTGCAGGCGCTGGTAGCTCAGATTGCGCACCCCCGTATCCGGATCCTTGCATATGAGGATGCCGGAGCCGATGTAGCGGCCGGCGTCCTGCGCAAAATGCCGGCTGATCGGGAAGAGCCCTGCGTCCAGCTCGTTGCCTTGCACCACCACTTCATGCACCGGACCGTCACTCACGATGACCGGCGCAATCATGTGCGCCAGCGCATGTGTCCAGGCGTCATTGAAGCCGCCGGGGAGCGCGCCGACCATGCGCGCGATCCGCTCGCGGCTCGCGAACAGGTTCGCTACCACAGGCCCGCGGAAGCCCTTCGGATTCTCGATGATGACGGCCGGCGTGCGCTGACGCTTCTCCAGCTCCAGGATGAGCGCGGTCGGGAGATAATCAAGCTCCATCGGCTCGCGGATACGGAGCGTGTCCTCCTCCGGCTGCTCGGCCAAAAAGCTGCGCAGCGAGGGAGCGTCAGTTGAGTCGCAGGATATCGGGGACATCGGTTACGAGGTGCAGCCCGGATGAGCGAAGCGATATCCGGGGTCCCTCGACACCATGCACAACCCGCATATCGCTACGCTCATGCGGGCTACCCATACGCAGTCGCCGGGCTGTTGTAAAACTTGGTGATTGGCGTCCTGCGTTGCGGTTACAACACACGCGGAGCCCGCTTCGTAGGGGCGACGTCCTCGCCGATCTCTCGGGTTGTCATGCCCCGCTTCAAGCGGGGCATCCAGTAACCCCCGCACGGCGGGTTGAGGCACCGCCGTGCCAAATCCCGACTTTCCGTGATTACTGGATCGTCCGCATGCGCGGACGATGACAACCGAGAGGTTGATGATGCGCACCTATGGGGCTTGACCCGCGCATCCATCTTCTTCGTAAGAGTCTTGGTGAAGGGGATGGATTGCACCGGACCTCGGGCATGCCCGAGGTCCGCATCATAGTAAAGCGGGTGTCGAGCCCGGCAATGACTACCGAGGAGCTGATGTCGAGCGAGCAAAGCGTGGGCACGCTGCCCCAGGCCGTGCGGCGGGATTTCTCCGGCATCGACTACGCCGAGGCGATGCGGCGGGCACGCGAGGTGGTGCCGCTCCTGCGCGAGCGGGCGCAAGCGGCCGAGGATGCCCGCATGCTCATTCGCGCAAACGAGCAGCTCCTGCACGAAGCGGGCCTCTTCCGGTTTCACCAGCCCAAGGCATTCGGCGGAATGGAGCTTCCTTTCGTGGCGGTCGTGGATATTCCGGCGGAGCTTGCACGCGGCTGCCCTTCCACCGCCTGGAACGTCGGCAATGTGGGCTGCCATCACTGGATCCTCGGATACTACGATCCGGAAACGCAACGCGAAGTCTGGGAAGCAAACCCCGACGCGCTGATCGCATCCTCGATTGCGCTTGCCGCCGGGCGCGCGCGCAGGACGGACGGCGGCTTCATCGTCAATGGGCGCTGGCCGTTCTCCTCCGCGGTGGACAATTGCGAATGGAACATGCTGGCGGTCACCGTCCATGGCGATGACGGCAAGACGCCGATCGACTGGCGGCTGTGCCTCGTGCCCAAGTCCGACTACGAGATCATCGATACCTGGTACGCCATGGGGATGGCCGCGACCGGCAGCAAGGACATCGCGGTCACCGAGCTGTTCGTGCCGGAGCGCCGGGCGCTCGCGCTCCAGCGCTGCCGCGGCGGTGCCGAGCATCCCGGAGCAGCGCTCAATCCCGGCGCTCTGTTCCGCATTCCTATCGTGGCCGCGTCGAGCCATCCCCTCGCACCCGCCGCGCTTGGCGCGGCCGAGGGTGCCTACGACCTGTTCACCCAGGCGATGGCCAAGCGATCGGGCACCTATACGGGTGCGCGGGTGGCGGACTTGCCGGCGGTGCAGATCAAGCTTGCGCGTGCCCGCTGTCTCATCGACTCCGCGCGCGAGCTCCTGCGCGGATCCGCCATCGCGTTCCACACCATCGCCGAACGGGGCGAGGCACCGGACCTCGAGACCAAGCTGCGCTTTCGCGCGCACTCGGCCTTCGCCGTGAACCAGGCGCGGGAGGCGGTGGAGACGCTGTGGTCATGCTACGGCGCGCAGGGCCTCTACACCCGCGATCCGCTGCAGCGGCACCTGCGCGACGTGCTCGCCATCAACCAGCACTTCTCCTTCAACTTCGATATCGCCGGGGCCGCCTACGGCGCATTTGCGCTGGGGAGTGCGTATGCCAGCCCGACGATGTAGTGGTCCGATTCCATGGAACCAATCGGATCGGGCGGACAGAACTCAAACTCACAGACCTCATCCTGAGGAGGCGCACCGATCTCGGGTTTACCCGAGATCGGCACATCAAGAACGCAAGTCGGCTACAGCCGACTTGCGTTGCGCCGTCTCGAAGGATGGCCGCTGGCTCGGTCTCGCTTGTGGCCGTCCTTCGAGACGCGCGCAATCCTTCGAGGCGCGCGCCCCAAGTGGGGCACGCGCGCCTCAGGATGAGGTGCGCGCTCCTCAGGACGAGGCTGTTTATGCGTCGATATGATTCGAACCTCGGAAACGCAGTAGTAGTTCGTTGAAGTCGCTACATCAGCGCCGGGCATTGCTATTCCG
>Ga0210402_10003513_pt1 | contig 14631 bp, 16 predicted proteins | sample IncBWC7MmetaG_FD_161055 | JGI IMG/M metagenome (GOLD analysis project Ga0210402, IMG submission 161055) | Forest soil microbial communities from Barre Woods Harvard Forest LTER site, Petersham, Massachusetts, United States - Inc-BW-C-7-M | ecosystem: Environmental > Terrestrial > Soil >...
AGCACCGAAAGCAAGTAGTCGCCTTGGGGATGGGAAGCTTCGAGGCACGGAAGAGCAGTGCCTCGAAGCTTCTCATCCACAAGGTCTTTGGCGCTGGATCGTTCAACGGCCTAGGCCTCGTCAGGAAGGGTAAGAAGAGTCAAGGCACTGTTGCCTTCGTGCCTTGAGTCTTCTTACCCTTCCGTCATCAGTTGCGCAGCGTCATCAGAAACTGCGCGAACGTCTCGTAGTATGCATCGCGGTTCGGTTTCTTGCGGTAGCCGTGGCCTTCGTCGGCGGCCAGCAAATACCAAACCTCTCCGCCCCGGGCACGCAACTTGTTCACGATCTGTTCCGCCTCGGACACGGGTACTCGCGGATCGTTTTTGCCGTGGACCACGAGCAGCGGACGGGTGATTCGATCTGCGTTGGTCAGCGGCGAGATGCGCCTCAAAAAGACGCGCATCTCCAGGTCTCGTTCATCGCCGTATTCCGCGCGCCGCTGATTTTGCCGGTAGGTCGCGGTATTGGTCAGAAAGCTCACGAAGTCCGCGATGCCGCTGACATCCACGCCGCCGCGCAATCGATCGCTGTAATTGACCAGCGTGGCGAGCGCCAGGTATCCGCCATAGGAGCCGCCCGCGACCACCACATGCTTGGCGTCGAATTCCTTATGCAACGCGATCCATACCAACATGGCGCCGACGTCCTTGACGGCGTCCTCACGCAGGATGCCGTTGTCGAGCGCCATATAAGTCTTGCCGTATCCCGACGAGCCGCGCACGTTGGGAGCAACGACCGCGAAGCCCAGTTCATTGACCACGTATTGAATCCAGGGATCGAATCCCGGACGGAACTGCGACTCCGGTCCGCCGTGCAGAGAGATCAGCACCGGATGCGGGCCGGGAACGACGGGCTCATACACATAGGCGGGCACTTGACGGGCTTTGCCGTCCACGCGATCGAAGGTGGGAAACTCCACGAGCCGCGGCAGCACAAACTTCGCCAGATCGACGGCGCCCGCCTCGCTCCGCGTCCACGGCTCCAGCCGATTTTCCGCCACATCCAGCACGTAAGCGTCCCGCGGTTGATTCGCGGCGGCGAAGGCAAAGGCGAGCCGCTTGCCGTCCGCGTCGAAGTGCAGGGAACTGATGATTCCCGCGGCCTGCATGCGCGGCGGCGTGAGGTCTTGATGCGTGTGCAGATCCAGCAGATTGAGCTTGCCGGCGCCCGCCTGATTGCTGACATAGGCCAGATAGTGTCCGTCTCGCGATATCGCCAACGATTCGATATCCCAGGGGATATGGCCCGAAATGACGGTCTTGTCGCTCGTAAACAGATTGATGTAGCGCAGGCGGGTAAACTCGGCGTCGCGGTCCGAGATCAAATAAACGCCCTGGCCGTCGCGCGTGAATTTCGCGTTGACGATGCCGACCTTCGTCGGCGAAGGCTCGACTTCGCGCTTTTGTCCGCTGCCCAAGTCCACCACGTATAGATAGCCTTCGGAAACCGACACTTCTTTGAGCACCAGTAATTTCGAATCATCGGGCGACCAATCGAGCACGGACCACGCCGCGCCGCTGCCGTCGCCCGCAACGGCCAGCCGCGGCAACGTCCCCGATTCCGGATCGACGATGCTGATGTCATAGCTATGACCGTCTCGCGCGGTGCTGAAGAACGCCACTTCACGTCCGCTGTTCGACCACAGCGGGGCGCCATTCACGGACTTGCCGTCCGTCAGCATCGTCGCCGTCCCTTCGCCCAGCCGCTGGTAGTAGAGCTGTGCATTTTCATTGCCGCCCGAGTCCTTGAGATACACATAGGCGTTGCGCACGGAATCCGGCGAAAATGCAGCCTCGGTGATCGGTTCGCGCTGGAAAGTAAGTTGGCGGCGCGCGCCCCCCGGGGCTTCCACCAAGTGCAGCTGATCGACATCGGCGAAGCGGGTTGCAATCAGCAATTGGCCTTTGGGCGACCAACCGAGCGGAGTTGCCTGGCGCGCATTGAGATAGCCGTCCAGTTTCTCGGCGAGGTTTGCCGGGGCCTGCGGAATATTCTCGTAGGTCAAATTGCCGCGTTCGACGCGCGAGACGGCGAAGGCCGGGGCGCCGGCCGACAGCGGCGCAATGAGCAGCAGCAGCAAATAAATTCGGTTCATGCTTCTAGTTTCTCACACGGCGAGCATAATGCGCTCGATGGCGGGCTTCGAACATTTGCTTCAATCTTACGATGTCAGCGATCTGCTCGACGAGATCGCAAGCGCGGAACCGCCCGCTTACTTGCGCCGCTGTTTCGCCGAAGGCTTGTCCTCGCCCGGCTTGAGCTGGCCCCGCGTGCAACAGCTGGCCGTATGTGCGATGGTTCTTGATGCCATCGTCAATGACCGGGACTACGAGTTCTTCGAGCGCGAGCTGATAGCCGATTGGCGCCAACACTATGCGAGGGCATGCATGAAGTTCAAGGACACGGCATTGCAGGCATTGCGGCGCGCGCTGGAGCATGATCGGCCCGCGGATACCGAGGCCGCGGCCGAACTCGAGACCCTCGTCGGTCGTTTGGCCGGGGCCTGATTGAGCCTGTCTGGGACATGCGCGCGGCGGGCAATCTGGGGTTGCGCGACGCTCATGTTGGCGGCCTGCGCCGCGCCCGCACCGAAGCCGGCGGCGCCGCTCGCAGTGGCGCCCGCCCCGTTGGATGCGTCCTATGATTGGCATGTCCTGCTCGTCGCGCCTTTCGGCAGCGTATTGAAGGATATTCCGCTGACATTGCACGAGGTGCTGTTGTTTCGCGACGAGACGCACGGCGCCGCAGCGGGCGATGAGCTCGAGTGCTACGCCGTCGACGGGCCCCGCCCGCAGTTCATCGTACGATCGCCCACCGAATACCTGCTTTGCTTCAAGCATGATCGGCTTTCGCGCGTCGAGGCCACGGTGCGGCTGGCGCCGGACGAGGCGGCGGGAATTTTCGCCGATGCCTGCGGTTTATGGATCAAGAATGCCCAAGCAACAACCGAAGAGTGCGCGGGCACGGATGGCGGCATTGCATTCTCCGGCCATTTTGAGAACGAGCCGGACGAGTCCGCGCAATTGACGGTGGAGCTGGACGCTCCCGATCCACCGTCCGATCGCGTACCCGACCGGTAGCTCCATGCGAGCCGGCGAAAGCGAGCTTCTCGCCTCGGGTGCGAGAGACCTCGGAATCGAATTGGATGACATCCGCACCGAAACGCTACTCGAGCTGGTGGATGAGCTCGAGCGGGGCAACGCGCTATTTAATTTGACCGCGATTCGCGACCGGCCCGGCATGCTGCGCAAGCATGTGCTCGACAGCTTGAGCTTGCAGCCGTACCTGCGCGGCGCGCGCCTGGCCGATGTCGGCACCGGCGCCGGCTTTCCGGGCCTGGTTCTGGCCATTGTCAATCCGGAGCGCCGCTTCACGCTCATCGAGGCGACCGGCAAAAAGGCTCGATTCGTCGAGCAGACCGCCGCGCGCTTGAGGCTAAGCAATGTGTCCGTGGTCAATTCCCGCTCGGAAAGCTATAGACCCTTCGAACTTTTCGATACAGTGGTGGCCCGGGCCTTGTCGTCGCTGGCGGATTTCGTGGCGTATGCCGGCCATCTGTGCGCTCCGGGCGGGCGGCTGCTGGCGATGAAGGGGAAACGGCCGGACGATGAGGTATCCGCGCTGCCAAGATCGTTCCGCGTGCTGGCGGTGCATCGCTTGAGCGTGCCGGGGCTCCCCGATGAACGGCATCTGGTGGAGATGATCCCTGTACAACGAAAGTCGACCAAGACATGAAGCGGCCCAAGACATGAAACGCGTCATCGCAGTGGCCAATCAAAAAGGCGGCGTCGGCAAGACGACGACCGCGGTCAATCTCGCCGCGTCGTTGACGGCGACCAAGCGCCGCGTGCTGCTCATCGATCTCGACCCGCAAGGCAATGCCACCATGGGATGCGGCGTCGACAAAAATGCCCAATCGCGCACGAGCTGCGATGTCCTGCTCGGCGATTGCGGCGCTGTCGAGGCCCTGGTCCCCGTCGAGTACGGCGGCTTCATGCTCATGCCGGCAAATCAGGATCTCACCGCGGCTGAAGTGCGTTTGCTCACCATGGCCGTCGGCCGCGAGTTCAAATTGCGCAATGCCTTGGCGCAGGTGCGCGGCGATTTCGACGTGATTTTGGTCGATTGCCCGCCGTCGCTGAACATGCTCACGTTGAACGCCCTGGTCGCCGCCGATTCGGTCATGGTTCCCATGCAGTGCGAGTACTACGCGCTCGAGGGCTTGACCGCTTTGATGCAGACCATCGAGCAAATCAAAGAAAGCATCAATCCTGTTTTGGAAATCGAAGGATTGCTGCGCACCATGTTCGACCCGCGCAATAACCTGGCGAACGAAGTATCCGCGCAGCTCATTCAACACTTCGGCGAGAAAGTGTTTCGTACCATGATTCCGCGCAACGTGCGCCTGGCGGAAGCCCCCAGTTTCGGCAAACCCGCGCTGTTTCACGACAAGGAGTCGCGCGGCGCGCTGGCCTATCTGGCGCTCGCCGGTGAAATGATTCGCCGCGACGAACTGCCGGGGGCTCCACCGGGCGATCTACCAGGCGATCTACCGGGCGCGCCCGTATAATCGTGCAATCGGTTCATGGGGAAATGCTATGTCCGGCAAAAAGCCGTCTTTAGGTCGAGGCCTGGCTGAGCTGAGCCCCCTGCTCGCGCGCCGCGCCTCCATGCCCGAGGCGGAGAAGCCCCAGATTCTCGTCGGCGACCGCTTGGCGTCCCTGCCGGTCGACCTGTTGCAGCGAGGCAAGTACCAGCCGCGTGCCGACATGCGTACCGAATCCCTGGGCGAACTGGCCGACTCCATCAAAGCGCGCGGCTTGGTGCAGCCCATTCTGGTGCGCCCGTTGCCGCGGCCGAATCCTACCGAATCGCAGCGCTATGAAATCATCGCCGGTGAACGGCGCTGGCGCGCGGCGCAAATGGCGGGGCTTGCGGAAATCCCGGCGATTATTCGCGATGTGCCTGACGAAGACGCCGTCGCCATGGCGCTCATCGAGAACATTCAACGCGAAGATCTCAATCCACTGGAAGAAGCCCGCGCGCTTTTGCGCCTGATCGAAGAATTTGGGTTGACGCACCAAGCCGCGGCCGAGGCGGTGGGACGTTCGCGCGCCGCCGTCAGCAATCTGGTCCGGCTCATGGAATTGACCGACGAGGTCAAAGAAATGCTGGAGCATCGCCAGATCGAAATGGGCCACGCGCGCGCCCTGCTGGGGCTCGCCACCCGCCGGCAGCAGGTTGAAGTGGCCACGCTGGTGGCCAAAAAGTCATTGTCGGTCCGGGACACGGAAGCGTTGGTGCGGCGCATCATCAATCCGAAAAAGGCCGAATCGGAGAGCCCCGCTGCCGCGCCAGATCCGGACATTCATCGGCTGGAAACCGAGATCGCCGAGAAGCTGGGCGCCAAAGTCGCCTTTCAACATGCCGCCTCGGGTAAGGGCAAGCTCATCGTGAGTTACAACAGTTTGGACGAGCTCGAAGGCATCCTGGCCCACATCCAGTGATGCGACAAAATACGCTCTGAAACGCCTTGAGAACCAAGGTCGCGATCTCTATAATGCGCCGGCAATTTTGACTGGCGGCGGCTCACAGAATGTGCAAATTGAAGGTAGCGCCGCCGGTCCGGTCCCTTCGCGATGACTGAAGTTCAGCGTCGCGGTAAGCGGGTGGTCGTTCGAGTCGTGCTCCTGCAAGCAGGCTGCGCGGCATTAGTCGCGTCCGCGTTTCTTGTATTCAAAGGCTCATCAGCAGGGCTTGCGGCGCTGGTGGGTGGATTGATCGTGGCTGCGGGAAGCGCAGTGTTTGGTTGGCGCATGTTCAAGCCCGGGATTGCCGGCGGCGCCACCCTCACGACCGCGATGTATGCCGCAGTTTTGCTGAAGTGGCTATGGTTCGCGATCGCGCTGTATTTGGCGATCGCGCTGTTGAAACTCGACGCGGCACCACTATTGATTGGAGTAGTGGCGGCGCAATTGGGTTATTGGGTCGGTCTGATTCGGCTCAAATGACGTTTGGGGACTTATGCGCTTTGGAATGATGGTTGAGGAAGAAGTGTCGGGCGGGGTAACGGGCTATATCAAGCACCACCTTACGCATCTGACCGTCGATTCGGGTCGCGGGCCATTTTGGGCCGTCCACCTGGACAGCGTATTTTTCACCCTTCTCATTTCCTTCCTGTTCATTTTCGTGCTTTCGCTGGTTGCGCGCCGCGCCACCAGCGGCGTTCCCGGCAAGCTGCAGACGGCGGTCGAGCTTCTGGTGGAATTCGTCGATGACATGGTGAAAGACACTTTTCACGGCAAGAACAAATTCATTGCGCCTCTCGCCATCACCATTTTCTGCATCGTGTTCCTGGAAAATTTCATGGACATCCTGCCGGTGGATGCGCTGCCGGCCGCCGCCAAATTGTTCGGCGTGGAGCATTTGCGCACGGTGGCGACCGCCGATCTCAACACCACGGTCGGCATGGCGCTGGGCGTGTTTCTGTTGATCCAATGGGTGGGCATTACGCACAAGGGCATCGGTACTTTTGCCGGCGAGTGGTTCACCGCGCCGTTTCACGCTCACGGCACCGTGCTCAAAATCGTGCTGGCCCCGGTCAATTTCATATTTCGGGTGATCGAAGAGCTCGTCAGGCCGCTGTCTCTGTCCATGCGATTGTTCGGCAACATGTATGCCGGCGAACTCATATTTTTGCTGATCGCGTGCTTCACGCTCGGCGCGGCTCTCAACCACGTGTCGACCTACTTCCTTGGCATCGCGCAGTTCGGCGCCGGCGTCGTGTGGACGGGATTCCACTACCTCATCATCACGCTGCAAGCGTTCATCTTCATGGTGCTGACCATCGTGTATGTGGGCATAGCCGCTGAGAAACACTAATTCGATTCCTTCAAGACATTAAAGACCGGAGACAACAATGGAAAATGTGACCCAAATCGCTCAACTCATGAGCTCCACCGTGATTGCAGCAGGCTTGGTAATCGGCCTGGGCGGCGGCGGAGCCGCCATCGGCTTCGGCCTTCTGGGCGGCAAGTTCCTCGAAAGCTCCGCTCGCCAGCCGGAACTCACCAACATGCTGCAGACCAAGATGTTCATCGTCGCCGGATTGCTGGACGCCGTGCCCATCATCGGCGTGGCCGTCGGCTTCTTGCTGCTCTACGCCAACCCGTTCCTGGGCTCGCTCGGTCTCAAGTAAGCAGACCGACGGCGCCAAAGGGCGCTGAGGTAAGGAGTACGCAATGAACTTAGCAATCACGCTGGTCATCCAAGGAGTTGTCTTCTTTTTGGTCGCGTGGGCGGTCATGAAATTCTTCTGGCCGGCCATCATGAATGCCATTGAAACCCGGCAGAAGAAGATCGCCGAGGGCCTGGCCGCGGCCAACAAGAGCGAACAAGATCTTGCGGAGGCCGAGGCACGTTCCAAGGACATCCTGCGCGAAGCGCGCGACCGCGCCGCGCAGATCGTCGACATGGCCGGCAAGCGCTCCAACGAAATGGTCGAGGAAGCCAAGGGCACGGCTGCCGGCGAAGCGCAGCGCCTCGTGGCGCAGGCTCACGATGAAGTGGCGCGGGAAAGCGCGCGCGCGCGCGAACAATTGAGCAAGGAAGTCGGCAAGCTCGCCGTGGAAGGCGCCTCGCGCCTGTTGGGCCGCGAGATCGATCCGAAGACCCACGCCGATCTGTTGGATAAATTGGCCGCCGAGGTTGCCAATGGCTGAGCGCGCCACCATCGCCCGTCCGTACGCGAAGGCAGCCTTCGAGTACGCTCGCGACGCCGGCGCCTTTGCCCAATGGTCGAAAGGGTTGAAGACCGCGGCCGAGATCGTCGCCGATCCGCGGCTTGCAGCGCTCACCAAGAGCCCCCAGTGGACCCAGGCCGATCTGGTCAGCATCATTTCCGACGTGGGCGGCAGCGCCCTTGATCCCGCCATGCAGAATTTCGTGCGGATCCTGGCGGAAAATCACCGTCTGCTGCTGCTGCCTGAAATCAGCGCTCACTTCGAAGCTCTGCGCTCAGGCGTGGAGAATACCGTCGACGTCGAGGTCGTCTCCGCCATCGCATTGAACGGCGCTCAAGCCGAAAAGCTCGCGCAGGCTTTGAGCGCGCGGCTGAAGCGCACCGTACGCATGCAAAACACGGTGGATGCAGCACTTTTGGGCGGCGCGATAGTGCGAGCCGGAGACTTGGTTATTGACGGCTCACTGAAAGGCCGATTGCAACGACTTGCCACAGAATTGGGAAGCTAGGAACTATTTATGTCCATCAAGGCATCTGAAATCAGCGACCTGATCAAGGCGCGCATCGACAAATTCAAATCCGCCTCCGAGGCGCGCAACGTCGGCACCGTGGTCAGCGTCACCGACGGCATCGTGCGCGTGCATGGCCTCGCCGACGCTCGCTACGGTGAAATGTTGGAGTTTGTTGGCAACACCTTCGGCCTGGCCCTGAATCTCGAGCAAGACTCGGTGGGCGCCGTGGTGCTCGGCGACTACAAGCACATCTCGGAAGGTTCTGAAGTCAAGACAACCGGCCGCATTCTCGAAGTGCCCGTGGGTCCGGAACTGCTCGGCCGAGTAGTTGACGCGCTCGGCACGCCGATCGACGGCAAAGGTCCGGTGAACGCCAAGATGAAATCTCCGCTGGAGCGCGTCGCCCCCGGCGTGATCTTCCGCAAGAGCGTGTCGCAGCCGGTGCAAACGGGACTAAAGGCCATCGACGCCATGGTGCCGATCGGCCGCGGTCAGCGCGAACTCATCATCGGCGACCGCCAGACCGGAAAGACGGCGGTCGCCATCGATACGATCATCAACCAAAAGGGCACGGGCGTTAAATGCGTCTATGTGGCCATCGGACAGAAACAAAGCTCCATCGCCAACGTGGTGCGCAAGCTCGAAGAGCACGGGGCCCTGGGACATACCATCATTGTCGCCGCCTCGGCCTCGACGCCGGCAGCCATGCAATATCTCGCGCCATACGGCGGCTGCGCGATGGGCGAATACTTCATGGACCGCGGCGAAGACGCGCTGATCGTGTATGACGATCTGTCGAAGCAGGCCGTGGCGTATCGCCAGATTTCTTTGTTGTTGCGCCGGCCCCCGGGCCGCGAAGCGTATCCGGGCGACGTGTTCTATTTGCACTCGCGTCTCCTCGAGCGCTCCGCGCGGGTCAACGAAGAGTACGTCGAGAAGTTCACCGAAGGGAAAGTGAAAGGTAAGACCGGCTCCTTGACCGGCATACCGATCATCGAGACCCAGGCCGGCGACGTCACGGCGTTCGTGCCCACCAACGTGATTTCAATCACCGACGGCCAGATATTCTTGGAAACCGACCTGTTCAACGCCGGCATGCGTCCCGCCATCAACGCCGGCATTTCGGTATCGCGCGTCGGCGGCGCCGCGCAGACCAACATCATCAAGAAGCTGGGCGGCGGCATTCGCCTGGCCCTGGCGCAGTTCCGCGAGCTGGCGGCGTTTTCGCAATTTGCCTCCGATTTGGACGAAGCCACGCGCAAGCAGCTCGAGCGCGGCCAGCGCGTCACCGAACTGATGAAGCAGAAGCAATACGCACCCATGTCGGTGGCGGAAATGGCGTTGTCCTTGTTTGCCGGCAACAATGGCTACTTCGACAAGATCGACCGCCTCAAGGTGGTTGAAACAGAGGCAGCGCTGCAATCGTTCGCTCGTTCCAGCCATGCCGAGCTGCTGAAGAGCATCAACGCCAAGCCGGACTTGTCGAAAGACGTCGAAGCTGCGCTCAAGAAGTGCTGCGACGAATTCTTCGCGACGCTGTAAACGGAGGCAACGAGCAACGTCATGGCAGGCGCCAAGGAAATCCGCAGCAAGATCGCGAGTATCAAAAATACTCAGAAGATCACCAAGGCCATGGAAATGGTGGCCGCGAGCAAGATGCGCAAAGCGCAGGACCGCATGCGCGCGGCGCGCCCCTATGCCGAGAAGATCCGCAAGTTGGTCGGCCACCTGCGCCAGGTGAATCTGGACTACAAGCACCCCTTCACGTTGGAGCGCCCGGTGACAGCCGTCGGCATCGTTGTGATCAGCACCGATCGCGGCCTCGCCGGCTCGCTCAATCTGAATTTATTCAAAGCCGCGCTCGCGGCGATACGCGAGGCACAGTCGCGCGGCAACAAGGTGTACGTGTGCGTCATCGGCTCCAAGGCCCTGCAGTTCTTCAAGCGCTTGGCGGGCATCGAAGTTGCCGCATCGGTCACGCACTTGGGCGACCGGCCGCATGTCGCTGAATTGATCGGCACCACCAAGGTGATGCTCGACTTCTACCGCGACGCCAAGATCGATCAGCTGCTGCTGGCGCACAACGTTTTCGTCAACACGATGACGCAAAAGGCCGTTGTCTCGCAGCTGCTGCCGCTGCAGACCGTCGACAAGGAAGATTTGCAGGAACGCTGGGACTATATCTACGAACCCGATTCGGTGGCGATCCTCGACGGCCTTCTCATGCGTTACGTCGAATCGCAAGTATTCCAAGGTGCCGTTGAAAATGTCGCCTGCGAGATGGCGGCGCGCATGGTGGCCATGAAGAGCGCCTCGGACAACGCCGGCGATCTCATCGAAGAATTTCAGCTCATTTACAACAAGGCCCGCCAGGCCGCGATCACGAAGGAACTTTCGGAAATCGTCGGCGGCGCGGCGGCAGTTTAGGAAAGAGGTTAAGCATCATGTCCAGCGGTAGCGGCAAAATCGTGCAAATCATCGGCGCGGTCATCGACGTGGAATTTCCTCGCGATCAGATCCCCAAAGTCTATGACGCGCTCATTCTCGATGACGTGGACTTGACGCTGGAAGTGCAGCAGCAGTTGGGCGACGGCATCGTGCGCTGCATCGCGATGGGCGCGTCCGAGGGACTGCGCCGCGGCTTGTCGGTCAAAAATACCGGCAAGGGGATTTCCGTTCCCGTTGGCGCCGCCACGTTGGGCCGCATCATGGATGTGCTCGGCAAACCCCAGGATGAAAGAGGCCCGGTTGATGCCAAGGAGCACTTGCCCATTCACCGTCCGGCGCCGGCCTATGACGAGCAGGCGGGCGGCCAGGACCTGCTGGTCACGGGCATCAAGGTGATCGACCTGTTGGTGCCGTTCGCCAAGGGCGGCAAGGTCGGCTTGTTCGGCGGCGCCGGCGTGGGCAAGACCGTGAACATGCTCGAGCTCATCAACAACATCGCCAAGCAGTACAGCGGACTGTCCGTGTTTGCGGGCGTCGGTGAGCGCACCCGCGAAGGCAACGATTTCTATCACGAGATGATCGAATCGGGCGTCATCGACAAGGATGACCTGTCCAAGTCGAAGGTCGCCATGGTGTACGGTCAGATGAACGAACCACCGGGTAACCGCCTGCGCGTGGCGCTCACCGGCCTCACCATGGCTGAATATTTTCGCGATGAAAAACAGGCGTCGGGCAAGGGCCGCGACGTGCTGTTCTTCGTCGACAACATTTATCGCTACACCCTGGCCGGCACGGAAGTGTCCGCGCTATTGGGCCGCATGCCTTCGGCGGTGGGATACCAGCCGACGCTGGCCGAGGAAATGGGCGTGCTTCAAGAGCGAATTACGTCGACGAAGACCGGTTCCATCACCTCGATCCAGGCCGTGTACGTGCCCGCGGACGACTTGACCGATCCGTCACCGGCGACCACCTTCGCGCACTTGGACGCGACCGTGGTGCTGTCGCGCCAGATCGCCTCCCTCGGCATCTATCCCGCGGTCGACCCTCTCGATTCCTCCAGCCGCCAGCTGGATCCCTTGGTTGTCGGCGAAGAGCACTACAACACGGCGCGCGCCGTGCAAGCCGTATTGCAGCGTGCCAAGGAGTTGCAGGACATCATCGCGATTTTGGGCATGGACGAGTTGTCGGAAGAGGACAAGCTCAGCGTGTACCGCGCGCGCAAGATCACGCGATTCCTGTCCCAGCCGTTCAACGTGGCGAAGGTGTTCACCGGTCAGGATGGCAAGATTGTGCCGCTCAAGGATACGATCCGCGGCTTCAAGGCAATCGTCGCCGGAGAGTACGATCACCTGCCCGAGCAGGCGTTTTACATGATCGGCGCGATTGAAGAAGCGGTCGAAAAAGCCAAGACGCTGACCTAAGAGCAATCATGGCCAACACCATTCATGTCGACATCGTCAGCGCCGAAGGACAGATCTTTTCGGGCGAGGCGAGCATGGTGTTCGTGCCGGGCTCGCAAGGCGAGCTCGGCATCTATCCGCGTCACGCGCCCCTGTTGACGACCTTGAAGGCCGGCGAAGTACGCGTACAGTCGGAAGGCCAGGAGGAACAGGTGTTCTACGTGGGCGGCGGTGCGCTGGAAATTCAGCCGCACCTGGTGACCGTGCTGGCCGACACGGCGGCGCGAGCCAAGGACTTGGATGAGGCTGCCGCGCTGGCCGCCAAACAGCGCGCGGAAGAAGCCGTCCGCACGCGCGGCGACAAAGTGCAAGTTGCCGAGGCGCAAGCCGAGTTGCTTCGCGCCGTCGCACAATTGCGCGCCATCGAGCGATTGCGCAAGAAACGCTAGGGGCGACGCCCACGGAGTCTGCATGCAGCTTTCCGTCGTGATTTTGGCAGCCGGACAGGGCAAGCGGATGAACTCCGAGCTGCCCAAGGTCCTGCAGCCTTTGGCCGGCGAACCGCTGCTGCAGCATGTCATCAGCGCCGCGCGCGCACTCGATCCCGGCAATGTCTATGTGGTTTACGGCCATGGCGGCGCGCAGGTGCAGGCCGCGCTGGCGCACGAACCGGTTGAGTGGATTTTGCAGGCCGATCAGCTCGGCACCGGCCATGCGGTGATGCAGGCCATGTGCGTCATTCCGGATGATCACACGGTGTTGGTGCTGTACGGCGACGTGCCGCTCATCAGCGGCGACTCTCTGAAAAAGTTGATCGCCGCCGCGGATGCGGGCGCCCTCGCCGTGCTGTCCGTCAATCTCGACGAGGCGCGCGGCTATGGACGCATCGTGCGCAACGCCGAAGGCCAGGTCGAGGCGATCATCGAACACCAGGACGCGAGCGCAGAGCAGCTGCAGATTCGAGAGGTTAATTCCGGTCTGATGGCGGCGCCGGCGGGACCTCTGCGCGAGTGGCTCCTTGGCCTCGGAAGGAACAACACCCAGCGCGAATATTTTCTGACCGACGTCGTGGCCGGTGCCGCCAGGGCGGGCACGCGCATCGAGGCCGTCCGAGCCGCCAATGCGCTGGAGGTTGCCGGCGTCAACGACAAGATTCAGCTTAGCGCCGTCGAAGCCGGCTATCGGCGGCTGCGCGCCGAGGAATTGATGCTGGCCGGCGCGACTCTCGCCGACCCGGCGCGCATCGACATACGCGGCGATGTCCAGGTGGGGCGCGATGTCTTCATCGACATCAATGCGGTGCTCATCGGAAATGTGCATCTCGCCGCGGGCGTCAAGGTAGGGCCGAATTGCATGATCAGCGATTCGCGCATCGGCGCGGGCACCGAGATCTTCGCCAACAGCGTCGTCGATCACGCCATCGTCGCGCAGAACTGCCGCATCGGTCCTTTCGCGCGGCTCCGTCCCGGCACCGTCATGCACGCCGAAGTGCACATCGGCAATTTCGTCGAGGTCAAAAACACCGAAATCGGCGCGGGCAGCAAGGCCAATCACCTCACTTACCTTGGCGATTCCCGGGTGGGCAAGGACGTGAACGTCGGCGCCGGCAGCATCACCTGCAACTACGACGGCGCCAACAAATGGCCCACTCACATCGAAGACGGCGCCTTCATCGGTTCCGGCACGATGATGGTGGCGCCGGTGCGAATCGGTGCCGGCACCACTATCGGCGCGGGCTCGACGATTGCGGCCAGCACGCCGGATAACGCGCTGGTGTTCGAAAGGTCGAAGCCAATCACCAAAGAAGACTGGAAGCGGCCTACCAAGGTTGACGATAAGCAGAAGGCCGAAGTGATCGCCGCGGCGATGCAGAAGCCTAAAACCTAAACCTAACCTAAACCTAAACCTAGACTTAAAATGTAGCCACGCCGACCGAGGCGGGGCCAAGATTTGCCGCAGCTCGCTGCGCGGCCTCGCTGCCGCTCGTGCGACGCATCAAATCGCGCCCGAGCCGCAAGAGCCCTGCTGATGAAGGGGCGGTACCGGCGTGATCCGCCAGCAGATGCTCAGAATTAAGCAAACCCATTAGAAGCAACGCCAAACTCCACTGGCGAGCACGAAGCAGCGTGATGTTCATCGAGCCTGCCACGTTAAAGCAGCAAAGCGTAAAAAAGCTCTCAACACTGAGCTGCTTGGGCTCAAAAGGCCGCAATTAACAGCAGAGCGATCTCTTTGTACAAGCTATTTGTACAAGAGCCGGCACACGCGCGGCGCTAAATTGATAGTGATGCTTTTATCGCGCCGCTTTTATCAGGATTTTTTCATCGCCGGCATTAAAGCGCCGCCTTTTTTACGCGTCGCTGATCATCATGGGGGACTCTGTAACACAACCAGCCTCCCTCGAGGAGGATTCACCATGATCAAAACACGCACGAAAGCATTTCATCGTCTGATCCTGATCTCATCGATGTCCTTGATGACGCCGTCG
>Ga0210402_10003514_pt1 | contig 14624 bp, 16 predicted proteins | sample IncBWC7MmetaG_FD_161055 | JGI IMG/M metagenome (GOLD analysis project Ga0210402, IMG submission 161055) | Forest soil microbial communities from Barre Woods Harvard Forest LTER site, Petersham, Massachusetts, United States - Inc-BW-C-7-M | ecosystem: Environmental > Terrestrial > Soil >...
TCCAATTCGTTGGTAAAACTTTTTTTGCTTCGCTGATTACGGTGAAAGGTTATTCCAAATCGATGTACTTCATCCCTGATCCCCCGGATCAATTGCAGGCTTTTACTATCCCATGGAAGCTTGATAGATTCTTTATCGTTAGGGAAAAAGATCTCCTCTTCATTCTTCGCTAAACCAACTACCGTCGTTTTTCCGTTTAAACCAAGTTCGGTTATACTTTCCATTGCGGCACTTAATTGCCCTTTGCCGCCATCAATAATGATGAGTTGAGGCATTGCGCCTTTTTCATCCAAAACAGTTTTGTAGCGGCGAAAAACAACTTCTTTCATCGTGGCAAAATCGTTGATGCCGGTTACTGTTTGAACATTGAATTTCCTGTAGTCCTTTTTGCTTGGCCGCCCGTTCTTAAAACATACCATGGCTGAAACGGGATGGCTGCCCTGGAAATTGGAATTGTCAAAGCATTCTATATGGTCCGGTAGTGCAAATAATTTCAGATCATTTTGTATTTGCTTTAATACGGCATAGATATCAGCATCGGTGCGGGTTTCAAGTCCGAGTGCTTTTTTCTTTCTTAACTCTTCCCGGAAATAATTCACATTTGTTTCCGATAACTCCAACAGCTTTTTCTTATCGCCGGATTTTGGAACGGAGAGTATAATGTTTTTTTCAGGGTAATCAACTACAAACGGAAGGATCAACTCTGTGGCTTCGCTGGCGAGTGTTTCGCGAAGCTGGGCAATTGCGAATAATAATATTTCTTCAGGTGTTTCATCCAGCTTTCTGTTAAGTGTTATGGTTTGTGTTTGTACGATGGTTCCGTTTTGGACAGCCAGATAGTTTACATAAGCAATATCATCTTCCTGTAACATATTGAACACATCAACGTTCCCCATCTTTGTATTTACAACAGCTGATTTGTATTGATAATCCTGCAGGTGCTCTATCTTACTATTAATAGCGGCTGCTTTTTCAAACTCCAATTGATCTGCATATTGTTTTCTTTCCTGCTTAAAATGTTTGATAACGGGAGCTAAGTTGCCCTGCAAAATATTTTTCAATTGTTGTAAACCTGCTTCGTATTCTTCTATTGATTGCAATCCTTCGCATGGCCCTTTGCAATTTCCTAAATGATATTCAAGACATACTTTAAATTTCCCTTTTTTGATATTGCTTTCTGTCAGGTTCAGTTTACAAGTGCGTAAAGGAATATTCAGTTTTATAAATTCCAACAACTCTCTTACTCTTCCAACAGAGGTGAATGGTCCGATGTATTGTGATCCGTCATTTATTTTTTTACGGGTAAAGAATACTCGCGGGAAAGGTTCTTTTTTAATAACAATATAAGGGTAGGTTTTATCATCTTTCAAACTGATATTGAAAAGTGGCTGAAACTGTTTGATCAGTGAGTTCTCCAGCAGGAATGCATCGTGTTCGTTATGAACGATCGTAAATTCTATGTGTTTGATGCGTTGTACCAATTCATGTGTCTTGTAATTGGTAAGTGTTTTGGAGAAATAGGAACTAACTCTTTTGCGCAGGTTTTTTGCTTTTCCTACATACAATAGTTTATTATCAGCATCAAAGTACTTGTAAATGCCGGGTTGTAACGGAATAGTAGGAGCGAGTAAAGAAAATTCTTTTTGTGTCATTAGCTGCCGGAACGAATGCTGTTATTCGTATTCAAATTTAACCATCCTGAACGGATGGGGCACATTAAAAATTCCAGAGAAATTTTTCCTGGTTAAGCACTTCGCCGCTTCCATCGGGCTTATTGAGGATATTAACAATTTGAGCCGAAGTATTGTTCTCCCAGGTAAGTTGCTGCGTGATCGATTGATTACCGGCTTTGGTCCTTTTTATCATATAAATTCCAGTCACGTTCCCGGTTTTAGGATCTATATATACCGTCCAGCTTTTAAGGGTCATGCTATCAGGGAGAGTCCCGATCGGGTCATAGGAAAGTGTAATTGCATTAACGGTTTGGTCGTTGAACTTTGTCTCAGTAAAATATTTTATGAGATTCGTTTCTGTTATTTCGGGTTCCAGAAAAGTGGTCAAAAACGATCTGAGTTGTTCTCTCTTTATCCATTGTGAATCACTTTTGTCTCTTATCGTTATAATGTGTAATGGTGTTACAGGCATTGAATCAAACTGGAGCATCTGTCCTTTAATGTAGGCGGTTACGGGAAAAAAAGAAGTGTCCGTTCTTGCAGGGGCCGCCACGGGTGCTTCAGAAGGAACAGCATCTGTATGGGTATGACAACTGAAAAAGCATAGCAGGAATGCAGCGAATAAAAATTGCTTTATCATTTTTTAAAATTGAATCTAAAGGATATAAGATAAAATGTAAGTTGATCAGGCTTTATGAATCTGGATTACTTTCTTTGATGTAGGAACAGCGCTGATATGCCTTACCTTATCGTTATGCTTTGTGCCCAGCGGCCTTGTAGAAAATAACACTGTTAGAAATACAGCTACCGCGGTAAATGAAGGAAATCTTCTGGAGCGCGCTGTCTTTTTGTGGATAGCGTTCCATGTCTTTTGAGACGGAAGCATTCTAAACTCGTCCGTTTGTTGTTTGAGCAGTTCTTCCAAGCTGTTCGAATGGTGATTTGTTGGCATTGTCTAAAAATTGGCAATCGTTATTTCAAGGTTACAGCAGCGAAGTTAATGCCTCGCTTTGTATCCAGTATAATATTTTTCTTAACAAGGATATCTTCCAGTATTCCCTTTGCCCTCGTGTATTGAGAGCGACTCGTGCTTTCCTCAATATCAAGCATACCCGCTATTTCCCTATGTGAATACCCTTCTATCGCATACAGATTCAATACTGTACGATAACCAACAGGAAGTGTTCGAATACATTCAACCACCTGTTTGGCTTGTACAACAGATGGAATAGTATCGATCGCGTCATGCATACTCTTGGCATATGAAATATCAACACAGTCCGTAAACTTTTTATATTTTTTAAGAATGTTAATGCAGGTATGTACTACGATCTTTCTTATCCAACCTTCCAGAACGCCTTCGTTCCTGTACTGATGAATTTGTGTGAAAACTTTAATGAAACCTTCCTGCAGCATATCTTCCGCATCTTCGCGGCTTTTTGCAAATCGATAGCAAACCCCCAGCATCCTGGGGCTGAAGCGGCTATATAACGCTTCTTGTGAGGCTGCGTCATTATTAAGACATCCGGCTAACATGAGCTCTTCCGTCATTGTATTTAGCTTGATTTACTTTATAAATATAGGTAAAAAAATATTGAAATAAGACTACCATTTCTCGTATTTTTTATAATAAAATATGACAACTATCAATAAAAAAGCAGTTACCCGTTCGGGTAACTGCTTTTGGTTTTGGATTGCTATAATAATTACTACTAGATCAATATATTGCCTGTCATTTCTTTCGGAATAGGAAGGCCCATCACCGTTAAAATAGTGGGTGCGATATCACCCAGCTTACCTGCTTTAACTATCCCCTTCCATTTATTATCAATTATGAATAAAGGAACGAGGTTCAGCGTGTGTGCTGTATTCGGGCTTCCATCTTCATTGATGGCATAATCTGCGTTTCCATGATCGGCTGTAAGAAAAATAGTATAGTCACTTTTTAAAGCGGCTGTTACTACTTGTTCTACGCATTTGTCTACCGTTTCAACAGCTTTAATGATCGCACTGAAAACACCGGTATGTCCCACCATATCTGCATTGGCAAAATTCAAACAAATAAAGTCGGCTGTTTTATTTAAGATCTCAGGGATGATCGCTTCAGTTAATCCTTCAGCACTCATCTCCGGTTGAAGATCATAGGTGGCTACTTTAGGCGATGGAACCATTATTCTTTTTTCGCCTTCAAAAGGTTTTTCTCTTCCACCACTGAAGAAGAAAGAAACGTGCGGGTATTTTTCTGTTTCGGCAATGCGAATTTGTGTTTTGTTATTTGCCGCCAATATTTCGCCGATGGTATTTTTAAGGTCATCATTTTCAAATACTACATTCACATTCTTAAATGAATGGTCGTACTGTGTCATCGTAGTATAATGCAGGTCCAATTTTTTCATTCCAAAATCCGGCATATCTATTTGCGTTAATACTTCTGTTATTTCACGACAACGATCTGTTCTGAAATTGAAAGAGATCACGACATCACCATCTTTTATTTTCGTATCCGCCAGTTTTGCATTGATGATCGGTTTGATGAATTCATCCGTAACATCTGCATCGTATGATTTTTTAACCGCTGCTAATACATCATCTGCTTTTTCGCCGATACCATTTACCAGTGCATCGTAAGCAAGCTTTACTCTTTCCCAACGTTTATCTCTATCCATTGCATAATAACGGCCGGTGATGGTTGCTATTGAACCGGTAGAGGCCGTTAAGCTTTTTTGAAGATCGGTTAAGAATCCTAATCCGCTTTTAGGATCTGTATCTCTTCCATCGGTGAAAGCATGTACCAATACGTTTTCCAATCCTTGGGCCTTACATAACGAAGCGATTGCTTTAACGTGGTTGATATGTGAGTGAACACCACCATCACTTACCAAACCTAGCAAATGTAAAGGCTTGTTATTTTTCCTGGCATATTGGATCGCATCCAGCAGTATTTGATTTTTCTGAAACTCACCACTGCGTATCGCTACATTAATTCGTTGTAATTCCTGGTATACAATTCTTCCGGCACCCAGGTTTAAGTGGCCTACTTCACTATTACCCATTTGCCCTTCCGGCAAACCAACATCTTCTCCGCAGGTGATCAATGTTGTATTAGGGTATTTGCTGTATAAAGAGCTGACAAACGGAACTATGGCGTTTTGTATGGCATCGCTGCTCTTTACTTTGCCAAGTCCCCAGCCATCCATGATAATAAGTATTGTCTTTTTTGCTTCCATGCGCCAAAACTAAACTTTTTATAACTTTTGTAACGAAAGAGGGGGAAAAAAATGGGTTTTGTCCCTATTTTGAAAAGCTTGGCATAATTTTCGCCAGTTTACGAATAACAAAATCTGCTATGAAACGCTTTTGTACGCTTTTACCATTACTGCTGATCTTTTCTTCATATAGCCTTATGTCCGGTATATCTGATGTGATCACCGCAATGAAAGCAGGTGATGCAGCTAAACTGGCAAATTTCTTTGATAACAGCGTTGAAATAACTACACCGGCACGAAGTAGCAGCTATAGTAAAAGTCAGGCCCAAATGGTGATAAAAGATTTCTTCGCGACCAATACGGTAAAAGGCTTTGATGTGATCCACCAGGGTGAAAATGCCGGTTCTGAATATTGCATCGGAACATTACAAACTGCTACAGGTGATTTCAGGACAACGATCTTTATGAAGCAGCTAGGCGGCGGTGTGCAGGTGGTGCAGGAGCTTCGGTTTGAGAATAAATGATCTACTTTAAATAATTTGCCATACGATTTGCCAATTGCGCAAGCCTGTAAAAGAAATCCTTTTACGGGCTTTTTTTATTTTTTAGATTTGCAATGATGGATCAGAACAAACAACTGTTGGAACTTATTAAAAATGCATTGGCAGAGGATATAGGCGATGGGGATCATACTACATTGGCAGCTATCCCTGCAGGCACAAAAGGCAAGGCAATACTGAAAATAAAAGAAGAAGGAATATTGGCCGGAATGGAAGTGGCGGAAACGATCTTTCATTATATGCAGCCGGATGCGATATTCATTGCAAAGGAAAAAGATGGTGAATCAATGAAAGTTGGTGAGATCGCTTTTGAAGTGCAGGCCGATGTGCATATCATTTTAAAAGGAGAAAGACTGGTATTGAATTGTATGCAACGTATGAGTGGCATTGCAACGCTAACCCGTCAATACGTTGAGAAATTAAAAGGCTATAAAACTAAAATTTTAGATACCCGTAAGACCACCCCTAATTTTCGCCTGTTGGAAAAAGAAGCGGTTCGTATAGGCGGCGGTGTTAATCATCGCTTTGGTTTGTATGATATGATCTTGTTGAAAGATAACCATATTGATTATTGCGGAGGTATTGAAAAAGCGATCAACAAGGCATATGAATATGTGCAGACGAAAAAACCGGGGATGAAAATAGAAGTGGAAACGCGTTCTATCGAAGATGTAAAAAAAGTAATGGCGACAGGAAAAGTAAACAGGATCATGTTAGATAATTTTTCGCCTGCTCAACTAACTGAAGCGTTAAAACTGATCAATGGAAAATATGAGACAGAAGCGAGTGGTGGTATTGATCTGAATAATATTGAAAGCTATGCGGCAACAGGGGTTGATTATATCTCAAGTGGTGCAGTGATACATCATGCGGTAAGTTTGGATCTTAGTCTGAAAGCAGTTTTGTTATAAAAGAATTTCTATGTCAAAGAAAAAAATAAACGGATTGGGCGGCTTGGTTTATTCTACCGATCCTGGTTTTAAAATAGAAGAAGAACATTCCGAAGCGGAAGAAACATTATCTCCCAAAGAACAAAAACTAAGGATCCGCTTGGATACCAAACAGCGTGCGGGCAAAGCTGTCACATTGATACAGGATTTTATTGGCAAGAAAAATGATCTTGAAATATTAGGGAAACAATTGAAGAATTTTTGTGGTACCGGCGGTTCGGTTAAAGACGGCGAAATAATTATCCAGGGAGATAACAGGGATAAAGTGTTACAATGGCTCTTGAAGAATGGGTATGCTTCAACCAAAAAAATATAGCCTTTTATTATTTATTTAACTCAATATAGCTCAATGCCCCGCTCGGGCATTTTTTTATTTGTGCAACAATTTCTTCCGTCGTTGCATTATCAATTTCTATCCACGGTTTTCTTCTTGGATCAAAAACTTCTATTAAACCGGTGAAGCAGTTCCGGGAATGAATGCACAGATTCGGTTTCCAGATAATAGTGATATCCTTGTTGCTGTAGTGGTGTGTTTCTATTGACATATCGAACAATTTAACTGTTAAACTGTTTTTAAATATACAACATTCGTCGATTTTTTATTAACTTACATCAAAGCTCACCAATGATATCAAAAATATCTGAAGGCATCAATGTTACCGTGGAGACATTCTATCAACCTGATTACAGCAATCCTGTGAACAGTGAATATATGTTTGCCTACCGCATTACCATTGAGAATAACAATAGCTTTCCGGTAAAATTATTGAGAAGGCATTGGTACATTTACGATGCTGCTGCAACCGTGCGTGAGGTAGAGGGAGAAGGTGTAGTAGGTGTTCAACCGCAGATCAATCCGGGCGAAAGTTATAAATATATCAGCGGCTGTAATCTTCGTACAGAAATAGGAAAAATGCACGGAACCTATTTAATGGAAAATGTCAATAACAGAAAACAATTTGATGTATCCATTCCTAATTTTGAAATGACCGTTCCTTTTAAGATGAACTAGGGTTTGTATTTCGTTTCCTGAAAGATCTCATCGGCATCTTTATTTACCAATTGTTGCAACGTAACACTGCTATTCAGTTGCATGTATTTTTTTACGATCTGCCACCCAACAAAAGATCCTAAATTACCCGGGGCATTTTCATCCAGTGCCGGCGTTTTTGGCCCGTCTGTAATATAATCTTTCGCTGCATCCGGATCTGTTACCTGTAATAAATTATTCTGAATAAAAAAATCCCAGATAGCTGCTTCGTGTACATAACAGGCAGCTAATTGTTTATCAGTATAACCCATCAATTTATATTCTTCTTTATATGGTTGTACTTTACTGAGTATATATAAACGTTTGCCATTATCAACCATCTGGTCTACCAACGGACGGGTATCTTCGTCTTTCGGCGGACATACATCATTAATGATATTCTTCATTGAATTGATAGAAATATACGAAGGCTCAAATCGCGCGGAGATATAGGATGGATATGATTCCTGCACCCATGCTGTTTGATAAGCGCTAAAATTTTTGCCCAAATAATGTTGCAATCCTACTACCAAAGAATTGTCTGCTAAAATATCGCCATAACCATCAACCGGTCCGATATAGGTGATCACCTTGGTAGGTAATTTATAATCCGGGAAATAATATTTTACAAATTGCAAACCTTCTTTTATTTCTTTTTCATACGGACTAAAATCATTGAAGATCGCTTCGGCAGAATCATAAATATCTTTTCTGTATGAATTGATAAAACCACCAACATAACGGGTAGTGCTATCTGCCGGCCAGCGAGGATCACTACTTAGCACGGTAAGAAAAAAGTTCTTTCCGAAAGAGGGATATTTTGCTTCGAGTGCCGGCATTTGATTAACTATATTGGCAGAGTCGCAGGCGAACAAATCCTTTTCAAAGCGCTCGGTGGTAAGTGTTACGGGTATGGCGGATACGTCGGGAATGCTTTTTTTACCATGACAGGAAAATAATATCGGCAGCAATAAAACAATCGTAAACAAACGGCTCATTCCCTTAATAGTTTAACTTTACAAAGAAATCAAAATTAAGCGGAATAAAGTAAAAGTCTTGTTATAAATCAGGCATGAAAATATTTCTAGCACAGCAAAATTATCATATCGGCAACTTTGAAGGCAATGTTGAAAAGATCGTTGCTGCAATAAAGGATGCAAAACAGCAGGGTGGCGACCTGATCGTTTTCAGTGAGCTCTGCGTTTGTGGTTACCCGCCACGTGATTTCCTGGAGTTTGAAGACTTCATACATAAATGTTATGAAGCGATCGATGCTATTAAAATACATGCGGATACGATTGGTGTGATAGTTGGCGCACCGGATAAAAATTTTCATATTCAGGGCAAACGATTGTTCAACGCAGCGTTTTTTTTATATGAGAAAGAAATAAAACAGGTAGTACATAAAACCTGTCTCCCAACTTATGATGTATTTGATGAGTATCGTTATTTTGAATCGGCATATGAATGGAGCGTGATCTCTTTCAAAGGAAAAAAATTAGCAGTAACTATTTGTGAAGATACCTGGAGCACAGAAGATGATCCATTGTACCGCGTTTATCCAATGGAAAAACTGATCGGTCAAAAGCCGGATCTGATGATCAACATATCTGCATCACCTTTTGATTATACACATGTGGAAGATAGGATGGCAATGATAAAATCCAATGTGCTAAAATATCAATTGCCGATGTTCTATTGCAATTGTGTAGGTAGCCAGACAGAAATTGTTTTTGACGGACGATCAATGGTATTTGATAAGCAAGGAAATCTTTGCGGTGAACTTCCTTTGTTTGAAGAAGCAATACAAGGATTTGAATTGAAAGATGATGGTTCGGTGGATGCGCCGATCATTGAATTGGCAACGGGTGTTCCGGATAGAGCATTGAATCCATTGCAATTACAGGAAGAATTAAATATTGATGAAGTATATGGCGCTATTGTAATGAGCATTAAAGATTATTTTAAAAAGATGGGCTTTACCAAAGCGATCGTCGGCAGCAGTGGTGGCATTGACAGCGCTGTTACATTGGTATTGGCCTGTGCTGCGTTGGGTAAAGAAAATGTGCGCGCGATATTAATGCCTTCTCATTTTTCAACAGAACATTCTGTGGATGACGCGAAACAGTTAAGTGTTAATCTCGGCAATCCATATGATATCGTTCCTATAAAAAACATCTATGATTCATTTCTGGGAGAATTGAAACCGATCTTTAAAGACCTGCCATTCAACATCGCCGAAGAAAATATTCAAAGCCGATCACGCGGAAATTTATTAATGGCGGTCGCTAATAAATTCGGATATATCTTACTAAATACATCTAACAAAAGCGAACTCGCAACCGGTTATGGAACCTTGTACGGTGATATGGCAGGCGGATTAGCAGTGCTCGGCGATTGCTACAAATTGCAGGTCTATGCATTAGCTGAATACATTAACCAGGAAGAAGAGATCATTCCGGAAAATATCATTACTAAAGCGCCCAGTGCTGAATTGCGGCCTGATCAAAAAGATATTGATAGCTTACCCGATTATTCTATTTTGGATAAAATATTATATCAATACATCGAACGCAGACAAGGCCCTAAAGAAATTAAAGCACAGGGTTTTGATGCCGCGCTGGTTGACCGGGTTTTAAAAATGGTCAATGTCAACGAATACAAACGCAACCAGTTTTGCCCGATCATACGTATCTCACCAAAAGCATTTGGTATTGGAAGAAGAGTACCTATTGTAGGGAAATATTTATCGTAAGAAAATCACAAGTAAAAATTTAAAAGTCAAAACCTCCACCAGTTTTTGGTTTTAAGTTTTGCCTTTTTACTTGACTTATATTTTCTCTACAACCACAGCAGTCCCATATGCCAGCACTTCATTGATGCCTTGCATCACTTCATTTCCATCATAACGCATGTTGACAATCGCATTTGCACCACGTTCATTGGCATGATCTACCATTAGTTGAAAAGCATCTTTTCTTGTCTTTTCGCATAGATCAGCATAAATGGAAATGGTACCTCCGAAAAGGGATTGAAAACCTCCGGCAATATTGCCAAAAAGACTACGGCTCCTAACGGTGATGCCACGTACCACACCAAGGTGTTTGGTGATGCGGTAACCCTCTAAAGTATTGGCTGTGGTGATTAATTGTTGATCGATCATATTTAAAAATTTTCTTAAAGTTATTTGATTTTTATAAAGATATTAGCAGTTTAATAAATTAGGAAAATTTTGTTCTTCCTTAGTCGTATTTTGCATAATAAGTTAATAATTATTTTATGTTACAAACTGCAGATGATATCCGTGTGCTGAACGAGAAGATCGGTTATTCAGCCGGATTTATATCACGGATCAATGATGAATTAAGCAAAGTGATCGTCGGACAACAATCTATGGTTGAACGATTATTGATCGGCTTATTAAGTAATGGACATGTATTGTTGGAAGGTGTCCCGGGATTGGCAAAAACATTGTCTATCCGTTCACTGGCACAAGCCGTTCACGCAAAGTTTAGCCGTATCCAGTTCACACCGGATCTATTGCCGGCAGATGTGATCGGAACAATGATCTACAACCAGGCAAGTGGTGAATTTGTGGTTCGCAAAGGCCCCATCTTCGCCAATTTTATTTTAGCAGATGAGATCAATCGTGCACCGGCGAAAGTGCAAAGTGCTTTGTTGGAAGCGATGCAGGAAAAACAAGTTACGATCGGTGAACATACCTATAAATTAAAAGAACCTTTCTTAGTATTGGCTACACAAAATCCAATTGAACAGGAAGGAACATATCAATTACCCGAAGCACAGATCGATCGCTTTATGTTGAAAGTAATTGTTGATTATCCTTCAAGATCGGAAGAGCAAACGATCATTCGTCAGAATACACAAGGAATTGTTTCTCCGGAAATTAATCCGGTGGCATCTACGCATGAGATCCTTGAAGCGAAAGACCTGGTAAGACAAATTTATCTCGACGAAAAAGTGGAACAATACATTTTGGATATTGTTTTTGCTACGCGTTTCCCCGAAAAATATAATCTCGCAAAATTAAAACCACTGATCAGTTATGGTGGTTCTCCAAGAGCAAGTATCAATATTGCATTGGCGGCAAAAGCTTATGCATATTTAAATAAGCGCGGTTATGTGGTACCCGAAGATATACGCAGTATTTGCAAAGATGTGTTGCGTCATCGTATTGGTTTAACCTACGAAGCGGAAGCAGAGAACGTAAATGTTGAACAGATCATTAATGAGATCCTTAGAGTCGTAAATGTTCCGTAGAAGAGGTTGATCGTTGGTAGTTGTTCGTTGAGTGATTTAATCCGTTACTATATGAATACATACAAAGATCTGGATGTATGGAAAGCTTCGATGTTATTGGTTAAAGAAGTTTATCAATTAACAAAGAGATTTCCTAAAGAAGAATTATATGGTTTAACCTCGCAATGTAGAAGAGCGGCGACATCAGTACCTGCAAACATTGCGGAGGGTTTGGGAAGACAATATAAAAAAGACACTATACAGTTTTTACATATTTCACGTGGTTCGATCTACGAAGTAGAAACCTTATTGAATGTTGCTTTAATGGTGGAAATAATTTCGAATGAAGAATTTAACAATGTAATGCCATATATAGAAAAGACCTTGAAAATTTTAAATGGTTTTATTAACTATAACCAAAGAGCCGACCTAAAATAAGGACGAACAACCATCAACTATCAACCAACAACGTGTTATCGACTGAAGAAATACAACGCAAAGTCCGGGAGCTGGAGATCAAAAGCCGGAAAATCACCACTGACCTGTTCACCGGTGAATTCCATTCTGCATTTAAAGGAAAGGGAATGAGCTTTCGCGAAGTGCGCGAATATTATCATGGTGATGATATTCGTTTTATTGATTGGAACGTAAGCGCGCGTTTCTCGCATCCATTTACCAAAGTATTTGAAGAAGAAAGAGAACTGGTCGTTTACCTGTTAGTGGATATCAGCGCCAGTGGCTTGTTTGGAACGACACAACGTAGCAAACGCGATGTTATCACAGAGATAGGTGCAGTACTCACCTTCAGCGCTATCAATAATAATGACAAAGTAGGGGTGATCTTTTTTAGTGATAAAGTAGAAAAATATATTCCGCCGAAGAAAGGAAGGCAACATGCATTGTTCATTGTTCGTGAATTACTAACGGCAGAATCTAAGGGTAAGTCGACGAATATGGAAGAAGCCATTCGCTACTTTAATAAAGCAACGCGCCAAAAAGGCGTGGCATTTATTTTAAGTGATTTTATGGATGTTACTTATGAGCATGACTTAAAAGTGGTGAGCGGTAAACATGATGTGATCGGCCTGCATATTTATGATAAGATGGATGCGGAATTACCGGATATCGGTTTGATACAGGTAGAAGATATGGAAAGCGGCAGCAAAGTTTGGATCGATAGTAGTGATGCAACGGTTCGCGATGATTATAAAAAACAGTTTGCTACACAGAGTGCTTTATGTAAGAACTATTTTGCCAAAGCAGGATCTGATCTGTTGAATATCCGTACCGACGATGATTACGTTAAAATAATTCAGCAGTTTTTTATAAAGAGGAGTTAACGAAGATTGAAAACGATCATGCCGATAGTATTTGTTAGAAAATATAGTGCGTTTATTATCGCTTGCCTGCTGATAGGTTCGGCTGCTTTTGCGCAATCTCCCATCACAACAACCATTGATAAAAATAATATACTGATCGGTGAACAGCTGAAACTAAAGGTGGAAGCCGCTTTGCCACCGGGCACATCATCTGTTGATTGGTTCTCCATTCCTGATTCACTGGAACATTTTGAAGTGATCAGCAGAACAAAGATCGATTCATCTTATACCGATAATGTATTGACCGGTTTATCACAAAGCATTACGCTTACCAGTTTTGATTCCGGGCAATGGCGCATGCCTTCTTTTCCTATTGATATACATCTTTCTGCAGATAGCATTCAACATTTGTTTACAGATACTGCATCCATTGGTGTTTATTTTCTGACCTCGGATACAACGAATACGTTGAAAGATATCAAACCCATCAAACAGGTTCCGCCACCGGATATGTTTTGGTATTGGGTGATCGGCGCTGTGTTAGTGTTACTATTGATCGCGGCAATTATCTGGATCATTTATTTATTTAAGAAAGAAAAACCTGCTGTTTCAGCAAGGTCCATTGCATCGGCATATAAAGAAGCGATGAATGCGATTGAAAGATTGGATGAATATGACTTAACAGATGCGCACCAGGTGAAAATATTTCATTCAAGGCTGGCAGAGATATTCAAGGAATATCTTTCGCATATACAAAATAAGAATCGCTTAAGTCAAACTACGAGTGAAGTATTGATATCGGTGAAAGAGAAACAATTGGATGGAGAGATATTCTCGAATCTCGCTGCAGCCTTGCGTTGCAGCGATGCGGTGAAGTTCGCGAAATATCATCCTTCGGTTAATATCAGTAAGGATAGTCAGCTTTCCATAAAGAAAACCATTGAGTCGTTAAATGCTGTTTGATTATTACCATAGTATCAGTTTTGGTTGGCCCGAAGCTTTCTGGTTCGCATTGATCGTGCCGGTGATGATCGTATGGTATATATTGAAGTCAGGTGTTGCGCAGGCAGGAGTGAAAGTATCTTCTTCTAAAAGATTTGCGGACCTGTCTTCTTTAAAGAATTTATTACGGCATATTCCTTTTGTATTGCGGATGTTTTGTTTGTTGTTTTTTATCATCGCGTTAGCAAGACCGCATATAAAAAACGAGCGGCAGGAATTCCAGGGTGAAGGCGTGGATATTGTTTTGTGTATTGATATCAGTGGTAGTATGATGGCGCAGGATTTTACGCCCAACAGAATTGAAGCTGCTAAAAAAGTAGCAGAAGATTTTGTGAACTCACGCACGGATGATAGAATTGGTGTAGTTATTTTTTCAGGAGAAAGCTTTACACAATGCCCGTTAACTACCGATAGAGATGTATTAATGGCATCTATTGACGGCATCCACACCGGTTTATTAGATGATGGAACAGCGATCGGTGAAGGATTGGCGACGGGTGTTGATCGTTTGCGCAACAGTAAAACAAAAAGCAAAGTGATCATCTTATTGACCGATGGTATTAATAATGGAGGATTAATAGATCCGATCACGGCGCGTGACATCGCTAAAACATTCGGCATAAA
>Ga0210402_10003515_pt1 | contig 14621 bp, 16 predicted proteins | sample IncBWC7MmetaG_FD_161055 | JGI IMG/M metagenome (GOLD analysis project Ga0210402, IMG submission 161055) | Forest soil microbial communities from Barre Woods Harvard Forest LTER site, Petersham, Massachusetts, United States - Inc-BW-C-7-M | ecosystem: Environmental > Terrestrial > Soil >...
GCTTCGGACAGGTGCACATCCACGGCGATTCCGGACACGCGTTGAAGATTTCCGCGAAAATTCACGTACAGGACCGAAACAGCGCCGACGCGCAAAACTTCGCTCAGAAAATTCAGATTGAGGTTCGCGAAGAAAGCGACGGCGTGCACGTGCGCACGATCTATCCGGAGAACAAGTTGCCGCTGATTCGAATCGGCGGGCGCACTTCCTACTCGGTGGACTACGAAATCACCATGCCCTCCGGCGCGCCACTGTGGCTGCACAATGATTTTGGCAACACCGAAGTCGTGGGAGTGCGCGGCTGGTCGCAAATTGAAAGCGGCCACGGCGTTCTCTCGGTACGCGACGCCGGAGCGGCCAAGCTGGTCAACTCGTTTGGACGCATTGAGCTTGCGAACGCCAACGGCAACTGCACGGTGACCAACAACAACGGAGCGGTCAGCGTTTCGAACGTTACCGGCACGCTTGAAGTGCGCAACCGGTTCGGCGAGATCGAAGTTACCAAAGTGAGTGGAGGAGCCACCATTTCGAATGGCAACGGAGCGGTCTCGTTGCTCGGCGCAGGCGGGAATTCCACAATCACCAATTCCTTCGGCGAAGTGGTTGCTCGCAACATTTCCGGAAGCCTTAACGCTTCGGACAGCAACGGCAAGATCGACGCTTCTGATATCACCGGAAACGCTGAATTGAAAACCAGCTTTGGCGGAGTGGAAGCGGCACGCATCGGCGGAACGCTGACCGTAAACAACAACAACGGCTCGGTCGACATTAGAGAGGCGCACGGCTTCGTTTCCGCGACCACCAGTTTTGGTACGGTGAATGGCTCACATCTTTATAAAGGCGCGAATGTGGTGACCGGAAACGGTGCCATCGAATTGAGCGAAGTGGAGGGCGATGTTTATACCAAGACGTCATTCGGTTCGGTGAACGTGGAACGCGTAAAAGGAAAATTCACCGCGCAGGATTCGAACGGCGCAGTCTCCGCAAAAGCGATCGAAGGCGATGCCAGCGTCGACACCTCGTTCTCCGGCGTTAGTCTGGAAGGAGTCGGCGGGAAGATTCGCGTGAACAATCAGAACGGGGCGATTGATGTCACCGCGAATTCCGGTTCCGGCTGCAAGGATATCAACCTGAAGACTTCTTTCTCGCACATGGTGGTGCGCATTCCGGCAAACGGCGGCTACAAAGTGAACGCCCACACATCGTTCGGGCACATCAATACCGAATTGCCGGTCACCGCCACCGGCACCGTCGGCGGCGATTCTCTTAACGGCACCATCGGCAACGGCGCCTGCTCGCTTGAACTGTCAAATTCCAACGGCAACATTGACATCTCCCGCGCACAGTAAAGCGTGCTCGCGCGTCGGAGATTAGGCGCCCTGCGACTCAAAGCGCCGAATAAACCATCTGCACAAAAACATCGCCGTTGAAAAAGCCCTTGCCCCAGGTGGCTTCCAGGTCTGCGAACGGTTTGCTGGCCGCTATTTCGTCGGCCGATTTGCCGGCGGTCTTTAGTTTTTTCACGCGATCGCGGCACACAACCAGCATGTCGCGGTACTTGGTCAGATCGGCTTTGTTGCCCAGCGGGCCATGCCCCGGAACGATCTTGGTGTTGTTGTCGGCCAAAGGGAGAATTTTATCGGCGGCGAGAATCATTCCGTTGATTTTTCCGCCGGTGCTGGCGTCGATGACCGGGTAGAAACCGTTAAAAAAAGTATCGCCCATGTGAATCACGTTGGCCTTCTGGAAGTGAATGTAGATGTCGGTGTCGGTATGCGCCGGCTGGAAATATTGCAGCATCACGGTTTCACCGTTGGCCTGCAGTTTCTGGCTGGTGCTGAATGTCTGCTGCGGCAAAGCATCCGCAGGGGATGCCGGAAAGTGCATACCGAAAAGCGCATTGTCGTGTGGCTCTGCCATACGCGTCTTGGTGTTTTCATGGGCCAGCACGGTGGCGCCCGCAGCGTGCAGATTGGCGTTATTGTCGGTGTGGTCGAGATGCCAGTGCGTGTCGATCACCGTCTTGAGCGGCGCATTGCCCAGCCCGTCGAGCGTTTCTTTCAACTTGGGCCAGGCCGGCAGAAGAAACGTGTCCACCACGATTTTGCCGTCAGGCCCGTTCAACACCACAACGTTTCCTCCGGGCCCGGAAAGCAACGTGAGATCTTCCGCCAGCGGTTGCGATTGGATAGGTGCACTACCCATCTGCGCCCGCATGACCACCCGAGAGTCAGTTGGAGGCGTTGCCGGCTGCTGACGAAGAGCAGAAACGCCGGCGTTTAGAAGACTTGCCTGAAAAAGGTGCGCCAGCAACGCGTTTCCCGCAAACGCCGCGGAATTGCGCAGCATTTGGCGCCGTGTGCTTTGCTTCTCGAAAGACTTCGCGCTCATCTTTGTCCGCCTTTCCAATGGAATCACCTGGGCCTGATCATCTTACGGGGCTACCGTCGTCTCAACAAGATCGGTCGCGCATCTTCCCGTCATTGTTTCAAATAACGAAGTGCAACGCTTCCTGATTTGGAGAGTTTTGACTCGACAAGCTTCAGGTGTCTATTTTCCGATAGGGTTACCTCTTCAAACAGCCGTCGTCCTTTTCCGGCAAAGATCGGCGCAATGACAATCCGGTATTCATCAATCAAGCCGAGCTGCATTAGTTGTGCAGGCAGATCGACACCACCGACAAGAATATCCTTGCCCGGTTGTTCCTTCAATTTAAGTATTTCCTCGCGAAGTTCGCCGCGAACAATCCTGGTCTTTCCATCTTCAACCCGCTCTAACGATTGCGAAAAAACAACGATGTTGCACGCGTCAAAGGCCCGAGCAAATTCAATATCCTCCGCTCTGTCATCCTGGCTTTTTGCGACATCGGGCCAATACGGAACCATCAATTGATAGGTCTTACGCCCGTAAACCAAGAGGTCAGCCTCGCGTAGGAGCTTTATGTAGTAGTCCATCAACTCTTCGTCGGGATTTGACTTCGTGTGGTCGCAGCATCCATCCAGCGTAATGTTGATTGCGTAGATCAGCTTTCTCATGGCTCTTTCTTCCCCCCGTGTTGTCTTTCTTGCTCTTGCCGCGTACTCTAGCCAATTCTCGCAAGTTCCGCTAACGGGAAAGTGGCGAACTATGTCGGAAAAGGGTCAAGCTCAGAAATCCATGTTCGCCGTGCGGAATATGGAAGAACTGAGCCGTCTCTATGAGAGCGATACGCCCGTGCTGGCCTATGACTTCAAGAGGCGAATGGTCGAGGGCTGGACGCCAGAGCACAGTCATCATCGCGGGCAACTGGTCGCACTGACGCAGGGGTTGCTGATCGTGGAAACAGGAAACGAACGATGGCTGTTTCCTTCCCAGCGCTGCGCATGGACCCCACCAAATTGTAAGCATGCGGCGCGCTCCGTCGGCGGCGCTGCCGGCTCGATGGTCGACTTGTCTCCGGAGACGTGTCGCGGACTACCCAAGACGCCCTGCGTGTTCAACACGTCGGAGCTGTTGTTTGCCATCGTTCATCGCATGGTCGGTTGGGACCTGCGCCAACCGCTCGACTCGGCGAAGAAGCACTTAATCGCAACGCTTCGTGATGAGATTCGACAGCCTGAACGGCAGTCCTTGCGTTTGACCATACCCAGAGAAGAAAGATTGGCCAGAGTTGCGGAGGCTCTACTGGATGATGTTGGAGATGAGCGCACGCTGGACGATTGGGCGCATCTTGCCGGAATGTCCCGCCGTACTTTCATGCGTGCGTTTTCGGCTCAGGCGGGCATGTCATTTGGCCGTTGGAGACAGCAGGCGCGATTGTTTGCTGCCCTTGAGATGCTGGCACAAAAGAAATCTGTCACCGAGGTCGCCATCGCAGTCGGCTACGACAGCGTAAGTGCCTTCATTGAAATGTTTCGGACGATGCTGGGAACCACACCACAAAGATACTTTCGAGGCAGACGTTCGTTGGTGGCCACGCGGTAGAGCCACGGACGCAACGACGCGTCTTCCTTGACGCTGTCGAGATACCGCCAACACTCGACGTTGCTAGCGAAGTCGTCCAATATGTGCCTCCGTTCCAGCGCTGCCGGTGGATCAGCATCGATTCTTACTTGTAATACCCGAGCAGGGTCAAAAACTCATCGCGCAGTAGCGTCCGGAGTTCTCTCGAACGTCTAAGCGGGCCAGTCATTGCTAATGGCAGCTTATATCATCGGAATGCAAAAGGTTGTGTCGCTCGCTTCTCAACGCTGTTGGTCATTTTCTTGCACGCGCCATGGAGAACGCCTTTCGAATCACGCGGGTGGCGGTCGAGGTCAGCTGGTATTTCTCCAGTTCGTCTTCGCCAACCCAGGCCACGTCAGTGACGTCGCCTCCCGCCACGGGCGTACCCGAAATCTGTTCGCACAAATAATCCACAATCACAAAGTGAAATCGCGGCCGCCGGCGCTCTTCGGCGGTTTTCCATGTTTCGTCTGCGCCGTGCCCATAATTAATTCGTTCGAAGACCTCAATCATGTCCAGCACACGAACTTCCAGTCCGGTTTCTTCCTGTAGCTCGCGGGCGGTTCCTTCCGTAAGGGTCTCGCCAAGTTCCAGCGTTCCGCCCGGAATCGACCATTGCCCCAGCAGCGGCTCAGTGCCCCGCCGGATCAGCAGCGCCTTGCCACTTTCGATCACCACTCCTCCGACGCCCACAATCGGTTTATCCGGATACTCGCGCCACGAACTCATTCCGCCCTGCTTTCCTCGCTGCCCCTTCGAACCCATGTTTCTGCGGGGTTACAACAAATCCCCACAATTTCTCATCGACACTTTGACTTATTCGCTGGCGGTATATAATACGACGGTCGGTGGCGGTCGCGATTCTCTCAACTCCCGCCCCGGGTTTCAGGGTTTCAGGGTTTGTACTTGCAAGCCCTGAGTTAAAGAAGTCGTACTTACAAACCCTGAGCTAGAAGGTTTCGGGTTTTTAGGGCTGGAGTTAGGAACCTTGAGCTAGTAGGGTTTCAGGGTTCGTACTTACGCACCTTGGGCCAAGATCGTACGGAGGATCGTGCCGTGATTCGATGCCCCGATTGTGGCGCCGAAATAGATGTGGATGAGGATGAAGTAGAGGAGGGCGAAATCTTGAGCTGCCCAGAATGTGAATCGGAATTGGAAGTTACGCAAACCCACCCCGTCCACCTGAACCCCATCTCCGACGACCTCGATGAAGAAGAGGAAGAGGACGATGATGACGACGTCGAGGAAGAAGACGACGAGGACGATGATGACGACGACCCCGAGGAAGAAGAAGAGGAAGACGAGGAGTAGTCCGTTTCAGCGGTACATCGAATGCGGCGGTTAGGGCATCCCAATAGTGTGAAAACCGGCCACTTGAGACCCGTACAAGACCATCCTATGCGCGCGACCTTCTTGTCTCTCGTATTTATTTCCCGTTTGGTGCTGTTCTCATCCGCTTCGCTCAAAGCTCAGGAGCCCGCACCAACAACTCCGCAACAAGCGGCTTCACAGCAGCCGGCCCCAGCTGCGGAATCCACTTCAAAACCAAATCCCGGCCAGCCCACGGGCCGCCACTCCGACGATTTTCTGGTCCGCGGCACGGTGTTCACCGCGGAAGGCTTGGCGCTTCCTGGCGCTGAACTTCGCGTTCGCCGCAGCAGCGAGAAAAAATTCCGCTGGGATACCGAAACCAACTCTCGCGGCAATTTTGCGGTTCGCGTCAAAATGGGTTCGGACTATGAAGTGATTGTCCGCGCCAAGGGTTATCAGGATCAGTCCCTGCCAGTGGACGCGAAAACCGGCGAACGCTTTAAGGATCTGGTGTTCCGCATGCCGCATCAGGAAGGCAAGAAATGAAATCCGTCCACCTCAGACTTGTTGCTGTTGCGCTGACCATGCTGTTGGTTGTGAGCGCGGCTGCCGCCCAGACCTCCAAGCATGATTCGCAATTGAAAACGGTTCGTGGAGTGGTTCTCGACAAGTCCGATAATCCCATTCCTAACGGGGTCGTTTTTCTGAAGAATACTCGCAACAATCAGGTTCGCAGCTACATTGCTGATAATGAAGGCAATTTTCGATTCAGCGGACTGGATCCAAATGCCGACTACGAATTGCATGCGGAGAAGGACGGGGCGAAATCGCAGGTTCGCAACGTTTCGAGCTTCGACAGCCGGCTGGACATCGTCCTGAATCTAAAATTGGAGAAGAAAAAGAGTTAAGAGAGCTCCGGCGGTGCGCGCGCACTGGTTCGAATTTGTAAACTTTCTGGCAAATTCCGCGCAGGATACGCGGATTTGATTGAGTAAACTGGTAGTTTGGTGCCTCTGGAAGCGCCACTCCTGAAACTCCTATGGAAAGGGACCACTTTGTTTCGTCAACAACGAATTTCGCTATTCGCTGTGATCCTGTTGTTTGGAAGTGTGGCGTTCGGAAGCGGCCTTGGCGCGCAAGAGTCTTCGCAACCGTCGTCTTCGGGCGAGCAGTCGCCTTCGACCAACTCTCAGCAGTCCGCCGACGACAAGCCGGGCGAAAAGAAAGATCCGCCCGCTGCGGATGGGACCACAGTCACCGGCAAGAGCAAACTCGAGAAGGAAACCGGAACCGTTAACGATCGAATTTTTACGGTGATGCCCAATTACGGCACGGTGGAAAGCACCGGGGCTCTCCCGCCGCTCACCACCGGGCAAAAGTATCGCCTGGCGACGGCCGGCGTTTTCGATTATTTTACCTATCCGTTCTGCGCCGGTCTGGCCGCGATCAGTCAGGCCAATAACGATCCCAAATCGTGGGGACAAGGTTGGGGCGCTTACGGCAAGCGTTTCGGAACCTCCTTTGGCGACAACGGGATTGGCACTTATATGACCACCGCGATTTTCCCGTCCATTCTGAAGGAAGATCCTCGCTACTACCAGATGGGCCACGGTCCTTTCAAGAAGCGCGCATGGCACGGCGTCGAGCGCCTGTTTGTTACCCGCACCGATTCCGGCCACGATCGTTTTAACTATTCGGAATCAGTTGGCAACGCCGTAGCCGCCGCAATCTCCAACACCTATCACCCGGCGGAAGACCGCACTTTCAGCCGCAATATCAGCACGTTTGCAATGTTGATTATGTGGGACGGCGTCTCCAACGAAATGAAAGAGTTCTGGCCGGACATCCGCCGCAAAGTGTTCCACAAGCAAAATCCGTGATTCGATATGAGGATTTACGGCGCGAACCTACGGAACGAAGATCTGCAGCGCTTTATGCATCACCTGAATTTCCACCGGCGCTTTACACAGCAACTCGCCGTCGCCGTGAAACCAGGTTTCGCCCTGCGCGGCCAGCCGGACTCGACTTGCTGACACCCGCGACAGTCGTTTGGTTTTCAATTCTCCGGTAAACAATAAACGCGGCAGCAGCGCCAGCACTTCGCTCATGCGCAACATTTCGATCGTCACCACTTCGAGCTCTCCGTCGTCCAGCTGCGCGCCTGGAGCCAGCCGCAAACCTCCGCCATAAGTCGGTGTATTCAGCACTCCGGCAAGCAGCACGCGTTTCTTAATCCGCGGCAAATCGTGCTCGGGAAATTCCGCGTCTACCTCAAGTCCGGAAAATCCTCGCAACGCCGCGACCGCTGAGGCCACATAACGCAGCCTTCCCGGCCAGTTCACAAATTTTGTGCCGGCGATGCGCACCGCCTCAGCGTCCAAGCCCATTCCTCCGCCGCCAAGATACAACGCTTCCTGCCCGCCTGCAGATTGCACTCGAACCACGTCCACCGTTCGAAATTTTCCGCCTGCGATCACGTCAACGGCCTGTTGCACGTTTTTGCGTATTCCCAACGCCGCGGCAAAATCATTTCCGCCACCGGCGGGAATCACACCGACCGATACGTCTTTCCCGACGACTTCTTGAACCAGCAATTGCAGCGTTCCGTCGCCGCCCATGGCGACGAATGTTTTGCAACCGTTCGCAATCGCGGCCCTCACGTTGCTACGAAACTGTTCCACCGAGTCGGTTTCGATAATATTGACTGAGCATTCCCGCTGCGCAAACGCTTTGCGGACTTCGGCCACTTTGCGTCCGGCCCCCCCGCGCCCCGCGGACGGATTCACAAACACCGCTGCCGGCACAATTCGCTCAATAGTGCCATCAAGCAGTACTTCCGGTTTGTCGTTTTTAGGAATTTGCGGGTCTCTGCGCGGGCAGTCTGGCACACACTTTACGCGGTCGGCAAGCTGCAATCGTACGTTCAGCTCTTGGCATTGGGCTGGAATCCGGCAAGCTCCAAGCCCTTCGCGACCTCGGGATTTTTCCCAAACTGTTCCCACACAAATCCGGTTCGCGCATTTTCCGCCATCAGCAAGGTAATTCCGGCGTCGATTCCGAGCACGTCCAGGCTGGCCCATCCGGTCAGCGGATTGAACGCGTCCACAAAGCCGTATTTTTTCCAGGCGCGCTTGCCGAATTTTTCCCGCACGTTCTGCAACACTCGAATGCACTCTCGCGGCATGAATACCAGCGATCCTCCCGGCGCGCACGGCACCACGCTTCCGTCGATTCTTCCCATCGCGGGTGGCCCGCCCCACACCGCGTATCCGTGCTCGGAATCCGATGCGCTGATTCCCCACAAGTCCTCGGCATAGTCGGGAAACCGGTCGGCCAATTCCAGGCACCAGAGCTTGTGAATTTTGGTCGCGATGATCGAATTCGCGAAGTAGTCCGCGTATTTATCATGCACTCCGCGGAAGTTAAACCACGCGTGCGAATACTGGTGGGTAAAAAGGGGGCCCTGCGCGCCAATGTACGGGACTTGATTGAATTCGAATCGCGGCCGCTGCCAGCCATTCCACACCGTTGCCGGCAAGGGATGCGTTCGCGACGCCATCCCCAGCAAATACATCATCATCATTTCGCTGTAGCTGTCCCATCGCGACCGCGTAAAGCCCTGCTCCGGACTCCAGCTCAGCGCCAGCGCCTGCCCGCCATGCAGCGCCCAGGTCCAATCCATCCGTTCGTAAAATTCCGCCACCAGTCCTTGAATCTCTTTGTCGTCAAAAAACCCGCGGCAAGTGAACGCCCCGCACAAAAATATGCAAGTATCAATCGGCGAAACTTCGGAATTCAGAATGCGTTGCCCGTTCTCGCCGTTCACAAAGTGGTAGAGAAATCCGTGTTGCTGCTGAATGTTGCGCAGCGCAAAGGTCAGCGTCACGCGCACCCGATCGCGCACTGCCTCGTACTCTTTCCATCCTCTGCTTGCTGCAATGCACAGCGCGCTTAACCCAAATCCCGTTGCGGCCACGCTGGATGCGTTCCTCGGAGCTCCCCCGTCTGCGGTTCCACGGTCTTCCACTTGCCCCGTCTTCGGGCTGGCCTGCTCCCAGAAGTACAAAAAACAAGCCTGTTCCAACTCATCCAGGAACGTGTCTTCTTCTGCAGTGAATCGGTACAGGGATGGATCAAACCCAAACAGCTTTGCCGGCAGTCCCGCGGTAGGCTCCCGTGGCGCCAGCTTTTCGCTTTCTTGCGACGGAATGAGTCTTGTCGCTCCGGCAGAAAGCAGGCCTAGCGGAGCCGACACGCCCAAAAGCGCCGCCTGCTTCAGCCATTCGCGCCGCTTCAGATTATTTCGGCTCACGCCTGAATCCTCGGGGCCTGCCAGTTCTGTCAGCACGCTTTCCTTTAGATGTCAGGCTGGCCCCGCGACGCTTCATTCTTGCCTTTCGACTTCTGGCGTTCTCAATCGCCCTTCCCAACCGGAGTCCGCTTCGATGCGCAAGCGACATTCCGTCCGTCTGGTCTCATTCTGTCGGGATTCTATCGTGAAGTTTGGTGCCGGCGGGGGGAATCGAACCCACGGCCTAGGGATTATGAGACCCTCGCTCTACCACTGAGCTACGCCGGCGAAAGGCAGCCTTTTATCCTACGAAGACGGTTCCAATGGAGTCAAGCCTTCTTGCACTCTGCGGTCCCCCTGGTTGTTCCGGGTTTTCGCCGCTAAACGCAAAATTCGCTTAAAGTTGGCCTTCGAGCCGCAGCCCGGTCCCCCGGGAACGGAACTCACGATAGGGTAGGTTATAGTACTACTGTACTGTTGCTCCGCGCACGTCCGCCCCCTAATCTCTCCAAGTCGATCGGTTCCTTGGTTTGAGCGGCGGCCAACCGGCCCACTGTCCCAAACTGGGAATCCGCCCGGCACGAAGAATCAGCCCGTTTTAACGGGCCGCTTGACATTGGTGTCCAAAGAGGTACATTACCTCCGTGTGTTTTTGTGTACCTCGGAGGTACAATGTCCAAGCAGCTCGCAATTATCGCCCTGGCGATGTTGGTTCTCGTCGGGGCAATGGGTCTGAAAACTGCTGTCGCAGGTCATGACAGCGGCGCGGTGATCATGGCAAACGGTGGCGCTCCAACGCCTCCCACGCCGTGGAAAAACGGTGGAGCTCCAACGCCACCGACACCGTGGAAAAATGGTGGAGCTCCGACTCCTCCGACGCCCTGGAAGTAAGCAAGTCCTAGTCGGCGGCTTTTTCAGTCGCTGAATGGATCAGGGCGTAGAACCCAAGGTGGCTACGTGCCTGGTCCGCTGCAGTACGCAATTTGGTTAGCTTGTACGCTCCTCGAGCTTGGCGTATTGGTGTGCGCGTATCGTCGTCAAGCCCTCCGCCAATATTTCATTCTCAATCTGTACATGGCGTGTGAAGTTCTGACCAGCGTAGTGCGCTTCGAAATTCTGCAACATTACGGCCTTCTTTCCGCGCCTTACATCTATTTTTATTATTACTCCGATGCTCTCCTGACTATCCTGTTGTTCTTCGCGCTCAGCAGCTTGTACTCGCAGGTCTTCGGCGAAATGCAGGCCGAGCGCTATGTTCAGTTTGGCGCGCTGTTTCTCTTGTGCGCGACCGCTCTTTTCTCCTTTGCGGTAGTTCAGCAATCCAGCGGAAAGTTGATCACTCACTTAGTCGTTGAAATCTCCCAGAACCTTTACTTCGTCGGCCTGGTTCTCACGTATATTCTGTGGGCCGCGATCCTCAAGCTTCGCGAAACCCGCGCCCGCCTGATTCAGATCGTTCTGTCGCTTGGCATCTACTTCAGTCTGTACGCCGCGAATTACGCGCTGCGCAATCTCTATCCTTCGCAGGCTTCTATTTTCCAGTCGCTCAATCCGCTCATCGGCTGTTTCCTGCCTTTTGCCTGGGCTTACGCTTTCTGGCGCACTCCTGAGGAATCCCGCCTCGCACCCGCCCGACTGGCGGTGAGTCACCGATGATCGCTGTCATCATTCTCGCCATTTCGCTGGTCGGCTTCCTGCAGTTCTTTGTTTTCTATTGCCGCTCGATCATCGCGGCTAGCGCCGATCAACCGCTTCCCAAGGACGTGCAGGACGTCACCGGCATCGTTCGCACCGCCCCGCCCGACGAATTTTCGCGGGTCATACAGCTATTGAAACTTTGTCCCGATCGGCCTGAAGAACGCGGCCAGATCCGCGCCGTCAGCGCCTACTACAAGTTCCTTGGCGTGATTCGTTCGACGATCGCGGTCGCCATACCGTCGCTTAAATCGTGGGCCGACCACGAACGCGGCCAGTGTACCTACTACGCCGCAGTAGCCCTTGGCCGCCGTATCGCTTTCAGCCGTGACCTCCTCGCCCAGCAGATGTTGCCGTAATTTTCCGCTCGTTCCATTTAGGTACGCGCCCCGCAATTTTCTCCGTTGACTTTTTCTCCGCATGTTATTCTGTGCGCTGATTCACTCCGCACCGGAGTGGAAGCGTCCGCAGCGCAAAACCACCGGTGAATAAAACATGCTTGCAGTGTGGCGCGATACTCCCATCCGGAGTTCGTGTCTGTACTTTTTGTGATTCGCATCTCGCTCCCGCCGCTTCTTCGGCGGAGCCTCCCGCGCAGCATTCTCGCGGAAATCGTGCATCCGACCCGCTCGCCGATCCAGTCTGGCGCGGCGAAGTGGCCGAGCGCGTGGCGTCGTACCGCGCCCGCCGCCGGAAAAACTCCGCCGACGATGGCCAGCCCGAGCTTCCGTTCGAACAACACGCTATATCTCCGTCCGAATCTCGAACCGTAGCCGTTGTCGAGCAGCCCTTTGTTGAACATAACGGTGTTGAACAACGCTCTGCCAAGGACGATTTCTCCTTTACTATCGCCATCGGCCGCACCGCCAACCGCCGCTCCCAGGACGACTCCGAAATGTTTATTGACGTTTCGCTTCCGCCCGCGCAGGAATCTTCTGTCGCTAGCGCCGGTTCGCTTCCGGAATCCACGGAATCGCAACATTCCGGCCTCTATCCCGTCGCTTCCATCGACGAACGCCGCCTCTCCGCGCTCATTGATGCCATGTGCCTGCTCTTCGCCTGCGGCGGATTTCTCGCGCTTTTCGGTTCACTCGGCGGACACTTCGCCTTCAGCAAACTCAGCGCCGCGGTTTACGCCGCGTCATTTGCCATCGTCTACCTGCAATATTTTTCGCTGTTCACCGTCTTCGGTGGAACCACTCCCGGCATGATGCTTCGCGGCCTGCGCGTCGTGGACTTCTCCGGCGAGACTCCGTCGCCGCGCCAGTTACTCTATCGCGCCGCAGGCTACATGCTCTCCGCCGGCACTTTCTTCCTCGGCTTTCTCTGGGCCCAGTGGGACGAAGACGAACTCACCTGGCACGACCGCATCTCCCGCACCTATCTCAGCTCAGCCGACTCCATCGCCGACTCCGAACTCTCCGGCGCCGCCCACTCCAACTAACAAGTATTTCCAATAGACCAGTGTTTGTAGCGTCAGCATCCTTGCCGGATTTCTGCAAACGGCAAAGCATGTGCCTCTCCCGCAACTCCTCTTGGTCTGGCGAGGGTATGGACGCGGGGCTGATGGATTGCTGCTGGCAAGTTTCGACCTCTACAGAATCACAGCTGCTTCCTCAAAGTTCAGCCGAGGATTACGTGGGTGGAGCTTGTTTGGATCTCCATAGCCCAAGTTGCAGAGAAGATTGACCTTCCACTTGCCGTCAGGAAAGAATGCCGCATTCAGTTTGCCAGCGTCGAAACCAGACATCGGGCCGCAGTCCAATCCCAAGGCGCGTGCGGCTAGGATGAAGTACGCGGCTTGCAGTGAACTGTTCCGAAACGCGTTCTCCTCAGTGAGAGGTTTATTTCCGACAAAGTACGAGCGCATGTCAGCCTGCGGAAAGAGCTTGGGAAAATTCTCGTGGAATTCCGTGTCCCAAGCGATGATCACGGTCACGGGAGCCGCCATAGTCTTATCAACATTGCCGGGCGCCAGCACCGGCTTGAGGAGCGCCTTGGCGCCAGGCGTGGTCAGAAAAACGAATCTGGCAGGCGAGCCGTTGGCACTGGTCGGCCCAAGCCGCGCCAATTCGTAAGCCTCGCGCAACAGCTCTACCGGCACCGGTTCAGGAAGCCACGTGGAGTGTGTTCGCGCTTCGCGAAATAGCTGATCGACGGCCTCCTGTGAGATCGGCGTTTTGATTGCGCCAAGATTCAACGGTTCAGATTGATTGTGCATTTTGATTTTCTCCTTTTAGGCGCGTTCAGCGCGAGCGACGTGCGTCCAGACTGAACGGTCCCGCTCCGAACTGTGAAATCAGTAGCGCGCCGCCGAGCATCGAGACATTTTTCAGGAACATCACCATTTGAATCTGCGCTATCATGGGATCGCTTACCGTCCAGAACTTGTGCATCATCAACGTGACCGGAACCAGGAACAGCACAATGAGCCATGCCCCAATTTTTGCGCGATAGCCAAGCAAAATGCTCAGCCCGCCTGCAATCGCTAGCACCCCAGAAAGCGGAACCGCGATCGAAGCCAAAGGCACGCCCTGCGAACCCGCATAGCCGATGGTTTGCTTGTTGAAGTGATTGGCGCCGGCCAACAGAAAAATCACCGCAAAGAAAAATCTCCCCAAAACGGCCACCGCCGCCTGCCAAAAGCTTGTTGCTTCCACGTTCTTGGAAATTGCGATCGAATCTGTTGCCATGTACTTTCTCCTTTTCGTTGTTGAAACCGCTTGCGGGCGACCGTCAATTAAGTTCGTCTGCACCGGCCAAAATCGATGTCCCTTTCAATCACTGTCCTGCTGACTGCGCGTTCTGTGCAGCCGGGAAATTCACCCGAGCCCACGCCGAAAGCTTCGTCGGTTGCCGGCCGGCGATTTTGTTTGCCAGTGCAATTTGGTCGCGCGAATCGGAACCCAAGTAGGTGTGCGCCTGAAAGTAGTTGAACATTTCGGCTACGTCGGCGGCCCCAGGGAAAAAACCCGCGAAGACTTCCTTTGGCACTTGTTTGAATGAGAAGTTGTGACCCTGGCGATTTAGCGCGTCCACCACTTCATTGAAGCTCACGAAATCGCCGACTAGGGGCAGATACTCGCCATGCCCGGCCCGATCGGGGTGCGCGAATGCTCCGGCCACGATTTCGCCAAGTTCGGTAATATCGCCCACGTGAATGCACCGCACAGTCGGATCAAGCGGGAGAGCCCAGCCCGCGGATCCATCAGCCTGTTTTTGCGGACCAAGAACTCCGATAAGGTTCTGATAGTAGAAAGGCGCGATGACGAAGGTATGATTCGCAAACCCAGCTTCTTTCACTGTCCTATCAACCTTGGCCTTGTGGGTAAAGTGCGGA
>Ga0210402_10003516_pt1 | contig 14621 bp, 12 predicted proteins | sample IncBWC7MmetaG_FD_161055 | JGI IMG/M metagenome (GOLD analysis project Ga0210402, IMG submission 161055) | Forest soil microbial communities from Barre Woods Harvard Forest LTER site, Petersham, Massachusetts, United States - Inc-BW-C-7-M | ecosystem: Environmental > Terrestrial > Soil >...
CGGATGCGGGGAAAACCACGCCCAGCCCGTCGTGGCGTAAGCAGGCGTGGTGTCCAGGAACGAGCGCGTCGTCGTGGACCCGACCACGCCGCCGGCGAGCATATCGCACTGCGCTCGCGTGATGCGCCAGGCCCGCGGATTGAAGTCCCTGCCCATCGCCGGGTTGACGACGGTCGCAAGACGCACGCCCAAATCCTTAGCGATCGCCTGGAGCATCTCGACATCGATGCCGGGCGTCGCCGGATCGCCGGTGACAAGCGGCGGATATGACGGCGGCAGGCACACCCGCAGCGCTCCGGCCGCACGCACCTGCCGCAGCGACGTATCGGGCGGCAGCAGATAGACCGCGCCGAGCAGTCCGAACACGCCGGCAAAGGTGATGACGTCGCGTCGCTGCGGCAGCCATAGCGCCATCGCGCGTTCAGGCCTTGCTGAATCCGCGCAGCGCCAACGCGAAGAACACCACCACCATGCCGACCAACACCGCCGGTCCCATCCATGGCTCGAACTGATGGAAGTGAATGAACGCGCCGCGCAACGCATCGACTGCATAGGTCATCGGATTGATCCGCACCAGGAACACCAGCCATTCCGGATAGATCACGCTGGTCTGTGCGCCAGTCAGCGACGGATCGAGCGGGAATACCGAACTCGACGTGAAGTAAAGCGGTAGGATCACGGCATTGGAAAAGACGCCGAACCCTTCAAAGCTGCGGATATGACCGGCGATGACGATGCCGAGCGACGTAAGCCCGAATGCGAGCAGCGCCATCAGCAGCAGGCCCCATGCGATATCGCCCAGCGACAGCGACAGATCGGCGAACTGTGCCAGCATCAGCACCAGGCAGCCGTGAAACAGTGCGACCGTCGCGCCGCCGAGTACCTTGCCAAGCAGGATGGTCGCCCGCGGCAACGGCGAGACCAGCACCTCGCGCAGGAAGCCGAACTGGCGGTCCCAGATCACCGACACGGCCGATTGCACCGACGTGTACATGATGTTGAGCGCGATTACCGCGGGGAAGATGAACTGCAGATAGGTGTAAGGCACGACAAAGCGGACCTCGCCGTAGATTTCGCCCCGGAAATACGGGTTGAGCCCGATGCCCATGACGAGCACCCACAACAGTGGCCGGCTCACGCCACCGAGAAGCTGGCCGCGGTCGCGCACCGCGCGCTTCACCTCGCGGAACCAGATCGCATACAGGCCGCCAACCTGCAGGCGGATCGCGCGTCCGAGCCGGTCGTCCGGAACTATCGCCACATTCTTCATCGCGTGTGCTCCCCGCCCTGCCGGCCGAACGCCAAGGTCCGCTCGCGCGCGCCGGCCGCTTGGTCGCGAATTTCGCGGCCGGTCAGCGCGAGAAAAACGCTTTCCAGGCTCGGCTCCTCAACCGACAGACGGCGAATGCGACTGCCGTAGCGCGACAGGAATGCTTCGGCGAGGGCGTCGCCACTGGATTTGACGATGATCTCGGCGTCACGCCGCACGGTCGTGTCGGGATAGGCGGCGATGATCTCGGCCGCGGTCGCATCCTCGCGCGGCACCACCCGCAAAAGCTGCTGGCCGTGCGCGGCCTTCAGCGCGGCCGGGGTGTCCATCGCGAGAATCTCGCCGCGATCGATCACACAGACCCGATCGCACGCCTCGACCTCCTCGATGTAATGCGTGGTGACCACGACCGTCAGCTCGCGCTGGCTGCGCAGGCGCCCGACATACTGCCAGATCCGCTCGCGCGACTGAGCGTCCAGCCCGACGGTCGGTTCGTCCAGGAACAGGATGCGCGAGTCGTGGATCAGCGCGCGGGCGATCTCGACGCGGCGCTTCATGCCTGATGACAGAGTCCGCACCAGCTTCTCGCGCCACTCCGTCAGTTCCACAAGCTCGATCATTTCGTCGATCCGCTGCCACCGCAGCCTGCGCGGAACGCCATAAACCAGCCCATGAAAATTCAGATTCTCATAGACCGTCAGACGGTCGTCCAGGCTTGGCTCCTGAAAGACCACGCCCACGTCCCGGCGGCCTCGCGTTGGGTGCGCGATGACATCGAGCCCACCGATGCGCACCGTGCCGCTGTCGGGCTGGAGGATGGTGCAAAGGATGTGCAGCAATGTGGTCTTGCCGGCACCGTTGGGACCAAGCAGCGCGAACAGTTCCTGCCGCTTTACATCGAAGCTGATGTCGTTCAGCGCGACCGTGCGGCCGTAGCGCTTGCTGACGGCGCCGACCTGGATCGCCGGGTCTGGCGTCATCGCGCGATGATCACGGCAGGGGCGTCCCTGGAAAATTCTCGCCCTTCAGGATGGCGGCGATGGTTCCATCGGCGGTCAGCGAGGCGATCGCCTGATCGAGACTGGTGCGCAGAAAGGTCTGTCTGCTCAGCAGAATGGCGCCGATATCCGCGGTCGATACCGGCAACGGGCTGGCCGCCATCTCCCGCAGTTTCGCGATGTCGGCATTGGTCTTGCGCAGATCCCAGAGCGCCGGCGCCCAGACCAGCGCCGCGCCCGTCGTTCCGTCAATCACCGCCCGAACCGCAGCTTCGTCTGACGACATCGGATATTTGTCCCAGCGTTTCTCGGCAGCGATCGCCAGGAGATATTGTGACAGCCGCATGTCCGCGACGGTGCCGACAGTGGCGCCGATCGCGCGCGTGGTCGGCATGTCCGCCAGCGACTTCCAGGCGGGATCGGCGACTACATAGACATAGGAACTTCGATAATAGGGGCGTGTGATGGTGACCCACGCTGGATAGGCGTCCGGCACCAGTTTGAATCCAAAGAACACATCGCAGCGCTCGATCAGCATCCGGTACGTATCGTCCAGATCCTCGCCTGACATGTCAGCCGTCTTCAGGTCGTCGGCAATCAGGTATTCCTTCCCTTGCAGCAGCAGTGCGCCGACCACGGCGGCGGCGATCTTTTGTGCGACGGGCCAGTCGGGATCGCGCCTGTCGATGCAGTAGCGTAGCGCCGCATTCGTCTCGTGTGTGCCGAACCGCCAGTCGTCCACAACAAACGGCGTGTCGGCGGGCGCCGGAGCGCTGTTCAGGCACAGAACAATTGCCGCGAATTGCAGGAACTGGCGCAGCCGTCCCCGAACCGCAAGCGCTTTGCGCCCGTGACGGGGAGTGGCGGGACGGCCAGAAATGGTCTCGCCCCGCACCCGCGTGAAGCTCTACTTCTTGTCGGGCAGAGCGAAGACCCACAGCACTGATCCACCGTCCGGTACAGTGAGTTCGGGCGTCAGCGTCGCGAGCGCCTTGGCCTGGCTCGAACCGTTGCCGACCGACACCGCCACATACTGCTTGCCGTTCACGCTGTAGCTGACCGGGAAACCATTGATCGCATTGTTGGTGCGAATCTGCCAGAGCACCTTGCCCGTGGCGTCGTCCCAGGCGCGGAAGTTGCGGTCCCATGCACCGGCGAACACGACGCCGCCCGCGGTCGGCAGTACCGCACCGGTGGCCGGTGCACGCTGGCGGAACGACCAGGTGGTCGAGCGGTCGGTCAACTTGATCGCGTCGATCCTACCAACATTTCCGTCGCTGCCCGGGACCAAAATGCGCGCGAAGATGGCGCGGCCGCCGCCTGTGTAGGCCTGGCCGGGATCGAGCGGCGTCGGCGTGGTGTTGGAGCAGAATTCATTGAGTGGCAGGAACAAGGTCTGGGTGTTCGGGTTATAGGCTGTGGCCGGCCAGCCACGGCCGCCCGGATCGGCAGGACAATTCACCGTTGTCTTGCCGATATGTGGGACGGCGTCCTGGTTGATCGTCTTCTCGCCGGTCTTTGCGTCGATCGCGGCGACCACGTTCTGCGGCACGGTCTGCTTTGCCCACAGCCACTCGCCGGTGGTGCGATCGAGCGCCTCGATGATGCCGAGCTTGCCGGTGGTGACGACCATCTTGCGCGTCGCGCCGTTGAACGGCAGGTCGATCAGCATCCGCTCATACACGTAGTCCAGGTCCCACGTGTCGTTCTTCAGATACTGATAGTACCACTTCACATTTCCGGTCGCGGGATCGATCGCCAATGTCGAGTCCGAATAGAGCGCCTCGTTGGTAATGCCGGGGGCGTTCTTTTTCAGCGGCAGCGTGCCGCGCATTTCGGCGATCCAGGGATATGGCTGACCGATGCCGTAGAACACAAGGTTCTGCGCAGGATCGAACGAGCCGGCGACCCAGGCGGAAGCGCCGAACCGGCTCTCGAGCGGAACGCCATTCCATGTGTTGAAGTTGGGGTCTTCGGGATGGGCAACGGTCCAGACGCGCCACTTCTCCGCGCCGTTCTTGAAGTCATGCGCGGTGATGAAGCACCCGCCGGGTTCGGCGTTGCCGCAGCCGGTCATGCCCTGCAGCACCATCCCATCGACGACGAACGGCCCTGCAGTATAGCGCCAGCCTTTGCGCCAGTCGGCCGTCTCGTGATCCCAGGCGACCTCGCCGGTCTTCGCGTCCAGCGCCACGAGATGCGCATCGGACGTGGCGATCAGCAGCTTGTCCTGGTAGATGGCCATATTGCGTTTGGCCATGTTGTTGCCGCCCGCATCGATGATCGTCTGCGGCAGATCGCGCCGATACTCCCAGATCAGATCGCCGGTGGCAGCGTTCAGCGCCTGCACCTTGTCGGCGTAATTCCATATGTAGAGGATGCCGTCGTGGACGATCGGCGTGCTCTCGGTCGCGCCGTTCGTCAGCGACCACGTCCAGGCGACCTGGAGGTCCTTGACGTTGTCCTTGGTGATCTGATCGAGCGGGCTGAAGCCGTAGCCGTCATAAGTTCGACGCCACATCAGCCAGTCGCCCGGATCCGGGCTGCGAAGCATCTCGTCAGTGACGGGACGCATGTTCTTCGTCGGATCGGCGGCCTGCGCCTGCTGTGCGCGCGCGGGGGCGGCGGCGAGCAACAGCAGCGGAAGCCCCACGATGGTCGTCTGGCAGAACCCGGATAGCGAGACGTTGATTGCCGGCATCTCTGTTGTTTCCCTTCCCCGTTATTCCCTGGCCGGCCATACGCGCACGCTGCGTACGCAACGTCAGGTCATGGAGGAACTTACCCCCGGACGGTCCGGCGTCAAGCGGGATCGCCGACCTGAAAGTCGCCTGCCTGGGGTGGTGCGACCGGCGTAAACAGCGCGCGATCCGGCTTGATGTCGAGCAGCGGTGTCCCATCGAGGCAATCAAGGCCCCGAACCAGTAATGTGTCATTCTCAATGCCGATGAGCCGGGCAATAGAGGTTCCAAGCGGATTCGGCCGTGCAGGAGTGCGAAGCGAAAACGTGCCGCGCGCCGTCCCGTCATTGGCGGGGCTCTGCAGCACAAGATCCCGACGCGAAAGATGCAGCCAGTAGATCACTTCGATGCGTTCGTACCTGTCCAATCCGTCCAACGCAGGCACCCAGGGCTCGAACAGTTCGATACGGCAAAGCGGGCCATCCAGTCGCCCCTGGCGCGGAGTTACCATCCGCGAGGTCCATGGCGTGTGGATGCGACCGATGAACACGAGGCCCGCATCGGTCGGCGATGGTGGCGCAACAGCTACCTCGGATGGTCGTATTTCGTTTTCACGAACCATTTGGTTCGGTTCCTTCAACGACACAAACGTGATGAACCGGCGCGCGGTAGTTCCCTTTTCGAGATGGCGCCAACTAGGCAGCCTTCAGCGCCGCATGCGCCTTCCGGATCAACACCACCTTCTCGGCCGAACGGCCAAAGAAGTGATAGCCCGACCCACCTTCGGCCAGCACATCGAGAAACGCGTCCGGCGCGGTGACCCGTATGCCGCCGAGCACATCGACCCCGCGCGACAGGAAGGCATCAGGCAACAGGCCGACGGTGGGACCGACGACAACCACGCGCGCCGCGGGTCGGCACAACGCCAGCAGGTGTTCCAGCGTGTCGTTCACCAGCGTCGTCCCGGTGATCAGCACAACGTCCGCCGCCGGCAGAACATCGGCGGCCTGATCTGCGGGACGGAAGTACGGCAGTTCGTCCGGCTTCAGCGTCGCTGGATCCATCTCCAGCACGGTGAAATGCTGGCCGGCACGCTTCAGGGATTTCAGGAACGGGACAAAGGCGCCGACCACCACGACATGTTCGCCAGGCTGAATATTGGCGGCGTCGTACGCATCGACGCCACTGCGGAGTTCGACGCTCGGCTGCGCACGGCGTGCCCAGCACAGGTCGGCGAGCGCGTTCATCGTCGCAACGCCGACGGCGCGACGAATGCCGCTGGTTGCTTCGGTCTCCTTGAGCAGTCCCCTGACCGGCCGGCCGCTCAGCTTGCCGGGGAACGGCATTGCCATGGCCGAACTTGGGCAGCAGACCGCCTCGGGGATCGACCGTAATGGTGTGGCACAGGCTCCGGCAACGCCGGTATTCAGTTTCACACCGGTGAAGAACAGGCCGATCGTGGCACGCTCGACGCAGATGTCATCAAGCTCGCCGCCGAGGATGCCTTCGATGCCGGCAATGGTTTCGGCCAGGATTGTCTGATCTCGCATCGTATTCGTCCGCTACACGCCAAATGCCTCGATACCGGGTGGCCATGTAGCACGATCTCCAGATCTTGTCGCGTGCGCCGCGCCCTCTCCCAAGCGTGAGAGAGAGCGCGAAATCGCCAGCGGGAACGCCACGTCAGTCGGTCTTGATCCAGACCGATTTCACGTTGAGATATTCCTCAAGGTGCTGCGCGCCGGACTCGCGGCCATAGCCGCTCATCTTGTAACCGCCGAACGGTACGGCCGGGTCCATCGCCTGGTAGCAGTTTATCCAGACCGAGCCGGCGCGGATGCTCTTTGCCAACCGATGCGCCTTGCCGACGTCGCGGGTCCAGACGCCGCTGCCCAGCCCGAACTGGGTCTTGTTGCCCCGTTCAATCACCTCGTCGATATCGGTGAACGGAATGGCGGAGATCACCGGTCCAAATATCTCCTCCTGCGCGATGCGCATGTCGTCGCGCACATCGGCGAACACCGTGGGAGGAACGAAGTAGCCTTTGGACAGCGCGCCGTCGGTCAGCCGTTCGCCACCGGACAGCGGACGCGCACCCTCCTGGCAGCCGATGTTCAGGTACCCGATAACGCGCTTCAGTTGTTCTTCGGAAACCAGCGGCCCGACCTGGGTTTCTGGATCGCGTCCATCCCCGACGCGCAGCGTCTTGCCGAACTCGGCGACGCGGCCGACGAATTGGTCGTAGATCTTGCGCTCGACAAACAGCCGCGTGCCGGCGCTGCAGATCTGCCCGGAGTTGGCAAACACCGCCATGCCGGAGCCGGGGACTGCCTGGTTCAGATCGGCGTCGGCGAACACGATGTCGGGCGACTTGCCGCCGAGTTCCAGCGACACCCGCTTCAGATTGCCCGCCGATGCTCGGATGATCGATTGACCGGTCGGATGCGAGCCAGTGAACGCGACCTTATCCACGTCCATGTGCGCGGCGAGCGCGGCGCCGGCGGTTTCGCCATAGCCCGGCACGACGTTCACCACGCCCGGTGGGACGCCCGCCTCCAGGCACAGTTCCGCCAGGCGCAGTGGCGAGAGCGGCGCTTCCTCGGCCGGCTTCAGCACGACGGTGCAGCCGGTGGCGAGTGCCGGACCGATCTTCCAGATCGACGCCGACAGCGGGCCGTTCCACGGGATGATCGCACCGACCACGCCGACCGGTTCTTTCAGTGTGAACGACACGTATTCACCGGGCAGCGAATTGTCGATCGTCTCGCCATGCAGTGCGGTGGCCATGCCGGCGTAGAAACGCAGCATGCCTAACGCGCGCTGGCGGCCGCCACGCGTGCGGGTGATCGGCGCGCCCATGTCCAGAGTGTCGAGCGCGGCAAATTCCTCAAGGTCGCGCTCCACCAGATCCGCCAGGCGCAGCAGAAGCCGCTGGCGATCAGCGGGCTTGAACTTGCTCCACGGACCATTGAATGCCGCGCGTGCAGCGGCCACTGCGCGGTCGATGTCCTCGGCATCGCCTTCCGCGACATGCGCCAGAACCTCGCCGGTGGCCGGATTGCGGGACTCGAACGTCTTCCCCGACGCCGCCTCCAGCCATTTTCCCCCGATCAGCATGCGCTTCGGCTTGTTGTCCAGGAACGGGTGCGTCTCGGTCATCACGTTCATCAGTGCAGTCTCCTCGTCAGGGATGGATTGATCTGGTGTGGCGCAGCGAGCAGCGCGGCCCCGAGAGGACGGGCATGCTCGTCATTCACCGCAAAGGCGACCTCGAAGCCGTCCACCGTGCCCAGCTTGAGGATCCAGGCGTTTTCGCCGTGCGCCTGTTCCAGCTGCCACATGCCGAGCCGGTGCACGATGCGCAACGACCCGTCGGGGAACCGCGCATCGAGAGCCGACTGCAACATGCGCGGCAGGGTCATCAACAGTCCGGTCAATGCCTCGAGTGGCAAAGCTATGCGGTGCGTTCGTCCATCGGCACCGATGAGATCGAGGCAGACACCGGTTCCATCGGGCAGCACAGCCCAGGTGATCAGTTGTCTGCCATCGATTGACGCGGCGTCGCTCGGCCCGGCGTCCATCGGCTTCTCCCGGTAACGCTATTCCCCCGTATATATAACGATGCGAACGTTCGGAGTCCATACGCCTCAGTATCGCGACTGAACAGGGTAGTCATGATTGCTGTAGCCGGAACCGCAGCCACATCAAGGGCGGGTTGCACATTCCCGCTGTGTCCTGTTGGATATGGCGAGGCCGTTGCGCCGAAATCACGTCAAGAGAGCTTTGCCCTGATGAATGCGCCGTTCGATCCTTCGTTGTTCACCACCGAGAAATTCGCCGTCGGCCAGCCGGTCTCACGCAAGGAAGACCCGGTCCTGCTGCGCGGCGAGGGTCGGTACACCGATGACCTGAACCGCCCTGACCAGCTTTATGGCGTGATGGTACGCAGTCGAATTGCGCATGGCGATATCCGCGGGATCGATGCGGTCATGGCGCGCGACATGCCAGGCGTGCAGGCCATCATTACCGCCACGGACCTCGATGCCGCCGGAATTCGCAACATGCCGGCCGCGGCGGGAAAGCATCGCGATGGCTCGCCGACACCGCGGCCGGCGCAGCGTCCGCTGGCAACGGATCGCGTGCGCTATGTCGGCGAACCGATTGCGATGGTGGTGGCTGATGCCGCCAAGCAGGCCAAGGATGCAGCCGAATCCATCTTCGTCGATATCGAGCAGCTGCCTGCCGTCACAACGGCCGGCGCCGCGGCGGAACAGGACGCACCATTGCTGCATGCCGAAGCGCCGGGAAACCTGTGCCTGCGATTTCATTACGGCGACAGCGAGAAGGTCGCGGCGGCGTTCGCCCAGGCGGCCCATGTCACGACCCTTGCAATGCGCAACAACCGCATCGTCGTCTGCCCGATGGAGCCGCGTTCGGCGATCGGCGAATACGACGCGGGGAATGATCGACTGACCCTGCGCCTCGGCTGCCAGGGCGTGTTCGGACAGCGCAATCTGCTCAGCGGCATCCTTGGCGTTCCAGTGGAGAAAGTACGCGTTCTCACCGGCAATGTCGGCGGTTCGTTCGGCATGAAGGCTTCCGCCTATCCAGAGTATATCTGCCTGCTCCATGCTGCGCGAACGCTTGGGCGTCCGGTAAAGTGGTCGGACGAACGATCCGAAAGCTTTCTCTCCGACAGCCATGGGCGCGATCATGAGATGACCGCTGAACTGGCATTGGACGAGGCGGGAAAATTCCTCGCATTGCGGGTGACGGGCTACGGCAATCTCGGTGCCTGGCTGAGCAATGCGACAACCATCCCGCCGACGATGAACATGGTGAAGAACATCATCGGCGTCTATGCTACGCCGCTGATCGAAGTATCGACGAAATGCCTGTTCACCAACACCACCCCGGTCGGTGCCTACCGCGGTGCGGGGCGGCCGGAGGGCAATTACTACATGGAGCGTCTGGTCGAGACCGCGGCGCGGGAGATCGGCATCAACAGCCTGGAACTGCGTCGGCGCAATCATATCCAGCCTGGGCAGATGCCATATCGCGCCCCTTCCGGCATGCTGTATGACGGCGGCGAGTTTCCAATCGTGCTGGACAAGGCACTTCGTGCGGCTGATTGGGATGGCTATGCCGCACGCCAGGCCGACAGCCGTTCGCGCGGTCTGGTTCGTGGCCGCGGCATTGGTCACTACCTGGAGGTGACGGCCGACGCGGGCAACGAAATGGGCGGCATCCGTTTCGAGCCTGACGGCACCGTCACGATCATCACCGGTACCCTGGACTACGGGCAGGGTCATGCCTCGCCTTTCGCCCAGGTGCTGTCGGACCGGCTGGGCATCCCGTTTGAGAAAATCAGGCTCCTGCAAGGCGATTCCGATCAGCTGATCGCGGGCGGGGGCACAGGCGGTTCGCGCTCGATGATGCAGAGCGGCGGTGCGATCGTGGAAGCCAGTCAGCTGGTCATCGAGCGCGGCAAGCTGCTTGCGTCGCATGTTCTGGAAGCCGGGGTGGGCGACATTGAATTCGTTCGTGGACGCTTCAACATTGCGGGAACCGACATCGGGATCGGGATCATGCAGTTGGCGGCGCGGTTGCGGCTGGACGAAAGCCTGCCCGACGATCTGCCGCAAACACTGGATGTAAGCCATGTGTTCAAGGGTGTGCCGTCGGCGTTTCCCAACGGCTGCCACATTGCCGAAGTCGAGGTGGACCCGGCCACCGGCACCGTCGACGTAGTCAGTTATACTACGGTGAACGATTTCGGTGCGCTGGTGAATCCGATGCTGGTGGCCGGGCAGGCCCATGGCGGGATCGCCCAGGGCATCGGCCAGGCACTGACCGAGTCGGTGGTATATGACGAAGACGGCCAGATGCTGACCGGCTCCTTCATGGATTACGCGTTGCCGCGTGCATCCGATCTTCCGGCTTTGGGCTTCGAAAGCCACCCGGTTCCAGCGCGCACCAACCCGCTCGGTGTCAAGGGTTGTGGCGAAGCGGGTTGCGCCGGATCGCTGCCCGCGGTGATGAACGCAGTGGTCGACGCACTCTCGGAGTTCGGCATTGCCCATATCGACATGCCGGCGACGCCGCACCGTGTCTGGCAGGCGATCCAGACAGCACGCGGCCCCACCTGACCCGCCCAAAAATCCAGGGATGGCGTGCGCTGGGATATACGCTATATTCAAGTGGGAATTGCGTAACACCGGAGGAGGAAGTCGATGAATGTCATGCTGCATCCAGTGCCCTTACCCGACCACGCAGCCCGCTTCATTGCCGAACCACTGCAGCTGCTGATCGGTGGCAAGTGGGTGGACGCAAAGTCCGGCAAGACGTTCGACGTGTTCGACCCGGCGACCGAACAGAAGATCGCCAAGGTCGCGGAAGGCGATGCGGCGGATATCGACGCTGCCGTAACAGCTGCGCGTCGGGCGTTCGAAAGCGGTCCATGGCCGCGCATGTCGCCGCTGGAGCGCAGCAAGCTCATTTATCGTCTCGGGGATGCACTGGAGGCACAGGCCGAGGAATTTGCCGCGCTTGAGGCATTGGACAACGGCAAGCCGATCCGCGACGCGCGTGCCGTCGATGTTCCCGGATCATACGAGATGTTCCGCTATATGTCGGGCTGGGCGACCCGGCTGAATGGCGAGACCGTGCCGATCTCCGCGCCCGGAAACTGGCACGCTTATACGTTGCGCGAGCCGTTGGGCGTGGTCGGCCAGATCATCCCGTGGAATTTTCCTTTGATGATGGCGGCATGGAAGCTTGCACCGGCGCTCGCCGCGGGTTGCACGATCGTGTTGAAGCCGGCGGAACAAACGCCGCTCTCGGCGATCCGTCTGGGCCGGCTGTTCGAGGAGGTGGGCTTTCCGCCCGGCGTCGTCAACATTGTCACAGGCTTCGGCGAGACCGCCGGCGCGGCACTGGCCGCGCATCCGGGCGTCGACAAGGTGGCGTTCACCGGTTCGACCGAGGTCGGCAAGCTGATCGTGCAGGCGGCTGCCGGCAACCTGAAGAAGGTGTCGCTGGAACTGGGGGGAAAATCGCCGGCAATCGTGTTTCCCGACGCCGATATGGATGTGGCGATCAAGGGCACGGCAAATGCGATCTTCTTCAACATGGGCCAATGCTGCACGGCCGGCTCGCGGCTGTTCGCCCACAAACGTGTATTCGATCAGCTGATGGAAGGCATCGCCACCGAAGCGGGCAAGATCCGGATTGGACCGGGTCTCAATCCGGAGTCGCAGATGGGACCGCTGGTGTCGGAGGAGCAGTTCGCTCGGGTGACCGGCTTCCTTGAGTCCGGTCGCCGGGAAGGCGCGCGCGCTGTCACAGGAGGCGAGCGTGTCGGCAATGCCGGCTACTTCGTCGCACCTACCGTGCTGACTGACACCAGGCCGGAGATGTCTGTGGTGCGCAACGAAATATTCGGCCCGGTCGTCTGCGCCATGCCGTTCGACGACGATGACCTGGATCGCATCGCCACTGAGGCCAACAACACGAACTACGGTCTCGCCGCCAGTATCTGGACGCGCGATCTCGGCATCGCCCACAAGCTGGCGCGTCGCATCCGTGCCGGTTCGGTGTGGATCAACACGCACAACTTCGGCGACGTCGCCCTGCCATTCGGCGGCTACAAGGAATCCGGCTGGGGCCGCGAAATGGGCAAGGAGGTATTGGAACTTTACACGGAAACCAAGGCGGTGGCCGCGGCGCTGTAGTTCAACGAGGAGGCGGCGGCTTGGCCAATCGGCTCAAGATCGATGCTGCAGGATTGATCCGCGCGGAGCCGTCAGCCGATGGGACACGGATCAATCTGCGTCTGCTCGATCAGGCGGGACAGACGGTATCAGTGTCGCTGCCGGCAAGTTGTCTGAATGCGGTGATCACGGCAATCCCGCAGCGCATCGAGAATGGTGCCGTGCATCCGCTGGATACCTGGAGCATGGTCCTGGCCGACAACGGCCAGGACCTTCTGCTGACGCTCCGCACGGCGGAGGGGCTGGCAATCTCCTTCACGACCAAGCCATGGCAGGTCGAGGGCATGGCGACGATTGCCGCACACGGTATTTCGCGTCGCACGCCGGCGAAGTCGATACACTGATCCTCTCGCGCTTCGCTCAGCTTCGAGCAGGCGATTGAGCTGACAGATATTCGGCGAACTGGTCCTTATAGTCCGGATGCCAGCGTGACAGCGCCGGGCGATTGCGAACGATGTCCTCAGCCGCCCAGAGAATCCGCCGGTTATCGACATCGCGAGTAACATCATTGTCGGGGCAGATGATGTAGAAATCGCCGGCCGCCATGCCGGCTATCAACGTGTCGATCACCTGTTCTGGCGTCCAGGCGCCCGCGGGCTTGGTGGTCGCGGACCTTCTGGTCATGCCGGTGAACGTGGAGCCGGGCACCAGCAGATGCGCGCTGACACGACAGCCTTCGATGTTGCGCAGCGAGTGCGCGAGCCCTTCGGTCAAAACCTTCACGCCGACTTTCGACACATTGTATGCGGTATCGCCCGGCGGACAGGTGATTCCCTGTTTTGAACCCGTATTGACGATGGCACAGGGCGTGTGCTGGTCGATCATCATCCGAGTGAAACTCTGCACGCCATTGATCACACCCCAGAGATTGACGCCCAGCACCCGGCGCCAGCCATCGTAATGATCCCATGGGCCGCCGCCAGGCGCGGTGCCGGCATTGTTCATCAGCACCGCCACTTCGCCGAACGCGTCACGGGCCGTGTCCCTCAGGCGGTGCACGGCGTCGGGGTCGCTGACATCGGTCGGCACCGCCAGCACATCGGACGAACCGCGCTTCGCGACGCCACCGATCGTCGCGGCGGCCTGTTTCAGCGCGTCCGCACTGATATCGGCGATGCAGATCCGCAGTCCCATGGCCGCGAAACGCGTGGCAGCCGCAAGGCCAATCCCGCTCGCCGCTCCCGTTATCACGGCGACGCGGCCTTCGCTCAACGCAGGATGCTGGCTCATATCTTTCGACCTCCTTGCTGTCAGGATCCGCTGAACCAGTTGTATCCCTGATCGTCCCAATAACCGCCGGGATAGTCGTTCGTCACGAAGATCGCCACGATATGCTTGGCACCCTTGAAACCAAGCTTCGTCGGCATCCTCAGCCGCATGGGATACCCGTATTTTGGCGGCAGCGGCGCATTGCCGTAATCCAATGCCAGGATTGTCTGCGGGTGCAGCGCGGACGCCATGTCGATGCTCCCGTAATAGCGGTCAGCGCATTTGAATCCCACGTAACGCGAGCGCAGATCGGCGCCGATCCGTTCGAGGAACAACCGAAGCGGCACGCCGCTCCATTGGCCGATTGCGCTCCAACCCTCGATGCAGATCAGCCGCGTTATCTGCTGCTCCTGCGGCAACGCGCGCAGTTTTTCCAACGTCCAGCTTTGTTTGTCGGCCACCCGCCCGGACACTTCCAGCGCATAATCGTCGCCGTCGATCTCCGGCGCATCGTCCACCGGATAGAACGCATTGAATGGGAACGGTTGGGTGATGGCGCTGGCCGGATAGGTCGGCGCCAGCCTGTTTGGATCGAACAGCCAGGCCTGCACGCGATCGTTCCAGCGGGACATCGCCCACAGCACCCGGTCCACCGCATCGCCGTCCTGCAGGTTGCAGCCGGTGAGCATGG
>Ga0210402_10003517_pt1 | contig 14619 bp, 13 predicted proteins | sample IncBWC7MmetaG_FD_161055 | JGI IMG/M metagenome (GOLD analysis project Ga0210402, IMG submission 161055) | Forest soil microbial communities from Barre Woods Harvard Forest LTER site, Petersham, Massachusetts, United States - Inc-BW-C-7-M | ecosystem: Environmental > Terrestrial > Soil >...
TCTGCAAATGCCGCCCACCCCGCCTGCGCCCCCCCCTCCCCCCGCCCGCCCGTCCATGGCATCGATCGATGTCGTCCCCGAGCCTCCCGAGCCGCCGGAGCCTCCCGCGCCGCCGGAGAATTGGAACTGGAGTTATCACGGCGATCATGGCGACAGCTACGTTCTCTCCTACGGCGACACGAACGTCGTCAACATCGACGGCGACGTCGACTACCGCGATCTGCGCCGCGTCTATGGCCGCCAGTTCTTCTGGTTCCGCCACGATGGCCGTGCCTACGTTGTGCGCGACGCTGCCACGATCCACAGCCTCATCGATCTCTATCGTCCGCAGAGCGAGCTGGGACGTGAGCAGGGAGAGCTGGGCCGCAAACAGGGCGAGCTCGGCCGCAAGCAGGGTGAGCTGGGCCGCCGGCAGGGCGAGCTGGGACGCGAGCAGGGGCGGATCGGCGCCGAGGAAGCGCGCCTGTCGCGTTACGACGATGACGATCCGTCGGCCATCGCCCGCCACCGCGAGCTCGATCGCCGGCAGCGCGAGCTTTCGCGCCGGCAGGAAGACCTCGGACGCGAACAGGGCGCCCTCGGACGTGAGCAGTCGAAGCTCGGCGAGGAACAGTCCCGCCTCGGCGGCCGCCAGTCGGCGCTGAGCCGCGAGATCGAACAGAAGCTCAGGCCGATGATCGACGAAATGATCCGCAAGGGCGTTGCAGAACGAGCGCGTTGATATAGTCAGTGGATTAAATCTACCAATCTACTGACTCCCACAGAGGTGCTCACTCGATGCTCGTTCGCCGCTTCTCCATCGCGCTCCTCGTCCTTGCCGCGTCCGTCTCCGCGGCTACATTTCCTCCGATCAACTACCGCCATCGCACGCTTGCGAACGGGCTCGAGGTTTATTCGATCGAAGACCACGCCACGCCGACGGTAGCCATCAACGTCTGGTACCGCGTCGGCTCGAAGAATGACCCCGAGGAGCGCAGCGGGTTTGCGCATCTCTTCGAGCACATCATGTTCAAGGCCACGGCCCACATGAAGCCGGAGATGCTCGATCGGCTCACCGAGGACGTCGGCGGCGCGAACAACGCTTACACGCATCCCGATCGAACCGTCTACTACGAGATCATCCCGTCGAACTACCTACAGACGCTGCTGTGGGCCGAAGGGGAGAGGATGGGATCGCTGACGGTCGACGAGGCCAACTTCAAGTCGGAGCGCGACGTCGTCAAGGAAGAGTTCCGCTTCCGCATCCTGGCGCCGTCCTACGGCCGGCTGGGCTACGCCGTTACGAAAGACTCATACGCCGTTCATCCGTATCGCCGGCCGGGCATCGGCTCGATCGAAGAGCTGGATGCGGCCACGCTCGCGGACGTGCAGGCCTTTCACGCAACCTACTATCGCCCCGACAATGCCGTCCTGATCGTCGTCGGCGATCTCGATCCGAAGCAGTTCGATACCTGGGTCGACCGCTACCTCGGTACGGTGCCGAGGCCGTCGACGCCGATCCCGCGCGTCACGGACAACGAACCGGCGCGAACGGAGGAGAAACACTTCGAAGAGCATGGCGCGAATGTGCCGCTTCCGGCCGTGGCCTTGACCTGGTTGATTCCGAATGCGCGCAGCGACGATTCCGAGCCGCTGGACGTCGCGGCGACCATCCTTTCCGACGGCGATTCCTCGAGGCTGTATCAGTCCCTCGTCTACAAGAAGCAGCTCGCGCAGAGTGCCAGCGCAAACGCCGAGACGCGCGAAGACACCGGTCTGTTCACCGTCCGCGCCGTCATGGCCAGCGGCAAGAAAACGGAAGACGGCATGGCCGCACTGCGAGAGGAGATCGCCGCGCTGGCGGCGAAGCCGGTAACCGCCGCGGAGCTCGACAAGGCCAAGAACCTGAGCATCACCTCGGCGCTGCGCGAGCGCGAAACGAATGACGGCAAAGCCGGCGCACTCGGCGAAGCGATCACGCAATACCACGACGCCACCTACGTGAATCGAGGTCTGGGACGACTGCAAGCGGTGACCGCGGCGGACGTACAACGGGTGGTGAAGAAGTATCTGGTGGACGGGAAAGCCGTGACGATCACATATACCTCGGAGGCGAAATGAAGAAGCTACTCGTCGCCGCCGCAATGGTTTTTGCGCTGCAGCCCGCGTTTGCGCAGATTGAGACGACTCCACCCCCGCCCGCCGCACCGCGGCCCATTCAGATTCCGAAGCCGGTGGAGAAGACGCTGGCCAACGGACTGCGCGTCATCGTCGTCGAGAAAAAGGGCGTTCCGCTGGTGAGCGCGCGGCTGTTGATCCGGAACGGCGGTGAAGCCGATCCTGCGAACCTGCCCGGCCTCGCCGATACGACGGCATCCCTGTTGTCGAAGGGAACGGCGACGCGCAGCGCCGAGCAGATCGCGCGCGGCGTGGAGGCGCTCGGGGCAACGCTCGATACCGGCGCGTCGTGGGACGAGTCCTCGGTCGATCTCGATGTCCTTTCGTTGAAACTGCCGCAAGCGATGGCGTTCATGGCCGACGTTGTCCGCCATCCGACCTTCAAACAGGAGGAGATCGATCGTCTGCGGCAGCAGAACATCGATGCCCTGGCGGTAGCGATGAAGCAACCGGGGCGCCTGGCGAATTTCGTCGCCGCGCACGTGATCTTCGGCGCGGGTCCCTACGGCCACAACCTCGGCGGCACCCCCGAGTCTCTGGCGCGCATCAAACGCGACGATGTCGTCGCCTTTCACCGCGATTACTACCGCCCGGACAACGCCATCCTCGTTATCGGTGGCGACATAACGCCCCCGGTTGCCTTTGCTACGGCGCAGGAGTCGTTCGGCGGATGGAAGCCGGCGGCTGGCTCACATCAGGCTCCACTCGGATGGGTAAAGGAGATTCCGCCACCGCATGTCGTTGTCGTCGACATGCCCGCCGCGGGGCAGGCAGCGGTCGTGGTCGGCCGTGCGGGCCTTAGCCGTGCCGATCCGGCGTATCACCTTTCTCTCGTTACGAATTCGATCCTCGGCGGCGGCTATTCGTCCCGCCTCAACGAGGAGATCCGCATCAAGCGCGGTCTCAGCTACGGCGCGGGGAGCTCGTTCGATCTGCGCCGCGACGTCGGTCCGTTCACCGCCTCGGCGCAGACAAAGAATGAATCGGCCAGTGAGGTGGCCGGTCTGATCATCGACGAGATGAACAAGCTCGGCACGGCTGCCGTTGCGGACGACGAGCTCGGACCGCGCAAGGCCGTGCTCATCGGCGGCTTCGGCCGCCAGCTCGAGACCAACGGCGGCATCGTCGGCCGCATCGGCACCCTGGCGCTCTACGGCCTGCCGCTCGACGAGATCAATCGCTATATCAGCGGCGTGCAAGGCGTCACCGCGCCGGACGTGCAGAAGTTTGCGGCCGCACATCTCGCGGGCAACGGTGCCAGCATCGTCATCGTCGGCGACGCAAAGAAGTTCCTGCCGGCGCTGCAGCAGCGGTTCAAGGACGTCGAGGTGATTCCGATCGACGCGCTCGATGTGAATTCGGCGACGTTGCGGAAGGCGAAGTAACGGTGAGCGCAGCCCTGGGAGCGCGGGCGTCTCGCCCGCGCTTGCAAGCAGCAGGATGCCGAGCATCAAGCGCGGTCGGGACGCCCGCGGTCCCAGGGCTGCGCTCACCGTCACGATTGGTTGTTTATACGCAGATGCTATTTGGTCAGCACCCCTCGTCCCGTCGTCAGATAGACGGCGAACGAGCCGAGCCAGTGTCCCCCTTCGTAGTGCTCGCCGGTCACCGAGGCCAGGCCGGCTATGCGATGCGCCGCCGCAACTTTGCGCAGGGAGGTGACGCGCGGATCGCTCTTCGGCAAACCTGAAGCGATGCCTTCCAGCATCCATGCGCGGCTGAGATTCAGCCCGTCGAGATGGGCGAGCTTCGGGTCACTCGGGTCGACGACGATCTCGGGGCGCAGCGACTGGAACCGCGGAAGGAAGGCGGTGAGCCAGGCCGCATAGGCCTTCGGCGGTAACACGCGCCGCATGGCATCGGCCTCGGCGATACACGGCGAAAGGAAGTCTTCGCCCGATGGCTCGTAGGCCAGCGGGCAGGCTTTGTCCTTCTCGAAAAAGCGTCGCGTGGCATCGCGAGCTGTCTGTTTCAGCGCGGGATCGCCGGCCGAGTCGATGATCAATCCGAGTGCGAACGCGGACTGACTATGCTCGCCGGACCGCACCGGGTGCGACAACTTCGGCAGCCACGTTGCCAGCCGCTCGTTCGCGGCCAGCTCGAGCGGCCGCAGGTTCGCGGAGAGCTCCCGTCCCAGCGGATCGTCCCACTCTCGAAGCTCGGCAGCCAGTTGCAGCAGCCAGGCCAGGCCGTACGGTCTCTCGAAACTCGCTCGTCCTTCGCCGCGCAGATACGCCGCTTCCTTTGCGATGTTCTCGGCAGTGATGCTCTGCTTCAGCGCCGCGCGCGCATCCGCCGCGAAGGGCGCGTCGGGAAACGTTCGCGCCAGGCGAGCAAGCAACCAATGACCGTGAACCGACGAATGCCAGTCGTAGCATCCGTAAAACGCCGGCGTCAGCGTCCGTGGCGGCGCCACGTCCTGATCGCTGTTCAGGTTGTGCGCGATCTTGTTCGGATACTCCTTATGCACACACGCCAGCGCCAGATTGGCAAAGCGCTCGGCGGCCTTTGCGTCGAAGTCGGCGGCGTGGAGGGAGGTGGCGAGGAGGAGAAGAGCGGCGAATGAGGTGCGGATCATGGCTCGCACTTTACAGCGCCGGACGCCGAGACGGCGTCGCTGACGCCGCATCACCGATGCACGTGCATCAGGATGTAGCCGATGAGCGCGATGGCGATCACGACGATGACGAGAATCGTAACGACCATCGAGCGGGAGGAGCCGCTCGTTTCGGTTTGCTCGTAGACGACTCTCCGCGAGACGCGCTCGTCGTCGTCAGTCGGCGGCAGTGACATGCTCGGACGGAGGAGCAAGTGAAGTGCCACCGAGGCGCGGTGACGTCAGGGCGAAGATGGGAATCGAGAGACAGCTCAGCGCTGCGGCCACCAGAAACGCCTTCGAAAGTCCGTAGTGCTGGCCGATGGTGCCGATTCCTAGCGAGCCGAGGCCGATGCCGGTGTCGAAGGCCCAGACGATCGAGCCGAAGGTCCGGGCGCGCCGTGCCGGGTCGGTGTTGCCGAGGATGATGGTGACGAACGCCGGATAGACCGCCCCCCAGCCGATCCCGAAGAGAGCAGCCGAGACGATCATCTCCCAGCGCGTGTGGGCGATGCCGAGCCAGCCGAAGGTGAAGGGGAGGATCACCAGGCCGGGATAGAGCATCCGCTTCGGACCGAGACGGTCCCCGAGGTGAGAGAAACAGATGCGGAACAGCACCAGCGCGATGGCGTACGTCGTCAGATAGATCGCCGGCGGCGTGATGTGGCGCTCGATGGCCATGATCGCGGCGTAGCTGGTCATGCCGCCGTATCCGAACGATGCCACCGCCAGCGACAGCGCGGTGGCGATCACGCGCCAGTCCCAGGCATCGGAGACGGCCAGGCGCCGCTTGACCGCTCCCTTTTCGTCAGCGCGCAATGTGAGGGCGCCGAAGACCATCAGCAGCGACACGATCGACAGCTCCGTGCAGAGCGTGGTCCAGCCGAAGTGAAAGACCCACAGTCCGACGGCGGGAGCGACGGCGATGGCGCTGCCGCTGGAGAGCCCCCAATACGCCATCCCCTGCGTACGGCGCGATTCCGGGATGTATTCGCTCATGAGCGCCGATGCCGAGGCCATGAGCCCCGACCAGACAGCGCCATGGATCGCGCCGATGAGAAACAGCAGCGGGAGCTGGCGCACGACGCCGTACAGAAGCGAGAAGACGACGAAGAAGACCGACGCGGTGATGAGGAAGCGCCGCCGTCCGAAGTGATCGGCGAGGCTCCCCATGACCGGTGCCGAGAATGCGCTGGCGAAGGTGTAGACGGAGAGGAACCACCCCGCTTCCGCCTTCGATCCGCCGAGGTCGAGGATCCGGAATGGAATGGCCGGAAGGAGCTGAAAAGCGGAGAAAAACGTGACGAACGCATACACCCACAGCATGGCGAAGCGGGGAGTGAAGAGCGGATCGCGAAGGGACGGCATGAGGCGGGGATTGTAAGGTGGGATCTACCTCTTCTTCCCGCGATCGCTTTCCCAGTCTTCGATACGTAAGTCTGGTACGCGTGCAAACTCCGAGGTGTTGCGCGTTACCAAGGTCAACTGACGTGCCCTTGCTTGCCCAGCGATCAGCACATCGTAGGGTCCGATAGGAGCGCCCCGCCGCGCCAGCAGCGCCCGGATTTCTCCAGCATGCTTCGAGTCCTCCTGATCGAATTCCACGATCTCGAACTTCAACGCGTCGATGAGAGCGACGTTGCGTTCTACCCGCTGGCTCTTGAACGCGCCGTAGTACAGCTCATGCACAACGATCGCAGGGATTCCTACGTCGGTCGGTTTATGCCGGCGGGCTCGGCGGGCAGTCTTGGATTTGGTGTCGTTCAGAAGAGCAATCACCGCGTTTGCGTCCAACAGGTACCTCATGACCCGAAGAGTTTGTCGAGCTCCGGCCGCTCCGTCGCCTGCGGTTGCTCCTGTACTGCCTCAACAAAATCTTTGTCGAGTGTTCCGGCGATCGCGTCGAGCCAGCTCCAGGTTTCAGGGATGGGTTCGAGGATGATCCCGTTCCCTCGCCGCCTGAGTCGAACTTCGCTCGCCTCCAGACGGAACTGTTTCGGCAGCCTTACCGCCTGCGAGCGACCGGACCAGAATACCTTCGCAGTCTCCATCACAACCTCCCATGATGAGATATACGAATGAGATATAGCATGTGTGCGACGGCGATGCAATTCGCGACCCTGCGCTCTCTTCCTCCCGACCGGAGTAAGATTCCGAACGATGTAGCAAGCCCAGCGCCACTACACCATCGCCGAGTACTTCGCGGTCGAAGCGATGTCGCCGGTCCGCAATGAGTATTTCGATGGCGAGATCCTGGCGATGGCCGGTGGTTCGGCGAATCACAATCGGATCTCCAGGAACGTTCTGCTGGCGATCGAGCCGAAGCTCCGTGAGGGCGGCTGCGAATCGCTGGGATCGGACACGCGGATTCTGACGGCGTCGGGGCTTTATACGTATCCTGACGCGGTGGTGATTTGTGGGCCGATCATCCTGAGCGGCGAACCGCTCGAAACGATCACGAATCCCACCGTGCTGGTCGAGGTCCTCTCGCCGTCGACCCGAGCCTACGATCGCGGTCAGAAGTTCGAACTGTATCGATCCATCCCGACGTTCCGCGACTCTTTGCTCATCGATCAGAACTCGGTGGACGTTGAACACAGATGGCGAATCGGTGATGAATGGTCGTCTGACCGAAAGTCATCGCCGGATGACGTCATGCGATTGGACAGCATCGACGTCGAGATCAAGATCGGCGACCTCTACGCTCGGGTCGCCTTTGCGTAACCCCCAGAATGTCGCGCCGCCCCGGCGCGTTCCACTCTCCCGATGAACGTCAAACGTGCCGCCAAGTACGGCTTCTGCTCCGGCGTCCGGATCGCCGACCTGAAGGTGAAGCGTTTTGTTGCCGGCGGCGGCCGTGGCGCGATTCTCGGCCAGGTAGTTCACAACGAGCGCGTCGTCGAAGAGATGGAGCGCCTCGGCGTGCGCACCATCGACGAGATCACGGCCGTCGAGGAGCCGACCATCGTCTTCTCCGCGCATGGTGTTCCGCCGTCGTTTCATGAGCTTGCCAAGTCGTCGGGACTGCAGGTCCTCGACACCACCTGCAAGTTCGTCTACGACATTCATCGCGAGGCCGGGAAGGCGCTTCGTGACGGTTACCATCTCATCTTCATCGGCGATCCGAAGCATCGCGAGGTGATCGGCTATACGCACGACCTCGACCCGGGCTCGTATCACATCGTCACGAAGGTCGATCAGGCCGACGCCATCGATTGGTCGGTGTATCCGAAGCTGAAGGTGTTCTATCAGACGACGCTCAATGCCGAGGAATTCGAGGACGTGGTGAAGGCGATCGAACGCCGTGCGGCATCCGTCGAGCGCGGCGATACGATCTGCTACGCCACCAAAGAGAATCAGGACGCCGCGCGCCTGCTTGCGCATGATCCCGAGGTCGACGCCATCGTCGTCATCGGAGGAAAGAAGAGCGCGAACACGAAGCATCTGTGGGAAATCTGCCGTGAAGCCAAGCCTTCGTACCTCGTGCAGGGAGCGGACGACCTCGATCCGGCATGGTTTTCGAACGCCCGGACGGTCGGCGTGACCGCGGGGTCGTCGACCCCCGACTACGTGATCGTCGAAGTCGAGGAACGGCTGAGCGCGATGTAGGCATTTACGCCTCATACGTCATGTTTCCAACCGCGTTCATGAAGCCGACCCGTTACTCGATTCTTGCACTCGCGTTCGCCTGCGCCATTCCGGCGGCGAGTGCGGTCGAAATCAACTGCCGCGGCCCGGCCAACGTCGAGTCGTATCGCTACGCCTGGAAGCTGCGCGGCGGCCTCTCGTGGATTGCCGGGATCATGTTCCCGACCTCAGGCGTCGGCGAGCTGAAGACGACGTACCCCACCCCGGGGCGGAATTTCATCGACAGTTCGCTTCTAATCACCGCGTCCGCGAGCGGCTTTTACGCGTATGAGACGCAGATGGATCCCGCGGGAGCGCGGACGCTGATGACGTATCACGCGTACGTCTGGAAGGACAAATCACGCAAGGAGCGGACCCTCTTCGACTACGGCAGCGGCGTGGCCCACCTGCACAAGGAAACGCCGGAGAAGCAGTGGGACAAGACCAATCCCATTCCGGCGGGGTCGTTCTACGACGTCGTCAGCGCCATTCACTATCTCCGCCAGAACGTCGCCACGATCCACGGCCCGATGACCACCACGGCCTACTCGGACGGAAAGTCGTATCCGGTGATCGTGCGCCCCGCCGACCGCCGCGTCTTTACGATCGGCAATCAGCAGATCGCAGCGAGCGGATGCGAGTTTGTCGGTGCGCCCGGCGGCAGGAAGTGGCCCGGAGGCATGAAGATCTGGATCTCCGACGACGCCCGCCGCATCCCGTTCCGCATCGAGATCATCCAGAGCATGGCCTCGCTGCAACTCGATCTTCAGTCGATCGATTCGTGCGCGTTCATGCAGGCGGCCAAATAGGCCGCGGCGTTACACCCAGAACACGCCCGAGGTGTCGGTAGCGACGGCCTTCAGCAGCACGCGGAGGTCTTTGGCCGTCTTCGCGCTCGACAACCGGTGCCATCGCTGGTCGGTGTCGGGCCAGTAGAGCGACCAGACGCTTTTCGCGGGTGAGTAGCGGAACTTCGCTTTCGGCACCGATGTCCATTCGAGGTGGTTGAGGAAGGATGGCCGCCTCTCGACGAGGATGACGTGGTTCTCGAGAATCTCGAATTCACATCGCGATTGATCCGCGACTTCCGCCGATGAGTTCTGCTGATGGCAGAACTCGGTGAGCGCGGTTTCAGCGTCGGTACGAACCTCGGGAGGTATGGCCACGGGGTAATCTTAACCTGAGGCGGGGGTCGGGTGCCGGGTGTTGGGAGTCGGGGGTCGGATCGGGAGATTCGAGCGCCGCATGATGTTGTCGAACAGATCGACCATAGGTGGCGTTAGTTCTGCCGCCATGAGATCAGCGCGTATTTCGAGAAACAGAGCCCACGTTTGCTGGGACTCGCTCGGAATACCGTTTCGATTACGCGGCGGCAAAGCCGAATCGGTTCGCGTCGCGGATCAAAGAAGGCTCCGTGGCGGTCCTGCTCGAGCCGGATGTCGCGTTAGTTTTCGACAATTCGGAATCGGTGAATCAGCTACTTCGCTCGATAATCGCCGCACTTCCTAACCCGCCACAACCTCGCAGGAAACGCGCGACCACCAAGCGTGCCTAGTGCCGTGTCAAGATTGGAATCGGAGGTTAAGCGCGTCTCAATGCACTGTCATCCTGAGGCTGCCGAAGCCGCTGAGCGAGCGTAGCGAGCGAAGTGCGGCGGAGGACGGCGAAGGATCTCCAGATGCGCTGCTTGGGGCAGGAGCGAACCTGTGATTTCTGTAACGAAGGTTATATCTGAAGATCCTTCGCCGTCCTGCCGCCGCATCTCGCTCGCTGTGCTCGCTCAGCGGCTGCGGCAGTCTCAGAGCCTGTGAAGAAATCGAACATTGAGCAAATTGTCATCCTGAAGCTGCCGGAGCGCCGAGCGAGACAGCGAGCGAGATGCGCGCAGGACGCTGAAGGATCTCCAGTGACAGCGCCTGTGGCAGATGCAGCGAATCTTGAGATCCTTCGCCGTCCTCCGCGCATTTCGCTCGCTGCGCTCGCTCAGCGCTCCGGCAGTCTCAGGATGACAATTGGGATCTTGGGGGAACGAGATGTTTTCAGAACATCTCATGATGGCAGTGAAGTGGAGCTCAGCACGAGCATGCTCCACCGCTGATTTCAATGCTACGGGCATTACTGCGGCAGCTCGATGTTCGCAGGCAAGCTCCGTATGACGCGCTCGCCAACTCCTGGTAGTTGCAACACGATCCCCCCCTTGGGCACCCGCACGCCGCCGATCGTCACAATTACCCGCCCGCCCTTACGTTGCGCGGAGAAGTCGAGCGGGCCGTAGATCGTTCGCAGTCCATGTACGCGAATGCCTTTGTCGAGCCACGACGATGGGATACCGGCGCCGAGGACGAGGGCGTCGTCTTCCTCGCGTTCGTAGGCGATCATGTCGATGAAGGAGCGGACGAAGTCGGAGCCGACCCAGAGGTGGGGGATGTCGCCGAGGTAGGTTGGGTTTCGGTAATCCTGGGCGACGACCTCGGCCCATTGTTTCCAGCCGGACGGGCGGCGGTCGTCGAGGAAGAAGGCCATGAGACGTTGTGCGCGATCGCGCCATCCGAGGTGGACGAATGTGCCGACCTGGCGAAGCTCGTACGGCGTGTAATCCCTCCACGGACGGCGTCCCTCCATTCGCGCCAGCGACTCGTCCCAGGCGCGGGTGAACTCGTGGATGACGGCATCGTGCGGCAGGTTGGCCAGATCGCCGCCGGGCTCGATGCCGATGGTCGTCGACGTCGGATCGAAATCGCCGAGGTCCGCGCAGCCGGGGATGTAGTCGATGTGTTTCAGATCGATTTCCCGACGGATCGAGGCGTGAAAGTCGTTGGCGAACTCGTCGCGGCTCTTTGCGAATCGTGCGGTCGCGTCAGCGTTCCCCAGCTGCCCGGCCAGCCACGTTGCATCTTTGAGTCCGCGCAATGCGAAGAAGCCATCCCAATACGAATGCATCGGCTTCGCGGAGTAGCCCTCGTGGCTGATCGATGGAGGGAGTAACCCCTTGAACTCGCCTGTCGTTTGGTGACGTAGCAGGTCGATGTAGTCCCCAGCCTTCTCTACATGCGGCCAGATCTCGCGCGCGAGTGAGCGGTCGCCGGTCAATCGAGCGTATTCGGCGACGAGGTAGATGAACTCACCGTGGCTGTCGTGTTCATCGACCGGATCGGCGCCGCGGGTGTCGACGCAGCAGGGGATCTTTCCGCTTGCAAACTGGTACGGCGCGAACCAGCGGATGTAGTCGCGTACGTCGTTGTCGAGGCCGAAGCGCAGCAGCATCGTCGACGCCAGCGATCCGTCGCGGATCCAGCTTCGCCGGTAGTTGCGCGCGCCACCGCGGATGGCCGGACCGTCGCGCCCGAGGAGGTTGTAGGCGACGGTGGCGCGTGCGGTGTCGACGAGATCGCGCGCGGCAGGGATGTCGATCTGAACGTGGTCGACGATCTTGCGCCAGTATGCGATGGCTGCCGCGCGCTGGCGGGCAACGTCGCGCGGAATCGCCTGCGGATCGTGGGGATGCAGAGGAGTAGCGATGTCGATCAATCGCGTTTCGCTGGGTGCGAGCGAGAGGTCCCAGCGCATGAATGCGGAGGCGTGGTGTTGGGGGTCCGAGTTGTCGGTTGTCGGTCGTCGGTTGTCGGGGGCTGGAGCAATCTCGAGCATCTCAGTTGCGTCGCCGCCGTCGAACGTTGACGCCGCGACCGACGATGGTTTCGTCAGCGGGACGATGCGTGTGTCGTCGACCGTGAATTCGCTTCCCGTCCATCTGATGGAACGAATCGGCGCCGTCAGCTCGGCGATGTTCAGTTCAAACCATGGCGGCGTCACACGCAGGGGACGGATGGCGACGTAGAACTGCATGTGCTCCGTGCGCGTGCTCGTGTTGCGCAGCCGATAACGCGCGTAGCCGATCGGCGCGGCAGCGGTTCCGGCGCCGAAGGGGGAGATCTCCAGCGAGAACTTCGGGTGCCGCCAGGTCGTCGACGGCAGCGGTAACGAATTCTGTTCCAGCGACTGCGAGGTCGTCACGTCTGCCCAGGTCATGAGCCGGCCGTCGATGCGCACGAACGGCTCGAGCGTGAAGCCGGCCGGTGTCTCGATGGCTCCATCTTCCGACAGCAGCGGCTTGGCTCCTTCGTCGCGGTCGACTCCGAAGATCGTCCAGTAGGCGAGCTCCCCGACCAGTCCGCGCGGATAGCGGCCTCGCGGTGCATCGTGGGCCATTCGTTGGTAGACATCGATCATCCGATCGCCAAAGCGCGGCGGCTCGACGGTGATCTCGCTGATGGCGTAGCCGCCGGCGCCGTGAATCAGGTTCAGGCGGACGTATCGGGCGGCCGCGTTCGGCGTCTGCAGATAATCGCGTCCGCCGTTGCCGCCGCGAACGCTGCGTGCGGTGCTCCACTCCTTCCCGTCGGCCGAGGTGGCAACGTCGTATTCGGCGGCGAAATCGCCTCCGTTCCATTGCACGGTCAGCCCGCCGAATGCGCGTATCGTTCGAAAGTCGATCGTCAGCGACTGCGCGCCCCCCTCGGACGAATGCCACGATGTGTCGGCGCGTCCGTCCATGGCTCGATCGGCGGTCTGCCCGGGCCGTGCACTCGTCGCGGTGACCAGCGGCATCGAGACATCGGCAGGTAATTCATCGAACGTGATGCGGTCGAGCCAGACGCTCCCCTTGCCGCCTGTGGCCGCGGTCACCGTCACCTCGATGGCGCCGATTTTCGTCAGTACATGGTTGGCCGACGGTCCCCAGGCAAACTCGATGTTCCGCTTGTCGGCGACTACGTCCGTCCAATCGCGCGGGAACTCCCACGCCACCCGCCGCACCCACCAGACGTTCTCTCCCGACGGATCAATGAACTTGATTTCGAGCGTGTTCGGCGGCGTCTCTCCGCGCAGGCGAAAGGAGAAACGATAGTTGTCCGGCAGGTCGATGCCGACCGTGCGCCGCGCCGCCGCCCATCCGCCGTGCCCGTGAAAATCGAAGTCCATCCGCATCGCGCCGCGATCCTCGGCCAGCGCCAGCGATACGCCATCCGAGGGGGCGGACGTCCACTTCGAGATATCGTCGAGGTCGTCGATGACGGAAGCGGATGCGGTAGCGGCGAGGAAGAGGAGGATGGGGATCAGCCGCCGCGGACGCATGAACCTTCAGTCTACGTCAGTTACATTAACTGCCTCCGAGAGGCCGTTAACTGCCTCCGGGAGGCTATTAACTGCCTCCGGGAGGCTATTAACTGCCTCCGGGAGACAGTTGACTGCCTTTGAAAAGCAAGCAACCACTTGGAAAAGAGGTCGTCACAGCTACCTACAAGGTTGAGCGTCGTATGGGTTCAGGCGATCCAACTATCAAGTCGTCGGGTTGCCATCGAAGATATCTTCCCCCTTTCTGTGCATACACTACGCGCCATGCTCGCCGAGCTCCTCCTGAAATGGCCGCTCATCCGCCAGTTGAAGAGCGGCGCCGACGGTACCGGCGTCGAATCGATGTCGGAAGCGACGCACGCGTTGCGGCCGAAGAGCGATGGCGCGGAGGTCACCCGTTCCATCTGCCCCTACTGCGGCGTCGGATGTGGCCAGCTTGTTTACCATCGCGACGGAAAGATCGTATCGATCGAAGGCGATCCCGAGTCGCCGATCTCGCGCGGGCACCTCTGCCCGAAAGGGGCGGCCTCGTATCAGCTCGTCACGCACGCGGGGCGCGCCACCAGGGTGAAGTACCGGGCGCCCCACGCGCGCGAGTGGACCGAGATCCCGCTCGATCGGGCCATGCGCATGGTGGCTCGCCGGATGTGGGAGACGCGCCAGCGCACCTTCACCGAGTCGCTGGACGGCAAGCCGGTCATGCAGTGCACCGGCATGGCCCACCTCGGCGGCGCCACGCTCGACAATGAAGAGAACTACCTCATCAAGAAACTCTTCACAGGAGGTCTGGGCATGGTTTGCGTCAGCAACCAGGCCCGGATATGACACAGCTCCACGGTCCCCGGTCTGGGGACTTCGTTCGGAAGGGGCGGCGCGACGACCGCGCCGAATGATCTCGCCAACTCCGATGCCATCCTCATCATGGGTTCGTCGATGGCGGAGAACCACCCGGTCGGCTTCCAGTGGGTGATCGAGGCGCGCGAGAAGAACGGCGCGAAGGTCATTCACGTCGATCCGCGCTTCAACCGCACGTCGGCGATGTCCGACTACTGGCTGCCGCTGCGCGCGGGAAGCGACATCGTCTTTCTCGGTGCGATGATCAACTA
>Ga0210402_10003519_pt1 | contig 14616 bp, 14 predicted proteins | sample IncBWC7MmetaG_FD_161055 | JGI IMG/M metagenome (GOLD analysis project Ga0210402, IMG submission 161055) | Forest soil microbial communities from Barre Woods Harvard Forest LTER site, Petersham, Massachusetts, United States - Inc-BW-C-7-M | ecosystem: Environmental > Terrestrial > Soil >...
CGACCTGCGCCAGCGCCGACGCGACCGCGCCGAGCCGGCTTTCGATGCGGCCGACCGCCTCGATCAGCTCGGCGATGTGCCGGACCGCGGTTTCCACGGCGGTGCGCGATTGGGTGATCTCGTCGACCGCGGCCGAGGTCGCGGTTTGAACCGCCTTCGACGCGCCGGCGATCTCGTGATTGGCCGAGACCATGGTCTCGGCGGCCTTCTGCAGATGGCTGAACCGTTCCGACTGGCTCGAGACGCGCTGCGCCACTTCCTGCACATTGCCGGCGACGTCGGCGAGCTCGACGCCGAGCCCGCCGATGCGATCGGCGAGCTGGTCGACGAGGTGCTCGCTCACCGACGGCGTCGCGGGGGATTCCAGTTTGGGCAGCGCGCTCATAGCTTGTAGGCGGTGCGGAAGCCGCCCCAATGCCGGCCGCGGACGCGGACGGGCACGTCGATCTCGCGCATCATCACGGTGTTGCCGTTACCCATGTCGCGCGCGTAGCTCTGGATCAGATAGGGGCGCTGGTTCTGGCCGGCGGCAAGACCGGCGGCATCATTGAAGATGCGGCGGTTGCGGCAGTTGGCGGTGTTCCAGGCGACATCGCCCGGGCGCTGCGGCTGCGAGTAGATCTTGTTGTGAACCGGCAGATAGCCGTTGCGGTCGACCACGGCGCAGAACGCCATCCGCTTGTCCTTGGTAACGAAGGATTCCTGCAGGGCGGGGAGCACGCGGTCAGCCCAATCCAGGAATCTGGTGCGGTATTGCACCGGATTGGTGCCGGATATTTCGACATAGTTGGTGTCGAACAGGTCCTCGATCGACACCGCGCCGGAGGCAACGCCCTGTTCGAAGATTTTTGTGAGCTCGCTGCCGGCTTCGAGCGCGCGGGTGACGGCCTCGACGTTCTCCTCGCGGATCGACCACAGGACGTCTTCGACCTTTTCGGCAAGCTCCGCACTCAGCGCCTCGAACCGCGCCAGCGCGCTGGCCTTGGTCTGTTCGCTGATGCGGATGCGGCAGGCGCCGATGCCGTCAAGTGTGACATTGAGGCTCTGGTGCAGCGGCAGCGTCGCCGCATTCGGTCCCGAGATCATGACGCCCTGGGCGGAAATCTCATAGACAGGCGCCGTGATTCCAGCGACTTCGATCCCGATATGGCAGGGCAGCCGTTCCTGTTTGCGGCGGTCCTCGCTCCCGCCCTGGCGCAGCAGCACGGCGCTGCGGGTCTTGAGCTTGTGCGCGAACATCGTGACGGCCTTGCCGGCGCTGGCCACGCTCTCGCCATGGGCGGCGGCTTCCCTGGTTGCGACATCGATCTCGGCGGCGCTGTCGCCGACCGTGACAATGAAATGCGAGGCGGAGGCGGCGTTGTCCGACATCTCGCCGGTGCTGCGGTTCTGCTCGGCGACCGCGCCGTTGACGTTCTCGAACACGGGACGGATTGCCTCGATCGCCTGCGAGATGCGATGAACCGCGTCCGCCGAGCCGGCGGCGTCCTTTTGCAGCGCCTCGATCTTCTTGGTGATCTCTTCCGTCGCGCTCTGGGTTTGCACCGCCAGCGCCTTCACTTCGGTTGCAACCACCGCAAAACCGCGGCCGGCCTCGCCGGCGCGGGCGGCCTCGATGGTGGAGTTGAGCGCGAGCAGCGTGGTCTGGCGCGCGATCTGCGCGATCAGGTTGACGACATTGCCGATGGCCGCCGACGACTCGCGCAGCCGGTCGACATTGGCGCGGGCTTCTTTCGCGGCGGCTGCGGCCTCATCCGCGAGCTTGCCGGCGTCGCGCACCTGGGCGCCGATGCCCTCGGCCGAGCGGGTGAACTTCTCGCTGACTTCGGCAAAGCTGGTCGCGGTGCCCTGCGCGTCATTGCTCCGCCCGGTCAGCGCCTCGGTGCGTTCGCGGATGGTGGCGAGCGTCGCGGCGGTGGCTTCGGCGCCGCCCGCAACCGATTGCGCCGCGCGCTCGAGCTGCCGGATCAGACCGCCGAGCTCGAGGTCGAGCAGTTCGAGGATTTCCCGGGCGGAATCGATGGGAGCAGCAGGGGTGTCGGCCGCCGCCGACGGAACTTTCGTCTCGACGACAGGTGCAGCCGCCTCCGGCACTCGTTTTCTGAATAAACCGAACGCCATGATCTCTCTGAGGACAAGCGGGAGTTGCAGTCCCCATACTTGCACCGAGGCGTGAAGTCAGGGTTAACAATTGCCTCATATTCCATCAGGCGGGCGCTACTTTGGTACCAAGCCCGCCCCAAATCTTTGATTTTGGCGGGCCTTGCGCCTATAACGCCGCGCCCCAGCCCCTACATTCGTTAACAATCCCTAAAGAGATACCGCCATGGCCGGTCATTCCCAATTCAAGAACATCATGCATCGAAAGGGCCGGCAGGATGCCCAGAAGTCTAAGCTTTTCGGCAAGCTGGCCCGCGAAATCACGGTTGCGGCCAAGCTCGGCACCCCCGACCCCGGCATGAATCCGCGGCTCCGCGCCGCCGTCGTCGCGGCGCGCGAGGAAAACATGCCCAAGGACAATATCGAGCGTGCCATCAAGAAGGCGCTCGGCGGCGAGGGCGATAACTACGACGAGATCCGCTACGAGGGCTATGGCCCCGGCGGGGTCGCCGTGATCGTCGAGGCGCTGACAGATAACCGCAATCGCGCCGCTTCCGACATCCGCTCCTACTTCACCAAATCCGGCGGCAATCTCGGCGAAACCGGCTCGGTCGCCTTCATGTTCGACCGCACCGGCATCATCGAATATGATTCCAGCGTCGCCTCCGACGACGCCATGCTGGACGCCGCGATCGAAGCCGGCGCCGATGACGTGATCTCCAGCGAGAACGGCCACGAGATCTACGCCTCGCAGGAAACTTTCCGCGAGGTCGCGAAGGCGCTGGAAGCGAAATTCGGCGAGCCGCGCAAGGCGGCGCTGACCTGGAAGCCGCAGAACACGGTCTCGGTCGACGACGAGACGGGCGAGAAGCTGTTGAAGCTGATCGACCTGCTCAATGAACATGATGATGTGCAGAACGTGTTCGCGAATTTCGAGGTGTCGGACGCGCTGATGGCGAAGATGGGCGGCTGACGAGAAGCCTGGGTAAGGCGTTCCGTTTCTGTTTCGCTTGGTGCGCCGAGCCGCTATCACTGGTGCATGATAGCGCAGCCGATTCGCACTCCGCTCCGTATCCTCGGCATCGATCCGGGGCTCCGCCGCACGGGCTGGGGCGTGATCGAGAGCGACGGCAACCGGCTTTCCTTCGTCGGCTGCGGCTCGGTGGAACCGCGGGACACATTGCCGCTGGCGAGCCGCCTGCTTGCGATCCATGACGGCCTGGCCGCGGTGCTCCGCGACTTCGCGCCGGCGGAAGCGGCCGTCGAGCAAACCTTCGTGAATAAGGACGGCGTTGCCACGCTGAAGCTCGGGCAGGCGCGTGGCGTCGCGATGCTGGTGCCCGCGATGTTCGGCATCACGGTTTCCGAATATGCGCCGAACCAGGTGAAAAAGACCGTGGTCGGCGTGGGACATGCCGACAAGAACCAGATCGCAATGATGCTGAAGATTCTCTTGCCGAAGGCCGAGCCAGCCTCGCCGGATGCCGCAGATGCGCTTGCGATCGCGATCACCCATGCCCATCATCGAAGCAGCGCGACGCTGCGGCTGAAGGTGGTCGGGATATGATCGGCAAGCTTAAGGGCCTGATCGATGCCTACGGCGAGGACTTTGTCATCCTCGACGTCGGCGGCGTCGGCTATCAGGTGCATTGCTCGGCGCGCACGCTGCAGGCGCTGCCTTCGCCGGGCGAGGCGGCGGTGCTGTCGATCGAAACCTACGTCCGCGAGGACCAGATCAAACTGTTCGGCTTCAGGAGCGACGTCGAGCGCGAATGGTTTCGCCTGCTGCAGACCGTGCAGGGCGTCGGCGCCAAGGTGGCGCTCGCGGTGCTCGGCACGCTGCCGCCCGACGAACTCGCCAATGCCATTGCGCTGCGCGACAAGGCGGCTGTATCGCGCACGCCCGGTGTCGGTCCCAAGGTCGCCGAGCGCATTGTCACGGAACTGAAAGACAAGGCGCCGGCCTTCGCCAATGTCGATCCGGCGATCGTCAGCCTCTCCGGCGCGATCGACGACCAGCGCGCGCCACGCCCTGTTACCGACGCAATTTCCGCATTGGTCAATCTCGGTTATGGCCAGCCGCAGGCAGCGGCAGCCATTGCCTCGGCCTCGCGCAGCGCAGGCGAGCATGCCGGGACCGCGCAGCTTATTCGGCTGGGCCTGAAGGAATTGTCGAAATAGACTATTCTGCGCCGGGCACCGACCGACGAGGGAATGCATTCTCCATCATGCTGAGCAAGAAAGACAAGGAACTGATCGACGCCGCCACTGACGCGATCGGCAAGCGCTATCGTAATGACTGGCAGGAAGTCGGTGCTGCCATGCGCACCCGCGACGGCCGCATCGTCACCGGCGTGAATATCGACGCCTATATCGGCCGGATCGCGGTATGCGCCGAGGCGATCGCGATCGGCCGCGCCATCACCGAGACCGGCGACAAGGGCATCGAGACCATCGTCGCCGTGCGGCATCCGAAACCCGGCGAGCCTGGCAAGATCGCGGTGGTGTCGCCCTGCGGCATCTGCCGCGAGCTGATCCATGACTATGACGCCAAGGCGCGGGTGATCGTCCCCAACAATGGCAAGGCGCCGAAGGTCGCCAAGATCGGCGAGCTCCTGCCGAACAAGTACCGGCGAGGCAACGAGTGAGCACGCCCACGCGCATCGTCACGCCCGAACGCCGCAATGAGGACACCGGCGACACCGCGTTGCGTCCTCAGCTGCTTTCGGAGTTCGTCGGCCAGGCGCAGGCGCGTGCCAACCTTTCCATCTTCATCGAGGCGGCACGCAAGCGCGGCGAGGCGCTCGATCACGTGCTGTTCGTCGGCCCTCCCGGCCTCGGCAAGACCACACTGGCGCAGATCGTGGCACGCGAACTCGGCGCCGGCTTTCGCGCCACCTCGGGTCCGGTGATTGCGAAGGCAGGCGACCTTGCCGCCCTGCTCACCAATCTGGAAGAGCGTGACGTGCTCTTCATCGACGAGATCCATCGGCTCAGTCCGGCCGTCGAAGAGGTGCTCTATCCGGCGATGGAGGATTTCCAGCTCGACCTCATCATCGGCGAGGGGCCGGCGGCGCGCTCGGTCAAGATCGAGCTCGCGAAGTTCACCCTGGTCGGCGCCACCACGCGTGCCGGGTTGTTGACCAATCCGCTGCGCGATCGCTTCGGCATTCCGGTGCGGCTCAATTTCTACACCGAGGAAGAGCTGGAGATGATCGTGAGCCGCGGCGCCCGCGTGCTCAAGATCGGCGTGACGGGCGACGGCGCCAACGAGATCGCGCGCCGCGCCCGCGGCACGCCGCGCATCGCCGGCCGATTGTTGCGCCGCGTGCGCGATTTTGCCTCTGCGGCGAATGCCGACTCGATCGACCGCAAGATCGCCGATCATGCGCTGAGTGCGCTGGAAGTCGACGCCGCCGGCCTCGATGCGATGGTCCGGCGCTATCTCATGACGATTGCGATGAACTATGGCGGCGGGCCCGTCGGCGTGGAGACGCTCGCTGCCGCGCTGTCGGAGCCGCGCGATGCGATCGAGGACATCATCGAGCCGTATTTGATCCAGTGCGGCTATCTGCAGCGCACCCCGCGCGGCCGTCTCCTCACCTCGCATGCCTTCCGCCATCTCGGTCTTGCCGAGCCAGTGCGCGATCCCGCGCAGTTCGGACTGTTCGGCAATGGAGAGGAAGATTAAGCACTGGTGTCGACCGGCTTTCTGGATCGGCTTGGTCCTGTGATGGCACGCAGCATCGCGCTCTCTCCCACTCCGCAGACGGTTTGGCGCGGCGCTGACTGAAGAAGGTTTTCAAATTTATTTTGCGGCCTGACGCTGTGGGCAAAGATTGACGGCATACCAGGCGCTTGATACGCGCTGCTTCAAAGCATGGATCGGCCGTGCGGCCGGGTAGCATAACCCCTAACAGGGAGCGCGAGCGCACGGCTAGTTGGGGTAACCGAGAGAGTGCTCTTTAACTCGATTGAATTCTTCGTCTTTTTCGGGATCGTCTACTCACTATATCGAATTCTTCCTTTTCACGGCCAGAACTGGTTACTGCTGATCGCGGGTTATGTTTTCTACGGCTGGTGGGACGTCCGGTTTCTTTTCTTGATCGCCTTCTCCACCACGGTCGATTTTTGGATCGGACTGATGCTCGCTGAAGGATACGTTCCCAGCCGGCAGCGCGTAGTGGCTTCGGCCTTCCTGATCGGTGGCGCGCTCGTCTTCGTCAATCTTGACTGGCACGCGTTGGCAGATGGGAATTTCAGTCATTTGCTGGTCGATGGATCGCTCGGGCTTTGGGTATTGGCCTTCACGGCAACGCTGGTGATAATCGCGAACGCTGCCCATGACCACCTGGCCAAAATGGCCGCTGAGCGCCGCCTGCTGCTGTTCATTACCGTCGGCGTCAACCTCGGCTTTCTCGCCGTCTTCAAATATTTCAACTTTTTCGCCGACAGCGCGGAGCTCGCATTGTCCTCGCTCGGCTTGAATGCCGAGCGCTTTCACATCGATGTGATTCTGCCGGTGGGCATCAGCTTCTACACTTTCCAGTCACTCAGTTACACGATTGATGCATCACGAGGACAGATCAAGGCAGCGCGACGCTTCAGGGACTTCGCGTTATTTGTCGCCTTTTTCCCGCCGATGGTAGCTGGCCCGATCGAGCGGGCACGCCACCTGCTGCCCCAACTCCAGCATCCGCGCCGCATCCGGCTTGGCCAGTCCATGCACGGCGTGCTCCTGGTCCTGTATGGGCTTTTCAAGAAGGTAGCGATCGCGGATGGCTTGGCGGGTTCGGTCAACGCGATCTACAATTCGACAGGGTCCGTTTCCGGCTCGGATGTCGCGCTCGCGACGCTGTTGTTCGCTTTTCAAATCTTCTGTGATTTCTCAGGTTATACCGATATTGCGCGCGGCGTCGCCAAACTGCTCGGTATCGAATTGATGGTGAACTTCGATCTGCCTTACCTGTCGCGCAACCCAAGCGAGTTCTGGCGGCGTTGGCATATCAGCCTGTCAAGCTGGCTCAGGGACTATCTTTACGTCTCGCTCGGCGGCAACAGAATGGGTGAACGGCGTACCTACGCGAACCTGATGGCGACAATGGTGCTGGGTGGTCTCTGGCACGGCGCGGCAGTCAACTATGTTTTGTGGGGCGCCTATCAAGGCGGACTGCTCTGTGTGCACCGCGCCGTCACCGGAAAACGTCATACGCTGCCAACCGGGCGCGCGGCGGTTACCGACCACGCACCCGGTCGGTACGCCTTCCAGCGCAGCGGGGCGACGGCCGCCTTGAAGATCGGCGTCTTCTTTCTGTTCGTGTGCTATGGATGGTTGTTGTTTCGCGCCCACAGCTTTGCACAGATCGTGCAGTTTTCCGGTTCCCTCGCAGGTTTCGCACCGTCAGTGGCTTCGGTAATTCCTAAGCCGCCACTTTCGGCCATGGCGGGGCTCGGTATCCTGATCGCGCTGCAATTCGCCGAATGGAGGGACGGGCGCAAGGAATGCTTCCGCTTCTGGCCCCGTCCGATCCAAGGCGTGCTCTATGCCGCGATTCTGTTCGTGCTCGCGATGGGAACCAGCAATGCTCCAGCCCAGTTCATCTATTTCCAGTTCTGATCGCCGTCGGCGCGAACGCTTGCGTGCCGTTATCGAGACGTGCCTGTGGACGCTGGCGGCCTTGGCGGTTTTGGATGTCGCCACGCAGCGTGCTTTCCCGATGCCGGCCGACGCCAACCAGCCGCCTGGCACGCTTGCACGGTATTTCGATTACGGCCGCTCGATCGAAGGTAAGCTTGCTCGGCTGGTCGGACCAACCGACGCGCACTCGGCGCCGATTGTGGTTGCCGGCTGGATTGATCGAGAGTGCCGGCACACACCCCCGCCACCACTGCCGGGCCGCTCCGGCGTAACGATCTATGGCATGTCCTTCAGCGCCCATATTGCCGGCCAGCTTGAACAACTCGCCCCAACGCTGGCAATCTCAAGTTATGCGGGCCCCGCCGCTCCGCCGAATCACAGCTATGCGTGTTTTCTATCGGTGAACGCCGCAGGCGATGACCCCAACGGGATTCAGATATTCGGAGTCCTTGCATCCTCGATTCCAAGACTGTTGACGCTCGGCGGCCTGACGACGAGCTTCGAAGCACCTGCGCCGTTCTCCTATCCGCGCTACCGACTGGTTGCCGGCCGATTGATTGCAGAACAGCCGGTCGTGCGATCGCCAGAGGACCTGCGCGAGCCCGCAAGAATGGCCTCCTACCGCGATCAGCTCGCTGCCGACGACGCCTTCTACGATCCATGGCAGATGTCACAATCCTGGGCCGACGATAGCGTCGTGCTACGCATGCTGAGGCGTGGCTACGCTCAGGCCGAGCTCGCCCGGCGGACAAAACGGCTGGTCAACGATGGCAGCGATTATGTTGACAGCCACGATATCGGCCCGACGCTGACGGCAATGTTGATGCAGTTCGCAGCCACCTCGCGAGCGCAGGGCAAACTGCCTATTGTGATCCTGTTCCAGGATCGTGGAAGCGGCGCGGATTCACTCTACCGCCTAGTGGGACCAGCGCTGATGGATGCTGGCGTGCCCGTTGTCAGCACTCACGCGATCGCGCCCGTAACTGATCCGAAGAACTTCGTGTCTGATGGGCATTTTACCCCCGCAGCTGACCGGCTTATCGCAGAGCAAACGCTACAAATCATCCGACGTTACACGAAATAGGATTTCAGCCCTCAATTAAAGACCATCTGCGGATACATCTCTGGTCCAACGACTTCGTCGCGGCCGGCAACAGCTTTCGCGTTCCGTCGGCTGTTGGTCAGGGAACGATGCCGCGGCAAGCCCAGGCGATATTTGCGAACGACCTCGGGCCATCGGGCCGGCTGGCCTCGTAGGCATCGCGCACCGCGGCGTCGGTGCGCTCCCGCTCCGCCGTGTCCAGGGTGGCGATATATTTGCCGAGCGGGCCTTCGCCCGCGGCAATCGGCGCCCAGTAGTCGTCGAAGTTCTGATAGTCCATGCGGATCATCAGCTCGGTTTCTGCGACGTCCGCAAGCCCTTGCTGGATAAAAGTCCGCTTCATTTCGCCGGGCTGCATCATCGGCTGGAAGCAATAGCGGCTGCGCAACTGGCGCCCGCCTTCGCTGAGGACCGCTACCGTGTCTATCATCATGCGCATGGCGGGCATGCCGCCAAGATGATCCCACACGACGGCTGCGACCACGCCGCCCGGCCGCACGACGCGGCGCATTTCGGCTACGGCCTTGCCGGCATCCGGCACAAAGTGGAGCACGAGCATCGCCGATGCGCGGTCGAACGTATCGTCCTCGAAGGGCAAGGCGCAGGCATCCGCCTGCCGGATTTTAATGCGCGGATCAGTATTGCGCCGATTGGCCGCCTCCACGAAGACGGGCGAATAGTCGATGGCACTGATCTCGGCGAGATCGGCGGCCCTGGCCAGCGCGAAAGTCAGGCTGCCAGTGCCGCAGCCGACGTCAAGAATCTTTTCGCCGTTGGCAAGGCCCGCGAATTTGATGAACAGGGGCGCGAGTTTTTGGCTCCAGCGGCCCATGAGCTGCTCATAGCCGGCCGCATCGTGGACGTTGAAGGTTGAAGTCATCGAAGTCTCCATGCGCTGCGCAAATGCTAGACCTCGATAGAGTGCCCGGCAAGGTACGAGAGCTGACACTGTCGTTCGGATGGCACTGACGACGGGGCCGCTCGGACCCGAGATGGCTTCGAAGGAAGGTTTGGGTCCGCGGTGAGGGCCAATTCTGCCAAGTTGCAGCTTGCCGTCCTAATTCGTTTGCAATCCTTGATGTATGCTCGGGTGTCGTTGTCCGGAGGATGGTCGTGAGATTTCTTCTTGCTGTCACTTTTGCGGCCTTGACGTCGATGACAGCCGCATCCGCACAAACGGCGACCGTTCCAGGCACGGCGCCGCCCCCTTCGGCATTTGGCCCCGATCCGATCATTCAGATCACGACGACATTCCGGGCGCGAATTGAGGGGGTGGCGGACCAGCGCGAGGTGCCGAGCACGACGGCGCAGGACACCGCGCGTCGGCTGCTCTACAACATGGCAGCCAACGAGTGCATCGTGCTCGCGGAGTACTGGAAAGCCGAATGCCGGCTGAGCTCTCTTGCCGTGGATACATCCATTGAGACCATCGGCGGGGTTGATGTGCAGCCCCAGGTGCCTTCAATGTTCGGTATCGCGGTCTATGAACTCAGGCTGACTTCGCCCCGACGGTAACCTTCGTCACGCGCTTTTATCTGCGGGTAAAGCGCCCCGTTCGTAACCGAGCGGGCTGAAATTGCAGTCGCACCCGCTTCGAACGTTCGCGGATTTTCGTTTAGTTCGAGTGAAGCTGACCAGCGCCGACACCATGGTTTCGTACAAGATGAAACATAAACGCAAATTGCGGCGCCACCATCTTGCTACATCGGACCGAGAGACCTTCTTCGGCTCTAACCAGTATTCCTCATACCAATCAGGCCTAACCTGAAATGCGCTCATCGCTTGTTCGCACTCCCAGAGAGGAGACTTTTTCGGTGGCATGGCGCAGTCCTTTGGTGAGGATCGAGGCGTTTCGCATCGCGGGCATTCTTGGCGCCGGGCGCTTCTGTCTATGGGGGGTACGCGACGCTTCGCGGGGCGATAGAACGATGTGAGGCGACGTAGTCGATCTGGCCGCGCGTAGTACCGATATCGATTAGCTCCCTGTCACTTGGGTCGCACGAGGTGGCTCGTAACCTCCGGCGTTTGCGCCGTTCCTGAAACGCACCCCAATATCCCTTGAAAAAGCCGGAGAAGCGCCGCGTCGATGCGGCGGTCCGTCCCAACTCTGTTACACCATAGGCCGTGCTCATAGCGGCATCTCCCGGGCGCTGTTTCCACCCGGACGACGATGCCAAGGCATGAGCGAGCGCGGTTGACATTCGGCTTACATTTTCCTCACCGGCGCCTTATTCTTTGCGTTGCAACCGGCACTGGAGCCTCGGCGATCGGAGGTTGCCCAAGGGATTGGTAGCTTGCGCTATCTCTTCGAGGATTACGCATTCGACACTGACCGGCGCGAGCTGCATCGCGGGGCGGACGTCGTCTCCGTCGCGCCACAAGTGTTCGACCTGCTCGACTACCTGATCCGCAACAGGGAGCGCGTCGTCAGTAAAGACGACCTCATCGACGCCATCTGGAATGGTCGGAGCGTCTCCGATGCAGCGCTGACGACCCGCCTGAATGTCGCTCGGAGCGTCATCGGCGATACAGGCGAGGAACAGCGCCTCATCAAAACATTGCCGCGCAAGGGCTTTCGTTTCGTCGGACAGGTGGTGGAAACGCAGGGGCCCGCAGGCGCGCCGGTCGCCGACAACTCGATAGAACCGCCGAGGCCAGCGCTTACGCTGCCCGATAAACCCTCAATCGCGATTCTTCCCTTCACCAATCTGAGCTCCGATCCCGATCAGGATTACTTCGCTGATGGCATGGTGGACGAAATCATCACAGCGTTGTCGCGGTTCAACTCTCTATTCGTGATCGCGCGCAATTCGAGTTTTGCTTACAAGGGCAAAGTCGTCGATATCAAGCAGATCGGACGCGAACTCGGCGTCCGCTACGTGCTTGAAGGCAGCGTGCGCAAGGCGGCTGGAAGAGTCCGCATCATCGGCCAATTGATTGATGCCGCGACCGGGATACACCTTTGGGCCGACCGATTTGAAGCTGACCTGAGCGATATCTTCGCACTACAGGATCGGATGACCGAGACTGTCGTCTCTGCTATTGAACCAAAAATGTTTCAAACCGAAATAGACTCGGCGGCGCGGCGGCCGAACAACCTCAGCGCTTACGATCTTTGTCTTCGAGCATTCCCGCACCTCTACTCATGGACCCGGAGCGGGACGGCCGAGGCCCTTCAGCTTGCCTCTCGCGCATTGGAGCTTGACCCTCGATACAGCCTTGCTGCGGCCGTTGCAGGGAGTTGCCACTTCGGAAATGTCAGTAAGGGATGGGCGGTCGACCCGAACTCGGAAATCGCAGAAGGATTGCGGCTTCTCCGGCTGGCGCTCAGTATCGACGGGAACAACGCCGAGGCATTGAGCATACTCGGCCGCGCACACGCTTCCTTTTCCGGCGATTTCGATACTGCAAGGGAAATGGTGGACCGCGCGGTCGCCTTGAACCCTAATACAACCGTCGCATGGTCGCAGCGAGGTTGGACTTACCTGATAGCGGGGCAGCCCGAAGAGGCGATCCGGAGCTTTGAGCGCGCCATTCGACTAAGCCCATTTGACCCGTCGCTATTTACGAGGTTTACAGGAATGAGCGCTGCATTCATCGGTCTTGGTCGTTTCGATGAGGCGGTTGCCGCGGCCAAGACCGCTATCCAAACGAAACCGACGGTTGCGATGGCCTATCGTTGCCTCGCCGCGGCTCTGGCGCATCTAGGGCGAGATGCAGAAGCCAGGAAGACGGCGGCCGAGCTTCTTGAGCTTGAGCCCGATTTCCGAATATCTGGATGGCTGGCCCGTAGCGGTCACTGGCGGTCTCAAATGTTTATCGAAGGCCTCCGCAAAGCTGGACTTCCGGAGTGACGCGGCAGACCGCGACTTCCGATCCTGGCACTTTTCCGGACTTGGCACGATGTCCGAGTTGAGTCCGTTATGCGCACGAAAGCGAACGTTCGCCAACGCCTCTGGTTTTATGGGTTCACACCCTATCGAAAATCTGCTGAAAAGCTGCACGAACGCGCCCGAATCTGGCAGCAATCCAATTCCAGGAAGGACGGGCATCACCAGCGCTCGCTCCCATGATTACACGCCGTAAATTCCTTCGCTTCCTCGCCGGCCTCGGTGCCTTCGGCACCTCGACCGCGGCCTATGGCTTCGGCGTCGAGCCGCTGCTGCGGCTTCACGTTGCCCGTTACGACGTTTCGCCACCGCAATGGCCGGCGGGCTTCGAGCTCAAGATCGCCGTCATCGCCGACCTTCATGCCTGCGATCCCTGGATGTCGCTTGGGCACATTGAGGCGATCGTCGAACGCACCAACGCGCTTCATGCCGATGTCATCGTCATGCTCGGCGACTACGTGGCCGGGCATCGCCACATGATGCGGCAGGTACCGGCCTCCGAATGGGCATCGGCCCTGGCGATGCTGAAGGCGCCGCTCGGCGTGCACGCGATCCTCGGCAATCATGATTATTGGGATGACCGCGCCGTGCAGCGCGAAGGGCAGGGCAAGACCGTTGCGCAGCACGCGCTGGAAGCCGTCGGCATTCCCGTCTACGAGAATGATGTCACGCGCCTGACCAGGGGCGGCCATTCCTTCTGGCTCGCCGGGCTCGGCGATCAGCTCGCTTATCTGCCGGCATGGCGCTTTCGCAGCGTTCGCCGGATCGGCGTCGACGATCTCGACGCGACGCTCGCAAAGGTGACTGACGACGCGCCGGTGATCCTGCTGGCGCATGAGCCCGATGTCGCGTTCCGCCTGCCGAAGCGCGTGGCGCTGCAGCTCTCGGGCCATACCCATGGCGGCCAGGTCCGGCTGTTCGGATGGTCGCCGGTCGTGCCGTCGCGCTACGGCAACCGGCTCGCTTACGGCCACAAGAAGATCAATTGCGACGTGGTCGTCTCCGGCGGGCTCGGCTGCAGCATCCTGCCGTTCCGCCTCGGCGTGCCCCCGGAGATCGTGCTGGTGACAGTGGGCACGGCGCCGGCGTTGTCCTAGCCGATTGCACTTGCGAGGGCCGCGGCTGCTGCCAGCCACTCTGTGCTTTTGTCGTTAGTCGTGATATTGTTCTTTCATGAGTTCGGCCGTCGAAAAAGCTGTTGAAGCGCTGGAGTTGCTGCCTGAGGAAATGCGGGAGTCGGCAGCCGACTATTTACCGTCGCAAGCCAGGAAATTCCGTGCGTTGAAGGATGCGATCGACGAGGGTATGGCAGACGTCGAGGCGGGACGCGTGGTGCCCTGGGATTTGGAAGAATTTCTCAAGCCGGCCCATGAGCAACGGAAGCGATAGGGATTGTCTTGAGGGGCGTAGTCTCTCTGCGTGCCCGCTCGGATATTCTCGCCATTGATTCATACTTGGCAGAGCATAGTTCGGCCGCCGCCGATCGAATGCTGGTACGCTTCGCGCAGCGTTTTGATGAATTGTGCGATTTCCCTTTCTGGGTCGGGATCGAAGCGAGCTTGGTCCGTCACTTCGCGGTCTTTTGATCGATGGATATATCGCCTTCTATATTGTGGAGACGGAGCGGATCGTGATCGTGCGGACATGGAACGGGAATTTTCCAGATGAACCCCATTCTCGACGGTGAGATCCGCGACGGCCGCCATCACATGCAGGTCCGTGTCTATTACGAGGACACGGATTTCCCTGACTGGACGTTGTCGTAGTAGGCCGTGCTGATCGTTCCTGTTTTGTCGCGGTCTTCTGAGAAGAGTTTCATGCTGAAAAGGGCAGCGGCATTCAGGTACGGTGTGTATTCGTAAGGCATCCGCTTGCGCACCGGATGC
>Ga0210402_10003520_pt1 | contig 14616 bp, 11 predicted proteins | sample IncBWC7MmetaG_FD_161055 | JGI IMG/M metagenome (GOLD analysis project Ga0210402, IMG submission 161055) | Forest soil microbial communities from Barre Woods Harvard Forest LTER site, Petersham, Massachusetts, United States - Inc-BW-C-7-M | ecosystem: Environmental > Terrestrial > Soil >...
CGACGAGGCGATTGCCGATCGGATGAACGTTTGTTCCGTCGATTTTCCGTCCAACATCAGCGAAGTTAAAGCAGCCGGATTCGACATCCTCCCCGGCGTTACCGTTGCGGTGCCGCGCATCGCCGAAGCGCCGGTTGCGCTCGAGTGTCGCCATTACGTGACATTGGAAGTTACCCTCAGACGCCATCTCTGCATCGGCATGGTGGTCCGTTTGCACGCGCGGCCAGGCATCATCGACCCGGAGCGACTTCGCGTTAATCTCGATGCCTACAAGCCGGTGGCCCGCCTGTTCGGTAATCTCTATGCGCGCCTCGGCGAGAAATTCGTGCTTAAACGGCAATCCTTCGCGGAGTGGCAAGCCGATACCGGCATCCACACTCCGCGCTGAGATGAAGTTCTGATTGCATCGACGCTCCTGCACTTGCTCGAAAGCTTTTGGCTGAGAAAAACGATGCGCTCTTTTGCGCACCGAAAAGTCCCATTCACGAGCGGCATCCACGATTGAAGCTTGATCATGTTTCATCGAACAATTTCTTGCCCGCGCCTGCGGCGGTAGCTATCATCTGAACGCGCATGAGATGAAGTGGCTTTGGCAGGTAAGCTGGGATGATGCGACTATGAAATTGTTTCGCTGGTTTGCTGTCCTGATTGCAATCGTATTCTGCATCAACACACCCAGCATGCCGGCTAATGGCGCCGAAAAGACGACGATTCGCGCCGCGTATATTCCGGTGGTCACATGGTTGCCGGCGTGGGTCGCCAAGGACAAGGGATTTTTCGAAAAGAATGGCCTCGATGTTTCGCTCACCGTTACCCAAAATCTCTCCATCCTGCCGGGAACGCTCGGCCGCCAGTTTGACTTCGCGCCGTCGACTCCGCCGGACCTCATTAAGGCGGTGGTTGGCGGTATCGACGTCGTAGCTGTTGCCGGGCAAGCGATCGAAACCAAGGACAATCCAAGCACGCACCTGATCGTTCGGACCGATTCCACCATCCGGAGCTTGCAAGATCTTAAAGGCAAGGTGATCGCAACGCCGGCACTCGGCGCCATCATCCATGTCTCGGTGCTTCACAGTCTCAAGAAGAACGGCATCGACCCGACCTCGATTCGTGCCGTCGAAGTGCCATTTCCCAACATGGCCGATCAGCTCAAGGCCGGAAATGTGGACGCCGTCGAGGTCCTTGAGCCGTTCGCCGGACAGTTGCTCGCGGCCGGCAACAGATCGCTCGGTGACCCCCTTCTTTCGGTGGGCGACGAGGTCCTATATCCATTCTGGATCTCGCAGGGCAAATGGGCGGAAAGCCATCGCGGCGTGATCGAGGCCTGGGTCGCCTCGCTGGAACAGGCCAAGGAATTCATCGCTGCCAATCCGAGTGAGGCGCGCGCGGTTCTTGCCAAATATACGAAGCTCCCGGCGCCGGTCGTGGAGAAAATACCCTTCCCGACGTATCGATTTTCGCTTAGATCGCGAGATTTCGGTATTTGGGTGACGGTATTGAAGGACCTTGGCCAAATTACCAAGTCTGTCGACGAGAGCCGGCTGGTCGTAAAGTTCAAGTGAGCATGGCCGTGTCCATGGCCGGTGGAGAGACGACGGGCCAGCAACAACGCGATTTTGTTTTTTCTTGCCGATCGGTTTCATTGAAGCTGCCTTATCAAGGCGGGACCCGATGGATACTGGCGGATATTTCGTTCGACATTCATCGCGGCGAGCTGTTCACCATTGTCGGCCCTTCGGGTACGGGCAAGACCACATTGATCCGTGTGCTTGGCGGATTGACGCCGTGTACCAGCGGATCGGTCCGGATCAACGGGCAGGAGATTGCCGGCCCGCCGGAGGGGGTGATCATTGTTTTCCAGGACTACTCCCACGCGCTCCTGCAGTGGAGAACTGTTTTTCGCAACGTTGCATTGGGTATTGAAGGCCGCGTGGCCGCGTCGGAGCTGCGGAGTCAAGTCCTTGCTGCGTTGCGGCTTGTGGGGCTGGAGAAGAACGCCGATGACTATCCATGGCAATTGTCGGGAGGCATGCAGCAGCGCGTGCAGATCGCCCGTGCACTTGCCGTAAGGCCTGCGGTGCTGCTGATGGATGAACCCTTTGCGGCGCTCGACGCCATGACCAAGGCCTCGCTCCAGGACGAGCTGCTGCGCGTGAAGCAGGAGACCGGCTGCAGCATCGTGTTCATCACCCACGACATCGAGGAGGCAGTTTATCTTGGCGATCGTATCGCAGTAATCAACGGCAGCCCGGGGAGAATCGAGCGGACTTTCGATATCACGCTGCCAAAGCCGCGCAATCAAATCATAACACGGCAATTGACGGAATTCCTGAAATTCCGCTACGCGGTCCATCAGGCGATTGCTGGAATGATCCGATGACCGTGGGGCGGTTTTCCGGGCGGCTTTCCTGGCGTCCGAATATTGCCGGCCTCGTCACCATGGCGGTCTGCGGGCTGGTGTGGGAGACCGCGATCCAGATTGGCATCCTTCACTATCAATATCTGCCCGCGCCATCCGCGATCGTCCTGGGCGCGGGCGAACTTGCGGCCAGCGGCGAACTTGTCGCCGCGACGCTGCATACGCTTGAATCGGTCTTTCTCGGATGGGCGATCGCCGTGGCCGCGGGAGTCTCGTTCGGCCTGCTGCTCGGTTCTTCACCGCTATTGCGGCGGTACTCAATGGCCACCATCGAGGTGCTGCGACCGATGCCGGCCATCGCCTTTGTCCCGGTGGCGCTGCTGCTTTTTGGCTTTTCGATCCAGACCGAACTCATGGTCATTATCCTTCCATCGCTTTGGCCGGTTCTGATCAACACCATGGGCGGGCTGATGGGAGTCCACGCGCGTCTTGGGGACGTTGGCCGCACCTTTCGGCTTTCGCGTGCCGCAATCTTGTACAAAGTGTTCGTGCCGGCCGCCACACCGGCCATTATGGTGGGCGTGCGCATCAGCCTGACGCTTGCGGTCGTGCTCGCCGTGCTTGCCGAAATGGTGGGAAACCCCGAGGGCCTCGGCTACGCCGTCGTAAGCCAGCAACAGGCGTTGCGGCCCGACCTGATGTTCGTCTACGTGGCGGTTATCGGCCTGCTTGGCCTTGCGCTCAATGCGCTTCTCGTCGGTGTCGTGTCCGCGTCCTTTCCCGCGGCCTCAGCCGAGCTCAAGGGACCTCGGTCGTGAAGCGAGGAGAGCTCGGCGCATTCCTGCGCCAGGCGGCGGCGGAAGTCCCACCGGCGCGGGGCCTCATTCCGCTGCTGGCGCTCTTGACGGTATGGCAGCTGCTGGCGCCCGGGCCGTCCGCTTACTTCCCGGCGCCTTTCGAGTGGTGGAGCGCGGCCGTGCTGCTGTGGGACTCCGGTCAGTTATTGCCTGCGTTTGCCGCCACCGTCACGACCTTCGTCGAAGGGCTTGCCGTTGCGGTCGCGATAGGGGTCGGTTTAGGCGTCGCGATCGGCACGTCGAGGCCGGTCGAACGAGCCCTGGGGCCGCTTCTTGAGTTCATGCGTGCCATTCCGGCGCCCGTGACGGTGCCGATCGCGACGCTGCTGCTTGGCTACGACGTCACGATGAAACTCACAGTCGTTGCCTTGTCGGCGATATGGCCGATCTTGCTTAATACCTCGTCGGCCGCTGCCCGCGTCGAACCGCTCCTGTTCGATGTCGCCCGAACGTTCCGTCTTTCGACAGCCGATTGGATCCGGCAGATCGTCGTTCCATCGATTGTTCCGTTTATTCTGCTTGGAATACGGGTTGCGATTCCGCTTGCAATCGTCGTGACCTTGTTGGTCGAGATGCTGACGTCGTTGCCGGGCATCGGGGCGCTGATGATCCAGGCCCAAAGAAACTTCCAATCCGCCCAAGTCTATGCGCTGCTGGTCGTGGTCGGATTGTTCGGGTTCGTCGTCAATGATCTATTCGCCATTATTGAAGCGATCGTGCTTCGGCGGTGGCCCGCCAGGGGCGCGTTTCGATCGAGTTGAGCTGATCATGCTCCCAGGCGAAGTGCGTAGGATGGGTTGAGCGTAAGCGAAACCCATCAACCGCCGCTCAGCGCTGCGCGCCCTTGATGGGTTTCGGTTCCATATTGGAGCCGTGCCGGCTTCAAATGAACGGGACATGGGCGCGCGCTCGTGGTATGAATAGTGAAAGGATTGGGGCCATGAACACGCTACTGGATCGCATAACCATCGACCCCGAGGTTTGCGGCGGTAAGCCTTGCATAAGAGGCACGCGTATTTGGGTATCGCTTGTCCTCGATTTCCTGGCGGACGGAATGACCGAGGCTGAGCTGTTGGCCGAGTATCCCCAGCTCGCCCATGAGGACGTGCTCGCTGCAATCGCGTACGGGGCGGAGGCAGCACGCGAGCGCGTCATACCGGTTCCGATCAATCGCGTCACGTGAAGTTCAAGCTTGACGAAAACATCGGGCGTCGCGGCCTGGAGCTTCTTAAAGCATTCGGCCACGACGTGATGACCGTGTGGGATCAAGGCCTGCGCGGCGTCACCGACCAGAAGCTGTTCGAAAATTTGCTCAGCCGAGGGGCGAACGCTCGTTACCCTCGATCGTGACTTCGGCCAAGTCCCGCGATTCCCGCCGGAGAAGAGCGCCGGAATGCGGAATTGTTATCCTGGAGGTTGGGCCCAGGGCAACCCTCCAAGGAATCGTCGGGAGGCTGCGCGATTTCCTGGCGGTCCTGGAAAGCCATTCCGTCGCTGGCGCGTTGTGGATCGTCGAACCGGGACGGGTAAGGATTCATCTCCGCAATGGAGAGGAATCACCGCGATAATGTGGAACGGTGTAAAATCGGCGACGTTTGCCGCCAATAGCGTATTCCGAACTGGCGCGCCGCGGTCGATGAAGATGGGCAATACTCGTTCGCCGTGGCGCTATGATGCGGGAGCTTGCGTAACGCCGCCGTAGCTGAAACCGCGATGGCTTGCGATTCCGCGCTACGCTTCGATGCCATCCTTTGGATCGCCATGATAGCGGCTCGTGCGCTCAGTCACGGAGCGCTCCCTCGTCGGGCGGATCACGCGCTGGCGCACTGCGAGGGCGGAAGTACCCCAGCAAGCGGCCCGATTTGGCGCCATCAGGATTATTCTCCCACCGGCCAACTGCGGAACTCGCAGAAGCCGTAGCCTGGGTTGAGCGTCAGCGAATCCCGGAAGCAAGCAGTGCCGCGAGCGAGCGCGCAATCCGGTGGCTTATCGCGCTTATGGTGCTGTGCTGCGATCCGCTCGCCATCGCGCTGACGGCTGCGGCCTCGGCGTGCCCACGCTGATAACCAAGGGAGTTCCCCCGGCTCTGCCGGGGTGGCAGTAGAAGTTTGACAATTCCGGGAGTAGCCGGGCTGTAGGAACGGGTGTCCATCGACGAAAATCTGAATCGTGAGCCGCCAAGCACACGAAAGGGATTGCTCCGCCGACATTACTGTGGAGACAATCCAAGCTGTTGCGCGGCGTCTGCGATTCGATCTCGCTGCTGCTTGTCGTCAGCAAATACCTCGAGTCCGCGCGCGAGCGCCCGTTTCGCGAGTTCTGCTTCGCCGAGCACCACGCGCGACCGAATCAGCTTGATCCATCCTTCCGGATCGCGGGGCGATTGTTCCAGGCGGCTGGCCAAACCATCAATCATACCTTGAATCATCGCGGCGCGATCAGCCGGCGGCATGGCCTCCGCGGCGCGGACATCCTCGGGGCTTGGTCCCTTCTCGATCGCCCTAGACATGTGCGGCGCTCTCGGCGTCCTCAGTGCTTCGAGCAATCCGCCTGCGGTGTCCGGCTTCGGCACGGCCGGACGAGCGGCATCGCTGCCCGTATTACGCTCCAACTCGCTGATTTTGTTTTTGAGGTCCGGCACCCACGGCTCGTCAGAATTGACGTCCTGGAGCAACTCGGTCCAATCGGCGAGGGCTGATGTCTTGTCACCGTCCTGTTCCTTCGCCAACCCCCTGAAGAACCGCGCACGGGCATCTTTGGGATCAATCCTCAGGGTCTCCTCAATGGCGTTCCTGGCATCGGCCGTGACGACGCCGTCGGCCGACTTGACTAGAACTTCGACGCGCGCGCTTCTGATTTCCGCTGCGCCGGGCCTTAGCTCGATCGCTTTCGCATATGCCTCGCCTGCTTCCGAGAAGTGTCCGATACTTGCATAAGACCAGCCGAGCGTGCGCCAGCCTTCGACATCATTGGGATTTTGTAATAACCGTACCGCCAGGCGTCTGATCATTTCATCGACTGGCGGCAGGCCGGTTTGGAATCGCGGCTGCCGCTGGTTTTCGTCAGCAGGCGACTGTATTGCTGCTGAAATGCTTTCCGGGGCCGAGGTTTCCCGAGCGAATGCCGAAGTCGCTCGGGGCGCGGCGCCGGAACCCCGCATCGACGGTAGATCAGGGTTTCCCGTCGCCGCATAGAGACCGACCGACCCGAGAACCACAATTCCGGCGACGCATATGACGGCGAAATTCCGTTCGCCTTGGGACAGCTCCGGCAAAGCAGGCCGTTCCATTCTGTCGGCCGCCAGAGCGCGCCGCTTGATCTCAACCCGGGCCGTTTCCGCCTGCGTATCGTCGATCAGGCCTTGCCGCAATTCGTTTTCGACTTCCTTCAATTGATCGCGGTAAACCTCGATATCGCCGGCCGATTCGGCCTGACGCCGATCGAATCGCCGAATGAACGGCGCCGACACCAAAACCGCCGCTGCGGAAGTCATGATCGTCAGAACGAGCCACAACGTCATGTCGCATTCCTTTCGTCGAGCAGTTCGTCGATTCGTTTCTGTTCGATGGCCGTCAAAGGCAACGACGCCTGCGTGGCGCGATCCGCAGACCGCCTGCGCACGTATTGACCGAACCCCATCGCGGCAATCAGCACGAACAATGCCGGACCGAGCCAGAGCCCGAGCGTGTTGAGCTGCATTGGCGGATTTAGCAGAACGAAGTTGCCGTAACGGGCAACGATGAAATCCAGCGCCTGTTCATCGCCATCGCCTGACGCCAAGCGTTCTCGCAACAATACCCGAAGGTCGTGCGCAAGCGGAGCGTTGGAATCATCAATGCTTTGGTTTTGACAAACGACGCAACGAAGAACTTGACTGAGCGCTCGGGCGCGCATTTCAAGCCTCGGATCCGGTAGAACTTCGTCTGGCGTCACCGCATGAGCGATCGCCGTGAACGCGGCGAGCACGACCAGCATTCCGCAGAAAGCGCGCCGCGCTGACAATCCGAATTCCATTTTCATGATGCGACCGGGGCGGCGAGAGCGTGGCGCGGGATGCGTTGCGGTACGCCGACACGCAGCCGGCGGTCGCATAGCGATACGAAGCCGCCAAGCGCCATTGCGAGCGCACCGATCCACACCCAAGGCATGAACGGATGATAGTAGAAACGCACCGCCCAAGCACCGTTATTGTCCGGTTCACCGATCGCAACGTACAAGTTCGAGATCAGATTGGTCCTGATGCCGGCCGCGGTAGTCTGCTGCTGGCGCACCGGATAAAAGCGCCGCTCGCTAAAAAGCTGGCCCACGATTCGGCCATTCCGGGTGACGTCGAAAGTACCTCGCTCGGCCTCATAGTTGGGACCCGGCACTTCACCCACTGAACGCAAGCGCAGATTGTACCCGGACAGATCGAGGCTCTGGCCGGGTCGCAACATTTCGATCTTTTCGGTCGCCCAGTTGGTCATACCGGTGATCCCGGCGACCGTTATGCCCATCCCGGCATGGGCGATAACGAGCCCGTAGAACGCCCGCGGCGTGGTGCGGGCGAGCCTCAATGTGGTCGCCAGCGGCGCGCTGCCCAGACGTGTACGATATGCCAAAGCCGCAAACGATCCGACGACCAACCAGACCGCCACAGCCATGAAGGCCGCCGCAAAGGCGTTGCGGCCAAACGTGACGATTAATACCAGGATTGCGGTGAGCAGGCTCGCAAGCGCCGGGTACTTCAGGCGGACGACGGCCGCGCGAATATTATCGCGTTTCCATTTGAGCATCGGTCCGATGACCATCACCAGCAGCAACGGAATCATGATCGGAACGAATGTCCTGTTATAGTAAGGCGGTCCCACCGAAATCTTGTCGTCGCCGATCATGTCGACGATGAGCGGATAGAACGTTCCAAGGAACACGGTGGCGGCAGCTGCGCTCAACAATACATTGTTCGCGGTCAGGCCGCTTTCGCGGCTGATTGGCGCAAACGGTGCACCATATTTGAGATGCGGCACGCGAAAGGCGTAAAGCATTAGGGCGCCGCCCGTGGCGATCAAAATCAACCCCAGAATGAAGACGCCTCGCGCCGGATCGAGAGCAAATGCGTGAACGCTCGTCAGCACCCCGGACCGCACCAGAAAAGTGCCGATCAGGCTCAATGAAAATGTCAGGATTGCAAGTAGGATTGTCCAGCTCACGAGGGCATTGCGACGCTCGACGACAAGCGCCGAGTGCAGGAGTGCGGTGCCGGCAATCCAGGGCATGAACGAGGCATTTTCGACTGGATCCCAAAACCACCAACCGCCCCAGCCAAGCGTGTAGTACGCCCACGCACTGCCAAGCGTGATTCCGATGGTCAAAAAGCACCATGCGGCCAGTACCCAAGGTCTCACCCAGCGCGCCCAGCATGCATCGACCTTGCCATCGATCAGCGCCGCGACGGCAAACGAGAACGCCATCGAAAACCCGACATAGCCCAAATAGAGGAACGGCGGGTGAATCGCGAGCCCCGGATCCTGTAGGATCGGGTTCAGTCCATTGCCGTCGTCAGGCGCCTGCGCGAGACGCGCGAACGGATTTGACGTGAATGCGATGAAGACTAAAAAGCCGAAGCCCACCATGCCGTGAACGCCCAGCACGTTGATCCGTAATCGGTCGGGCAGATTGCGGCCAAATATCGCTACGGCGGCGCCAAATAGCGAGAGAATAAGAACCCACAGCAGCATGGAGCCCTCATGATTCCCCCACACGCCGGAAATCTTGTAAAGTAGAGGCTTTGCGGTATGCGAATTGGCCGCCACGACCTCCACGGAAAAATCGGAGGTGACGAACGCATAGGTCAAGGATGCGAACGAAACCACGAGAAACATGAATTGACCTAACGCGGCCTGATCGACAAACGCCGCAACCCCAAGATCATGGCGGCGCGCGGCCACGAACGGCATGGCCGACTGAACCGCAGAAATAAGAAGCGCAAGAAGGAGCGCGAAATAGCCGATCTCAGGTGTCATGGGGCGCTCCGTTCGCCTGCGGAAGTGATATGGGTTGAATGATTTGATGTCGGTCGGGCATCAAGTCGTCGCCTCCCCGCTTTTTCGAGTCCATGTTGTCCTAAAGCGGATTTGTTGTGGCGGACTCAAACACCTTAATGTGTCATCCTTGCAGCATTGTAATATGTCATCCTCGCGAAAGCGGGATCCAGTACTCCGCAGCACCGAGGGCCAGGTCGCCCGCCGGAGCCTTGTCATCGGGCCGGCCAAAGGCCGGACCCTTTGGCGGGCGATGACACATGCGGCTCGCGATTCCAAGAACGAAACCCGCCCTAATCCCCTCCAATGAGGAAATACATTATGTGCACGCAGACGCGTAGGCCGCCTCATCGCGCGCCGAGCGAAGGCGACGTGCAATTGCTGCCATCCGGGCGGACGTTATATCGGCACAATGCGGCAGCAGCCGGCGTTAACACCTTGTTCCTGTCGTCAGCCTTTGTGCTGGTGTCGGAGTAGAAATCCCAGCGCAACCCGATCGTCGCCAACAGCTCGGTATCCTTGCTCTTGATGCCGGATTGCGTGGAACTCGTCCACTGCGCACCGATCTCGAATTCCAGATTCAAGTCCTTGGTCCAATAGTAGTCGACCAGGAACGACGGCAGGACGGTGTATTCCTTGAGATCGATTCCGGTGCCCACGGCATAACCAAACCGCAACCGCGGACTAAGCCGCCACTCATTGGTCAACGGATACCTGGTATTTAAGTCGAGCACATACCGGTTTGAAGTCGCCAACTGTGAATAACGCAGCGCGCCAATATACATGTCGCCATCTTTAAAGAGGTTATTGCCGATGAGTTGGGCGGAATAGTAGTACTCATTGCCGGCCGGAAGTGCCGCCAGAGAGGGGTCCAGTCCAATCGGCGAGATCGGTTGTGTCAAATTGACGACTGTTGCATCGGCGCTGACTTGCCAGTTATCCGAAAGCGGATGCGAAAAGCCGAGCATGGCCGACTTGAATATCGGCGTTTGATTGCGGGCAAGCTGTTGCAGCTGTTCGTTGGTCAGCGGCGCGTTGGTTTGGGCCTTAAGCATATCGTAAAGCGTGGCAAAGGGTTGGTTGATCAGAACATTCCAGGTCGACAGGAAGGGTGTCCTGCGATAGTCCGCGCCCCCGTAGATGGTCGACTTGTCGGGCAGTATCCATGACCCGGAGAAGATCGCTGCATTGAGCTGCTGAAAATGAACGTCGTAGTCGACGTTGCCGAATGCAAACTTGTTCGCATCGTAGTAACGAAAATCGGCGCCGACAGCCTCGCGATCCACCAGCCACCGGTCACGTTGCTCGATCGCATAGAGGGTTGTCTCCCATCCGAGATACGGACTGAGACCAAGGCCCGCACTGTAGAAAAACTTCTCGTTCTTGAACGGCAGATCGAAGCGACTGAGCGCCGGCGACCCTCCAACGAGGTCAACCTTCAACATCGGAAGAGGCTGCCAACTGAATAGCGCGCCATCGAAACGACCGAGCACTCCGTCGGTATTGAGGGTCTGGCGGCCAACCACAGTGCGTAAATTCCAGTCCTTTACCAGCGTATCGACGGAAAGTGCCGCAAGGCCCGCCAGGTTCCTCTCGGAATCAAACCTGTACTCCTCACTGCCGGAAAACCGAATTTTTCCCTTGGTTTGATCATTATTCCATGTGGCCGTCGCATCGAGACTGGACAGCATTTCGTTTTGATGAACGCGGTGAGAGTCGGGATCTGCAGTGGGATCGGGCGCCACGGTAGGATCCCGCACGGCGCGGAAGCTGTCGTCGCGAATATAGAACGTCGACGCGCTGCCCACGAGCGTCCAAACCGTCTCATTGGACGGCGCGAATCTGCCGATCGGCGGCGCTCCGGCCGGCACCTTGTTTGGCGTACGCAGCACCGCGCTCGACTCGTCATTTGCCGTGACGATGCCGGCAAGGCGTTGTCTCACACGCTCGCTCTGCTCGCCGCTCGGATAGCGACGAAGAAAATCTTCGTATTCCGCCCTCGCTTCGCCAAGCTGGCCGTTCTTTTGGCGCGCAAGACCCAACAGCTCCTGGGCTTCGGCGCTGTATTGGTTCTCCGGATATTTGAGAATTTTCGTGAAAAGCTGGATCGCACCGCCCGGGTTATTACGCCGTAGCGCGGCCCGCCCCTCATCCATCCAGCCCGCAACCGCTCTCAGATCCGATTCCGAAATCGTGCCGGCGGACCGAGTTTTGGGGCGGGCTGCCCCGATGGAGGCCGGATTTAGTACGCCCCCAGGCGGAAGCGGAAGGGGCATATATGCGGGCCCCGGAAATACAGGAATACACGCGGGCGATGGCTTACCTCCTGCAACTGCGACCACGATGCTCTGGGTGTCGGAATTAGGAGCCACCTGATACGCCACCGGATGATCGAAAAGAATCCGAAGCACAGGTCCGGTCGGATTTTGAGTCTCAAGAGTGATAGCCTTGATTCCGTGAAGCTTACCGTCGGGTACGGTCGCCGCCTCGCGTCTCAATGTCAGCAGGGCGGCCGCCTGGTTGCGGTCGATCGGATTCACTGTGATCCGCAACTCATCGCCGCGATCGAGCGGAAAATGGCTGGCATAGCGAATGCGGAAGTTGAAGTTGACTCTAAGAACGGCGCAGCCATTTTGGACCGCGAGTTGCGTGTCCGCCAGCCCCTGATCGACGACGGGTTGAGCGTACGCCGGCCGCAGCACGACCAGCGTCGATCCCGCAAGAGCGAGCGCTAGAAACCGGCGATATACGGATCCGGCCATTACCATCCCCCTCCAATGGCCCGATGCACGCCGGAGCGGCGTGTCAAGATGGTCCTTTGCGTGTTGTCGGCGTAGATGTGGCACGCACCTGTGCAGTCTCGAAGTTCCGCGACCGTGTAGTAGACTTTCACCGGCCGCTCGAACTTGACGTGCGACATCGGGCGATACTTATCAGCGTGGCAACCAGCGCAATCCGGGCGATAGGCCGGGAACTTCCAGGGAACGATCTGGGCGTTCGACGTGTGGCAGCTGGTGCAGTTGACCGCTGTCCCGTGATTCACAAAGGCAGGCGAGGTGTGCCGGTAGGTCACCGGTGTCCAGGTCGCGGTCCGATGACATGTCTCGCAAGGCAACGTTGTGGCGAAGTGTGTGGGTGGTTTGCCTTCAGCCATTGTGCCGTTGTGGCAGCTGGCGCACGGTGCGGTCAGACGGGTGTGATCGACCCGCGCACCCGCAAAAGTCACGGTGCTCTTGTGACAAGTCTCGCAGGGCGCAGTGGTGGCGATATGGTTCGTCGGCTTCCCCATCGCCGTCGTGCCGTTGTGGCAGCTGGCGCAATTCGCGACGATTCCGGTGTGGTTCATGGAGGCTCCGGCGAACGTTGTCGTGCTCTTGTGGCAGTTCTCGCAGGGCGCAGTGGTGACGATGTGATTTGGCGGCTTGCCGACCGCCGCGACGCCGTTGTGGCAGGCCGCGCAGCCGGTACTGATGCCGGCATGGCTCGGTTTGGCACCAGCGGCCGCCGGCATAGCCGTCGGTGAGGAGGCCTGAGCGGTCGGCATCGCAGGGCTCGGCGGAGTGGGCGCAGCTGGACTGGTGGCGGCCGTGCTGGGCAACGCGCTGCTCGCCGCGGCTGCACTGGGTGACAAGATAACCGGCGCGGCCGCGGCGGACGTACCGGCAGTGGCGGGCGTTGCGGCAGTGGCTGGAGTGGCCGGACCGTTGGTCGTGGCGACGGTCGCGGTCGTGGGGGAATTGGTTGCAGTCGGGAGCGCCGTTGGAGCGGTCGTCGTTGCGGCTGTGGTCACGGGCTTGGCCGTAGTTGCGGGCAACGTGGAAGCGGTCGCCGCAGTCGTCGTTGTGGCCGTCGTCGTCGCGGGGCTGGCCGCAGTCGTGGACGACGTTGAAGCGGTCGCCGCAGTTGTCGTTGTGGCCGTGCCGGTCGCAGTTTTGGCTGCAGTTGTGGGCGAAGTCGAAGTGGTCGCAGTGGTCGTCGTTGCAGTCGTGGACTTGGTTGCGGCGGGCGCTGCAGTCGTCGTCGCGGCGGTTGTTGTTGTCGCGGGCTTGGTTGTCGTAGTTGCGGTTGTCGTACCGACGCCGTAGCTGCCGCAGGCCGTGTCTCTCGGACTGTGGCATTGGCCGCAATTGGGGCCGCTACCGTGATTGCCCTTGGCGTTGACGCCGTTGTGGCAGGTGGCGCACGTCACGCCGGTTACGACAGCGTGCACCATTTTGCAGGTTGCGGATGAACCGCCACTGTCGAAGCTCGCCGTGCTTGCATGGCACGAGGTGCAGTCAGCTGCAGCGGTTGGAATGTGCCCGCTCGCTTTGGCCTGGGCGCCGCTGGTGCCTTGGCCAGTGTAGGAACCATTGTGGCAGGAATCGCAGCGGCTGGCGCTGACTGCCGTGTGGCTCATCGTGTAGGTCGTGAAGCTTGCTGCGGTATTGGTGTGGCAGTTGCTGCATTGAATCGCCGTCACCGGGATGTGCGGCGGCGTGATCATGCCGGTCGCGGTCGTCCCGTTGTGGCAACTTGAGCAGTTGGTGTCCGTCGCCGCGTGAACGTGGGCTCCGCCGCTCCAGCTTGTGAACGTTGAAGCCGCGCTCGCATGGCAGGTGATGCAGTCGGCGCCGTTGGTGGGCACGTGGCCGGCAAACGACGCCGTGCCCAGTGCGCCCTTCGTGCCTTGGCTGATATAGGAACCGTTGTGGCACGAATCGCAGCGGCTGGCGCTGACCGACGTGTGATTCATGGTGTAGGACGTGAAGCTCGCCGCCGTATTGCTGTGGCAATTGCTGCACTGAACTCCCGCCACCGGGATGTGCGGCGGCGTGACGAGGCCGGTCGCGGTCGTCCCGTTGTGGCAGCTTGAGCAGTTCGTGTCGGTCGCGGCGTGGGTGAATACTCCACCCTGCCAGCTGGTGAAGGTCGAGGCTGCACTCGCATGGCATGTCACGCAATCCTTGCCGCCGGTCGCCACGTGGCCGGGGAACGACGCCGTGCCCTGCGCCCCTTTGGTTCCCTCTGCCGTGTACGAGCCGTTGTGGCAGGCGTCACAGCGGCTGGCGCTGACTGAGGCGTGATTCATCGTGTAGGTCGTGAAGCTCGCCGCCGTATTGACGTGGCAATTGCTGCACTGAACCCCCGCCACCGGAATATGCGGCGGCGTGACCATGCCGGTCGCCGTCGTGCCGTTGTGGCAGCTTGAGCAGTTCGTGTCGGTTGCCGCGTGAGTGAAGACTCCGCCCGACCAGCTGGTGAACGTTGAGGCCGCGCTCGCATGGCAGCTGACGCAATCCTTGCCGCCGGTCGCCACGTGGCCGAGGAACGACACTGTCCCCAGTGCCCCCTTCGTTCCCTCGCTCAGGAAGGATGTTGTGGCAGGCGTCGCAGCGGC
>Ga0210402_10003522_pt1 | contig 14614 bp, 17 predicted proteins | sample IncBWC7MmetaG_FD_161055 | JGI IMG/M metagenome (GOLD analysis project Ga0210402, IMG submission 161055) | Forest soil microbial communities from Barre Woods Harvard Forest LTER site, Petersham, Massachusetts, United States - Inc-BW-C-7-M | ecosystem: Environmental > Terrestrial > Soil >...
GCGCTATGACTACATCGGCGACTTCGCCAAATTCCCGGAACTCCGCTGGCTGAACAAATACCACATGCTCCCGCCAACCGTTTTGGCCGTAACCCTGTGGCTCATTGGTTCCTGGCCGCTGCTCATCTGGGGCTTTTTCCTGGGCACCGTCTTCCTCTGGCACGGCACGTTCACCATCAATTCGCTTTCGCACATTTTCGGCAACCGCCGCTTCCCGACCGCCGACACCAGCAAGAACAACTGGCTGCTCGCCCTGGTCACCCTCGGCGAAGGCTGGCACAACAATCACCACTACTTCATGGCCTCCGCCCGCCAGGGCTTCTACTGGTGGGAAATCGATCTCACCTACTACGGCCTGAAGCTGCTCTCCTGGTTCCGCCTCGTCCGCGAACTCCGCCGCGTCCCCGACCACGTCCTAGCCGAAGGCCAAGCCTTCGACGCCTCGGCCGCCATTCCTAATTCCTCAATGTAGCGCTGGTCTTTCAAGCGCGCCTTTTGCGCACCGACCGAATTTACGGGGCCAGCTCCTCTCTTTCTATTCCTGATTCCCCAATGTAGCGCTGGTCTTTCAAGCCAGCTCCTCTCTTCCTTTCCTCGGTTAGGTTGTAGACCGGTGAGGGGTAGAAAAGTGCGAAATATCAGGGGAAAAATCAAAAATGTCGGCGCGCCGACATTTTTGGAGCGGTACATCCCCCTGTATTGCGTATGTAGGGGAAACAAAAGAGTTGCGGGAGCGGTCTGACCAGGAGACTGGTATACCCCCCACCCCCGGGGGGTCGCGTAGGTGCGGGAATAATTGGAGTTAGCGGAATTTTTGCGCGAAGCGGAGAGCGCCGCACGGTGTAAGGAGAGAAATCCCCGCGCGAACCCTTCGCGCAAACCACTCAGGGTAAACATGGCCTATTCTCTCGCGTTAGTAATAACTAGACAATAGTATTCTGTAGTACTGGGACGATTTTGCGCTGAAAGAGTAACGGTCGGGGATCAGAAGTTGAAAATCATAGAGTTAAGGGTTGGAAGTCCAGAAGAAGGGAAGAGCCGAGGTGTCCCAAGACCCGGGTACCAAAAACCGGAACCCGCGGCACCCGGCTCGGTGGCCAGCATGTTGCCCTCTTCAGTTATTTGGAATTGTCGTTACTGGCTGAGTCATTGTATAAGGACAGAGATGGATCGGTCACAGGCGCTAGAAAAGATCAGCAAGGCCCTGGCTTTGCTCACATACCAAACACGTGCTGAGAATCTTGCCGGATTCTTTTCAAGGAACAGGCTCGCGGAGGATTTATTCATCCCCATTTTGGGGCCCATTCTGAAAGCCCCGAATTTGCACACTTTGAATCGCGGCGGTGTATCGTCTCCCTACATCGATTTAGGGGACGAACGAAGGCGCTTATCGGTCCAAGTTACGGCCGAGCGATCCGCAGCGAAGATAACTGACACCCTCACGAACTTCATCTCACATGGGTACAACAAACGCTACAAAAGGCTTGTATTTTTCATCCTCAGCGAAAACCGACCAAAATATAAAGCAACGAGCAAGCGGCACTGGAGGAAGGTCTGTGGGCGAAAACTATCATTCAACCCGTCCTCCGATATCATCAGCACCCTCGAGCTCTACTCCCTCATTGCGAGCCTTCCACACTCTAAGCTCCTTGAAGTAGAAGACATAATCGCAGGCAGCATGATAGGCGAGTCCTATATCGACGTCATGGCCTATTTGAGTAAGTTCTCGCTCCGGCAGATTGAGGACGAAAAGAAGTCCACCAAGTACATTCCCGATGTTTTCGTAGAGACGCGCGAGACCAAGAGTCTGGCGCGCTCTTTCGCACATCCCGAGCTATTCTTCTCCAGGACGCTAGAGTCACTCGGTCGGCTTAGCATCCGATACTGGGACCGGTTCCTAGACAAGGCAGGGCTACCGCACTTACCGTTTCCCGACCTCTCTCAGTCTGACACTGAACCCACTCTGGGGGATGTTACTCATTCTGCTGCCGAGCTTTCATCGAAGCTCGCAGCTACGACCGGTGTCCTTAAGAAGTATGAAGAGTTGTCGCATGCTACCCCCCACCATTTGATGTCAGAAAAGATCGTAGGCATTTCTATGAAGAAAATACATTTGCCCTTCAGACCGCACTGGGGAGCGGATTGAATCGCCAGCTCGGACGACTCGTGGATGAGCTTGCCACCATCCGAGCACGAGTTTTGATCCTTACAGGAAGAGCTGGTCAGGGGAAAACCAACCTCGTCTGCGACTTTGTGGAGAACTTTCTCCTGAAACATGAAATTCCTTGCGCGTATTTCAGCGGACGTCGCCTCCGGGCAGTGCAGGGGACGAGAGATTTGGGAGAAGCAATACAGCAGCTACTATTTGACGGTAAGACTAGCTCTTTCGCCAATGCCGCTAATCTCCTCTCATCATATGCAGGCCGCGTCAACAAGCCATTCGTTCTCATAATCGATGGCTTGAATGAGCACCACCGTATTTATGAATTTGCGGAGCAGTTGGAGCAATTTATTGGAGACGTAATCCGTTATCCCGGCTTGAAGTTGTTTCTAACCTGTCGGTCGGAATTTTTCCAACAACGTTTTGGCAGACTCGTTGAAAGCGCGTCATTGAGGGAGCATATCTTCTTGCTCGAAGCGAACGAGAATCGGCTGGAAGATGAAGCCTATGCCGAAATGGTCGCAGGCTATTTCAAATTCTTTAAGGTTGAAGCGGGCATGGTGTCGGACCACGTTGTCGAGACACTAAAAAAGGACATGTTACTCTTGCGGTTCTTCTGCGAGGCGTATGGCGCTAGAGGTAAACCCGCAGTGTACCGTCAAGAGTTCGTTGCGAATATTTATCGAGAGAAAATCTTTGAAATTTACCTGGAACAGAAACTTGGGACGGCAAGAGCGTTCCTACAGCGTTTGACTGACCGGCCGAGCCCAGTTGACGAAAAAGCTGATCTTAGGGCCGTCCTTGAACTCTGTCTTGCCCATATGCTCCAAACCTGGCAGTTCATGGATGTTCCGTTATCCACTATTCCCGCGACCCAGAAGGATGCTTTATTCGCACTCCTAGACGAGGAGCTAATTTTGCGGCGTGACGCCCCGTCGGGGCCTTCTGTTTTTTCCCCATCCAGTGACACCATCAATTTCACGTTTGATGAATTCCGCGACTTTCTTCTAGCACAATATCTCCTCTACAAGGTGTACGCGTCCGATAGGTCGACATTTGAACGCTACATCGCTAAGAATGACCCAAGGAACTCGCCCACCATCGAAGGTCTTAAGAAATTTCTCTTCTACGCATCCAGGAAAGAAGAGAATGTGGAATTCTGGCAGTTTTACAGGGAACAGACCTGGTACAAGGACGTGTACGACCGCGAGATTTTCAATGTCGATACAAAGCTATTACGGGCCGAGGACCGCGATCTAGTCGTGGAAGCCCTGAAATCAGGAGACGAACGGGCAATAGCCTTCGCCTTTGAGCTAGCTGCGAATTGGCACCCAATTTTCAATAGGCTTCTTAATCTCGATCTATTGGTTTCCTTCGTCACCCACCCTAACGACAACTTCTACTTCGACAAACTGATCCTAAAACCTTTTACAACGGTTCGATACTACAACGAAGGGAGATCTGCCAAAGGGTTCTCCAAATTCGTGCTTGAGCACATACTCCCCAAATTTGATCCCAACTCTCACAAGGAAATAAATGGCCTTTTCAAGTTCCTCATTCTCTTGTTTCCAGTGGACAGCGGTATCGACTTAAACAGCGAAAGTTATCGAGTATTCCAGAGAGTGCTGGGAAAGTTTCCAGAGTATGGGATTAATTTGTTGAAGCAATCACTCCAATGGGGACCGACGCGTCATCGCCCTTATGTTTGGCGTCTCCTAGCTACATCCTCGGTCTCGCTATCTCTTTTAGAGCCGTTTCGTGACGAGGCAGAGATAGAGCGTTCGCGCACCGAAACATCGGATCCCGTGCTCCACCGCGAAGTGGGGCGGTTTCTCCGTCGGCTAGCTACAGAAGTGGGAGGTGCTGCTCGATGATCATCCCCATAAAGTCGGAATCCGGCTTTCAAACTTCATACGTGCTATGCCTGCGAACTGGCGTCAGCGAAGCTAGTCTCCTCCGGAGAGCTCAGGTGAGGGTCGGAACTTACGCCGGAGAACTGGTAACCAATTTGCACGATGGAATTTTTCGTCTTTCGATAGAACTGAAAAGCGACTACGCGAAGTACTACGCCCTTGAATACAGTACCTTCGCCGAATACGTCTGGAAGCGATTCCTATTCTCCCGAGATATTGCAAGCGCCATAAGTGCACAGCTCTCAACGGCCAACTTGATTATCTATTTTCATCCAAGTTATTGGTTCATAGAGGATGCCTATGGTCAAGAGTTCCTGGAAAGGCTTTTTGAACCAAGGAGATCAAAATGAAGATTAGAGCCGGTTTTGTCTCAAATAGTTCGTCTACGTCTTTTCTCATCATCGCCAAGAGCGATCTTAACAGAGCCGACTTTTTTGAGCTGATGGGTATTTCTCTAGATTCGCCTATCGCCGACGTTTTCTCAGAGTTCTTTGAATCCGTTGTTAATAACGCCGTCAGCCAAGTTGACTTTAAGAAAGTGCAAAGCGATCAACCGCTCGAGAGTCTGTTTGACTCTGAGCGCACCCGCCTCTCAGCGCGAATGCTCCAGAAGCTAAAAGAGGCTCAGAAACGCGGCCTTAAAGCGTATTACGGTTGGCTGGATAGTGAGACAAGTCCGATCCAAACTTTTTTCTGCACGGACTCGTTTGAAGTAGAGAACGAAAAAATCTATTTCAACGGTCTGGAGTGCACATGGTAGCCAATAAGGCCGCCTTCGTCGTAAAGAGGTTCGCTAAGGAGCACTACACAGCGATCTTCAATCCGAATTCTGGGTTCTTCGCGAGGGTGGAAGACGCTGGTCATGAAGAGCCGTTTTGGGGCGAGCATGGTCCGGAGTTGTTGGACATAGCGATCACTAACTGGTGTGACCGTGGATGCTCCTTCTGTTATCGGAAATCCGATGAATCGGGCACTCACATTTCCCTGACTGATTACGAGGAGATCATCCGCCAAGCTCAGTCGTTGCACGTTTTTCAAGTGGCACTCGGAGGGGGAAACCCGAACCAACATCCCCAATTCTCCGAGATCTTGCGCCTGACACGCGAAAAATACGGCATCGTGCCCAACTACACCACCAATGGTCGCGGGTTAACGCCGACCGTGCTTGATTCAACAGCTAAGTTTTGTGGAGCTGTCGCTGTGAGCGCCTATCCGCCTTACAAGGAGACAGAAGACGCAATTGACCTATTGCGGTCGAGAGGAATCACAACCAACATTCATTTTATCCTGACAAGTAAGACGGTAGATACTGCGATCGAATGGCTGAACGACCCGCCAGCTTTCTTGGAAAGAGCGAACGCGATTGTGTTCCTGAACTACAAGCCTGTGGGCCGCTTTTCGGACGAGAAACTCCTCCTGAATAAAAGCGCTCGGGTTGAGGAGTTTTTCAAACTAGCGACTAAAGGACGGCGTGGCTTTCGCATTGGATTTGACACTTGTACGATTACCGGATTGGCACGATTTGGTGACGCTCCCGCAATTTCGTTAGAGGGCTGCGACGCAGGCCGGTTTTCCCTATTCGTGTCTGAGAAAATGGAGGTTTATCCCTGTTCCTTTATGGTGGAAGCCGGCTATCGGGGGATTCCTCTAAAGGGCTCCTCGCTGGGAGAGATTTGGAAAACTCACAGCGACTTTCAGAAAATTCGAACTAAGCATGCCGAGAAGGGATGCGCCGACTGTTCGACGCCGCGGCAGTGCCTCTCGGGGTGTCCGCTATTTCCTCAGATGAATCTTTGCCCGAAGAATTGCAACTCCGCTAGAGCTCCCCTTCTGAACATAATTTAACGCCGGGCGGGTGGCGCGCCCTTAACGCGCTAGGTCACTCTTGATTCACGCCGGCCGGACCGAAGAGGGGCCCACCCTTTGTAAGAACCACCCTTCGGCTGAGCTCAGGGCAGGCAAGGGTGGGCCAGCAGTGGCTGTCGCCGGTAACAACTGAACGTCACGAAGTGCAGATCGCCCTGGCCGTAAAATCGTTTCAGTGGATTGCGCATCAACGTCAAAACCCGCACCCTTGAAAACCACAAGGGTGCGGCACCCAGTTCTCTTACCCTATAAGGGTCGTATCTAGATGATATACTCCCCCTATGCATCAGTGCGCAAACATTCCCCGAAATTCTCTGGCCCACCCGCCCGTGGAGCAGTTGGTCTTTCTACGCACTGGGGAAGGCGGGGCTTGTGGGAATTGATCTCATCGCGGAATGAAGAAGAGGAAGGAGAAACCCAAGACCCACCCTCACACCCCGAGGGTGGGGCACCCGCCGAGAATAGCGCTACTTCGTTTCTGGTTTGTTGTGCAACTTAGTGCACATGGTCAGCGCATTATTCGGGTCGACGGCGCTATCGCCTTCTTCGATATGCTGAATCACGCCGTTTTTGTCGATCACAATATTGGCGCGTTGAGCCCACTCATAGGTCTGATTCTGTTTATCGTAACCTTTGAGAATGCCGTAGGCTGTCAGCATTTTCTTGTTCATGTCGCTTAACAGGGGAAATTTAACGCCAATCTGTTTAGCAAAAGCAGCGTTGGCGGCGGGTGAATCGATGCTTACTCCGAACACTTCCGTGTCCGAGGTATCAATTTTTCCAGAAGTGATTCCAGACTGGACCGCCTGGAGTTGTTTGGTTCAACCACCTGTAAAGGCAAGTACGTAGACCGCAAGAAAGACATTTTTCTTGCCGCGATAATCACTAAGTTTGACCGGTTTCCATTGATCGCTGAGGAGGGCAAAGTCTGGGGCAGCATCCCCTACTTTCAGGTTCGTCTTCGCGACTTCGTCTACTTTCTGAGATAGGGAAGGTGAAAGAGCGAAGAGCAGGGTCATGGCCAGAATCAAAGAATCGGTTAGAAAACGTCTCATTGAAATCTCCATAGCAAATCTTATCGCGACGCAATCGCGGTGCGAAGTAAAAAGATTGTCAACAGATAACGCCAATCAATTTTTGGACCGAAACCACACGGGAGTTACGGCCCGGCGGCTTAGGACAGGCGATTCACAATAAGGTGCGGCTTGGTTTTCTCCCTTCGCTTGAGTACGCTTATCTTCTGACTTACGCACCGGTTCTTACGAGCGGTTAGATTGGGGATCGACTTCGCTTAAGGGTCGCATGCTGATGACTGCCAAGGCCGACAGCGAACGCTTCCAGAGCGACGCGAACAAGTATGCCGCGTATCTCGAGACGCCCGAGGGCCGGCTGCGCTCCGACTTGGCCTTTGCCAACCTGCAGGATTTTCTTCCCCTGCAAGCCAAAGCGCCGTTGTGTGCTCTTGATCTCGGGGGCGGAACGGGAGCGACGGCGATTCGGTTGGCGCAACTTGGCATTCACGTCACGCTGCTGGATTCCTCTCCAGCGATGCTGGATATCGCAAAGCGCGCGGCACACGGAGCAGGAGTTACGGACAAGGTCCTACTGCAACACGGCGACGCTGCCCAATTGGCGAACTTGTTCCACACTCGATCGTTCGATGTAATTCTTTGCCACAACATCCTAGAATATTGCAACGACCCGGGTGAGGTATTGCGCGGTGCGGCCTGCGCCTTGCGGGATTCATCGGCGTTATTGTCCGTTCTCGTGCGTAACCAGGCGGGCGAAGTGTTCAAGGCAGCTATCCAGGCGGGAGATTTGGCTGCAGCGAAAAATGGGCTCGCCTCTGAGTGGGGGCAAGAAACCCTTTACGGAGGCAGGGTGCGGCTGTTTACGCCAGACAGCTTGCGAGCCATGCTGACAGAGGCGTCGCTGGCGACGTTTGCCGAGCGAGGTGTACGCGTCCTTGCGGACTATCTGCCGCCACGGGTTTCTCGCAGCGCGGATTACGAACGGATTTTTGAACTGGAGCGAGAGCTGGGCAACCGTGCAGAGTTCGCCGCAATCGCCCGCTATACACACTGGCTGGCACGTTGCCCAAGTTCGGTGGCGGAGGACGGGGCGTGACTAACATCCCTGTCCAAGTTTCGGGCGGCGCATCCAACGCGAAAGCGACTGACGTCAGGATTTCGCTCGGCCTTGGGCTCACCAACGAATGCAATCTCGCGTGTTCCTTCTGCTACCGCGATCCAACTCGAGCGGATCGACTCTCTCTGGACCAGGTGAAGTCCGTCATGGAACGCCTGCCGATCCGTTCGGTGAATCTGGGCACCGGCGAGAACGGCATGCATCCTGAGTTCAAAGCAATTCTGGCGTACCTGCGCACGCAACCCATCCAGCTTACGATTACTTCGAACGGCCACAGTGTTGCAGTTCTGGAAGACCATGACTTGCGCGCTTTTCACGATATTGAGTTTTCTCTCGATTACCCGACGCAAGCGGAACAGGATACACAGCGCGGGAACGGCAATTGGGAGCTGATCCACCGCCAAGCGGAACGTTGCGTAAGGCTTGGCGTGCCTGTAACCATCGTTGCGGTCATGATGAAGGCGAACTACGTGCGCCTGGCGCAGGTCGCGCGAGTAGCCAAACGCTTTGACGCTCCTCTCCGTGTGAACGTGTACCAGGCGGTGCGATCCGACATCTATGCGTTGTCTTACGAAGAGTATTGGGAGGGCTTCCGGCGTCTTTTTGCGGAAACGGATGTGATCGCCATTGGCGAGCCGTTGGTTCGAGCGATGGCCGGCCTTCCCCCACTCGGAGGAGGATGTGGCGTAAGCACAGTGAGGGTCACGCCGCGCGCCACGACACAGCCCTGTGTCTATTGGCCCGGTCCCGGAGAGCCGTTGTCCGAGTTAATTTTGTCAGGGTCCGAGATTCTGAACTCTGCGCCTTTTGAGCAGGCGCGCACACTTCCAGAAGCGTGCCAGCCTTGCGAGTTTCGAGAACCGTGTCATGGAGGATGCGCCGGACGACGGCGCCTGCAAGGGGCGCTACCCCAGCCGGATTTTTATTGCCCGGTCATTCGGGGAGAGCGCCCGCGCCTGGAAATCCGCATGGCCGCGAATCGCGATCTCCCCAAAGTCGGCAGTTCCTGCACCACGGTGGTGATAGCGCGAGAGCCCGCGGCGTGACAATCAAGATCGATTGACCGAGCGATCCCGCGCATTTCCTATTTCGCGTCCATCCAGGTGTCCGACCCCGTTACCTTGACGGCCACGTTCGTAAAGAAAATTCGCGCCGGCTTGCCGTCCGCCGTTCCGCGATGGTCCGTTGAGAAGAGCAGTGGGCCAGCCATTTTGTAGCCCGCCCAGGTTGTGGTGACGTTGCTCGGCTTCTTGGGTCCGCCCCGGTGATAGATGAATTGCGCGACTCGGCCATCCTTGCCAACGTAAAGGTCCCAAGTGTCTCCCGGCGTGTCGCCGCCGATCTCCACAGGATATTTCACCGACACCAGCTTTGCCGTGCCCGCTCCGATCGGCAATTTTTGTTTGTCCTTCTCTGTCACAGTCGCACTGGTGTCCCAGTAAACATGGAGAGGGAAGATCACCCAATAATTGTCGTTGACGAAGGCCGGCTCAATATTCTCTTTCACGTTGGCGGGCGCGCTGTTGATCTGATTCCGGTTGTAGCTAACCTTCACCGGCTTGCCGTCCTTATCTTTGGATTCATAGGTGACCTTCCCGGTCTTGGGCTCCCACTCCCAGGAGCGTGAGAGACTCACTTTCAAGGCCGGAAGCTCCAGGTTGAACGTATACCGGATCGCTTCTATTTGCCCATACGAATCAAGGCCATAGGTCTTGGCAAGCTGTTCGACAATGGCTGGGCGCGTCTGTGCCCGGGAAGTGCCTGCAAACAGCAGCATCCCCAGCAACAGGCAAGCGATCGTAATCAAAGGGCGCAACTTGGTCATGGATGTTCTCCTCAGTGAATGAATGGAACTTCGGTTTGGATGACCTACAAAGGTCTATGGACACGAAAATCGCATAGTGCGGTTACCTTTACTCGGCCGGGTCCGCTGAGCATTATAGTGCGGCCAGTTGTCAGCGAGTCAAGCATGATGGCGCCCAGGCCGTACACCCTGTGCGAGGGTGAGAGTTTCACACTCCTGCTGTACCATGACCAAGTTGCGCGACTTCTTGCTGCCATTCGCCGAACCAGCCCGCTGTCCTTGGGGCCTTCTCGGGAGCGAGCCGCAATTCCCGAGCCAGCAGCATCAAGTCGTTTGCGACGTCGATGTCGTAGAAGGGTTCCGTGAAGCCGGTTGAGAGTTCAAGGGCCTTCGTGCGCGTCAGCAATCTGTCCAGCGCATTCCCTGTTCCCATACCATCGTTTTCGAAGAGCGTTGGGTGAGCGGCCTTGGCGCCAACCAGATAGTAGCCTCCATCGTGCGTTGGCCCGACAACCACGTCTTGCGTGGCGAGTATTTCGAACGCGCTGTCCAGAACCGACGGCGCGAGGTGTGGACTGTCGCTATTGAACGCGATCACCTGCTGCCGGCCGCCGGCAGTGAAATGCCGAAAAACAGAGATGAGTCCCGCCGCGAGACCTTCGCCTTTTTGCGCCACCACCTGCACGGTATTGCCTAGTAGCTGCGCCAATTCCTCCTGATCCGCCTCAGGGCACATCACCGCGACCTCCACGCCCGTCAATGACGTTGCCAACGCGAGCGTGTCCTCTAAAAGGCAGTGATACAGCGCTGTCACTGCGGCAGAAGGAAGGCTCTCCATGAGACGCGTCTTGACCATGCCGGGCTTTGGCGCCTTCGCCATAATGACTAACGTCCGGTTTGGGTGCGAAAGAGACTCAACAGTCTGGTTGGAGGATTCCATGAGAGATTCGTCCATCGGGACTTACGCCGGTCGCGGCGCTCCCGCCCTTCGACGTCGAAAAGAATAACCCACGATCCGGCTCAGGATGAACCACGCTGCTCCCACCGTGCCCTTCAGCGTCCCGCTGATTTTGGACTTTCCAATGCGCGGGTAATAGCTCACAGGTACTTCCACGATTCGAATTCCCGCGATGGCCCCTTTTACGATCATTTCCACTGCCCAGCCGTAGGTAGTCTCTTCGAGGGCCAGGGCACGCAGCACCTCTGCGCGGCCGGCGCGGAACGGTCCGAGGTCGCTTATCTTCACGCCGTACAATAGCCGGATCAAGCTGGCGGCGAGGCGATTGCCGAATGCTTGGTGCCACGGTAGCGCACCGTGGTTGCTTTTGCTGCCGAGGCGCGCGCCGAGCGTTATGCCAGCGCGCCCCTCGATGATCGGAGCCAGGAGTATCGGCAACTCCGCAGGGCGGTCGCTGTAGTCTCCGTCGAGGAAAACCACAACGTCAGGCCTGCTTGCACCAGCCAGTCCGGTCAAGCAGGCGCGACCGTATCCGCGGCGAGGTTCTCGGAGGACGCGGGCTCCCATCTTTGCGGCGATCTCCGGAGTCCCGTCGGTTGAATTGCTATCTACAACCAGGACCTCAGTGACCAGTTCGGCCGGGAGATCAGCCAGGACGCGGCCGATGGACTGCGCTTCGTTGTGCGTGGGAATCACGACCGACACTCGCATTTGATCTTGCCTCAACTCACCACCATAGGGAGGACGGCCGGCGCCGCGCCAGCAAGGCGTCAACGCCCCAAGCTCGGCCGGCCCGCCCCACCACAAGCGCAAGCGATCCAAGCACCGGAACCAGCAGTTCCCAGATCCACGACGTGCCCAACTCAGATATCCAGAGGCTGGCCAGGTACAGAAACGCTGCGAACGCGGCCGGGCGCGTCAGCAGACCAATGACCAGCAGGATTCCAAGAGAAATCTCGGCAATCGCCTGCAGCGGAGCCGCCATCGCCGCATGGCTCGCCATCAATCCCATAATTGCCTTCCACGCCGCCGGCGAGTGACTCGCCTTTATGTAATAGTTGATCAGGCCCGCATAGCCCCCCGGACTGTAGAGACCCTTCCCCAGATTCTCGAAAAAGACCCAGACCAACATTGCTCCGATCGTGATACGAACGATTGCCAGCCCATTTCCCGCGGCCGGTTGCTTGTCCACACTTTGCATCTGGTTTGCGTCAGTCATCATCGTGCACCTCGCAATCTATGGATGCCGCGGCGGGAAGAAAGAGACTGCACATTCTAAGCGCTTCTTCCTCTTCTTGCCAGCGGATGCACAAGGTCCAGACAAGTTTCAGGCGGTGTGAAGCGAACCCCTGTCGCCGACGCTCTCAAAAAATCAGAAAACGTCTCGTTTGTCCCTATTTCCTAATTCCCGCAAGGGGGAGTTGTCATTGGGCTGACGAGTCATTCGGTAACGGATGAAGTTTCAGGAAGACAGCTGCGGCGTCGCGGGCGCGTACCGCGATTTCGCTTTGCTTCGGCTGCTCGGCGACGCCGAGGAGCAGGCTGACCATCAAATCGCGCCAGAGCAGCCCGGCGAACTGCTCCGCAAGTTCGGCAGGACGGCCCGTGAGCAGGCCTGACGCCTGGGCCCGGGCCATGATTTCACGCAAGGCGGAGCGGCTTGCCTCGCGTCCTATAGAGTTGAGCGTACGCGCCACTTCGGGGGCCTGGACCGCCTCGGCGATCGCCAGTCGGAATACCGCAATGACTGTGGGATCGCTTATCTCGCGGACGAGCTTCGTCCCGAAAGAAGCCAGCACCTGCTCCAGGGTCTCGCGATCGCGCAGCACGGGCAGGTCAGCGGGCACGTCAAATCGCTTGGCACGCTCGCTTATGCAGGCGATCAGCATTTCCTGCTTGTTGCCAACTAGCGCGTAAAGTTCTCGCTTCGAAACGCGCGCGCGGGTCGCGATCTCAAGCGTGCTGGCCGTTGCGTAGCCGCTCTTCATGAACGCCGCAAAGGCTGCCTCAAGGATGCGCTCGCGCACCGCGGTTTCGTCGCCGCCTTTCTGGCGGCGTTTTGACATCGATGACGTAGCCATCACAGTCTCCTTGTCGGTCCTGGTACCGTATAGTACCACCATGAGTGCAAGGGTGAAAGGGATTCTTTTTTGCTTGCGGATGCAACCTTTCTCTTGTAGCTACGTCTAAAGTGTGTGGTACCCAATGGTACCAACACATGATGATTTCGCGAGGAATCAAAGGAGCTGAACAATGAAGATGGAAATGTCCTACCTGCTGCTGGCGTTCGCGACGGTCCTGGCGCCCCTGGCGCAGGGTCAGTCCACTCCACCGCAGCCCAAGATCACCGGCGTGCTGACGATCCTTACGCCAAAACCGGGGGTTACGGTCGAGCAAGTCATGAAAATCATGCCCGCTGAAATTCGTGCGACCGTTCCCTTGTATCTCGACGGCAAGATTCAGCAGTGGTTCACGCGCGGCGACGGCCGAGGCGTCATCTTCCTACTGAACTGCAAGGACGTGGCGGAGGCTCGGGCCCTCATCGAAAGCCTACCTCTCTCGAAGGAAAACCTCATGGACGAGCAGTTCATTCCGGTCGGGCCACTCTTGCCCCTCGGGATACTCCTGAGAGACAACTCAACCAATAAGTGAACTCGAGAAGCCGTCAATCTTATAGGAGGCTAAATGTCGCCGGAAATCATCTTCAATCTGCATCTCATTCTAGGTTATGTCGCGTGGCTGCTTTGCTTCGGCGTGTATGTCATGCCCAGGCTCAAGTCGATGGACCCGGTCGCTGCGCAACGCGCCATCGCTACGCTACACAGCTTCCGCTTCTTCGGGCTCGTCTTTATCCTTCCAGGCGTCGTCGGCCCGAATCTGCCCGCCGCTGGCTTCGCCACGTTCGCCGCCTACTGGGACCTGGCAACCGGGGTGCTCGCCATCCTGGCGCTTCTCACGGTAAGGATACGTCCGCTCTTCTGGCTTTTCGTCGTCGCCTTCAATCTCGTTGGGACAATTGACCTCATCCTCGACTATTACCACGCCGTCCGGGTTGGCCTTCCTGCGCTGGCGGGGCAGTTGGGCGCCACGTATGCGATCCCGATCATCTACGTGCCCGTGCTGATGATCACGCACGTCGTTGCATTTTACTTGCTGCTGCGTCCTCAGGCCAAGGCGGTTCGAGCCCTCGCCGGCGATGCGGCGGTATCTTAGAGTCCACGCGTGTGTGTTCAGCAGCAGTTGAAGCTAGAAGAGCCGCGCATGTATGGGAGTGTCTAAAGTGACCGGCGTCGCGGACTCCGCACCCTCCTTCTGCGCGGGTGGTACACCCTTACCGCACTAGAACCTCTTGGGTGGCTTTCCCTTGCGCGTTTGGTTTATGCCTGCCCGCCGCAGGCAGGCAGGGGTGGGCCATCCTTGATTTTTGGTGTCTCATCCGAAGCGACAGGCTGTTTGTTTTCCGAAGTTGCGCTTGGCGCAGACTTTTCTCTGCTCCGAACTTGCAATTTTCAACGCCCGACTCCCTGGCCTGATTTTCCAATTTCCATTTTCTGCCGCACGGAACGGTTCGCTCGTAACGACCTTGCCTCTTGAACTGGAATGGGCAATAATACTTGGTAGCAGAGAATAGTGTGGAGAATGAAGAATGGCGGCCAGGGTGGACATCAAGGTGGCGGATGAGGTCTGGGTGGCCGCGGCGCTCCTCCATCGCGAGCGGCGGACAGGCGCTGACTTTTCGGTGGAAGAAATCCTCGAGCGGGCCA
>Ga0210402_10003524_pt1 | contig 14598 bp, 14 predicted proteins | sample IncBWC7MmetaG_FD_161055 | JGI IMG/M metagenome (GOLD analysis project Ga0210402, IMG submission 161055) | Forest soil microbial communities from Barre Woods Harvard Forest LTER site, Petersham, Massachusetts, United States - Inc-BW-C-7-M | ecosystem: Environmental > Terrestrial > Soil >...
TGGAACGGGCCCATGGGCATCTTCGAAAAGCCGCCGTTCGATAAGGGGACGGTCGCACTCGCCAGGGCGGTGGCAGACTCGGGCGCCACTTCGGTGGTCGGCGGCGGCGATTCCGAAAAGGCCATCGAGGCGGCGGGCGTGACCAGCAAAATCTCGCATGTTTCCACCGGCGGCGGGGCTTCGTTGGAGTTCCTGGCCGGCATCAAACTGCCCGGCGTGGCGGCGCTCGAAAGATAACTATCCGGTGGGCGTAGGTCTCAACCATCATAAGCGCTAACGAATCCTCATAAGAACCGTGCGATGCCAAGCTCGCCGTTCGTCCCCCGGATTCCTGGTGCGAAGGCCAAGGGGATTTGTCGACAGGTACGGCTTGGATCGTCCCGACGCTTCCCCCAATGCCGTTTGGAGCCAATTACGAGATCGTCGGGGGCGGCGGGATCGATCTGTGTTTTGTACGAGAGGACGACGATACGCCCACTGGTCAGGAAGCCAAACACTTCGGCGTCAGCGGCGAGTTGTCGGGACGGGTGATAGTGTCCCAACTCCCGGCTCCGGGTTCCGAGCTGGTCGCCATCTGCAAACGTCTGCTTCCATTGCCAATCTAGAACGGAATCGGGTAATCTGGGAAAGTCGCGCTAAGGACGCCTCGGCATACATTTTGCCGAAAGGGCAATGCCCGCCAGCAGAAACCAAACTGGAGGTGCGTGCGTGAGTCTCGAAAACTTCAAGAAACAAGCCAAGCTCCTGGTTCGTTGGCACCGAGAACGGAACTACTCCGTGGGCGGCCGAATCCGCCAACTTTCCCATTATGAAGATCTGACTGATACCGAGGCCTTGGCCCTTCCCTTCCCGCTGAATGAGGCCCAGGAAATCATTGCGCTGGAGCAAGGCTACAACAGTTGGGCGGAACTCAAGCAAGGCTTGAAGAAAGCACCGAAAACTATTCGGCGAGCCCCAGCCGCGTTAAAGCTGACGAACGCAATGCCGGTGCTTTATGTGTCGGATGTGCAAGCAGCGGCCGGTCGCGATTCGGATCAAGGCCTGAACATCCATGTTCACATTGCCGGTGGGCGATACCCGAAGTCAGGAAGACTGAGGCGGGCTTTCTCAAGCCAGCAATCTTTGTACTCACTCCGCATTCGTTCTTCGACAAACGCCCGGAGGCATTTCTGCAACACGTTCAATGCCTGTGCGATTCGCTGATCGTTCGTCGGCGCCATCATTAACACTTTAGCGACTCCGCGAACCGGTTTCCACTGTACTACCCGCGACTGGTCGCGCAGCGTTTACCCAGGTCCTCGCTCTGGACGAAAACGCGCGACTCGGAGAGAGCGGCTCCCGTTGGCTATCGCGCACCAATTAGCGGCCGAACGAAGGAGGGCATCATGATTGGTCAAAAGTCGCGTTCTAGGAGATGAGGTGCTGGACCTGACGGAGACGATAGCTGGCGCCAAACAGCCCATCGCAATAGTAGCAATTCGCCGGCCCGAGGGAGGTGCGGGCCATCTGCTGGCATCCGGGAAACTCGGAGACCACTTGTCACACCTGCCTCTTCGCAAGGCTCGTGCGGACGCCTTTGGATTCGCGCTTATACATCTCCCGGACCCGCCTCAGTGGGCCCGAAGCGGCCCGCCTTCTAGTTGACAGACTACCGGAACACTAGTAGACTGTCTCCCAGGATGCCACAAGACGACCGTTTGCAACTGCTGCCGGGAACGCTGGAAATGCTGGTCCTCCAAACCCTGGTATTCGGACCCCGCCACGGCCACGGGATCGCCACCACCATTCAACGGACATCGGACGAGCTGCTGCTGGTAGACCACGGCTCGCTTTACCCCGCCCTGCAACGCCTGGAACGCGCCGGGCTGATTGCGTCCGAGTGGGGAACCTCGGATAACAATCGCCGCGCGCGCTACTACAAACTCACGCGCGCCGGGCGCAAGAAACTGGCGGCCGAGACGGGCAAGTGGGAGCGGATCGTGCGGGCGGTCAAGGGTGTTTTACAGGCGCCCGAGGAGGAGCAGGCATGAGGTGGTTCGGCAGACGCGACCGCGATTACCGTGAGGAGCTGGAAACACATATTCAAATGGAAGCGCGGGAGAACCTGGATCGCGGCATGCCTCCCGGCGAGGCGCGGCAAGCGGCGCTCCGGACATTCGGTAACGCGCTGGCTGTGCGTGAGGGCCTCGCCGACGAACGCCCTCTCCACTTCTGGGAGACCCTGTATCGCGATCTCCGGTACGGGGCGCGGTTGCTGCAGCGCAGCCCGGGCCTGACCGCTACGATTGTGCTCACATTGGCTTTGGGCATAGGGGCCAATGCGGCCGTCTTCAGCCTGGTCGAGGCAGTGCTGCTGCGCATGCTGCCGGTGCGCGACCCGCATTCGCTGGTCATCGTGCGCGCGCTCACGCGCCAAGGGGCGCGGGACTGGTTCTCGCATAAGGACTACGAATGGTTGCGCGATCACAACCATGCGTTTTCCGGCCTGGCGGCGACTGCCAATTGGAGATTGACCCTGGATTCCGGGGACCACAATGAGAGGATTGGCGTGGAGTTCGTCTCGGGCAATTACTTTTCAATGCTTGGCGTGGAACCGGCCGTGGGCCGCATGATCGCGATGGAAGACGATCGTCAGAACCGTCCGGTCGCGGTGATCAGCTATGGGTACTGGCAGCGCGCCTTTGGCGGAGGCGCCAATGCGCTTGGCAGGCAACTCCACCTGGAAAAGACGGCGCTCGAAATTATTGGAGTGGCGCCCCGGGGATTCCAAGGGGAATACGACGGCGACCCTCCGGATTTCTGGCTCCCGTTAGCTGCGCAGCCGGTGATCTCCCCGCGACGTTCATTCCTCAACACCCGGAACGCAAGCTGGCTGGGGATTATGGGCCGTTTGCGGCCTGGCCTGAGCGCTCCACAGGCGCAGGCGGGTATGGGGCCCCTGCTGGAATCTCTGCGCGCGGACCTGCAGGTGGACTCGCAAAACGACTACCTGGGGGCTATTGGGATTGAGCCCGGCGGCGGTGGTCTCTCGCACCTGCGCGATTACTATGCGGAGCCACTGCGTGTGTTGATGGCGTTGGTCGCGGTGGTGCTGCTGATTGCTTGCGCCAACGTGGCCAACCTCCTGCTGGCGCGGTCGTCCGCGCGGCGGCGCGAATTCGCCGTCCGCTTGGCGATCGGCGCCGGTCGGGCCAGGCTGGTCCGGCAACTTCTGACCGAATCCTTTCTCCTTTCGGCGATGGCGTGTGCGGCTGGTCTGGCGATCGCCCGCGGTCTCGTGCGCCTGCTGCTGGCGATGCCGGATACGAAAGGACTCGACGTCCACATGAACCTGGCGGTGCTGGCATTTACCGTAACCATATCGTTGGCGGCGGCAGTGGCGTTCGGACTGGCTCCTGCCATGCAAGGTAACCGCGTGGATACCTGGACCGCACTGAAGGATGGAAAAATGGCGGCTGGTCCAGGACACCGGTTCAGCTCGGCGCGGGTCCTGATCGTCACCGAGACCGCCCTCTCGATGGTGCTGCTGGTTGCCTCCGGGCTGTTGCTGCGAACTTTTCTGAATCTCAAAGCGGTGAGTCCTGGTTTTGATGAGCAGGCTCTGCAGGCGAATCTCGACACCTCGCTGGTTGCTGAAAATGGCGTCGCTCTTGGCCGCAAGCTGACGGAGCGGCTCGCCACTTTGCCCGGGGTGCAAACCGTAAGCTTTTCGCGATTCGGGTTCGGGCAAGGATCGGACCGCGTTTGCTGCATAGCGCCCGAGGGGTACACCCCTGTTGCCGATGAGGACAAGAACGTGCGCACCCAAGCGGTAAGCTCCGGTTACTTCCGGGCTTTGGGCATCCCGATCCTCGCCGGGCGTGAGTTCGCCGCCACGGACCGGTACGGGGCCGGGCGGGTAGCGGTCGTCAACGAAGCCGTGGCCCGCCATTATTTCCGCGGCGCCAACCCGGTGGGCAAACGGTTCGCCTGGTGGCCGACGGATCCCAAGAATATCGAAATCATTGGCGTGGTGAAGGATGCGAAGTACGACAATCTCAGGCAACAGACGCCGCGCCTGGTATATTTGTCGATCCTGCAAGAAGGACCAGGCCCGAATTTCGTGCAGATTCGAGGGCTGCCCGGTGGCCGTTCGCTGGCCGCCGTCATCGGCGATTGCCGGGCCGCCATCCGCGGGGTCAATGCGAATATTCGGATCGTCTCATTCCAGCCGCTGACCGCCGCGGTGAGCCGGACGATGGCGCCGGATCGTTTGGTGAGCTGGCTTTCGGCAGGATTTGGGATGGTGGCGTTATTACTGACCGCGGTGGGCCTCTACGGCATTTTGGCCTACACGGTGGCCAGGCGGACCTCCGAGTTCGGCATTCGTATGGCTTTGGGGGCTGGGCGCATGGCCATCCTGCGAATGGTCATGAAGGAAGGCTTGCTCCTGGTCGGCATCGGCCTGGTGGCGGGGCTTGCGGTAGCGGTTTCGTTCAGCCATCTGGTGGCGAGCCTGCTGTTTGGCGTGCAACCGCACGATATCGTGACCTTTGCCGCGGCGGCTATGACGCTGATCATTGTTGCCATTGCGGCAAGCTATGGCCCAGCCCGCCGCGCCACCGCGGTGGAACCTGTGACCGCCCTGAGATACGAATAACGCCGCCGATGGCGTCACGCCATTGTGTCCGCCATTGTGTCATTGGTGTCATTCATTGGTGTCATTGTGTCATGGATGGCACTCTCGCCAGGAATCCAACCGGATTGGCCGTGATAAACTGGGAAAACTCAAACCAACATGGAACGCGCCAGCAAGGTCATCCGGGGATTGAGACTCTCGGGCGAGGTGATCAGCGCCGAAGAGGTGGCTTGCGCGGCGTGGCCCGATGCCGTGGGGAAAAAAGTGGCGGTCCACACACGCGCGGCGCGACTGGTGCGCAACCGCCTGGTGGTGGAAGTGGAAGATGCCACGTGGCAGCGGCAGTTATTCGGGCTCTCGCGCCACATTCTGGCCAATCTGGAACGCAGCCTGGGGGCGGGCCTGGTGGAAGACCTGGAGTTTCGCGTGGTTCCGAGGCGGCGCGAACCGCAGCGCGCGCAGCAGGCCATGCCGGCCCTGTTCGCCGACGAAGCCGACGCCATTCGGGACCCGGTGATGCGCGGCATTTACAAAGCATCTCGAAAAAGGGCGCAGGCGTGAAAATTACGGAGAAGGAAGTGCGGTACGTGGCCGACCTGGCCAACCTCAGGCTCACCGATGCGGAAGTCGCCCGCTTTCAGGCCGACCTGGATGGGATTCTGGAGCTCGCGGACAAGCTCAACGAAATCGACACCAGCAACGTGGAGCCCATGGCTCAGGTTCTGTTTGAAGCCGCGGCGACGGCGACCTTGCGGGCCGACGTGCCGGTGACGCCATTGGGCAACCAGGCGGGTCTGACTAACGCGCCACAACCCGGCGCCGGATATTTCAAAGTACCCAAAGTGATTGAACGCTGACGCATGAACATTGCAACCTTGACGATCGACAGCGTGAGGCAGGGACTGCTTGGACGCCACTTCAGCGCCGCCGAACTGGCGGCCGAGGCGCTGCGCTTTGCCGGGGCCGAGAATCCCAAAACGGGCGCGTACCTGCACTTTTCCCCGGAGCGGGCGCTGGCCGCCGCCAGGCAGGTGGACCGGCGCGTGGCTCGCGGAGAAGATCCAGGACCATTGGCGGGAGTGCCGGTGGCGGTGAAGGACGTCATCGTCACCAAGGGCATCCGCACCACCTGTGGTTCCAGGTTATTGGCCAATTACATTCCGCCGTACGACGCCACGGCCATCGTGCGCATCGAACAAGCCGGCGGCATCCTCATCGGCAAGACCAATTGCGATGAGTTCGCGATGGGTTCTTCCACCGAGAATTCGGCCTTCGGACCGGTGCGCAATCCGGTGGCGTCCGACCGCGTTCCTGGAGGTTCGAGCGGCGGTTCGGCGGCGGCGGTGGCACAGGGCACGGCGGTGGTGGCGCTGGGGTCGGACACGGGAGGCTCCATTCGCCAACCGGCCTCGTTCTGTGGCGTGGTGGGGGTGACCCCGACCTACGGCCGGGTGTCGCGCTACGGGTTGACGGCGTTTGCCAGTTCGCTGGACCACATCGGGCCGTTGGCGCGGTCGGTGAAGGATTCGGCCACACTGCTGTCCGCTATCGCGGGCCGCGACCCGCACGACTCCACCTCGGCTGAAGCGCCTGTGCCGGACTACACCTCGGCGCTGACTGGCATCGTAAAAGGCCTGAAGCTTGGACTGCCGCGCGAATATCTAAAAGATCTGAACAGTGAAACCGGCCGGTTGATCTTCAAGGCCGTCGATGTGTTGAAGGGCCTGGGCTGCCAGGTTCGCGAGATCAGTTTGCCGGCTACCGATTACGCCATCGCCAGCTATTACATTATTGCCACGGCCGAGGCCAGTTCCAACCTGGCGCGGTACGATGGTGTGCGGTACACGTTTCGCTCGGGGCATTCCGAGACACTGTCGGATATGTACCGCAACACGCGCGGCGAGGGTTTCGGCGCGGAGTGCAAGCGCCGTATCATGTTGGGCACTTATGTGCTCAGCGCCGGGTATTACGAAGCGTATTATCTGAAGGCGCAAAAGGTGCGCGCGTTGATTGCGCGCGATTTTTCGAACGCGTTCGAAGAGGTGGATGCCGTGGTAGCGCCGGTCTCGCCGTTTCCGGCCTTCAGGCTGGGCGAGAAAGTGGACGACCCGCTGGCCATGTACCTCTCGGACATCTATACAATCACCGGCAGCCTGGCGGGGATTCCGTGCATGAGCGTGCCGTGCGGAAACACCGCCGGGGGATTGCCGGTGGGGATGCAGATTTTGACCCGGCATTTCGGCGAGACCACGATGTTCCGGCTGGCCGATGCCTACGAACGAAACGCCGGAGTATTTGAATAGAAGAGGAGATCGACATGCCATTCACACTACCGCCGCTGCCCTACGCCACTGACGCACTGGAGCCGCACATCGACAAAATGACGATGGAGATCCACCACGGCAAGCACCACAACGCGTATGTAACCAACCTGAACAAGGCGCTGGAATCGGCGCCCGACCTGGGAGGCAAGACCGTGGAGGAACTGCTGGCCAACAACTGCGCCATCGTTCCGGAAGGCATCCGCACCGCCGTGCGCAACAACGGAGGCGGCCACTATAATCACTCGATGTTCTGGAAGATCATGACCCCGGGTTCGGGCGGGGCGCCGGTAGGGCACGTGTCGCAGGCGATCACCGGCGCGTTCGGCAGCTTGGAAACTTTCAAGGAGAAGTTCAGCGCCGCCGGCGCCACGCGCTTCGGATCGGGCTGGGCCTGGTTGGTCAAGTCGGCCGGCAAGATTGAGATCATTTCCACCGCCAACCAGGATTGCCCGCTGATGGAGGGCAAGTACCCGGTGATGGGGTTGGACGTGTGGGAGCACGCCTATTACCTGAAGTATCAGAACCGCCGCCCGGACTATATGGCCGCCTGGTGGAATACCGTGAACTGGCAGGAAGTCGAAGAGCGCTTCAATAGCGGGAAGTAAAGTGAGTTCCCTGACCGCTCCCTAACGGTCGCGGCTCCGACGTCTTGCAAAAACTCCGACGTCTTGCAAAAACTCGGATGCCTTGCAAAGCTCGGATGCCTTGCAGAGCCGCGACCGTTAGGGAGCGGAGACAAGCACATGCAGAAATTCGACCTCATCGTGATCGGCTCCGGTCCCGCGGGCCAGCGCGCGTCCATTCAAGGGGCGAAGTGTGGCCGCCATGTGGTGGTGGTGGAGCAACGGGAAATCGTGGGCGGCGCCAGTGTCAATACCGGCACCATTCCCAGCAAGACCATGCGCGAAGCCGTGATGCACCTGTCCGGGTTTCAATACCAGGGCATTTACGGCGTCAATTACCGCGTGAAGGAAAAGATTTCCATGGCCGACCTGGGGTTCCGGGTCAGTCAGGTGATCAAGACCGAAGTGGATGTAACCCATGCCCAGCTCACGCGCAACGGGGTGGAAGTGCTCACCGGGCGCGCCAGCTTTCTGGACGCCACGCACATCCGGGTGGAGAATTCCAAGGGCCAGAGCGACCTGGAAGCGCCTGGCATCATCATCGCCACCGGCACCAAGCCGGCGGCATCACCCACGGTTCCGATCAACGGGCGCAGCATTATCAACAGCGACCAGATTCTGCAGATCCCGGAAATTCCCAAAACCCTGATCGTGGTGGGCGGCGGCGTGATCGGCGTGGAATACACGTGCATGTTCGCAGTTCTGGGTGTGCGCGTCATCCTTGTGGAGAAGCGGCCGCGCCTGCTGGAGTTCGCCGATTCGGAAATGGTGGAGGCGCTTTCCTATCACCTGCGCGACCAGCGCGTGACCATGCGGCTGAACGAAGAGGTGGCCAGCGTGGAGGAACTTCCCGGCGGCGGCGTGGTCGCGAAAATGAAAAGCAACAAAGTCATTTCCGGCGACACGCTGCTGTACGCGGTGGGCCGGCAGGGCAACGTGGATGAACTGAACCTGGCAGCCGCAGGTCTGGATGCCGACCCGCGGGGCCGCATCACGGTGGATGCCGATTTCCGCACCAAGGTCCCTGGCATTTTCGCGGCGGGCGACGTGATTGGTTTTCCGAGCCTGGCTTCGGTCTCCATGGAGCAGGGGCGGATTGCGGCCGCCAACGCGGTGGGGCTGAAGATTCAATCCAACCCGGCGACCTACCCGTACGGCATTTACACCATCCCGGAGATTTCGTTCACGGGCAAGACGGAAGAGCAGTTGACCGAGGAAGACGTTCCCTACGAAGTGGGCCTGGCCTACTACCGCGACACTGCCCGCGGCCAGATTCGCGGCGACACGGCAGGCCGCCTGAAGCTGATCTTCCATCGCGAAACACGCGAGGTTCTGGGCGTCCACATCATTGGAGAAGGGGCCACGGAATTGCTGCATATCGGGCAGGCCGTAATGATCCTGAAAGGCACGGTGGACTACTTCGTGGATACCGTATTCAACTACCCCACGCTGGCCGAGTGTTATAAGCTGGCGGCCTTCAACGGAATCAACAAGCTGGTACGGTATTGAAAGAGTCTAACATGCCACGTAGCATTGGAGTTCTAGCCACGCGATACATATGGGTTGGGATGGTGGAGGGCACCACCATGGGAGACGTGCGGATGTATCCCGATCCGGGTGATTCGATCGACCTGAAAGCCATTCCGGCCGATGAGATTGTGGCGCGCATTGGCAGCCTGATCGCGGAGGTGCGGAAGGGCCAACCGGTGGACTCGGTGGGCGCCGGCTTTCCGGGCATCGTACGCAGCGGCATTATTCAGGAATCGCCAAACCTGGGCCAGCTTAAGGGCCTGCACATCGAGCAGGACCTGCGCGCCGCGCTCAAGGCCGACGGGCTGGACGTGCCAGTAGTGGCGCTCAACGACGCCGATGCACTGGCGGCCGGGATTGCGGCCACGCTGGAGAAGCTGGAATCGCTGATCCGCGTCTGGTACCTGGGCGACGGCATCGGTTTCGGCCGCTACCCGAAGACTACCGGAGTCTGGGAAGGCGGCCACATGGTGGTATCGCTCGACCCCAAGGAGCGCTATTGCGGTTGCGGCGGCCAGGGCCACCTGGAAGGCATCATGGGCCACCGCGCCATGCGGCTGCGGTTTCTGGATATGGAGCCGGAAGAAATTTTCATGGCGGCGCGCCACGGCGACCAGCGGGCGGCCGACTTCGTAAGGCTCTGGCACCGGGCACTGGCCGCCGGTACCGCCACCAGCATTCACCTGGACGGCCCCGGGCGTTTCTATATCGCCGGACCGAATTGCGATTACGTGGACGTGAACTTGCTGGGGTCGTACGTGCAAGACATGGTCAAGATGAGCCCGCTGCAAGGCAGCTTTTTCGAACTGACGCCCACCAGCCACGATCTGGCGCTGATCGGCGCCGCGGTAAGCTCGACGATGCGGTAACCGCGCGATGCGGTAGCGTGCGATGCGGTAGGCTAGCACCCGCGCCGGTCTACTTGACCGGGCCGAGACAGCGAGCGTCTTCGTCGCTCATAGCCATCGGAATCACCCATCCATTAAGGATGCGCCGGTCATTCTGCCGAAGGACCTCGGACGCCTGCTCCATCGGAAATTCGATAGTCCTGCTCTGACCCATGCGATTGATTTCCAAGCGTATCCTCGTGGGCTTCGTTCTGGAGAACAAGGATGCCAGCTCCGCCACTACAGCTCGGTTGCGCAACCGATCCGGGCAACCTAGTGTGAAGCGGTTCTGTGGGGCAGGTTGCTAACCTGCGGCGGATTGGCAATCCGCCTGTCGGACGTTACTGGCGACGCCGCCAGCGCGGGCACGCTCGCTGCCGCATCGCGCGGGCGGATTAGCAATCCGCCGCAGATTAACAATCTGCCCCACAATGGTTTGCCACTATCCCCAAAACGCTTACGCGCCCCCACACCCCCTGCGGCTTACCGGATAGTTTTTAGCGCGTTTAACCCGAGCGCGGTCTCTTCGGACATTTTTTCCAGCATCTGTCCGCGCAGGTCCATTTCCCTCTGCGACAGATCGTTCATGCCAAGGCGTTTGTAAATCAGCCCCATCCGATAGTGATTCTGTGGGGACGGGTCGAACTGCACGCAGGCCTCCATTTCGGCGCGTGCCTCCGTGAGCCGATCCGTCCATTCGAAAGCACGCGCCAATTCGCACCGTGCCACCGGATCGTCGGACGCCGCCCGCTGCAGCCCTGCGATGGCTTCCTTCTGCATCGCGGCATCGCCCGCCTGGCGCGCCAGGCGGAGCTTCAACGCACTGCAAACTGTCGGGTTCCATTGGCACAGGCGCTCCGTTGCCGCCGGCGGGGCCGCCGCGGATGACTGCAACAGGATCTGCGCCAGACACCGGTACGCCGGCTCCGCACCCGGGTCCACCGCGATCGCATCGATCAAACTGGGAATGGCTTCATCGGTATCCCCATTGGAATACTGCGCGATCCCGAGCAGAGTTCGCAGCTTGGCGGACCGGGGAAAAAGCGGCGTCGATTGCCGCAGCAGTTCCACCGCGGCGCGGAAATCCTGGTGCCGGATCAGGTCATAGGCGAGAGCGACACGGTATTGCTCCTGGCTGGGTGCCAGCCGTACCGCTTCGCGATAGGCATTAGACGCTTCAGCGTAATTGCCGCGTTTCTCCTGGACGTCGCCGATTACGGCCTTCGCAGTGGGGTCGTTCCCGGCCTGGGCTGCGTGCCACAGCGCTTTGTCCAACCGATCGGCCTGAAACTCCGCCATCGCTGTCGCCACCAACAGACCTGGGTCCGATGGCGCCAGGGAGAGCGCCAGCGAGATCTCGCGAACCGCGGCCGCATGGTCACCCGTGCCCGAGGCATTGGCCGCCTTCAGCCGGTGAAATGCAATGCGCTGCCGCGTCTCCACTGGCTCCGGCGCACCTAGTAGAATCGCGCTCGATTCGCTGTAACGCTTCTCGCGGGTAAGGGTGACTGCGCGTTCCAGCGTTGATTGCTGGGATGATTGAGGGGTTGATTGCGGAAGAGCACTGCCGCACAGCGTCAACATGGCGAGTGCTGTCCGAATTCGAGCACGGAGCAAAACGCTCCTATGATAACATTTGGCCTTGTCCGACTCGGAATCGCTACATCTGGTTCGCCGCGTGGGCCTGCTCGGTGCGACGTCGGCCAACATGCTGGAGATGATCGGAGTCGGGCCGTTCATCACCATTCCGATCCTGCTGGCCAAAATGAATGGCCCGCAGGCGATCCTCGGATGGGTGCTGGGCGCGTTGGTCGCGCTGTGTGACGGAATGGTGTGGGCCGAGTTGGGAGCAGCCATGCCGGGTACCGGCGGCCCTTTGCGGTATCTCTCGGAAGCCTACGGACCAAACGGCCTGGGGCGTCTGATGAGTTTCCTCTTCATCTGGCAGACCATTTTTCTGGCGCCGCTTTCCATCGCTTCCGGCGCCATTGGCTTTTCGCAGTACGCCAGATTTTTGTCCCCCCAGATGGGCTGGTGGCAGGAGAAAGGCATTGCGATGGCCGTCTGCCTTTTGATTACCTTCATGCTGTATCGGGACATTCGCGCCGTGGAGCGGCTGTCGGTGGGGATGTGGATGGTGGTGCTCGCCACCGTCGGTTGGATCACGGCCGCCGGTCTGTTGAATCTGGATACCCGGCGGCTGCTTGATTTTCCGCCCGGCGCTTTTGCGCCCTCGCGCGCCTTCTTCTTCGGCCTTGGCGGCGCCACTCTGATCGCGATGTACGATTACGGCGGGTACAACAACGTCTGCTTCTTCGCAGGCGAGGTCCGGCAACCGGACAAGGTCATCCCACGCTCGATCATCTGGTCGATAGCCGCGGTCGCGGTACTCTACCTCACTATGAATCTCGGGATCATCGGCGTTGTGCCGTGGCGCGAGGCAATCCAGTCGACATCCATCGTGTCGGATTTCATCCGCCGCCTGTACGGTCTGCGTTGGGCACAGGTGGCAACCGTGCTGGTTTTGTGGACTACGGCGGCTTCCCTCTTCGCCGTGCTGCTGGGCTACTCGCGCGTTCCCTATGCCGCGGCGGTGGAAGGCCGGTTCTTCGCCGCTTTCGGGCGGCTGCATCCATCGCGCAACTTCCCCAGCTTTTCGGTGCTGTTCATCGGCATCTCATCGGCGCTCACGTGCCTGATGACTCTGGACGTGGTCATCAATGCGCTGATCGTGATTCAGGTCGTGGTCCAGTTCATGGCGCAGATTCTCGCCGTCACGCTGATCCGCCGCAATCGGCCGGATATCGTGCGGCCCTACCGCATGGCGTTTTATCCAGCCACCAGCGTGATCGCGTTTATGGGATGGTTGTATATTCTGATCGCCAGCGGCCTGCCCTACATTCTTGCCGGTCTGGGTTTGCTGGTCTTCGGGATCGCGATATATCTGCTGCGCGCCAGGCGCGTCGCGGAATGGCCATTTGCATGAGCGCCGAATCGAAATTCCTGGACATCAACCTGGATATCCCATTGGACATCCCCCTGGACATCCTGGTAGGCGGCGATCTGTTTATCGACCTCATTATGACGGGTTTTGCTTCGTGGCCCCAGCCCGGAACCGAGTCGTTCGCCCAAGAGCTCCACCGTGAGGTGGGAGGCGGTGCTGCCATAGCGGCGTGCGGGCTGGCCAGGCTCGGCTCGCGCGTCGCCCTCTTCGGCATGGCCGGTCACGACGGCGATTGGTTGGCCGCCCGCCTCAATCATTTGGGTGTCATTACGTCGCGCCTGCGCTTCGACGCTGAGCAGCCCACCGCGGTGAGCGTCGCCATCAGCACCCCGGGGGAGCGGACATTTCTGACCTGGCACGGGCCGAACGTACGTTTTCCGCGGGTGCTCGCCGAAGCAGCCGCATCGGGCGGATTCGCCAACGCGCGGCACTTCCATCTCAACTGGGCTCCCGATCTGGCAACTGCTGCGGATCTCTTCACGGCGATCCGGCGCCAGGGCTGCTCGATCTCGCTCGACGTGGGGTGGCATGAGGATTGGCTGGCCGATCCACGTTCTTTGGCGCTGCTGCCGCTGATCGATATCTTCTTTCCGAACGAAGTGGAGGCGAATCGGATGACGGGAGAAAAGGAGCCCGCGAAGATGCTTCGCCGGATGGCATCGGCGGGCGCGCGCCGGGTCGCGCTGAAGCTTGGGGCGGATGGCGCGGCCCTTCTATGGGACGGCGACATCCTCGAAATCAAAGCCTGTCCGGTCACGCCAATCGACACCACCGGCGCCGGCGATTGCTTTAACGCCGGCTTTCTTCACTTCTGGCTGCGGGGTGAGTCTCCGCCGATCTGCCTGCGAGCCGGAAATTTCTGCGGGGGAGTATCCACCGAACAGGCCGGCGGCGTCAGCGGCTTCCCCGGCCCCGAACGGGTCCAACTCGAATTGGCCAGGGCTCATACATAGGGCTTATGCGTAAGGTGGCGATTATCGGCGGCGGCGGCGTGCGGACGCCCCTGCTCATATACGGATTGGCCCAGTCTCAAGAGCTTCTCAAAACCGCTGAGTTGACGCTCTTCGATTTGGATGAGGGGCGGACCCGGACCATAGCGCGAATCGGCCGCGAGATTGTCCGTCGAAGGGGCGCCGGATTTCAAATCCGCTGCAGCTCCCGGCTCGCGGAAGCGGCGGACGGAGCCGATTTCGTTCTCAGCAGCATCCGCGTGGGTGGGATGGCCGCACGCGCACGGGATGAGCGCATCGCAATCCAGCACGGACTGGCCGGGCAGGAGACGACCGGGCCGGCAGGAGCGGCGATGGCTCTACGAACCATTCCGGTGACTCTTGGTCATGCGAAAGTGATCGAACGTGTTGCGCCCGGCGCCTGGTTCATCAATTTCACCAATCCCGCGGGATTGATTACGCAAGCTCTCGCGCAGAACACGACTCTGAAGGTGATCGGCATCTGCGACACCCCGAGCGAACTTTTCCATAAAATCGCCGGGGCCGTTGGAGCGCCTGTCGCAGATGTCGCGTGCGACTATGCCGGGCTGAATCACCTTGGCTGGGTGCGCCGTGTCCATCTGCGGGGGGAAGAAATCACGGATCGTGTGCTCGGCGACACC
>Ga0210402_10003526_pt1 | contig 14593 bp, 9 predicted proteins | sample IncBWC7MmetaG_FD_161055 | JGI IMG/M metagenome (GOLD analysis project Ga0210402, IMG submission 161055) | Forest soil microbial communities from Barre Woods Harvard Forest LTER site, Petersham, Massachusetts, United States - Inc-BW-C-7-M | ecosystem: Environmental > Terrestrial > Soil >...
GTCCCCGAGGTCATCCCGATCCCCAGCCCCAGCGTGATGATCACGAACGCGGTCAGCCCCGGCGTGCGGCGCAGGCTCCGGAACGCGTACTGCACGTCGTCGAGAAAATCCGTCAGCCAGTGAACGCGCCGCATGTCCCGGATCTCGTCTTTGCGCTGCTCCAGGCCGCCCATCGCGCGCAACGCCCGCAGGCGCGCCGCATCCGCGGTGAGCCCCTCGGCGAGGCCTTCCTCGATCTTCTGCTCCAGGTGAAACTGCAGCTCCTCCTCGAGCTCCCGCTCCACCCGGCGCCGGCGGAGAATGGACCGCAGCCGCAACGGCGCCGTGAACCACCAGTGTTCCATGCGCATGACGTCTAGGCCTCCGAGAGCTGGACGACGTGCGAGATGGCGGCCGACAGCCGCTGCCAGTTCGCCGTCTCGGATTCGAGCTCTTTTCTGCCGAGGCGAGTCAGCGAATAGAATTTCGCGCGCCGGTTGTTCTCCGTCCGCTTCCACTCGGCCGCGATCCAGCCTTCCTGCTCCAGCTTGTGCAGCGCCGGGTAGAGGGATCCCTCGCTGACTTGCAGGACCTCGCCGGAGATGGATCGCAGGCGAAGACTGATCGCCCACCCGTGCAAGGGGGCCAGGGCCAGGATCTTCAGCAGGAGGAGATCCAGGGTGCCCTGAACGAGGTCGTTCGGCTTGCTCATATCGGTTTCCTAGGGGAGTATACGGCGGCTTCCCTCGGTAAGCAAGGGGAAGGAAACAATTGCGAGATTCAGGTCAGAACGAGGTGGCCGCGCCGACTCGAAGAACGACCCTCAAGCAAGCAAGAAGGTCCTGCTCACGAAGACGTCCATCTGCTGGCGAAGTACGGGATCCAGGGGAGTAAAGACCAACGCCCCGCAGCCGCCGGGGATCCCTTCGTGGAGCAGCGCCTCGATCCAGTCCGCGTTCCGGCGGCACCTCATGGCATTCAAAACTCGACGTGAACGCGAGCCCCGAAGACGTTGACCGGCCCGCGGTCGCGGTTATACGCGGGGTTCAAGACGAACTGGTAATCGGCGGTCAGCCATACGTGCTGATGGAGAAGGGCTTCGTAGAAGGCCTCGGCGACCGTCTCCAGACCGTAGGAAAGGTGACCGTCCCCGATCATGAAGCCATATCCCCCTGCCGCCAGGTAGTCCCGGTGCCCGGAAGACAGCCCATTGACGATCAACGCTGCGCCGGCGCTGTCGTCAGGGCGGCCCGCGAAGGGCGCCTTGCGCAGGACGCCCCCCGTCACGGACCGTTCGATCTCTGCGTACGCCCACGCCTCGTTGTGGCCGTCGTTCCAGCTCACCCTGAGGAAGGCGCCCATGTCGTGGCCAAGGTCCTGCTCGAGGTTGAGCACGAATCCGACCTTGGCGCGACCCACTCGGCGGGTCGCCGTGACGTCGGGGGGCTGGTCTCCTGCCTGATCGATCGCCTCATCGTAATTGCCCATGTCCGCGCGGTTGTAGAAGACGATGACCCGGCCGGCCCCCTTTCGGCCCCCGAGCTCGAACCGGCGCTCGTACTGTGCTTCGAGACTGTAAGCATGGAGAAGATCCGTGTCGAGCTGGAGACCGTTGGCGACTTTCGGCTGGGCGGTGGCGCCAAAGAGAACGGTCCAGTCTCGATCGGCCCGCTCGATGACGAAGCCCCAGGTGTAGCCGCGCGTGTCGGCCGCGAAGTCCCACGCGCCGGCCGTCCAATCGGCCCAGTTCAGGAACTGCGTCCGGGGATCGTGAGAGTACGTATTGCCGTCGAAGAAGTCGACGATGTCGAACTTGCCGACCGTGATCGACCATCGCCGGACCGGCCGCTCGCCGGCCAGCTGATTGGCGTCCTCCTCGACCGGCTCCATCTCGGGGCCGAGGGCGAACGTCTGTCGGAGCATCAGGCGGCCGAGGTAGACGTGCGGCTCGGGCGACCCGACTCGAGTTGCCTCGCCGTTGGTAAAGCCCGCGATGCCGAAAGTGCTCGACAGGCCGCTCCCGCCGGACAACTCGGGGTCGACGTAGAGCTCCGCGCCCTGCCACAGTCGAGCACCCAGAAAGAGGGTCGACGTCACCGTCGTCGCGTGTTCCGGGTCCGGGCTGAGGCTGTTCTTGCCGGAATAGTCTGCCGAGAATCCGGGGTGGTACTGGGTCACGGTCGTGAACTGGAAGTGGAGGTCGAAGCGTGCCGAAGTCGGGACCGGCTCGCCGAGCGGGGGCGCGTCCTGCGCACAGGCGACGCCGGCGCCGATCGCGATCCCCAGAGCGACGCCCACCGAGATCACGGCGAGCCTGCCCACGCCGGCGGGACTCACCGCGCCGGCCTCGCCGTCTTCCTGCGTGAACGGGCCAGTCGGTGCGGGTGGTGGTTGGGCGAGCGCCGGTCGAGGGCGTCATCCACGTGGGCCAGGCAGTCGTGCACGAGGTGGCCGACGAACACGTCGGTCACCCGGTAATACGTGAGCCTGCCCTCGTCCCGCGACGCGACGAGAAGCATTCGTCGCAGGAGGGCCAACTGGTGGCTCGTGACCGAGAGCGAGAGATCGAGGGCGTGCGCAATGTCTCCGACGGTCAATTCGTCATGCGCGAGGGCGTGCATGAGCGAAAGCCGAACCGGATTTGCCATGAGCCGGAAGACCTCCGTCGCCCCCCGGAGCACCTCCGACGCGGGGAGGCCGCGTCGGGCCGCCCTGACCTTCTGGCGACTGACGATTTCGGGAAGGGCACGTTTCGCTTCTGTTACCATAGTTGATGAGTTTATCAAGTAAGCATCCAATGATCGAGCCGGAAAACAGCCAGCGCCGCGACGGGGACCGCACCCACACCACGACCTAGAGATGCACTCGCAGTCAGCGTGCAGGAACGGGAGCATGGGATGACGCGCGCACCACTTCGAACCCCTTCTCGGCCGAAGCCGGGCGCGTCACTGCTGTTTCCCAAGGGCATCTTCGCAACGTTCCGGCGGCAAGCGCCGCCCATCCGGGTCGCCCCGGTCCTCATCGAATCGGCGGCACTGACCTCCGAGGTCGCCTATGAACGGCTCGGGACCCGGGCGACGGGTCTCACCACGGAAGACGCCGAAGCGCGGCTGACCGAGCACGGCCCAAACCTCGTGGCCGCCGATGGAAGCAGCGGCATCCTGCTGCTCCTGTGGCACGCCGTGGTCAACCCGCTGGTGTTGCTGCTGGCGGTTCTGGCCACGATTTCCTTCGCGACCGGCGACGCTCGGGCAGGAATCGTCATGTCCTTGATGATCGCGTTGGGTGTCGGCCTGCGGCTCGTCCAGGAGAGACGGGCGGACACGACCGCGGCGAAGCTCAAGGCGATGATCTCGGTCACGGCGACCGTGCTGCGCGACGGACAAGCTCAGGAGCTGCCCATTTCCCACGTGGTTCCGGGCGACGTCGTGAAGCTGGCGGCGGGAGACATGATCCCGGCGGACGTGCGGATCGTCGCCGCCAAGGACCTCTTCGTCATTCAGGGCTCGCTCACGGGGGAATCGTTTCCCGTGGAGAAGTTCGAGGTGGACAAGGGGCCGCCCGGGAGGTCGCCGGTCGAGCTGTCCAACGTCGCCTTCCTGGGCACGAGCGTCGAGAGCGGTACCGCGATGGCCATCGTCGTTGCCACGGGGCGCCAGACGTATCTCGGCAGCATGGCCGAGTCGCTCGCGGAGCAGCCGACGCAGACCGCATTCGACAAGGGCGTGGCGCGCTTCACCTGGCTCATGCTCCGCTTCATTCTCGTCATGGTGCCACTGGTGTTCGTCATCAACGGCCTGACCAAGGGCCACTGGCACGACGCCTTCTTCTTTGCCCTCGCCGTCGCCGTGGGGCTGACCCCCGAGATGCTCCCCATGATCGTGACGGTCTGTCTGTCCAAGGGCGCCATGGCGATGGCCCGCAAGAAGGTCATCGTCAAGAGGATCAACGCCATCCAGAACCTCGGCGCGATGGATGTGCTCTGCACCGACAAGACCGGAACCCTCACGATGGATCATGTGATTCTGGAAATGCACTGCGACGTCGTCCTGAAGGAGGACGACGGCGTGTTTGCCCTGGCGTACCTCAACAGCCACTTCCAGACGGGTCTCAAGAACGTGATGGACCGGGCCGTTCTCGCTCATCCGGAGATGCACATGCATGCGCAGCTCTCCGATTTTGCCAAGGTGGACGAGATCCCGTTCGATTTCCAGCGGCGAATCATGTCCGTGGTGGTCCGCACGGCCGAAGGGAAGGATCGCATCATCAGCAAGGGTGCGCCCGAGGCAATCTTCCCGCGTTGCAAGAACTTCGAGCTCGACGGCGAACTCCTGGCGATGGACAACGTCCTGATCGACGACCTGCGGCTCGAATACGAGCGCCTCAGTCGGGATGGGTTCCGCGTGCTGGCCATAGCCTCGAAAGACGTGGAGCCCAGGGAGTCAAACGCCGCTTACGGGCGGGATGACGAGAACGATCTCATCCTCAATGGATACCTCGCCTTCCTCGACCCGCCCAAGGAGACGGCGGCCGCGGCCATTCGCATGCTTCAGCAGCACGGCGTCACGGTCAAGGTGATCACCGGCGACAACGACCTGGTGGCCAGGAAGGTTTGCGTGGAGGTCGGCCTGCCCGCCGAGCACACGCTCCTGGGCGCGCAGATCGAGGAGATGACCGAGGAGCAACTCGCCGGTGCCGCCGAGCAGACGACGCTGTTTGCCCGCGCTTCCCCTGCCCACAAACAACGCATCATCCGCGCCCTTCAGTCGCGCGGCCACACCGTCGGCTTCATGGGGGACGGGATCAACGACGCACCGGCCCTGCGAGCGGCGGACGTGGGTGTCAGCGTGGACACGGCCGTGGACATCGCGAAGGAGTCGGCGGACATGATCCTGCTCGAGAAGAGCTTGCTCGTGCTCGAAGAAGGCGTCATGGAAGGCCGAAAAGTCTTCGCCAACATCCTCAAATACATCGGCATGGGAGCGAGCAGCAGCTTCGGAAACATGTTCAGCGTGCTCGGGGCGAGCGTCTTCGTGCCCTATCTCCCGATGACCCCGATCCAGATCCTGACCAACAACCTCCTCTACGACGTTTCCCAGACGGCCATTCCGACCGACCAGGTGGACCCCGAGCAGATCGCGAAGCCTCGGCCCTGGGACATGAGCTCGATCGCGAGGTTCATCCTGTTCATCGGGCCGTGCTCTTCCATTTTCGACTACACGACGTTCCTGATGATGTTGTACATCTTCAAGTGCTGGCCCGTCGCGAGGGCCTCCGTGTTTCAGACCGGCTGGTTCGTGGAGAGCCTGTTGACGCAGACCCTGATCATCCACGTCATTCGCACCCGGAAGGTGCCGTTCCTCCAGAGTCGGGCGTCGGCTTCGCTGACCGCCATGACGGTGGCAATCATGGCGGTCGGAGTCCTCATCCCGTTCTCGCCCATCGGGCCGTATCTGGGCTTCACGACACTGCCCCTGCTCTATTGGCCTCTGCTTGCCGTGACGCTGCTGGCGTACATCCTGCTGACGCAGGCCGTGAAGACCTGGCTCGTTCGGCGGGCGTGGGTGTAGCCGGGGCGAACGCACCGGCGTCGTCACCGCCAGTGTCGCGTCGGCGCCCTCTAGTCCTCGATGATCGCCGCTGCGTCCTCCGCGTCCTCGACGGCCTTCTTGTCCTCCGCACTCATCTGCGAGGGCTTCACGTCGACCGTGACCTTCACGATCTTGCCGGTGAACGTGTTGTCCAGCGGCTTGTAGTCGTTCGAGACGGCGGTCTCCCCGTCCATGCCCACGTCCGTGCCCTCGTCGGCCGAGAACGCGAAGGGTTGCGTCTTCGGTATGTGCCCCTGCGCCACCTTCTGTCCGTCCACGAACAGAGTCCCGTTTCCCCCGGCGCCCGGCTTCGGAGAGTCGGGCACGAACTCATAGCGGATCTCGTGCTTGCCGGCGGGGACCGCGGCGGTTGCGGGGATCTTGGTCCATTCGACGCCGAAGTAGTTGTATTCGAAGACGGGCCTTCCGTCCTTCATGTACAGCGTCCACCCGCCGAACCGGCCGGCCTGGGCGATGATGACGCCCTGGGTCTTCGCATCGGAGAGCTCCACCGGCGCGGTGATGCGGAACGGCACGTTCTTGACGTTGATGAAGGCGTTCTCCGTCATGCCGACCATGCCCGGATAGACCGTCAGCGACGTGCGGCCGTTCATCAGGTCCGGCCGCCCGGCGATCTTCGCGTCGAAGCGCTCGGACCGGCGGTCGTCGATCGGCAGCACGTGGTTGGCGATCGCCTGCTTCTGGAACAGCTCCTGCATCTCCTTCAGCTTCGCCGGGTTCTGGGCCGCCAGGTCGTGGGCCTGGCTGAAGTCCTCGGCCGTGTGGTACAGCTCCCAGGTGTCGCTGGTCAGCGGCGGCAGCGGCACCATCAGCCAGGGGATCGAGTGGCGCGCGGCCGCGACCCAGCCGTCGTGGTAGATGCCGCGGTTGCCGAACATCTCGAAGTACTGGGTCGTGTGCGTCTCGCCGGCCTTCGGATCGTCGAAGGCATAGGCCATCGACGTTCCGTCGAACGGCCTCTGCGCCGTGCCGTTGACGCTCTTCGGAAACGGCAGGTTCGCCGCCTCGAGGACCGTGGGCGCGATGTCGGTGACGTAGGTGAACTGCGGCCGGATGCCGCCCTTGTCCCGGATCCGGGTCGGCCACTGGATCACGACACCGTTGGTCGTTCCACCGTAGTGGGAGGCGATCTGCTTGGTCCATTGGAAGGGCGTGTCGCCCGCCCAGGCCCAGCCGATGGCGTAGTGCGGAAACGTGGTCGGATCTCCCCACGCCTCGAGGTGGGGCATGTTGATCTTCGAGTCAGCGATGATTCCGTTGAGCGCCATCATCTCGTTGTAGGTACCCTCGGGGCCGCCTTCGGCGCTCGCCCCGTTGTCGCCCACGATGTAGATGAAGAGCGTGTTGTCCATCACGCCCATGCCCTGCAGGGCATCCACGAGGCGCCCGATCTGTTCATCCGTATGCTCGCCGAAACCGGCGAACGTCTCCATCTGCCGCGCCTCGATCTTCTTCTGGTCTGGAGTCTGCGACGCCCACGTAGGGATCTCCTTGGGCCGCCTGGTCAGCTCGGCGCTCTGCGGGACGATGCCCATCTTCTTCTGCCGCGCGAACGTCTCCTCGCGCAGCGCGTCCCAGCCCTGGTCGAACTTCCCCTTGTACCGGTCGATGTAGGGCTTCGGCACGTGGTGCGGAGCGTGCAGGGCGCCCGTGGCGAAGTACATGAAGAAGGGCTTGTCGGGGGTCAGCGAGTGCTGCGCCTGCATCCACGCGATGGCCTGGTTCGTCATGTCCACGGTGAAGTGATAGTCGAGAGAGACCGGGTGCTCGACGCGGATGGTTCCGTCGAAGATTGCCGGCGCCCACTGGTTCGTCTCGCCACCGATGAAGCCGTAGAACTTGTCGAAGCCCGAGTGGGTCGGCCAGCGATCGAAGGGCCCCGAGACCGAGACCTCCCACGGCGGCGTCTCGTGGTACTTCCCGAAGGCTCCCGTGCTGTAGCCGTTCAACCGCAGCATCTCCGCCAGCGGCGCGACGCTCTCCGGCCGGATGCCGGTGTTGCCGGGAAACGCGGTCGCGAGCTCCATGACGGCGCCCGCGTTGTTGACGTGGTGATTGCGGCCCGTCAGCAGTGCCGTGCGGGTCGGGGAACAGAGCGCCGTCGTGTGGAAGTTGTTGAACCGCAGGCCGCCCGCCGCCAGCTTGTCCAGGGTCGGCATCTTGATCGGCCCGCCGAAGGCGCTCGACTGGCCGAAGCCGATGTCGTCCAACAGGACGACGACGACGTTCGGGGCGCCCTGGGGCGCCTTGACCTCGAAACGCGCCGGCGGCTTCACGTCACGCGCGGAGAGCTCCGTGATCACAGGGGGCTGCGGTTCCGGGATCGGCAGGACCGTGCGGTCGACCTGCTGCCCGAACGCGTCCTGGTTGGTGCAAAGAGCGAGGGAAACGGCGGCGAGACCGACGACTCGGGAGATGCGGTGCTTCAAGATGGCCTCCTCGGGTGGCGCGGCGCGGGCTCGGCACCCGTCAGCGGGCGCCGCCGATATTACATGCGCTGTGAAGAACGGTTTCGGCCGTTGACAGATCCCGCGGACCATTCTATGCTTCCCCACACCATCTGAGGGGAAGGAGGGTCCCACGCCAATTCCACCGCTTCCGCTGCTGCAGGGGACTCTCGACCTGCTCGTCCTTCGGACCCTCGCGCCGGGAACGATGCACGGCTACGGGATCGCGACCGCGGTCCGCGAGCGGACCGGTGGAGACCTGAGCATCGAGGACGCGGCCCTGTACCAGGCTCTCCACCGGCTCGAGCGGCAGGGCCTGATCGAGGCAGAGTGGGGGCCGTCCGAGAACAACCGGCGGGCGCGTTTCTACACGCTGACTCCCGCCGGCCGCAAGCGGCTGCAGGAAGACGCGGCGACCTGGCGCCGCTACTCGCGCGCGGTCGAGGCCGTGCTTCAGGGCGGCTGATGGGCGAGAGGCGGCGACCGCGGCCGTTCTGGTACCTCCGCCGCAAGCCCGAGGCGGTGGCGTCGGAGATCGACGACGAGCTGCGTGTGCATCTCGAGATGCGGGTGGACGAGCTGGCCGCGGGCGGGATGCCGGCCGAGGACGCGCGGCGCGAGGCGCTCCGGCAGTTCGGGGATCTCGAGCAGACGCGCGCGTACTGTCGCCGGGAGGATGAAAGACGGGAGGACCGTGTGCAGCTCACCCTCATGCTCCAGGACTTCGCCCAGGACGCGCGCATCGCGATTCGGAGCCTCCTTCGGACGCCCGTCCTGGCGCTGACGATCGTACTCACGGTCGGTCTCGGCATCTGCGCGACGACGGCGATCTTCTGCGCCGTCAACGCGACCCTGCTTCGGCCTCTCCCCTACCAGGCCCCCGAGCGCCTCGTGCGGATCTACACGGATACTCCCCCGTTCGTGTCCGGTTCTCGGCAGCCGACTACCTGGCCCTGGTGGCGCAGCAGACGCAATTCGAGAAAGTCGCCGCGTACACGGGCCGCACACTCACGTTCAGCGACGGCCAGTCGTCGGACGTGGTGCCGGGAAAGATGGTGTCGTGGGCCTACTTCGACGTGCTCGGGATCCGGCCGGCCTTGGGGCGCGGCTTCTCCGAGGCCGACGGCCGTGAGGGCGCTCCGAAGGCGGTCATCGTGAGCCACGCGTTCTGGCAGCAGCGCCTCGGCGGCCGCGCGGACCCGGTCGGTCAGCCGGTGCGGCTGGACGGAGCGGAGTACACGCTGGCGGGCGTTCTGCCTCAGAAGGTCGGCCCGCTCGAGCAGCGGCAGGAGTGGTTCGCCGTCCAGCAGTTCCCGGCGCCGCCGCGGCGCGGCCCTTTTCTGTTCACGGTCATCGCGCGGCTGCGCCCGGGAGCGACGCCGTCGGCCGCGGGGGCGGAGTTGCGAGCCATCAACAAGCGCATCTTTCCGCTCTGGAAGAGCTCGTACCAGGACGACAAGGCGACGTGGAGCATGATGGACCTGAAGTCCCACGTGGTCGGCGACGTCTCGAAGGTGGTCGGGCTGGCGCTCGGGGCCGTGGCGCTCGTCTGGCTGATCGCGTGCGCCAACGCGTCGAGCCTTCTGATCGCCCGCGTGACGGGCCGGCGCCAGGAGCTGGCGGTGCGCGTGGCCCTCGGGGCCTCGCGCAACCGGATCGTGCGGTACCTGCTGGCAGAGAGCGCGGTGCTCGCGGCCGGCTCCGTCGCGGTGGGGATCGCGCTGGCGAAAGCGGGCGTCGGTCTGCTGCGGTCCGCCGGCGGGAGCTACCTGCCGCGGGTGCAGGAGATCGCGCTGGACGGAGGGGCGCTCTGGGTGCTGGCGGGCCTGACGCTCGCCAGCCTGGCGCTGTTCGGCCTCGTGCCGGCGCTGCACGGTGCGGGCGGCCCGGTCGGCGACTCCCTGCGAAGCTCGGGACGCGGTTCAACGGGAAGCGTCGCCGTGCGCCGCCTCCGGCGCGTTCTCGTCGGCACCCAGTTCGCCGTCACGACGCCGCTGCTGGTCATCGCGGCGCTCCTGCTGGCGAGCCTGAACGAGCTCGAGCGCGTGGATCTCGGGTTCGACAGCCGGAATCTGGTGGTCGGCTCGATTCGCCTGCCGTCCGCGCAGTACCAGGAACCGGGACGGGTGACCACATTCTGGAAGGAGCTCGGGCTGCGCATCGCAGCGGTGCCCGGAGTGAAAGGGGTGGCGTTCGCGGACGGGAACCCCCCGAACAACGTGAGCAACATCAACAATTTCGATCTCGAGGATTTCCCGGCGGAGTCCGGCAGGTCCCAGCCGGCCACACCGTGGATCGGGGTCACGCCCGAGTACTTCGGCGTCATGGGTTTGAAGCTGCTCGAGGGCCGGCTGCTCGAGGAGCGCGACGGCCTCAATGACAACCTCGAGGACGCGGTGGTGGATCGTGCGTGGTCGCGCCGCTTCTTTCCGAATGGAGGCGCGCTCGGCAAACGGTTTCACGAGGGAGGCTGCACGACCTGCCCTTGGACGACGGTCGTCGGAATCGTGAGCAACGTGAAGTACGTGGGTCTGGACACGCCCGACCAGGGCACCGTCTACTGGCCGATGGCGGGACCGGACGGGACCCGTCAGCTCATCGTGAGGACGAAGACCGATCCGTCCGGAGTGCTCCCGTCGGTTCGCGCGCGCCTGCGCGAGCTGGAGGCGGGTGCGCCCCTGGCCCACGTCGCGACCGTCGACACGCTCGTGGAGGACTCGCTCGAGCAGCCGCGCTCGCTCGCGATCCTCGTCGGAGCCTTCGCGCTGACGGCGCTGGCGCTCGCGGTGTTCGGCATCTACGGCGTGATGGCGTACTTCGTCCAGCAGCAGTCCAAAGACATCAGCATCCGCATGGCGCTCGGCGGCACGATCCTCGGAGTCCTGCGGCTGCTCGTGGGAAACGGGATGAAGCTGGTCGCTCTGGGAGTTGCGGCCGGCCTGCTCGTCTCCCTGGGGCTGACGCGGCTGACGGCGAGCCTGCTCTACGGCGTCCGGCCCGCGGACCCGCTCGTCCTCTTCGGGGTGGGCGCGCTCCTGCTGGCCGTCGCCGTCTGTGCCTGCCTCGTCCCGGCGATCCGCGGCACGCGTGTCGAGCCGGCCGCGCTTCTGCGCAACGAGTAGGGCTGCGACGGGGCCTTCGCCACCTCGTCCTCTCCGGTCTCAATTGGAACAGGAAGGCCTTGTCTCTGCCCGAGAGCGCTTCGGCGTGACGATCCTCAGCGCAACCCGTCCACCACGAACAGGCTCGAGTCGAGAATCCCCTGAGCGTCGAACGCGTAGCTCTTCCCGTCGCGCGAAACGAAGAGGCCGCCGAGGCCGATGAAATCGGTCGGGTCCTCCGGGCCGAACATCCGCCAATCGGATTCGGCGCCCGTCGCGATCTCGTAGCGCGAGACGCGGACTGGAATCAGCCCGATTCCGAATGCGCGGAGATACAGAGACCGGCCGTCGGCGCTCCACTGGATCGGGACCTCGTCGCTCGAAAGCTGGCTCTTCCGACAGCCGGGCGTCTCGAACCGGCAGAGCGCGATCTCGCGGGCGCCCGTCCGGTACGCGAACGCATCGCCCTCGGGAGAGACCGCGACCGCGAGATCCGTGAACCCCGGGGACATGCCGAGCTTGCGGACGCCCTTCGACGTGACGATCGCCACCTCGCCGCGGTCCGCGCTTTCGCCGATCGTCGCGAGCAGGCGAGGCTCCGAACCCGGCAGGAATGCCGCGGCCACGAGGCTCGCGCCGCCGAGGTCGAGGGCGATCGGCTGCCCGGCGCTGGTGGGCACCATCGAGAAGCGTGCGGGCGCCCCGACGCTCCGCACCAGCGCCCATCGGCCGTCCTCCGAGAACGCCGTGGCGGTCCCGTCCGCGAGCCGAATGGCCGGAGATCCGTCGAGGGCCCGCAGATAGACCCCTCCGGCCCGCGTGCCCGCCTCGAAGGTCTCCGAGAAGAGCAGCGTACCGCGCTCGACCGAGACGCCGACGAGCGTCGAGCCGTCGAGCCACGAGAGCTCCCGCTCCTTCGCATCTGCGGCGAGCCGCACACGCAGACTCGACCTCTCGATGGCGCGCTCCAGCAGGAGCCGGCCGTCCGGCGCGATGTCGTGCAGGACCCAGCCGCTCGCTCGGAGGATCGGCCTCGTTCGTCCTCCTCGAGACACGGCGTACAGACCCGGCTCCTCGCCGACGTCCCGCGAGTACCAGAGCTCGCCGCCCGGGTGCCAGACGACCTGAGCCGTACTGGCGGGCGCGCTCCAGGCGATCTTGCCGGCGTCGTCGAGGACCACGACCTCCCCGCCCGCGGTCGTTTGCCGCGCGATCGCAACGTGCCGCCCGTCGCGCGACGACCGCGGGGCGGAACCCGAGTAGTCGAAACGGCGCGTCCCCGCCGGAATCTGGAGCTCGTCGTGATCGAAGTCGATGTGTCGCTGTACGGCGACGGCGCCTCCGGTCAGCCAGTCGGCGGCATGGACCTGCTCGACGAGCTCCCGCGGCGCTCCTCCCGAAAGAGGGACTCGGGCGAGGGTGCCGGTCCCACCCGGCGATTTCAAGGTGCTGCTCCCCACGAGAACGAGCAGTTCGCCGGTGCTCGACACGGCGAGCAGATCCGCCCCCTTGAGACCGAGCGGTCGGGACTCCGTGCCGTCGACGCGCGTCGAGTAGACCTCCGTCGGGCTGCCCTCCCAGGAGGCGCTGTAGAGAACGGTCTGCCCGTCGGGTGCGAAGCGGCCATGAAGAATGTTGCCTCGCTGAAACGTCACGCGCTGGTAGGAGGGGACGGCAGAAGGGTTCGCGGAGCGCCGGGCGGCGAGCCACGTCCCGGCGGCCGCGAGAATGCCGGCGGCGAGAGCGACTCCGGCCAGGCGCAGCGCCTCCCGCCGCGGCACAATGACGGCCGAAGGGCCCGCGCCCGAGACGCCCGAGAGCTCCGAGAGGTGCGTCTCCGCGGACCGCAGATCGCGGGCGAGGTCCTCGGTCGAGGCGTAACGCTCACCCGGAATCTTGGCGAGGCATCGCTCGATGATCCAGCGAACCGGCGCCGGGACCTTCGGGGAAACGGCCGCTATGGGCTCCGGCTCCTCGCGAATGATCGCCGCGAGCACCTCGGGCCGCGTCTCGCCCGAGAACGCCCGGCGCCCGGTGGCCATCTCGTAGAGCACCGAGCCCAGCGCAAACTGGTCGGAACGGAAATCGAGCGCGCCGCCCCGCGCCTGCTCCGGCGACATGTACGCGACCGTTCCCATCACGATGCCTGGTTCGGTGGCCGCGCTCACCGTCGCCGCCGCCGTCTCCTGGCCCGCCTCGGGCTGCGCCGCAGCCACCTTCGCCAAACCGAAGTCGAGGATCTTCACGAAGCCGTCCTTCGTGATCATCACGTTCTCGGGTTTCAAGTCCCGGTGCACGATGCCCGCCGCGTGGGCCCTGGCCAACCCCTCGCCCATCTGGGCGGAAAGCGAAATCAGCCGCCGCACGGGCAGAGGCCCGTCTGCAAGCGCCTCGCGCAGCGTCACCCCGTCGACCAGCTCCATGGCGAGATAGGTGACCGTGTCCGCCTTCCCAATCTCGTAGATCGTGACGATCGCCGGATGGTTCAGCGAAGAGGCGGCGCGCGCCTCCCTCTCGAAGCGGCGCAGCCGGTCCGCGTCGGACGCGAGAGCCGCCGGGAGCACCTTGATCGCCACCTCGCGGCCCAGCCGGGGGTCGCGCGCACGATAGACCTCGCCCATGCCGCCGGCTCCGAGCGGCGACACGAGCTCATAAGGGCCGAGGAGAGTTCCTGGCGCGAAGGCCACTTGTGGCGATTCTAGAACGAAGGCGGCCGAGGACAAGGGCGTTCGAATCCGCCGGAGATGCGCCCCGCGGCGCGGAAGGCCGCCGCCGCGGAGCGCGCGAATCCGTCGAGCGCGCGAGGACTAGGGCTGCTGGACCTTGATCTGCATCAGCCGCGTGGGCTGGCCGCCGTAGTTCTCGATCTCGATCTTGCCGGTCTGGTCGTCCATCTTGGCCATCCCCTGCAAGATGATCTTGCCTTCGCCGTCGCCGCCGCCCTTCGGGAAGCGCATCTCGATGACGCCGAGGTTGTACCTCTGCTGCGCGCCGGGAGCAATGGCGCCGCCGAACGAGATCGGACGGTTCGTGGCGAGCACGACCTGCTTGGATCCGTCGGGCAGGGTATTTTCACGGGAATAGAAGAGGGCGTAGGCCAGCGTGCCCTGCGTAAAGATGTAGCCGACCTGCGGCAGCTGGCTCATGTCCGCGACGAGTTCGGCGTTGCCCTCGGTCTTCAAAATGTTGATCAGGGCCGCGCGCTCGGAGTCCGAGGACCAGCGGTAGATGCCGATCGTCACCGTGGTGCCTCCGCCGCCGCCGAGCATGTTGAGCGCCCAGGCCGTGTACGCAACGATGGGCTTTGGTCCATCGACGGCGTAGGTTCCGCCCTTCGGTGCGACGGTCGACGGCGAGGACGAGGAGCATCCGGAAAAACCAACCAGAAGAACGAGGATCGCGGGAATCGCGGTCAGCCGCTTGACCAAGTACGTAGTCATGATTGGATCCCTTT
>Ga0210402_10003528_pt1 | contig 14591 bp, 12 predicted proteins | sample IncBWC7MmetaG_FD_161055 | JGI IMG/M metagenome (GOLD analysis project Ga0210402, IMG submission 161055) | Forest soil microbial communities from Barre Woods Harvard Forest LTER site, Petersham, Massachusetts, United States - Inc-BW-C-7-M | ecosystem: Environmental > Terrestrial > Soil >...
GCCGACGGAGTTCATCACCGCAATCGAAATGCTTTCCTTGCGCACATCCATGCCGATATATTTAGTGCTAGTCATAAAGGGTGTCCTTTCTGGAGGAGTTGAGCCAAGCACTCAAAACTTACTCCAAAGGGGCGCCCTTTTATGATGTGTGGGTACTGGAACGAGCTCGCCCTAGGAATGTGCCCTTTCTTTTCGGAATCGGATTGGAAATATAAATCTAAGGGTTCGCACATCGTACAGTTCGGGGAGCCAAATTCTCAATAGCTTAAGACCCATCGCGCATTCCATCCGACTGTCACTGTAGCGGAAACTGTAGCGGCACCCATAAGAAGGCCCCCTGGCCCCCGGCACTTTTTTCATTTTTTCATTCTTTGGTGGACTACCATTAGGCTTATACGTGCAGACTCGCGAGTCGCTCCTGGACTATATGCGCCCTCAATACGCCAACCCGTCGGCCAAGTTCTTCCAAGTCTGTTCCGACGCGCGTCCAAGATCGGAGTTTGCGCGCCTGAGAAGAATTGGCTTTGGCGACGGCTTCCGCAGCACGGGGCGGCTCTGCCCGGTCTTGGAGCGATAAGTACCGACGCGCTCTTTTGCCCTAATGTCCGGCACCGTGGGTTCTTTTGCATCAGCCCTGCCGCGGCGATCTGCCAAAACTGTGGTGAGCATCGACGGTTCTTTTTCAATGGAGATGGCTTCCTGTGGAAATTGCGAAGCAGCAGATGTCAGAGTGTGGTTACGTCGTGAGTCCGGCGAGAATTCATCAGTTCATTTCGCGTTCAACATGTAGCGAGGATACAGTGAAGCTTAAACCTTTCTATACAGTTCGAGTCGTAGGCTCGCGGTCCACTGCAAAGGTCCGCGCAATCCTGGTCCACGTACACGGAGCCACGTTGGAGAAACCTTGTGCTTTTCATCGTCTGTCATTTGCGTACCCTTACCCTCCCGCCGCAGCATTCAGAGCCAATCGAACGTGTTGGGCATACATGAACAGAGGCAACACGCCTCCAAGAACGCCGAGACTTGGCGCAAGAGTCATCAGAACTGTTTCTACCAGAGACGAAGAGAATTGCCCCGCCGCCGATCTAAATCGATTCTCGACGGTGGTCGCGCCACTAGTTGGAGCTTGAGTCAAAAGTTGTGTGTCCCGCCACGACGGTCATGCGGATGCTGATGGTTCGCAGTTCCTTGCCGGGTATTTGATACGGGTTCGCGGAAACGACGGTGAAATCGGCATAGCGTCCGACAGCGAGAGCTCCGAGATCTTTCTCCTGAAAGGCCGCGAAGGCCGGGCCGGCCGTCATCATGCGAAGAGCCTGATCAACGTCCACGCTTTGCTCGGCATACCAGCCCGCTTCTGGCTTTCCGGCGGCACTTTGCCGCGTAACCAAACAATGGAGAGTAGCGATGGGCAAGCCCGAATCAGAGGCGGGATAGTCCGACCCCGCAGCCAGGGCAACGCCAGCGTTGAGCAAATCACGCGTGCGCAGGACCCAACGGACTCGTGAGGATCCCACTCGGTCCTCGGACCAGCGGCTGTATTCCCCGACGAACACTGGCTGAATTGAGGCGATGACGCCGATACGCGCAAACCGCAACAAGTCAGGGTTGGTCACGATGGAGGCATGTTCCACCCGGAATCGCTCATCCCGGGTAACCCCGGCCTTCTCGAAAGCATCCAGTGCCCGTGTCACTGCACGGTCACCAATCGCGTGCGTATTGACTTGGAATCCCTTTTGGTGTGCGGCGACGACAATTCGGTCAAGGTCCGCGTCCTTCATTAGCTCCAATCCATGCTCTTTCGGCGCATCTTGGTAAGCATCCGTCATCTCCGCGCCGCGGGAGCCGAGTGCGCCATCGAGAATGAGTTTAAAGCTTCGAACCGCCAGCATTCCCTTGCCCAGGTCGGGCTCGGGTCCGGTCTCGAGATAATGTTTGATCGCTGCCTCGCCGTGAGCCATCACATAGACCCTGACAGGCAGCTCGCCGCGCTGCAGCAGGTCCTTGTAAATGGCGATCGTATCCAGATCGGCGCCCGCGTCATGAACGCTGGTCAGACCCCACCGAGTGAATTGTTGCAGGGCGATGCGGATGTGGCGTTCTCGATCCGCGTGGGTGGGTTTCGGCACAACAGGCCTGATCAGTGATTGCGCGTGATCGACGAGCATGCCGGTTGGTTCGTGTGCTGAGTCGCGACGAATCAGACCGCCGTCCGGATCGGGCGTGTCGCGGGAGATTCCGGCCAGCGCCAGCACTTTGGAGTTGACCCAGGTCGAGTGACCATCGATGCGTTCGAGGACAACCGGGTGATCTCCACTAACGGCGTCGAGCTCCGTTGCGGTAGGAAAGACCTGCGGTTTCCAAAAACCTTCGTCCCATCCGCCGCCGGAGATCCATCCCCCGCGAGGAGCAGACCGGATGGCCTCCGCAACTTTCGTCAGAATCTCCGCCTTGGTTAGACCCCTCAGGTCGAGCTTTTCAAGCTGCTCCCCGATGCCCCCAACGTGCAAGTGTGCGTCGGCAAAACCTGGCAGTGCGACGCCAGAGAAGGAAATTATTTTTGTAGTGGCGGCGTTGGCAAGCTTCTCTACCTCGCTTCGGGAACCAACGGCAATGATTCGACCTTTGGAAACGGCAATCGCTTCGGCCTGTGGATGCGCGCGATCCAGCGTAAGGAACTGACCTTTGAAGATGACGTCAGGAGCTGGCGATTGCGCCGACAGTGGGCCAGTCAGCGTTGTAGCGAGCAAGACAAGCAGCAGACGAATCGTCGGGTACAGCGTGGGGCGCCTTGGTATGGCTTGGCTCAAATTGCGTTCTCCTACAAAGCATGCGCTCTGGTCGAAAATTTCTGCGAGAGCCGGCTAGAAGCTGTAGCGCAGCGCAAACTGCATCACGCGCGGCTTGGTCAACGTGCTATTGAACGTTCCGAAGACAGGCGTCCCGGCAGAATCGAGCCGGCCATTGCTGGTCTGCGGCAGGGGCGCCACATCGAAGCGCACGGCGTTCGTGACGTTGAACACCTCCCAACTGAACTTGAGGTTTTGAGATTCCGTGATTGCCCAGGTCTTGCTCAAGCCGCTATCGATCCCAAAATAGCCGGGCCCGCGCAGTTCGTTCCGCTGCCCCGATTCGCCGGGGTACGAGTAGCGAAACGAATTGGCCGCCGTCGTGGGATCCTTGAACAAGTTAGGATTCCCATTTTGGTCCGTGTACTGACCGGTTGCCGGCCTCGGGCCGATCATGATCGCCGAGGAATATAGTTCCCAGTTTGTGGGGAAGCAGCAACCCGTCGAAATGGTAGTTGGGAAGCCGCTGGTCCAGCGGGCCAGCCCGGACCATTGCCATCCTCCCAAAAGAGCGTTCACGAATCGGTTCGATTGAGCGCCAAAATGCAGCCCGTGTCCGAACGGCACTTCGTACACCCAGTTGGTGTTGAACTGATGCGTGGTATCAAAATCGGACACTGCACGGAGTTGGTTGGGTGACCACGCGTTGATCACCTGATTGAATTGATAGAACGCTTGAAACTGATTGATGCGCTCCGCATTGGAGCCGATGTCCAGCGACTTTGAGAACGTATAGTTGAAGTCCCACTGCAAGCCGCCCGTCTGGCCGCGGCGCAGCATCAATTGCAGTCCATTGTAAGAACTGCTGCCGATGGTTCTCCACGCGTAGAGGGAAGAAAACTGCCGATGAAAAAACGCATTCGGCGTAATTTGACCATTAATGGTTGCACAGGACGGATAACACCCTCCAGGGCCTGGGTTGGCGCCCGGCGGAAGTGATGCAAAGAAAGGAATGTCTGTCTGGATAAGCGGAAAAGTCTCGTTGTGCAGTGAGCAAGAATAGAAGTCGTACATCGCCTGAGTCGCCGACAAGGGCCCCGTGGCTGAGCCAGGGGCGCAGCTGACACCCGCAACTCGCGGTGTGCCCGCTGCTCCCGGAAAAATATCCTCCCAGAAAGGAATTGGCGCTAGGTTTTGTATCGGGAGCTTATTTTCCGCAGCTTTGACCAGCAATGTCGCAGCGGTGAAATAATCCATCCCTGACTTGGGGTCGCGGATATCCAGTGGCATCGCCAAGTCATCCTCCTGCAACAAGCGCCGACCCTGTCGCCCGATATAGGCCACTTCAAACACAAAATTCTTGGGAAGTTCGCGCGTAATGGAGAAGTCAATCACCTGGGAATATGGGGTCTTGAGCTTATCGTCAAGTCCCCAGTAGATGGAAGCGCCTGTATCCGAAAATGGAGTATTCGGAAATCCCCCGGTCGGCGCCATGGCCAGCAGTTCCGGCGGTAGTGTATACAGATCGGTGAACCGCGGCGCGTTGTCTACTCCGAATTGCCCTACCTGGTTCCCGATCGATGTGGTCAACCCGAATGTTCCCGTCTGGTCGAATGTGTTGACGATTCCCTGTCCGAAGTGGTCGAAATAAATCCCGTATCCCCCGCGCACCGATGTCTTTCCCGGCGCGCCGATCAGGGCTTGCAGAAGACCGTGATCCATTGCGGGCGACCAGGCAAAAGCAATGCGCGGCGCCAGGTTCCTATAGTCCCAGGCCCAATACGGTTTTAGCCCGTTGGCTTGGCCCGAAAGCTCAAACGTAATCGTCGGGTCGTAAGTCTGGCCCGCGGCCATCGCTGCGGCGCGCTTGTTGAAAAAGTCGCCCATGCTGGTCGTGGGCGCCGCTTGTGTGCCGGTGGTCTCATAAGGTGGTTGGAGCAGGGCGTAACGCGCTCCTATGGTGAGCACCAGTGTTGGCTTTATGTGCCAGGAATCCTGCGCGTACAACTCGAATTCGTGATCACGAAAATGGCGCGTTACCGACTGCCCTTGGGCCAAGGCCTGGCCGTGCTTGTCGAAGTTGAAATTGGAATAGGATTGCACCAGCAAACCCGTCAAATCCACCACCGCCGTGTTGTAGTCATTCGCGTTGTCCACGTTCACCGCTGGATGTCCAAATGCCGCGGGATCCAGACTCCCCCCCGTGTTCGCCAGTCCTGGCGGCCCCACCCAAAGCGGATAGGCAATGACTGACGAAAACGAGTTGTTGTTGGAAATCCGGTTGTTCGTGACGATGCGCAGATCCGCGCCGAATTGCAGGGAATGCCTTCCCTTCACCCAATTCAGATCATCCACGAGGTTGTGGACCGGAACGTTGTTCTTGTCCGTTGGTGTAAATGCGAATAGATTGTCGAGACCCGATAACTGAACATAAGGACGCGTTTGCAGGCCCACAGTCGTCGTGGCCTGGCGAATGTATCCATAGTGCAGGTTATTGAACAAATTGGGTCGCAACGTCATCGAATACCCCACGATGAGCCCTTTGCTGGTGTTTGTCGTTGCCGAGCTTTGCGGCTGGCCGGGAAATTCAGGGCCGCCTGTGGCGATGTTGTCCCCCAACAGGCCACCCCGCACAAACACATGTTGATTCGGCGTGATGTTGAAATCGAGTCTGGCAATATAGGTATTCAACGTCGCCGGCGTCGATGCGGGAAACGTGAAACCCAGAAGATTTAGCCCGTCTCCTCCGCTCGTGTTGGCATGCGGATATTGCTGAAACAACGCTAACACTGAGGGGTTTGGCCCCGGCCCCAGCGGACACGTGCTGTTCGCAGTGCAATGCGGGTCCATCGCGGCTATATCCGCGACCGACAACGTCTGGATTCCACTCGCCGGGCAGCTTGGGTCGTCTGAGCAGGCGTAGCTCAATTTGCCTTGGCGGAAATCGTCACTGGGGACCACTCGCGTGACCTGCGTGCCTTGTCGTGTCCGCTGCCCTTCGTAAGCCAGGAAGAAGAATATGTGATCCTTAAAAATCGGTCCTCCCACGGTCGCTCCAAAGGTGTTGCGGATCAACTGCCCAGGAACGTTGGGCTGACCCGCTTCCAGCTCGGCGCGTTTGTTGAACCAATCGTTGGCTTGTCCGAAATTGGTGCGGTTGTACTCATAGGCAGAGCCATGAAACGTGTTTGAGCCGCTCTTGGTCACCAGCGCTACTTGCGCCCCCGAGGAGCGCCCCGCATCCGCATTGGCGTTGCTGGTCGTGACTCGGAACTCTTGCAGTGAATCCAGCGTCGCGCGCAACGCGCCTTGAAAGGCGTAGCCCTTCGTTTGGTCGTTGTCGTCGATGCCATCCAGCACGATGTTGGTCTGATCGCTGCGCGCCCCGTTCACCGAACCGCCTCTGCTATCGAAATTCTGGTTCACATTCGTGCCTACATACGTCACTCCTGGCTGTAGGCTAAGAATCTGGGCCGGGTCCCGACCTTCGAACGGCAGTGCGGCGATTCGCGAAGTGCTGAACGCATTGCCGACCGTAGCATCCTGCGTGTTCACCTGGGCTGTTTCGCTCTGTACCTCGATCACCGTCGCTTCCGACTTTACCTTCAGCGCGAGGTCAAGCGTATTCGGAAGGTTCACCCGCAACTGTACGTTATTCTCTTGTAGAGACGCGAATCCCTGCATCGATACCTTCAGGGTGTACGTACCCGGCGGCAACTGCAGAAACTGATAGGCCCCGGACCCGTCGGTCACGGAAGTGCGGGAGAAGCCAGTGCTAGAATCGGAAAGTTCCACGGTTGCGCCGGGGACAACCGCGTGTTGCGGGTCAGTAACCGTGCCGCGGAGCGACGTTGTGGCAGATTGACCCCGAAGCGTGCCGGCGAGGCCCAGAAGCAGCAAAATGGCCATGGTGGCAGAGCATAAACGATTCATGAAGCGCCTCCTCGAGGAAGCTCAAAATCGGTGCGATAATCGGTCTCTGGTGCGAAACATATATATTCGCCCCTCTATACTTGTCAACTCGTTTTTTTCTCATTGCTCCAATTTAAATGTCTGTGCGAATATCGCATTGCAATGCAATTTTTCTGAAAGTGGTGCGCTGACCTGATGAACTTATCCAACGAATTGACTCCATCGCCTCTGGGCCCGGATACCCCCCAGCCCTCGAACTCCTTCTTCGCGTTTGAGGGCGACCCCGACTTCGTGCTTTCTCTCGCCCGCGGCTTGAAAGTAATCGAAGCATTCGAAGGGCACACGGAGGGAATGTCCAGCGTAGAGATCTCCCGCCAGACCGGGCTTTCCCGCGCGGCCGTGCGCCGCTTGCTGATCACCTTGGAGCGTCTCGGCTACGCTGAGTACGACGGGCGCCTTTATCAGCTAAAGAGCCGCGTCATGCGCCTCGGCTTCTCTTACCTGTCGTCCAGTTCGCTTCCAAGTTTCGCGCAGCCTATTATCGAGCACGTTACCGAACAGGTTCACGAGTCGTGTTCCGTCGGTGTTCTCGAAGACGACCAGATGGTTTACGTCGCACGCGCTACCGTCAAGCGTGTTATGTCGGTCGGGCTGGGTGTTGGCAGCAGGCTTCCGGCGTACTGCACGTCCATGGGGCGCGTGCTGCTCTCCGGGATCCCGGAGAATGAGCTTTCCGCTATCCTCGATCGAGTCCAGCTCATTCCTCTCACGCCCAAGACGATTGTGGATAAAGCTCTCTTGCTCGAAGTCATCCGCCAGGTCAGAGCGGAAGGATTCGCTCTCAACGACGAGGAACTCGAGGTCGGCCATCGCTCCATCGCCGTTCCCATCAAGACCCGCAACGGCAGCATCGTGGCCGGGATGAACATCGGCCTCCATGCCGCGCGCTTTTCGATCTCGGAGATGACTCATCGACTTTTGCCGGTGCTGCGAGAGCACGCTCAAATGCTAGGACAATTACTTGGGTAGTGCCGCATAGATTGGGTACGAACTCAGTCCCGCCGCAAGCAATTGAGAGCGGCCCTGGAGAATGCAATGCTGAAAATCTGTCGCAATGGCAGCACCAGAATCGTAATCTTTGCTTGGTTCGCGCTGATGAGCACGGCGGTTGCTCAGGTCAAACCACGCGCACGCGACCTTGGGATCCCGTTTGACGGCACCCCAGGGGTGTTGAATGCGATCACCGACGTAAAGGGCGTGGAAGTCGGTCACAGAACGCTGATTTCCGGGGAGGGACCTTTGAAAGTCGGAGTAGGCCCGGTTCGGACGGGCGTGACTGCGGTCCTGCCTCGAGGCAAAGACTCGAAGGATCCGGTCTTCGCTGCATGGTTTACTGAGAACGGAAATGGCGAGATGACAGGTACTACGTGGATCGAAGAATCCGGATCCCTTGAGGGTCCTGTCATGATCACTAATACCCACAGCGTGGGTACAGTCCGGGACGCTGTGATCGCGTGGCGACTGAAGCATGGCGGGCCGGAGAAAGAGGGCTATTCCTGGTCCCTGCCGGTGGTGGCGGAAACCTGGGATGGATACCTGAATGATGCGAACGGTTTCCATGTCAAGCCGGAGGATGCTTTCACCGCTTTGGAAAACGCTCACGGTGGACCGGTCGAGGAAGGCAGCGTTGGTGGTGGCACGGGAATGATTTGTAATGAATTCAAAGGTGGGATTGGTACTTCCTCAAGAGTTCTTGAAAAAAAGTTCGGTGGGTACACTATAGGTGTGCTAGTTCAGTGCAACTATGGCCAGCATGACCAATTGCGAATCGCCGGGGTCCCTGTCGGGCGCGAGATTCCATGTCCCCCAGTCTGGGGCGACGACGTAGGATCCATCATCGTGGTAGTCGCTACCGACGCCCCGCTGATTCCTACCCAACTGAAACGGCTGGCGAGACGTGTCTCACTCGGCCTGGGACGTAACGGCAGTTATTCCGGAAACGGGTCGGGGGACATCTTCATTGCATTTTCCACGGCCAATCCCAACGCAGAGTCTGGTGATCTGCGCCAAATCACTATGCTTCCCAATAGCAGGTTGAATCCAATCTTTCTAGCAACCGTGCAGGCGACTGAAGAGGCGGTCGTGAACGCGATGATCGCCGCCAAGACTATGACAGGAGTCGATGGTCATTTCGTTTGTGGTTTGCCTCACGATCGGTTGCAGGAGGTATTGAAGAAATACAACCGGTTGGTGAGGTGAGACTACACTGGAGTCCTGGGTGGCCGATTGCAAGCCAAGAACGGCATTCGCAAGCATCGATTCCTCAAGCATCGTGCGCAGCAATGTTCAATGGAGCGCGCCGAATTTCCCGTGCAGAGAAATAGAACGTTGTAACGACCTTGCATTGGAATCACCTTTCCCAAGCGAGTTGCTGTGAGGTAATCGGGCGTGGATAGGATATTCGCCTAAGCGAATACATGCAATCCGGAAAAACCCGCCGCGCATGAGCACGGCGGGTGGGCCTCAGAAGTTAGGGTGTTTCAGTTCGCCGCACAGCACATTGGGCCGCAGCACGCCTTGGCGGCTGCGGGTTTCTGCGCGCGCACGAATGCGCTGATGAATTTGTCCTGCACTTTGGGCGCGATTGAATCGGCATCGATGCCCGCCGCTTTCAGAAACTCCCGGGCATCGTCGACGTTGTAAACGCGCGTCGCTTCGATGTCGACGGAATCAAATCCCGCCGCCGCGAGCTTCTGTTGATACTCAGTGTCGGAGAGCGCACCTGCCAAGCATCCGACCCAGAGCTCCATACTCTTGCGGATTTCTTCAGGCACTTCGCCGCGGACGACAACGTCGGAGATGGCGAACCGGCCTCCTGGTTTGAGGACGCGGAATGCTTCCCGAAGCACTCGGTCTTTGTCGCCGGAGAGATTGATCACGCAGTTCGAAACAATGACATCGACTGTGTTATCGGGCAGCGGAATATTCTCGATTTCGCCTTTGAGGAATTCGACGTTCGTGAGGCCAGACTTGCGTTTGTTTTCTTCCGCGAGCGCGAGCATTTCGTCGGTCATGTCGAGACCGTAAGCCTTGCCGGTGGGCCCGACGCGGCGGGCGGAGAGAAGAACGTCGATGCCGCCACCGGACCCGAGATCGAGAACGATTTCGCCGGGTTCTAGTTTCGCGAGGGCAGTAGGATTGCCGCAGCCGAGCGAGGCGCGCAGAGCGGCTTCCGGTACGGAGCCGGCCTCGCCTTCGCCGTATAGATTCGACGTGATAGGGTCACACCCTTCGATGGCGGAGGCCGGACTTGTGCCGCAACACGCAGAGCCCAGTCCCGATTGCGCGCGCTTCGCCGCCGCTCCATACTTCTCCTGCACCACTTTTTTGATGTTTTCTGAACTCACGGAAGTCTCCTTTTCATTTGGAAATCGAAACAATATCTTTCGCCGCGACGACCCGGTTCCGGGTGCAGCACTCGGCATACAAGAAACCGAGAAGATCCTGGAGGGCGTCCGTGTCGGCGTGGTACCAAAGGTAGGTTCCCTCGCGACGCACAGTAACTAGGCCTTCATTTTTCAGCTTGTCCAGGTGATGCGAGAGCGTGGAATTCGGGATATCCAGTTCCGACTGAATGTCTGCGACGATCAGTCCGTGCGGTTCGGCCGTCATAAGGAGCTGCATGATGCGGAGCCGGGCTTCGGTGCCCATTGCTGAGAACATATCGGCGAAGCGATCGATTTGAGAAGAATGAACGCTTGTCATATTTCCATAGTACCGGAAATACAGAATTTGCGTCAAGCCTATTTTCCACCGCAGACTGGTCATCAAGCAAAGCTTAACTCTGGACTACGCTCCCGGTGTTTCGTGGATCCTTCGATAGCAGTGGGGGAACCGCCGCGTTATACACTGCGAGTATGGTGGAAACCGCCATCTTGGAACGTCCGGCTGTGGTGCGCCATGGACGAAGGCTCGAATATTTCACCATCGCGTGGAATGCCCTAGAAGGTCTGGTGGCCGTTGTCGCCGGTGCAATTGCTGGCAGCATTTCGCTCGTAAGTTTTGGAATCGACAGTTTCATCGAAGTGACGTCCGGGTCGGTCTTACTGTGGAGGATGACTGTTGACGCCGAAGTGCAGCGTCGCGAACTGAATGAGCGGCGGGCTCTGAGGATTGTCGGCGTTTGCTTTCTTCTGCTGGCAGCCTACCTTGCTTATGAATCCGTGCGAGACTTTTTGTCTCGTCGGGCTCCCGAACACAGCGTTCCGGGAATCGTTTTGGCCTGCATTTCCTTGGTCGTAATGCCCCTTCTATCCAGAGCCAAGCGAAAGGTGGGGCGTGCTTTGGGAAGTGCCGCCATGCAAGCGGATGCCAAACAAACAGAGTTTTGCACGTATTTGTCCGCTATCCTGCTCGCCGGGTTGCTGCTCAACGCCTTGTTCGGCCTGTGGTGGGCTGACCCAATGGCGGCTCTCATCATGGCTCCCATCATCGCGAAAGAAGGAATCGGAGGGTTGCAGGGCAAAGCCTGCGAGGAATGCTGCGCAGGGTGATCACTTCCGCGCACGGCGTGAAAGTGACGCGTCCACTGAGGACAATTCTGGATCTGCTCGAAACTGGCCGGGTGGACAAGAGGCACATCGGACAAGCCATCGAGGAGGCGCTGCGCCGGGGGCTCATCAGCAAGCAACAGATCGATTCTCAGCCGCACGATAAGCTGCAAGATTCGTTTCGAGAACTCGCGGGACAACGCTTGTGACGGATGAAGCAAGAGAATACAAAACGGCGGGAGCATTCCGTGCAGCCTTGGAGGCAAGGCTGCAGTCCCGCGCCCACGACGAACGGACGGACCTCCAGCGCTTGCGCAGGCAGGTAACCTTTGACCGCCTATTGGCGAGATTATTTCCAAAGCGAAGCGAGGCGAAGTATCCGTGGATCCTCAAGGGCGGGTATGCGATGGAACTGCGGATCCGCGCGGCACGGACGGCAAAGGACATCGACCTGACGCTGTACGACGGATCGCGGCTGTCGAAAGATCCGGGCGAACGGCGAAATCAAGTGCGGACGATGCTTCAGGAATCTGCATCGAGCGAGTTCAAGGACTATTTTGAATTTCTAATAGGGCAGACGAGCGAAAATCTTGACGGAACTCCGGAGGGCGGTAGCCGCTATCCGGTCGAAGCGCGGATGGATGGAAGAGAATTCGCGCGGTTTCACGTGGATGTCGGGATCGGTGATGAAATGCTTGAGCCTGTGGATGTGGTCGAGGGGCGCGATTGGCTGCGGTTTGGGGCTATCACGCCGCCCTCCGTTGCGGTCATCTCGCGAGAACAGCAGTTCGCGGAGAAACTGCCGTATGGATCAAGAGAGGAAAATTTATGGAGCGTCTTGCTGTTGGTTCAGCGGTGATTGGGCTCATATTTCTAATTTCGTGGCCATCTGCATTTGCGGCTGGTCAGCAGGGTTTTTCAATCAAGGTGTTCACCTCTCCCGACGATCAGTTTTGGGCTAACTCCGTGATTATCGAAGGCGCCCGCGAAGTGATGTTGGTCGACGCGCAGTTAACAAAAACCAGTGCTGAAAAAGTATTACAGGAAATCAGAGAAACCAAAAAGCCGTTGTGTATCATCTACATTACCCATGAGCACGCCGATCACTTTCTTGGTCTGGAGGTTTTTAAGGAGGCATATCCGGGAGTGAGGATTATCGCGAATTCTGCGGTAACGGACCGAATCAACAAGGTCTATCAAGAGAAAGTCGACAAATGGAAGAAGATCTTGGGCTCAGGTGCAACCTCTCAGGTTGTTGCTATCGAAAAATTCGACGGCAACTTTATTGAATTTGAGAACTCAAGAATAGAGCTCCTTAAAGACGTCCAAGGCGACACCGATGAAAACACGATGCTTTGGATTCCTGGACAGAGAATTCTCATTGCCGGCGACGTTTTGTTCAACAACATGCACGTTTACACCGCAGAAACAGACAGTAAGGCCAGAGGGAAATGGTTGAACTCATTACAGAAAATCAGAGAACTAAAACCTTCGGTTGTTATTCCTGGACATAGCAAGGTTGGAGCTCCCCTTGACGCGAGTACGGCCCTAGATTTTACGGAAAACTATTTATTAGTTTTTGAGGAAGAACTCAAAAAAGCCAAAGATGCGGATGGTCTTATTAATACTATGAAGGGAAAATTTCCATCCTCCGACTTGCTCTTGGCAATCGAACGGGGCGCGAAGGCTAATGTTAAACCCTGACAGACACTCGAACGAATCATCGCGGGATGGATGCCAATGAAGAAGTACAAGATCGCTGTTCTGGACGATTACCAAAATGTGGCGCTTGAGAGCGCCGATTGGTCGGTGCTCCGCGATCGAGCGGACATCGCCGTATTTCAGGACCACCTTGCCGATCCGGACGCCGTGATTGAGAGGTTGCTGCCTTTTGATGTCGTTTGCGTTATGCGCGAGCGGTCCCCATTGCCCCACAACGTCATTGAGCGCCTTCCCAATCTCAAGCTCATTGCCTCGACCGGATCTGGAAACGCGTCGATCGATGTCGCCGCTGCGAGCGAGCATGGGATCGCAGTGGTTCACACGGGGTATAGGTCGGACCCGACGATCGAATTTACCTGGGCGCTGATCTTGGCCTCCGCGCGACACATCGTGACGGAGAGCAACTCCGTCCGATCCGGCGGCTGGCAGCAAACAGTGGGCACGGATCTGCGTGGAAAGACCCTGGGCGTTCTGGGACTTGGGCGGGTTGGATCAGAGGTCGCGCGGGTCGGGAGCGCTTTTGGAATGAATCTGATTGCCTGGAGCCAGAACCTGACGCCCGAGGCCGCCAAAGCCGCCGGCGCAATCCTGGTTTCCAAGGACCAACTGTTCGAGCGGGCCGACATCCTGACCATCCATTTGGTGTTGAGCAGCCGTACGCGCAGGCTGGTAGGCGCCGCGGAGCTGCAGAGAATGAAGCCAACGGCCCGGTTGATCAACGCCTCGCGCGGGCCGCTCGTCGACGAGCCAGCTTTGATCAGCGTGTTGAAGAACAAGCAAATCGCCGGCGCGGCCATCGACGCATTCGACATTGAGCCGCTGCCTCCGTCGCACCCCTTCCGAACGCTGGACAACCTACTGGCAACGCCGCATATCGGCTACGTATCGCACGGTCTTTACAAAACGTTCTACGAGGATACCGTCTCGAATATTCGGAAGTGGCTCGACGCCCATTAGAACTCCGCAAGAACAGGGAAAAACAATGCCTAAAAAGCTCGAAGGTAAAGTCGCTGTCATCACCGGCGGCACAGAAGGGATTGGGTTAGCTACGGCAAAACTTTTCGTCAGAGAGGGTGCCTATGTCTTCATCACGGGCCGCCGCCAGAAAGAGCTTGATGAAGCCGTGAAGGCAATCGGTACCAACGTTTCTGGAGTTCAGGGAGACGTTGCCAAACTGGCCGACCTTGATCGTCTCTACGAGACGGTCGCTAGGGTGAAGGGGCGAATCGATATTGTTTTTGCCAACGCCGGCGTTGGCGAATTTGTTCCCTTTGGGGCCGTGACAGAAGAGCATTTCGACAAACTGTTCAACATCAATGTTAGGGGAACGCTCTTCACAGTGCAAAAGGCATTACCGCCTCTCAAAAACTTTCTTCGAGTCTGCCGTCAGTGCAGCACATCAATTAGAACCTTACAAGGGCTTAACCAATGTTCACACTGTTTCTCAAACACTCGCAGAGTATCGTTCCTCACTAAATCCTGAACCAGCGCTGCCGAAACGAATCGATACGGCGTTACCTAAAATCTCCAAGTCAACTCCCATCCCGACGGGGCTATACGACTGCATACCACCTGTCGTCTATGCGCCTGGTCTTCTGCTGGTTGAACGGAGGCGGTA
>Ga0210402_10003529_pt1 | contig 14589 bp, 12 predicted proteins | sample IncBWC7MmetaG_FD_161055 | JGI IMG/M metagenome (GOLD analysis project Ga0210402, IMG submission 161055) | Forest soil microbial communities from Barre Woods Harvard Forest LTER site, Petersham, Massachusetts, United States - Inc-BW-C-7-M | ecosystem: Environmental > Terrestrial > Soil >...
GGGCAGCGCCACCCAGGCTGCTGCCCAGCGGCCGGGCCGTTCCGCCGAGCGCCTGAATTTGCCAGACCTTGCCCTCTCCGTCAGGTTCCCGGGAGGGAGAAAAATAAATCAGCGATGAGGAATCCGGCGACCAGCGCGGGTACTGATGGTCGGCGGCGTCATGGGTCACTTGCAGTGGCGTGCCTCCTGCCAGCAACCGCACCCAGACTTGTCTGCGTCCGCCGACGTCAGCCGTGAATGCCACCGACTTGCCGTCGGGCGACCAGGCGGGAAATTCTTCCATACCCACAAAGTCGGTAAGGCGCATCAGTCCGACTGGAGAGGAATGTTCGGCTCGCGGGATCAATCCTCGGATGACGAATCCAAGAGCGGCCGCGCCGAATAGAGCGAACGCGATTAGAGCTGCTCTCAGCTTCCGCCGGTCCGTTTTTGCAGGAAGCGCCACTGCCTGGCCGCTTCCACTTCCCTCGCGGCTAAGCGACTCCAGACTGAAAGCCAAGTCGCGCGCTGATTGAAACCGTTCGGTCGGCTCCTTTTCCAGGCAACGATGCACGATGCGCCCCAGCGCGGGGGGAAGGTTGCGGCTACTGGCCGAAAGCTCGGCAGGCTCCTCCTTGAGGATTGCGCTCATCGTATCGGCGGCCGTCTCCCGCTGAAATGCTCGATTTCCGGATAGCATTTCGTAGAGGATCGCACCCAAGCTGAAAATATCGGAGCGATGGTCCACGCTCTGTCCGCGCACCTGCTCCGGCGACATATAGCCCGCAGTTCCCAACACCGCTCCAAGCTCAGTGAGGCTGACCGTCGCCATCGGAGGATGCGACCCGGTGGGCTCGGGGACGACCAGCTTAGCCAGGCCGAAGTCAAGGATCTTGACTACGCCGTCGCGCGTAAGAAAGAGGTTTTCGGGTTTCAGATCCCGATGCACGATGCCGCGGTCATGGGCTGCCGCCAGTCCTCGCGCCGTTTGCAATGCGAATTCCACGGCCTTGCGCGCTGGAATCTCACTCTGTTGCAGCCGCTCCCGCAAAGTCTGTCCTTGCAGGAGTTCGGTGATGAGGTAAGGCGCAAGTTCCTCCGTTGTACTGAAGCCATAAACCGCCAGAATGTTGGGATGATTGAGGGCCGCGGCGGCTTGCGCTTCCTGCTCAAAACGGCGAAGCCGATCGGGGTCCGAGGCTAACTCTTTGGGGAGCACTTTGACGGCAACGTCGCGGTTCAGGCTGTGGTCGCGAGCGCGATATACCTCACCCATGCCGCCGGCACCGAGCGGCGAGATTATCTCGTAGAGTCCGAGTTTTGTACCTGGAACGAGGGCCATGCCGCCCGTGATTATACGCTGGAGTCTTTGTGGGCGGCGCGTCTTCGGCCTCCGTGCGCGGCTACCGATTAGACGAAGGGGCTAACCAGCCAGCTTCGCCAGCGTCTGCAGGTTGGGCACTTCGAGGTCTGGCTTTCCGGCGGCTGCTTTGGCGGCCCCTGCGCCGGGGCGGGGAGAAGGCCGGTTCACCCACACCGTCGCAATGCCTAATGACTGCGCGGGAATTACGTCGTGATAGATGCTTTGGCCGACATGAAGCCAATGCTCGCGGCTTACGCTCATGCGTTCTTCGGCTAGTTCGAAGATTCTTATGCACGGTTTGTAGCATCGGGCTTGCTGGGCAGTGATTACTTGGTCGAAGGCTACTCCGAGTTTGGGTGCAGTGGAAGCGAACAGGTCGTCGTCGACATTAGAGATCACCGCGAGTTGGTAGCGGGCCTTGAGTTTGCGCAGGGCCTCAACCGTGTCAGGAAACGGTTGCCAGTTCGCCAGCGATTCTGGTAGCCAACGCACTTCGGCGTCAGTTGGCAAAAATCCGAGACGCTCGCCGAAGCCACGCACTACGGCTTGCAGAACATCTCGATAACGCAGAAATTCTCCCTTCTCTGCCGAGACTTCCAGTTCGGAGTACAACTCCAGAAGGGCGGAGTCGGTAATCTTCTTTCCATGCGTCGCAAGGATTGGGCGCAGGGCGGAGAAGATGCCGGTTTCCCAGTCGATCATGGTGCCGTAGCAGTCGAAGGTCAGGACTTTGAAGCGAGTCAGGTCGAGCATGGGAGATTGGGAAAAATCAGTTCTCAGTTCGCGGTTCTCTGTTGTCAGCGAGGGCCTACCGCTCCTTGATTTCCAGCGGTTGCGGCTCGGTTGCTGGCTCCATGGCCGGCACGTCCAAATCAGGCGATGTGGGCGCAGTGGCGTTTGAATTCGCGACTACAGGCTTCTTCTCCAGAAATTTCGCTGAGTTCAGCAGCGGACGGCTGAGAGACGAGTTGTAGCCAGTCCACGGGCCCTCGGAACCGACTTCGCGTTCGAAGTGCGCACGCATGCTTTCCATCTTGGAATCGAGGTTGTCGAGGTAATGCAACATCAGGGCTTCGGGGAACATGGGCAACTTGGGCGAACCGAATTCATATTCTCCGTGATGGCTGATGATGAGGTGTTCGACAAGGATTTTGAGTTCGGGAGGAAAGCCGGGGATCCCCGCAAGTTTGGCTTGCAGCATCTCCAGTTCGATGATCATGTGGCCAAGCAACTGGCCGCGGGTGGTGTAGGAGAAGGAGCGGTTATAAGTGAGTTCGTGAATCTTGCCGATGTCGTGGAGGAAAGCACCGGTAAGAAGCAGATCACGATTAATCTGGGGATAGTTCTGGCACATGAGGTCGCAAGAGCGGGAGAGCGAGACCACGTGATCGAGTAATCCGCCAATGTATGCGTGATGCAGGGTCTTGGCAGCCGGGGCGTTGCGGTAGGCCTCTGCAATTTCCGGGTCAGCCATGAAGGCCTCCACCAGCGCCTTGAGATGGGGATTGCGAAAGGAAGCGACTAAAGCCGCCAGAGTCTGCCACAGCTCGCCGATGTCCTTGGTGGTCTTGGGCAGGTAATCGGAGAAGTCGATCTCGGAGTCGCCGAGGCGGCGTAGCTTGTGAACCGTGATCTGGAAGCGGTTCTTGTATTTGTTGAGCAGGCCTTTGATCTTGAGGAAGTCGTCCTGCTCGAAGGCGTCGATCGCGTCCTCGACGTTATCCCACATCTTGGCTTCGACCTGGCCGGTGCGATCACCCAGGATCAGCGCCAGATAAGGCTCTCCGGTCTTCTTCGGCTTGACCTGCTTGGAAACGACCACAAAACTCGAGGTGATGACCTTGTTTTCGTGGTGCGAGCAATCGGACAGGAAGAATTCCTTCATGCGGTTCAGGCCAAGCTTAACCTAAAACAGGCCTAATTTTTTCTTCTTTTTGAGTTCCTTGGCGTTGGGATCTTTGGCCGCGGTTTCTACGGGCTTGGTCTGGTTGGGGCTGGCGCCAGTGTCCTCGTAGCCGGGATAGACGTCAATATAAGCGTCTTCGCGCAGTTTGGTGAGATATTCGCGCAGCGCGGGCTGCAATTTCTTCATGTAAAGCGCGTCCTGGATTCGCGGCTCGACTTCGCTGAAGGGTGGAATTCCGGCGTTGTGGTGCTCGACGACTTTAACGATGATGAAACCCTGCCGGGTTTGGATTACGTCCGATACATCACCGACCTTCATGGCGAAGGTCGTGTCCTCGATTTGCTTGGCCAGGGTGCCGCGCTTGAATTCACCCAAGTCGCCAGCTTGGGCGGCGGTGGGACCATCGGAGTTTTTCTTGGCGATTTCGTCGAACTTGGCGCCTTTGCGGATCTGGGCAAGCAGGTCGTCCGCCTTCGCTTGCGCGGCTTTTACGCGCTGCTCTTCATCGCTGGAATCATTCGGCTTGGCTTCGGTAGAGACCAGGATTTCGCTCAGGCGAATGGTCTCCGGTTGCTCCATGTCGGCCTTGTGTTCCTCGTAAAACTTCTGTTCATCTCCTTTGTCGATGACCAGCCTGGAGCCAACCTCTTTCCCGATGACCTGCTGGGTAATGATCTGATTGCGCATGTTCTGTTTGAAGTCTTCGAAAGAAATTCCCTGGGATTGGGCGGCCTTCTCGAGCTCCTCCATGCTGTCAAGTTTCATGTCCTTGCGCATCTCGTCCAGCTTCTTGATGACTTCGGTATCCGCCGTGATGTTGAGATCTTTGCCCTTTTGCAGCAGCAGTTGCTGGTCAATCAGGTCACGCAGCACGTCCTTATCGTGATCGGCGACGAACTTATCCGCGTTGACCGGTTCTTGCTGCTGGGCTTCCTTCTTCAATTCTTCTTTGCTGTGCAGGTATTCGCTATGGGTAATGATCTGGTTGTTGACGCGTGCGACAATCGATTCGATCACCTCGTCATCCGCCTTGAGAATGATCGACAAGGCAGCGACTGAAACCAGGAGGAAGCAAGGGAGAAGTTTTCGCATAAGAATTCCGCAGGCTGAACCACAACCGGGAGTGCCGGGGCTCACCACTTGGTAAATTGTAACTCCGGATGTCTGCCCGCGGCTACCGCATCTCCTGCTATCATGAACGGTTTTCGCCTCGCATTACTGGCGAAACTCGGCATGGGAGGAGAAGGAATGAAACTTACCGCTTGTTTTATTCTTATACTTTTAGGAGTGACGAGTCTTTCAGTGAGAGCACAGAAGAGTGCAGTTGTGCCAGACCTGGCGCAACTGGAGAAGATGGCAAGCCGTTTCGCGCCGACGCCTCTCCGGGTGGATACGTCGAGGCTTTCCCCGGGCGATCGCCAGGCGCTGGTAAAGCTGATTGAAGCGGCGCGGATCCTGAACGACGTTTTCATGCAACAAATGTGGGAGGGCAACGTCGCGCTGTATGGCCGGTTACAGAGGGATACAACGCCGCTGGGCAAGGCGCGCCTGCACTATTTTTGGATCAACAAGGGACCATGGTCTGACGTCGACGACTACAAGGCATTCTTGCCGGGCGTGCCTCCGCGTAAACCGCTGGGAGCGAACTTCTATCCTGAGAGCATGACGAAGGAAGCCTTTGAGAGCTGGGTTGCGCAGCTGCCGCCAAAGGAGCAGGAACAGGCGAAGAGCTTTTTCACCGTGATTCGCTGGAGGGAGAATAGCAAGCCACCCAACAATCTTTTGGCGGTTCCTTACAGCCAGGAATATGCCGATGGCCTTACGAAGGCGGCTAATCTGCTTCGCGAAGCGGCGGGGTTGACCGACAATGCATCGCTGAAGAAATTTCTTAATCTGCGGGCGGACGCTTTTCTTTCCAATGACTATTACGAGAGCGATATGGCGTGGATGGACCTGGACGCGCCGCTCGACATCACGATTGGTCCATACGAAACCTACAACGACGAACTTTTTGGCTACAAGGCGGCTTTCGAGGCTTATGTAAACCTGCGCGATGATGATGAGACTGCCAAGCTTTCAGTTTTCACCCGGCATCTGCAGGACATCGAAAACAATTTGCCCATCGATCCGCAGTACCGCAACCCGAAGTTGGGTGCGGCGGCGCCAATTCGAGTCGTAGACGAGATCCTTAGTGCCGGAGATGGCGCTCATGGGGTACAGACCGCTGCCTATAATCTGCCCAACGACGACCGGGTGGTGCAGCAGAAGGGCAGCAAGCGAGTGATGCTCAAGAATGTGCAGGAGGCAAAGTTTCGCAGTGTGCTGCTGCCCATTGCGCGGCGGACGTTGTCCCAGTCGGCGATGGTCGACGTGAGTTTCGAGCCTTTCTTTACGCACATTCTGGCGCATGAGTTGATGCACGGGCTGGGACCGCATCAGATCAAAGTTCAGGGGCGCGACACTACGCCTCGCGAAGAGTTGAAGGAGTTGTACAGCGCCATCGAGGAACCGAAAGCCGACGTGACCGGACTGTTTGCCTTGCAATACATGATGGACCACGCCAAGGAAATGGGGTTGGGTAAGGCGCTGGCCTCCGATGAGGCTGCGCAGCGGCAACTGTATACGACGTATCTGGCTTCCGCTTTCCGTAGCCTACGCTTCGGGTTGAACGACGCTCACGGCAAGGGGATGGCGATCCAGTTCAATTACCTGACGGACAAAGGCGCGTTTGTGCAGCACCCGGACGGCACTTTTTCAGTGGACATGACAAAGATTAAAACTGCGATCGCGGAACTCGACCATGATCTTCTGACCATCGAGGCTGAGGGCAATTACGCAGGTGCGAAAAAGATGCTGGACGAACTTGGCGTTGTGCGACCGGCTTTGCGGAAGGCGCTGGATGGTCTGCAGGGCATCCCGACTGACATTGAGCCGATCTTCGTGACGGCTGATGAACTGGCGCCTATCGTGAGCCGGCCGCCGAATGCGGGGCCGGCACGGAAGAAAGCGCGAAGCAAATAGAGCGGCTTTCGCATGGAAAAAGAAACCGCACGCATCGAAGCCTTTTCGGATGGCGTGTTTGCGATTGCCATCACGTTATTGATCCTGGAAATCAAGATCCCGGCCGCCGGGAGCGGAGAACTCTCGGTACAACTTCTCCGGCAGTGGCCCTCTTATTTTGCCTTTGTCTTCAGCTTCGCCTTTATCGGGATCATGTGGATCAATCACCATCGCTTGTTCACCCACATCAAGCGGTCGAACAATGCGCTGCTATTCTTGAACCTTTTACTTTTACTAGGTGTGACGGCGGTTCCGTTTCCTACCGCTGTGCTGGCGCAACATCTTGGGCAAAGCGATCAGCGGGCGGCGGCGATGTTGTATCACGGAATGTACTTCGCCATCGCGGTGTTCTTCAACCTTTTGTGGGGGTATGCAAACCGCAACCTGCTGGGGGAGAACGTAGATGTTTCCGCCACCGACAAAATCTCAGCCAGGTACGCTGTCGGCCCGATACTCTACCTGGTCTGCATCGCCTTGGCATGGGTGAACGTGCCTGTGAGTTTGCTCCTGAATGTTGGGTTGGCGGTCTTTTGGGCGCTGCCTCTACCGCGCGCATGGCGCGCCGCGAACAAGTGAGTCGACTCCTTCTGCGATGAAGTTAGACGACCGTTGTACGCGGCGCTTGCGATGTCCTATTTCTTGTCTGGGACCTTGTCGCCATCGCCAATGTCCTGATCCTTGTTCTTATCCTTGGGCTGGATCGAGAGCAGTTCCACTTCAAAAATGAGGGTGGCATTCGGACCGATGTCGGGGCCCTGTCCGCGTTCGCCGTAGGCCAAATCGGACGGAACGACGAGCTGCCACTTCGATCCTACGGGCATGAGCTGAAGGGCTTCGGTCCAGCCCTTGATCACTCCGCTGACCGGAAACGTCGCAGGCTGGCCGCGCTTGTAAGAGCTGTCAAATTCTTTGCCATCGATGAGCGTGCCTCGATAGTTGCAAGCCACGGCGTCGCCGGTGGTCGGCTTCGGTCCGGTGCCAGCAGTTAGAACCTTGTACTGGAGACCGCTGGGCAAGGTGACTACGCCTTCTTTTGTCTTATTCGCAGCCAGGAACGTGTCGCCTTCCTTCTTGTTGGTCTCGGCAGCAGCTTGCATTTTCTCCTGCTGCTTCTTGCGCATGTCGTTCTGAAGGTCGGTGAGGGTGGCGCGCGCTTCGTCTTCCGAAAGCAGCGTTTTGCCACCGGACAGGGCGTCTTGCAATCCCTGCGCCACGACTTTTGGGTCAACCTCTACGGACTGTCTGTGCAGCGTCGTTCCAATATTCATCCCGATGGCGTAGCTGACTTTATCTTTTTGCGTTGGCAGGGCGGAATTGCTTTGGCTGGCCGCTGCAGGAGGCTGTTGAGTCGTTGCCGCGGGAGTCTGCTGTGCCAGGGCATTGCCCAGCAGCAGCGTCGCAACGGCCATTACACTTACAAGCGTAGTGAAAGATTTTTGCATAAAAGTATTGTGACACCGACCTCGGGGCTAGGCAAACCGGGTGGTTCACGGCGGAACCAGAGGAAACTGACTGGGCAAGTCAAACGGTCGGAGTTTTTCGAGCCAAGGCGAGCGCGGTCACGTCGTTGTGGGTCGGCGCAGTACCCGTAAACTGCTGCATCTGGTCGAGAACGGACACGCAAAGCTCTTTCGCGCTTGCCCCGTTGGATTGCTGAAGAGCTTCTTTCACCCGTTCCAATCCAAACTCTTCGTGTTTGGCCTTTGCTTCGACGATCCCACGGGATGCCAGTAGAAGAACAGCGCCCGGCTCGAGGGCGACCATAGGAGCATTCGAGACCATGTGGGAAAACAATCCCAAGGGTAAACCCGTGGCGGGGAGCTCAGTAACGCCGTTGCGATCACGCGCGAGTCCGGGAGTATGGCCGGAGTTGAAGTAACAAACGATGCCCAGACTTTCATCGTAGCAGCCGGCAAACGCGGGGCAGGACCGGACCCCGCCGGCGGCCTTCAAGATAGCCTGATTCAATTGCAGGCACAACTCCATCATCTTATCGGCTTCATTGACGTCCTTGCGGGCAAATAGCTCAGTTCCGGCGGTTCGGAAGGTGCGCTGAGCGGCCGAAACGATGGCGCGAGTGTCCTCCAGGCCGCCGGCGACGTCGAGCAGGCCAAACAGTACGCGGTTGGGACTGACGCGAATGAAATCGTAGAAATCGCCGGCCATGCGTCGACCGCAGTAAACCGACGCCAGTTCGGCCCCTTTGACGTCCGGGATGTCAGAATGGACCGGCTCAACGGGTGCAGGCTGTTCGAAATGGAAGAGAGCACGCATCGGAAATCGAGCCGAGAAGGTAGCACAGAATTCGGTCAAAAACCAGTTAAATCGCGGTGCACTCACTAAGTTAAGTATCGGCAAGAACGGGGAGTATGCCAGTGGAAAAAGGATTTCGAAAACAGCTATATCTGGGAATCTCTCTGTCTTGACGCCTCCTCGTTCCCAATTCGGTCCGTGCTTCTGTGCGATGTGACGGTCATCCCATCCAAGACAAGGCCGGGGGCAGCAATATTGTTCGTATCAGGGCATGCCTTCAGGCATGCCGACCAAAGCCTAGGAGGAGTACCGGCTTTAGCCACTGCTCTATGGCGATCCCAGCCCGTCGCGCCGATCCCTCGCACGTGAAGGCTGGCGCTCGCACATTTTTCGTCACATCTTCGATATTGGATAAACTCAACCTCCTGCAATCTGACCGCGCTGCCGAATTGTTCCTACGCCTCCTCTACGACTATCGCGCGCAGGGAAAATTTCGGCTGCACGATTTCGTGGTCATGCCACACCACTTTCATCTATTGCTCACCGTCGGAAGTGAAATGACAATCGAGCGCGCAGTACAGTTCATCAAGGGCGGGTTTTCTTTTCGGGCAGGGAAGGAGCTAGGAATGAGGTCGCCGCTTTGGCAAAAAGGATTTTCTGAGGTTCGGATTACACATCCGAAGGGATTTCTGCAGGTTCGAATCTATATCCGCAATAATCCGGCGATGCGCCATTTGGTGGTTGAGCCGCGGGACTATCCCTACTCGTCGGCCCATCCGGGATTCGAGCTCGATCCCGTTCCCCAGGGTTAGAAATCCTTCTCCGCGAAGAATGCTGGGCCGAAGGTTGATCCCAAGTTCGGAAGGAGCAGCGGCTGAAGCCGGACCAATTCGAGCACCTCTACGATATGGCTAAAGTCATATCCTGATACGAATCGGGGGCTGCACACCCGCCGGGCGACGAGGTCGTAGCGCGAATCGCGATTTTTCCGCGACCTCTGAAAGCACGTCTGCCGATACTCACTAATTTCCGTATTTGCTGGCGAGGTATTTGCCGACTTCCGCTTCCAGTTGACCGTAATCGGAGTGGATGGTGGCGCGGAGAGCAGCTTCGGTCGAGCTTCCCTGCCCAAGTCTCTCGAGGATCCGTTGCAGATCGCTCATGCCGTAGGTATCGCTGATGTATTGCACCGCAGCGAGGGACTCCTCGTATGCCACGGCGGCTTGCGCGCTCGAAAACTGCATAAAACTGCCTTCGAGAGCGTTCAGTGGAATCTCGCGCTGCGTCCGAAACAAATCAGCTAGCACCTGCCCATGCGACAGCTGCTTGGGTTCGAGTGCCTGAGCAATGCCTTCGTTGAGCCATTGCGGACAACGGCCGCCTGCAAGCTGGCTAATAAAGGAGTGTGCGAGTTCGTGCTTAAGCACACGCGCCAGATCCGGTGTGACCGAAGTCAAGCCATTAATAGGGATGCGCAGCTTTCCGTCATAAACAGCGCCACTCCATGAAGGGGCCTGAGTGACGTCAAAGAAGGACTGCTCGGTATAGAGCACGACCGGAATGCTGTTGCGGGGAGCGATGCCGAGCTCTCGAACCAGATCGTCGTATTCTGACTCCAGGGTTGCCACGAGTTGGCTTCGCAGTGTATCCGATGTCTTTTTGCCCTCGTATTTCAGGGTGAAGTGACTGCTCTCGTGTTCGGTATAATCAGCCTCGGCGGCAGCATCCCGTTGCGCCTTCTCCAGGTATTTTTGCACCAAAGCGTCAGGACGGAGCTCGAGAGAATGTTTCCAGGTGCGTACCGCGTCCGGAACGCGGTCAGCGGCGAATTGGACGTATCCCAGAACCGTGAGCGCATCGGGTGAGTCTGGCGCAGATCGAACAGCGCGCTCAGCATAAGGCAACGCCTCGGCAGCATTCCCGGTTCTAACCAGCAGAGAGGCGTAGTAGTTCAGGATAGTGGGATTCTGGGAATCGAAACGCAAGGCAGCTTCGAAGTAGGTGCGTGCCGGGCTGAAATGTCCGCGATCGAATTCGTGCTTGCCTGCGATGAAATAGCCGGCGGCGGTCGCAGACGCGTTGCCGGCCTGCTCCAGGGCAAACAGCGCATCCGTATCCACCCGGCCATCCTGGATAATCTTGCCAATGAGTGTAGGATCGTTTTTTAAGTTATCGGCCGGAGCAAAGTCGGGCAAGTCGTGTGCTTGCTTGGCGGTCGCTTCCGAAGAAGCGTAGCCAGGAGGGGCCCCGCCGGTATCGATGCGATCGACGAGCGATTTAGGAATCGCGTATGTGTTGTCGCCGAGGTCGTACTCGATGTGGGTGCCGGTGTCCCGAACGTGGTCAGCCCAGATGGTGCGGCCGTTCTTAAGGTGAATGACCTCCGCCGACGCGGACACCATGGCCGCGGTAAGCAGGAAGGCCGACAAGAAGGAGCAGATGACAGGCGTACGCACTAAGGCGCATTCTAGAAGATAGAAACCAGCAGGCGTAGGTGACCAGGGTAATCTCAAAAATGCGAAGGAAGTTGCTGCCACTAATCTGCTTGTTGACGCTTTCGAGCGCAGTGGCGCTGTCCTGGAGCCAAGACGATCCCAAACCTGCGGATGCGGCCGGGGCGAAAGTCTCCGGGACAACTTCCCAACAGCTCAATTCCGCCGAGAGCCTTTACTTACAATTGCGTACCGTGACCTTGGACAAGGCACGGGTCTATCGACTGCGCGATGTCTCCATCGACCGGGCCGCCATTCACATCACACTAAACAATGGCACCATTGCATTTACCGGGGACGTCGCGGGCCGGGTCACGGGAGCTTTTTTTGAAGGGGACGGCGAGATATTGTTGTCTCCTCCTAACCGATACGAGCGCGCTTCTATGGCACTGTCCACGGGCGCGGCCATTCTGGAGGAGCGGTTTGTTACCGCGTACTTCCGATTCAATGACGACACCTTTGCCGAGTTGCTCCCAGCGATGGTGCCCGCCGATTACGGGCCGGCGTTTGTGTCGCAGTGGAGTGAGACCGCCGGCAATCTCGCCCAATCCGATCCGCTACGCCTGTTCATGACGTTAAGTAGATCTCTGCCAGTCACCGGTCAGACTGCAGGCGATGCTGCAGCAACTGCCAAATCTGGAGACGATGACCGCTTTCTGCACGCTCGTTTGCAGGGAGTAAAACTGGGAACTTTTGATCTCTATTTTGACTCAGACGCGCCCGAACAAGTCTGGGCTGGCCAACTAAGAACAGTGGAAGGCACGAGCTATTACGATGTCTGGACTTCGTTCGCTTCAGCAAAAGCGAGTCGGGGCACGGACGCCGTTAGCGCTGAGGTTGGCGAAGGCGGCGCGCCTGATTCAATCGCAGTATCTCAGTACAAGATTCGCGTCGAAATAAAGCCGCCCACTCAAATCGATGCCGAAGCGCTGCTGCAACTGGAAGTGCGGCAAGGCGGCCAGCGGGCCCTTTTATTTGAACTATCTCGAGCCCTCCAGATTAAGGAGGTAGAGGCGGATGGACATCCGATTGAGTTTATCCACAATCAGACAATCGAGGGAACGCAACTGGCCCGGCACGGGAATGACCTGGTCGCAATCGTCTTTCCTCAGACCTTGCAAACCGGACAACGGCTGCAGTTGCGATTTGCCTATGGGGGCGAAGTGCTCTCGGAGGCGGGAGCCGGCCTCTTGTACGTCGGGGCGCGAGGCATGTGGTATCCAAATCGCGGCCTGGCCATGTCTAACTTTGACTTGGAATTTCGTTACCCCGCCGGCTGGACATTGGTAGCTACCGGAAAACGCACGGATTCGAGGTCTTCTCCCGGACCCGGCGATCCGACGGCAACTGCTCCATTGGCAGGCGAACAAGTGAGCCGCTGGGTTTCCGAACGGCCCATTCCCATCGCCGGATTCAACCTGGGAAAGTACGAGCGGGTGGTGGCACATGCCGGGGATGTGACTGTGGAAACCTACGCAACCTCGGGCGTGGAACGTGGGTTTCCGACGCCTACCGTCAACAGCGTGATTCCGAATCCTGTGGTCTCCGGGGGCATCCCACGGCCCCCAATGAGTATCGCGCCGCTCGTGCCTTCGCCCGCGCGGAATGCCCAAACCGTCGCGGCAGCTGCGGCCCATTCCATCGACTTTTTCTCACGCCGCTACGGTCCTTTCCCGTTTTCCGAACTGAAAGTGGCCCAAATGCCCGGTGGGCTGAGCCAAGGTTGGCCGGGGTTGATCTTCCTCTCCAGTACCTCTTTCCTCACGGCAGAAGAAAAGTCAGAACTGCACCTGAGCGCTGTAGATAAGACGCTCGTCAGCCAGGTGATCTCCCATGAGACCGCTCATCAGTGGTGGGGGGATCTGGTGATGTGGAGTGGCTACCGCGACCAGTGGATCGTGGAAGCGTTGGCGAACTACAGTTCGATGATGGTGCTCGAGGCGGAAAATCCCGCCCAGTTCCGGGCCGTGATGGAGAAACTCAGGGATGACTTACTGGAAAAGAACAAATCCGGGGTACCACTAATGGAGGATGGCCCTGTGACCCTGGGCACCCGGCTTTCCTGCTCCCAATTCCCCAATGGGTATGAAGCAATCAGTTACGGACGTGGCACGTGGCTGTTTCACATGCTGCGTTCCATGATGCGCGACGCTGAGCGTACCGGCACGGCGGGTGCGCATGGCGATAACAGGACGGGACAGCCGGATGAGCCTTTCGTTCGCGCCCTCCGGCGAATCAGGGAACGGTATCAGGGGAAACCCATTGCGACCCGTGAGTTGTTGCAGGCCTTCGAGGAAGAGTTGCCACGGTCGCTGTGGTACGAGCACCACAAATCCCTGGACTGGTTCTACGAAGGATGGGTGAACGGGACGGCAATTCCGCGTTTTGAATTGCACGCGGTGAAGTTCTCCGATAAGACCGGTTCAACCACTGTTAGCGGCGCCATCCTGCAGAAGGGTGCGCCCGACAATCTGGTAACCTCAGTTCCGCTATACGCATCGGTCGCCGGCAGAATGGTGCTGCTCGGACGGGTGTTTGCGGATGGACCGGAAACTCCGTTTCATCTAACTGCACCGGCGAACGCACGCAAGGTCGTACTCGATCCGGATCAGACCGTGCTGGCGCGGTCTCGATAGCTGGAAAATCACAGCAGAATTGACCATTTCGGAAACGCATTCCCGATAATTGTGCGTAATTTTCCCGAGATGGTCATTCCTATCCGCGTCCCAGTTGTTTCTTCACTCGGTTCGATTGTTTCCTTCGCACTAAGTCGCACTGATTTATAGGCCTCCGTGTTTCGCCTCTAGTGCGCTGCCAATGGAGACCGTGTTGCTTAGACATTTTCGTACAGGAAGGACAAAGCAACGTGAATCATTCCCAACCATGCACCGAAATGATCGTCGAGTCAGACTCGATCGTTAGGAGTACCGACCTACTTCGGGGCCACGGAACCATCCTGCTAGTGGAAGATGAAAGCTTCCTCCGTGAGGTGACTTGCGAGATTCTCGAGTCCGCCGGCTATCGAGTGTTGAAAGCTCGAACCGCGACGGAAGCGATATCTGTATTCGACGAATGCAGAACCATCGTGCGGTTGCTGCTGACGGATGTCGTTCTTCCGGGACAGAATGGCCGCGACCTTGCGACTGATCTGAGGAACGTCTCCCCAAAGCTGAAAATCATATTCACCTCCGGCTATCCGGTTGTGCTGATGTTGGCCACACTGTTCGCGATCAGTTCGAGAGCCTGACTTTGCGCCCGTAAACCCGCACACGCTGCATAGAATCCGCTGTCCAAATTTTTTCTCCGCAGGAATAGAAGCACGCGGCGAGCCAATTCGATGACAGAGAACATATGGCTCAACCTGGCGTAAGCGCAGTGTTTTCGTCCTGGAAATAGATAAGAGAAGTGAATCGTCGAGCAATTCAGGAATATCTTGCCCAGCAAAGAATCCGCCCGGCAGAATGTTCCTAACCACGGGCAGGACAAAAAAAGCGGGCCAGCCCTCTAATCTCGCCACATGCTTTTTTTAAGCAAGT